>Ga0183095_10182_pt2 | contig 85659 bp, 79 predicted proteins | sample BioMet4_FD_130346 | JGI IMG/M metagenome (GOLD analysis project Ga0183095, IMG submission 130346) | Microbial communities from bioreactor (seeded with sewage sludge) at LBNL, California, USA - Biofuel metagenome 4 (v2) (version 3) | ecosystem: Engineered > Bioreactor > Anaerobic > Unclassified ...
GTCGAGCGGGCGCGCCTCGACGTTACCTTCCAAGAGCTCGCCCACCTTCTCGCGAATGGCATCCTCGGTAGCGTCGAGGAGGGCATCCATGCCGCGGGTGTCCTCACGACCGAAGCTCTCCGCATCGGCGACGTCCATGCGCGGCAGGGCACTGCCACTTGGCGGAAAGGCACCGAAGACGTTGTCTGCGACGTTGCACGAGACGGCACCAGCGAGCGCATGATCGCCACGCGAGCTGAGATAGACGGCCGCGACCACCTTGAGCTCAGGATGGCGACGGCGCACGACCTGGCCGTATACGAGCGACTGCACGCGTCTGGGAAGCGAGAACCCCTTCTCCGCGTCGTAGCCCTCCGCATCAAAGACGCCATACTCGTTGACAAAGCCTTGCGGGCTCTTGTGCTTGTAGTCGATGACGATCGCCTGACCATGGGCATCAACGTCCACGCGGTCGATCGTACCCGTGAGATGGGTGCCGGCATACTCGACGATGTCACCTTGCCGCCCGAAGCTCCACTCGAAGAACCGCGGCTCGAAGCCCCCGAAGAGCCCTGCCTCGTAGTCGATCTCGGAGAGGAGGTCGCGACGCAGGGAGCGCATCAGGCCCTCGTCCTCGGCCGAATGGGGAACGAGCGCCTGGTTGTTGGACGGTCTTCTTCCCCGCACGGTGAGCTGCTCGAGACGGACCTCCTCGAACTTCTCGCTTAGGACCTGGTGGGCATGGTCCACGGACGCGACGTCTGACAGGGTCGCGCGCGAGCCCGGAATGCGGACGGTAGGGGCAAGCTCCGGGTCGAACGTCTCGGCGTCCGTCCCTTTCAGGGCCGAGACGGCCTCGTCGAGAAGGGTGCGGTGTGTCATCTCGAGCACGCGGTGCGCGAACGTCCCCATCTCCGCGCCAGAGAAGCCCGCATCCACATTGCCGAGCCCAAGGCGTCGCAGGCTGAACCACTTGTAGGGGCACTCAAGATACGACTCGAGCTGCGAGGCGGAGAGGAGCGGTCGGCCGTCGACGAGGTCGGCGCGGCCCTCGGGCGGAACGAGGATGAGATTGCGGACGGAGGGACTCACGGACCCCGCCGGCACGCGTACCTCGCTCCCGACGGTTCGCGGCGCAACGCCCGCGGCGAAGGAGTTCTCCACCGCAAGGTCCTCGCCGCGATCCTGCACCGGCATGCCGATGCCAGCGGCACCCCTGTCGGAGTCAAGGCCGTAGCAGGCCATGACCTCGGTGAGCATGACCGAGGGATAGGATTCCTTGGACGAGGCACCCGTGAGCGTGCGCTCGAGCGTCAGCCGCCCTCGTGCGACGGAAACGAGCGAGGCAAACGACGCGCGGGCCTCGTCAAGCGGGCTAGCGTCGGGCTCGACGCCGAGGATGGCGAGCATCGCCGAGAGTACGTCGTCACCATTGCCCACGGGCGACTCCTCGGAGGTCTGGCCGCAGCACACGACGGCATCCGCCGAGAGGGGCTCGAGGGAGGCGGCAAGCTCCGCAGGGAGTATCTCCACCTCGCAGGTGGCGTCCTCGCAAGGGACGCTCGGGCGCATGACGAGGCTCACGTCCTCGAACGCATGGCTGGCAAGCGAGACGAGCGTCTTGAGGTCGCAGCATCGCTCCGCGGTTGGGTCGGCGGTCAATCCGAGCTCCTTGAGCGTGCCTCCCACGTCGAGCACGCCCCCAAGCACGCCCACCGCAAGCGCGTCCGCGAGCGCGTCGGACGGACGTTCCACGGAGAGCACCACGTTGCCGTTATCGTCGAGGATGACGTCTTCCAGCCTCGGTGTCTCGTCATGGGTGACGTAGGGTGCCAGCAGCTTGGACGCGGCCGAACCGATGCGGCCGCGCAGGAGCTCGCGTGTTGCCTGCGCCACCTGCGGTGACGTGACCCTCCCGTTCTGGAGCGCCTCGAGCACGTCCCGGGGAGAGAGCAGGCGGTTGCCACGCCATGTGGCATCGAGCTTCTGAGCGCGGTCCGTGGGGACGTGGGCGATGTCCGAGAGGAGAAAATCCATGAGACCGCGTGGTGGCCACCAGTCCATGCTGCCAAGCGTCACAAGCGCGCCTCTCTCGACCTTCTGGGACTCGGGCCACGTGGAGGCGAGGTCGGCGAGAGCGGCCACCTCGCCCATGAACTCGGAGAACGCACGCCCGGCCTCGGTCTTGGCGAGGGGAGACGGGATCTGCGCGCTGACGGACACCCCGCGCGCGTGCAGCTTGGGCGCGAGCTCGCGCCATGCTCGGCCGGCATCAGGCGCAGCGACCACCACGCGTCGCGCCCCGCTTGAGGCGAGCTCTGCCACGTGCTGCGTCACGAGCTCGGCCTCCGCAAGAGGCCCAGCCGGATGCAGGAGCGAGACCGCACCCCCGGCATGGGTCGTCCCCTCCTCCCCGGAGAAGAGCTGTGCAAGCACCGAGGAGAGCTCGGAGCTTCTCGCCCCGGACGGGGCGACATGCACCTCCTCCTCAAAGACCTCCACGCCGAGGGCCCTCGCCGACACCACGACCTGCGCCAGCATGCGTTCGCGAACGCATGCCGCCTGGCGGTTGCCCGAAGTGCTCACGATGGTGACTTCCGTGAGCCGGGAGAGGCCTGCCAGGAGCTCGCGCTGGATGCGCGGCATGCTGGGAAAGCCTGCGACCACGAACGTGGGAAGTGCGGCCGCGCCACGGGCGAGGCGCGCCGTGATCGCTCCCATGGCCTCGCTCTCCTCGACGTAGTCCCTCTGGTGGACGAGGTCGGCGTAGCGTCCGACGAGCCCCACGGCGGCAAGCTCGGCCGTCGTGAGGTGCTGAGCGGAGGAGGCGGTCATGTCGACCTCCCCGGACGGACCGAGCGGGAGCCACGGGAGTGCCAGGCGCGCGAGTGACGAGAGCACACGAGCCGTCCCGAGGTTGGCCTCCACCGTTGCACGCACCTCCGCGGGTGCAGAGAGCAGCGTCTGCTCCATGGCGATGGAACGAATGGTCCCCTCCACCACATGGGTGCCATCGCCCCAGACCTCCCAGCGCTCCCCGACCCATGCGGTGGGCGTGGTGACGCTGACGCCAAGGGAGAGTCCGCCCAGACCAGCGAGCGCCCTCAGGGCTGAAAGCTGCGTCGAGAAACTCGGGACGAGGAGTACGGCTCGCCCCTGGGCGGCAAGTGCATCGCGCAGGGCACCCTCGACCGGTGCGGAGACGAATCTCTCGTCATTGGTTCTCTTGATGCGAAGCGACATGCGGGCCTCCCAGCTCGACCTGGAATTCGTACCCAGACATCGTAGCGCGGGCACCGGACATGAAGGGTGGCTGACGGCCCCTACACCGTACCGTCGAGTCGACCGAGCACCGTGCGATATCCACCCCGCTCGCCGTTAAGGCACTTGGAGACGCGGCTCACCGTGGTGGACGAGGCGCCCGTTGCCTTCGAGACGTCCACATACGAGCGGCCCACACCCAGCATGGTGGCCACCTGGAGTCGCTGCGCGAGGTCGACTATCTCGCGCGAGCTACAGAGGTCGAGAAGGAATGCCTGCGCCTCGTCAGGGGTCTCGAGGAGACACATGGCCGCGTAGAGCCTGTCCGTCTCGCTGGCGCCGATCTGGTCGTCGGTCATGCCTTCCCCTCCTCTCGCCGCCTGTGATGGCTTTACTTTAGCGCATTAAAGCCTGGGGCATCGCGCTCCCGGATTGCGAGAGTCCCGATGCCCACGACCGCCACATGGGGTATCCTGCCCTTGAGGCCATGAAAGGAGCATGCCATGTCATTTATCGGAAGCTGGTTCATCACCGCGATCGCCACCGCGGCCGCCATCTGGCTCGTCCCCGGTATCGAGGCCGTGGGAGGCACGTGGGCTGGTCCCATCTTCTGCGCGCTTGCGCTCGCCTTCGTCAACGCCGTCGTCAAACCCGTGATGACGGTTCTCTCGATTCCCATCACCATTCTCACGCTGGGCATCTTCTATCTCGTGATCAACGCCCTCATGCTCGAGCTGGCAAGCTGGCTCTCGAGGAACATCTTCCACGCCGGAATCTCGATCGACTCGTTTGGTGCGGCCTTCCTGGGCGCGATCGTCATCTCCATCGTGAGCGCCATTCTCGGCGCGGTCTTTCACTAATATCCGGTCAACGGCACACGAGCCACGGGCCACAGTCCACACCAGGACTGCGGCCCGTTTTCGTGCATGTGGTGCCTATGCCATGACCTTGCGGAAGAGCTCCATGACGGTCGCGTGGTCCGCGTCACGCGGGTTGCCGGGGTAGCAGGCGTCCGCGAGGGCGTCGGTCGCCAGCTGGTCGAGGTCCTCCTCGACCAGGCCGTCGCAGGTCTTGGGAATGTTGACGTCCTCGGAGAGCTGCTTCACGGCGGCGATGGCGGCATCCGCGGCCTCGGCGTCGGTCATACCCGCGGTATCCACGCCCATGGCGACGGCGACCTCGGCAAGGCGCTTGGTCACGACGGGCTTGTTGAACTCCATGGCGATGGGGAGGAGCATCGCGCACGCGACGCCGTGCGGCGTGTCGTAGTGCGCGGAGAGCGTGTGCGCCATCGAATGGTCGATGCCGAGGCCCACGTTCGAGAAGCCCATTCCGGCGACGTACTGGCCGAGGGCCATGCCCTCACGACCGCTTCCAGGCTTGCCCGACTTCGCCTCGGCGACCGCATCGCGGAGGTTGGCCGAGATGAGCTGGATGGCCTTGTAGTGGAACATGTCGGAGAGCTCCCAGGCGCCACGGGTGGTGTAGCCCTCGATGGCGTGGGTGAGTGCGTCCATCCCCGTTGCCGCGGTGAGGCCCGCGGGCATGGAGGCCATCATGTCGGGATCGACGACGGCGACGTCAGGGATGTCGTTCGTGTCGACGCACACGAACTTGCGGACCCTCTCGGGGTCGGTGATGACGTAGTTGATCGTGACCTCGGCCGCGGTTCCGGCGGTGGTGGGCACGGCGATGGTGAAGGTGGCGTGGTTCTTCGTGTCGGCGACGCCCTCGAGGCTCACCACGTCGGCGAACTCGGGGTTCTCGACGATGACGCCGATCGCCTTCGCGGTGTCCATGGACGAGCCGCCACCGATGGCGACGATCATATCGGCCCCGGACTTCCCAAAGGCGGCGACGCCGTCCTGGACGTTCTTGATCGTGGGGTTGGGCTTAATCTCCGAGTAGAGGCTCCATGCGATGCCCGCCTCGTCGAGAAGGGCGGTCACCTTCGTGGTGACGCCGAACTTCACGAGATCGGGATCGGAGCAGACGAACGCCTTCTTGTAGCCACGACGGGATATCTCACCGGGAATCTCGCGGATGGCACCCGAACCGTGATACGAGATGTTGTTGAGAACGAAGCGGTTTGCCATGGTTCCTCCAAATTGTCGTCCAGACACGCCGAATGCTGGAATCATCGATGCTTATTCCCGAGTAACCGCCCGGGCATTCCGTCAATCCGTCTCGTGGCGAAACGCGTCACATGCATGCGTTAGCCAGATGGCACGGATAACGACATTATTCACGCGCTATCGCATAGGTAATGTCGTTATCCGTGCCATCTGGCTAACGCATGCCACCGACGACCGTCCCCTCGCGCTACAGCGCGCGCAGGGCGTCGACGAGAGCGGTCTTGTCGGTCGTACGCGCGTCCTTCGCCTTGATCACCCGGGCGGGCACGCCTGCCACGACCGTCTCGGCCGGCACGTCCCCGATCACCACGGCACCCGCGGCCACCACGGCACCACGCCCCACGCGGCAGCCCTCAATCACCACGGCGTTGGCTCCGATCATGACGTCGTCCTCGATCACCACGGGCGTGGCGCTGGCGGGCTCCACCACACCGGCGAGCACCGCGCCGGCACCCACGTGGCAGCGTCTCCCCACGATGGCGCGACCGCCGAGGATGGCTCCCATGTCGATCATGGTGCCCTCCCCCACGACGGCGCCGATGTTGATCACGGCGCCCATCATGATCACGGCGTTGTCACCGATCTCGACCTTCTCGCGGATGATGGAGCCAGGCTCGATGCGCGCGTTCACACCCTTGACGTCGAGGAGGGCCACGCCGGAGTTGCACCGGTCCGCCTCCACGACGTAGTCCTCGATGGCCTCCGCATTGGCCTCGAGCACCGCCCCGATCTGCGCCCAGTCGCCAAAGACGATCCTGCCGCCCGCACCGAACACGCGCGAGCCGGGTCCATAGTCGACCTTGGCCCCCTCGCGCTCGCGAACGTACACCTTGACCGGGGTCTTCTTGGGCGCCGAGGCGATGTAGTCGATGATCTCCTGTGCTTCCATGTCATGTCCTTCCGTTCCGTGACGGCCTTCCGACGTGATCCGGCCTACTCGCCGAACATGAGCTCGTCAAAGGTGTAGAAGCCTGGCTCGTGAGCGAGGAGGCGCTTGGCCGCGGCCACCGCGCCGCTCACGAAGATCTTGCGGCTCGTGGCCCTGTGCGTGAGGCAGACCTCCTCGTCGGTGCCAAAGAAGTGCAGCTCGTGCGTACCGGCCTCCGTCCCGCCCCGCAGGCTGTGCATGCCGATCTCGCGAGACGGGCGTGCGCCCACCATGCCCTCGCGGCCACAGGTCACGACGCACTCACCCTTGGGGTCCACGGCGTTGACCAGCATCCTTGCGGTGCCGGAGGGGGCGTCGGCCTTCTGGTTGTGGTGCGTCTCGACGATCTCCACGTCCCAGCCATCGAGCGCCTCGGCCGCCTCGGTGGCCAAGCGCCGCAGGACCGCCACGCCCAAGGAGTAGTTGGCCGAGTGGATCACCGGGGCGAACTCGCCAAGCGCTCGAATGCGCCCCAGCTCAGACTCGTCAAAGCCCGTGGTGCCCGAGACGAGCGCCGCATGGGTTCGCCTCACGTAGGCCTCCACATGCGGAAGCGATGCCTTGTTGGAGAAGTCGATCGCGAGACTGGCCGCAGGGGCCCTCTCGTCTATGTCATCGGCATGGGTGACGTCATAGACGCCCACGACCTCGAAGCCGCCGTCGGCATCCAGGGCCTCGCGAACGAGGGTACCCATGCGCCCGCCGCCGATCAGAACGACGCTAGTCAATGAGACCAGCCCCTCTCATGGCTGCGGTGAGCGTGGCATCGTCCCTCTCGCTCATCTTCCAGAGCGGCTGACGGTACGTCTCCTCGATCATGCCCATCTTGGCGAGGGCCGCCTTGACGGGAATGGGGTTGACCTCGCAGAAGAGCGCATGGATGAGGTCGAGGTTGTCGAGCTGCGCCCGCCGGGCGGCCTCGACGTCACCGGCGAGGTAGTCGGCGCACATCCGGTGCACCGTTGCCGGGGCGACGTCGGCCCACACCGAGATCACGCCTCGTCCGCCGAGCGACATGATGGGGACCACCATGTCGTCGTTTCCCGAGAGCATACGGAAGTCGTCGGAGAGGTAGCGGGCGACGCTGGCGGCGTAGGAGATGTTGCCCGACGCCTCCTTGATGCCCCAGGCGTTGGGATGGGTGGCCAGGCGCGCCACGTTGGCGACCGAGATGGAGCATCCCGTGCGCCCGGGGATGTTATAGAGCACGCAGGGAACGTCCACGCGGTCGAGCACGTACTTGAAGTGCTGGTAGATACCCTCGTCGTTAGACTTGTTGTAGTACGGCGTGATGAGCAGCAGACCGTCTGCGCCCATCCTGACGAGACCCTCGGACTTGCGCATGGACTCGGCGGTGGAGTTGGAGCCCGAGCCGCCGATCACGGGGATGCGTCCGGCCACGCGGTCCACGACGAACCTGCATACGGCGAGGTCCTCCTCGTCGGTCATCGTGGACGACTCGCCCGTGGTCCCGAGCACGAGGATGCCGTCGGTACCGTTCTGCAGATGAAAGTCCACGAGACGCCCGAGCGCCCCGAAGTCCACCGAGCCGTCCGCCGAGAACGGCGTGACGAGCGCGACGATCGATCCGGTGAGGTTGTCCATGTCCATGGTCTTTTGTCCCTTCTCCCCTGTGAGGCCTGTGCTTAGGCCGGTTCTGTGGCGCCCGCAGGCGCCTACGACCTGAGACGTTCGTACGCCGAGACGAACCCCTCGTCCACGTCGAGCGTGGCGAGGTAGTCGTCGATCGTCTCGGCACGGCGCATGAGCTCCACGGACCCGTCCTCGCGGAGCAGGACCTCGGCGGGACGCAGCCTGCCGTTGTAGTTGTAGCCCATGGAACGCCCGTGGGCGCCCGTGTCGTGGATGTAGAGGAGGTCGCCGATGTGCACCTCCGGGAGCGCGCGGTCGCGGGCGAACTGGTCGTTGTTCTCGCAGAGCCCTCCCACCACGCTGTAGGTGCGACGGGCAGGCTCGTCCTCGCGACCCATCACGGACACGTGGTGGTAGGCGTCGTACAGGGCCGGCCGCATGAGGTCGGCGGCACAGGCGTCCACGCCGAGGTAGTCCCGGTACGTGACCTTCTCGTGCAGCACGCGCGTGACGAGCGCGCCCGCAGGGGCCATCACCCAACGTCCGAGCTCGGTGCACACCGCCACGTCGCCCATGCCCGCGGGAACGAGCGCCTCCTCATAGGCGACGCGCACGCCCTCGCCGATGGTCGCGATGTCGCAGGGTTCGTCCTCGGGACGATACGCCACGCCGATGCCGCCCGAGAGGTCCACGAGTCCCACATGTACGCCGAGCCCCTCGTGGAGGCGCACCGCCAACGAGAAGAGCATCCGCGCCAGACACGGATAGTAGTCGTTGGTCTGCGCGTTGCTCGCAAGGAAGGCATGGAGGCCGAACTCGCGCACGCCGCGGTCGCGGAGGAGCCTGAAGGCCTCCCACAGCTGATCCTCGGTCATGCCGAACTTGGAGTCCGCGGGGGCGCCGATGATGCCGTTGGCCGAGTCGAAGGTTCCGCCGGGGTTGAGTCGACAGCAGACGGTGGGAGGCAGGCAGCCGAGGCTTCGCTCGAGGCAGTCCACCATGTCGAGGCTGTCGAGGTTCACGATCGCGCCCATGCGATGGGCCATGCGGTAGGTCTCGTCGGGAGTGTCGCTCGAGGAGAGCATCACGCGAGCACCGCTCACGCCGCAGGCCTGCGCCATGACGAGCTCGGTGGAGGTGGCGCAGTCGCAGCCGCAGCCCATGTCGGCGAGGAGACGCAGGATCGCGGGCGTCGGCGTGGCCTTCACGGCAAAGTACTCGCAGAACCCCGGATTCCAGGAGAAGGCGTCGTAGAGCGCATGCACACGCGTGCGGATGGTGGCCTCGTCATAGACCTGCAGCGGCGTGGGATACTGCGCCACGACCCCTTCGAGCCTATCTGCCGACGCAAACGGTGCCTTACCCATGAGTGCCCCCAAACAAGCATCGCCAGCAGGCGCGCAGCCTTACTGGCGACTCGTACGGGGCGGACCCGTGACATCCCGGTAAGATAGCGCTCCTGCAGATTCCCGCAGACAGTCCCGCGCGTGTTCCCCGCGAGCCCACCACCGCGCCGTGCCCGGCAACGGAAGTTCGGCGGACCTTGCCCCCTCTTGGGTTCATCGCCTGCCGGCTCCCCCGAGAATCATCATGTCCGCTCCTCTATCAGCACGTACAAGCTACCATCGCCCGCAAGATCGGACAAGCCTGCCCGGCGACACGAAACATGATAGCCACGTCATCTACACTAGAGGGCAAAAGACCGCCACGACTTTGGGGGTGGACCCATATGGACGAGGCAACGAGGAGAACGGCGCTTTCCTACGCGCACCGCTGCTACGAGGAGGAACTCGAGCTCCTTCGCACGCTCGCGAGGATCCCGGCACCCTCGCGCCACGAGGGCAGGAGGGGTCGCTTCGTCCGCGACTGGCTGCGCGCCGCCGGTGCCGGGGACGCGCACATCGACGAGGTCGGCAACGTCATCTGTGGCATCGGCACGAAGGACCACGACGAGGTCGCCGTCTTCTGTGCCCACACCGACGTGGTCTTCCCCGATACCGAGGAGCTTCCGCTCACCGAGGAGGACGGCGTCATGCGCGCGCCTGGCATCGGCGATGACACCGCCTGTCTCGCCGGCCTCATGCTCGCCGCGCGCTACCTGCTGCAGCATCCCGCCAAGCTCGACCGAGGCATCGTCATCGTCGCGAACAGCTGCGAGGAGGGCCTCGGAAACCTCGAGGGCACCAAGGCGCTCATCGGCAGGCTCGGATCGCGCGTGCGCGAGTTCACCTCCTTCGACACCTACTTCCCGCGCGTCGTCCCACGCGCGACGGGCTCGTACCGCTACCGCATCTCGTGCCACGCCCGAGGCGGGCACTCGTGGACGGACTTCGGCGAGCGCAACGCCATCGCCGACCTCTGCTCGATCATCAACGACCTCTATGCGCTCGAGCTGCCCACCCGCGAGCGCACCACCATGAACGTCGGAACCATCAGGGGCGGCACCACGGTCAACTCCATCGCCCAGGACGCGAGTGCCCTCTTCGAGTTCCGTTCCACGAGCGGTGACTGCCTGGACGAGATGGCGGGCAGGCTCCGTGCCGTGATCGCACGCCACGAGAGCGACGGCGCAAGCGTCAGGCTCGAGGTCATCGGCGTGCGCCCCGGAAACGGCGACGTGGACGCCGAGGAGCTCGGAAGCCTCACCGCCCGAAGCGACGATGCGGTGCGAACCTTCCTCGGCACCGAACCCACGCACGTGGCATCCTCCACCGACGCGAACGTTCCCCTCTCGCTCGGCATCCCCGCCAACACCATCGGCACGGTGTCCGGCGGCGGCGCCCACACCCGCGAGGAGTGGATCGACGAGAGCAGCCTCGTGCCGGGGCTCGCCGTCACATTGTCGCTCCTTCTCTCCCACCGCATAGCCACGAGATAGAGGCCGTTCGCCAGGGGCAAGCTACCCCTGCGCGTCCACCTCGTCATAGGCGTCGACGCACTCCATCACGCGGAGAAGCGCCGCCACGAGGGAATCCATCTCGCCGTCCGAGAGACCGGAGAAGAGACGTCCTGCCTCCGCCACCACGAGCGGTCCCTTCTCGGAGAGGAAGCTCTCGGCCTGTGGCGTGAGATGCACGTCGAGGGAGCGGGCGTCGGTCTTGGACCGCCTCGTCGCGAGAAGACCCCTTCGCTCGAGGGGGACGATCATCTTGCGAACGTTCTGGCGAGACGTGCCGACGAACTCCGCGACCTCACGCACGTTCTTCTCGCCTGGGTCCATCCTCGCAATCATCGTGAGAAGGAACCACTGCCTGAACGTGACGTCGCCTAGGATGTCCTCGCCAAAGCTCGCCAGCCTGTTCGAGAGGAGCGAGATGGCTCCCATCGCAAACTCTTCCCTGCCGGTGCGCGCCATAGGTCCTCCAATACGCAACAGGATGCCTAAAATCACTATAGGCAATCAGTTGCTCATAGTCAATGACGAGGTGAAGGCACGTATGAGATATCACACGACAGGAAGGGCTGGATTGTCTGGGGAATCATGGGGGCACGGCCCCGTGCCCTGCTCCGCGCTACGGCACACGCCACGAACGAGGAGGGGAACCCGTCGAGATAAGAAAAAGGGACCCGTAGGTCCCGCGAGATGACTCATGTGCGCTGGGCGCGTCGCCGCAGCTTGGCGCGGTACTACCGCGTTACACTGCCTTGACGCACTTGACCAGCAAGTGGGCGTCGGCGTGGTGCCTCTCGTGGGATGCGAACCACTTGTCGACGTCGTTGAAGAGGATCTTCTTGCTGTCGGCACAGAACTCGCGCCTATGCTCATCAAACATGGCGGAATACATCCCGCTGACGAACCAGCCGTTGCTGCAGGCGTCAAAGACACGCCTCTGACCTGAGTTCATTTCCTTAACCTTCATCTTTTGCCTCCTTCCAAGTAAATCGTTTTCCTCTTGTACGCTCCGTAGTATACCCCTGTTCGCTGGAAACGTTTGTAAAGGCTCTGTTTCCTCTGCCGCACCATAGTGTGCGTACACGACCTCCATATCTCATCCTGAAACCTATAACCTACCTGAGCTGCACATATGGAAAATAGCACCCAACCTGGAAAAGATACCTGTCACCTTTTCCAGGTTCGGCGGCGAGCGTCGGCTCGTACGGGACTGGCCCGGAAAGGCTTTCGCAGACCTATACTATGGTCCTCGCAGGGATAGAACGTTTGTCGCATGACGGAGGAAGCATGAGTGAGAGCACCATCGCCACGACGGTGACGCAGGACCAGGCCGTCCGCCTGAGCGATGACGGCACGGCCGTCACCATCATCGACCAGACGCTCCTTCCCAACCGGGTCGTGCACCTCGACCTCAGCGAGCGGCAGCAGATGTTCGACGCCATCAAGCTCCTCCAGGTGAGGGGCGCGCCCGCCATCGGCGTCTGCGCGGGCTACTGCTACTACGTGCTCGCTCGCCAGATGGCCGGGAGCATCGCGGACCACGATGAGTTCGCTTCCAGGATGGCCGCGGAGCGCGACTTCCTCAACTCCTCGCGCCCGACCGCAGTCAACCTGAGCTGGGCGCTCGACCGCATGCATGCCGTGGTCACCTCCAACCGCCACCTGTCCCCCTCAGAAATCGTCGACCTCCTCCACGACGAGGCGGTCGCGATCCACAGCGAGGACCTCGCCATGTCCGAGGAGATATCTCGCCTGGGCGCGAGCCTGCTCCATGACGGCGACGGGGTCCTCACCCACTGCAACGCCGGTCCTCTCGCCTGCCTGGGCTATGGCACCGGCCAGGGACCCCTCTTCTACGCACATGACCACGGCATGGACGTCCACGTCTTTGCCGACGAGACCCGTCCGCTCCTCCAGGGTGCGCGTCTCACGAGCTACGAGCTTCAGCGCGCAGGCGTGGACGTCACGCTCATCTGCGACGACATGGCCTCCATCGTCATGAGGAACGGCTGGGTGCAGGCCTGCATGGTAGGCTGCGACCGCGTGGCCATGAACGGCGATGTCGCCAACAAGATCGGCACGTCGGGAGTGGCGATCCTCGCCAAGCACTACGGCATCCCGTTCTACGTGCTCGGGCCTACCTCCACGATCGATGCGCACGCCGCCACGGGAGCAGACATCAGAATCGAGCTGCGCGATCCCGACGAGATCAAGGAGATGTTCTACGCCGAACCCAAGGCGCTCCCCGAGACCACGTGCTACAACCCATCCTTTGACGTGACCGACCACGAGCTCATCTGCGCCATCGTCACGGAGAGGGGCATCTGCCGGCCGCCCTTCGCCGAGAGTCTGAGCGCCCTGTTCGAATGATGCACCTCGTCCCCATAGGTCTTCTCGGGAGAGAGAAAACGGCCGTCGTGCCCGCAGCATGACATGCACCCAGAAAGGAACGTCATCATGTTCGAGACCATCTCCGCATGCATCCGCTGCAACAAGGAGGACGTCGCCAAGGTCGTCCTCATGCCGGGAGACCCACTTCGCGCGAAGTACATCGCCGAGAACTACCTCGAGAACCCCATCCTGTTCAACGACGTCCGCAACATGCTCGGCTACACGGGGACCTACAAGGGCAAGCGCATCTCCGTCATGGGGTCGGGCATGGGCATCCCGAGCATGTGCCTCTACGCCCACGAGCTCTACACGCAGATCGGCGTCGACGCCATCATCCGCGTAGGCTCCACGGGAGGTCTCGCCGAGGGCGTGCACGCCAAGGACATCGTGATCGCCATGAGCGCCGCCACCAACTCCGACATCGCCGGCCTCTACGACTCGCCCGTGAAGCTCGCACCGACGGCCGACTGGGGCATGCTCAGGGACGCCGTGGAGTCCGCGGACGAGATGGGCCTCTCGTACAAGGTGGGCCAGGTCGTCTCGTCCGACGTGTTCTACAACCCGCGCGAGGACGCGCCCGTCCGTTACAAGGACCTCGGCCTGCTCTGCGTGGAGATGGAGACGGCCGGTCTCTACATCGAGGCCCAGGCCTCGCACAAGAAGGCCGTGAGCATCCTCTCGGTCTCCGACACCTTCTTCACCGGGGAGTCCCTCTCCGCCGACGAGCGCGAGCAGAGCTTCACCGACATGATGGAGCTGTCGCTCGAGACCGCCTGGAAGACGATCGACTAACGCTGCGGGCCGCGTTCGACGGCGCCAAGACCGACCACCACGGCGGCCATCGCAAGTGCGGGGGCAAGTACCCAGTACACCATCACGAGCTCCGACGTGGTGCCGTAGATCTCGAGCGCACCCTCGACGCAGAAGCCAAGCGACAGCGTGAGCACCGCGCAGGCCCACAGGCGACGCGCCGCGGCAGGCGGCTCCCTTCCCATGAGCGCGAGGACGAGCGCCGGAACCGTCCCCATCACGAGCGGCACGGCAAAGAGGAACACCATGAAGTCGGAGTGGACGCCATGGGAGAGGCACTCGTAGATCGCGGAGAAGCCCCCGCAGACCATGGCAGTGGCCGTATAGCGCACGGCCGCCGCACGCAGGTCGGACCCACTACGTCGTGAGGTAGACAATGTCGCTCACGCTCCTCTCGGAGATCCTGTCGCCGTTCGTGGTGGGGTTGTTCACGACCTCGCCGTCGTAGTAGAGCGTCGACGAACCGCCGCCGTCGAGGTTGTAGGCCGTCTCGCAGCCCAGCTGCTCGCTCATGAACGTCGCCAGCTGATAGAGCGTGAGCCCCTCGGACGCGCTCGTCCGACCGTCGGAGACCACGAGCACGTAGTGTCCGTCCGAGACCTTGCCGATGGCCGTGCGCGGGTTTGACGTCATGGCCTGGTCCACCTCGGAGTCGGTGGTCACCGTGATGGCACCGTCATCGATGAGACCGGGACCGAACGAGAACACCTGCCACGCACCGGCGTCGAGCAGGTCCTCGGCCGTGGTCGAGCCCTCGGTCACGATGTCGAAGCCGCCGTCGGAGTAGATCACGAGATCCTCCTGGTCGTCCGATGCGGCCGTGTCGCGGTAGAGGATGCCGTTGCGGATCACGTAGCCGGAGCTTCGTGCGCCGTAGAAGTCACCGTTGACGGCCACCGTCGCGCTGTTCTCCTCGGCCATCTCAGAGGTCGTCTCGGTAATGTTCCTGCCATAGGTCCCCTCGGCGAGCGCGGCCATGATGCTCGTGACGTCATCGGCGTAGAGGTCGACCACGTAGACGGATGTGTTCTCGTAGCGCGTCGTGGAGAGCGAGACGGAGGCCGCGGAATCGTCCGTCGACGTGGTGATGGCGGACCCCGCCTGTGCGGCCGACCCCACGGCGATGGCGGAGTACGTACGCCGGATCACGAAGGTGTCGAGGACCACGTACGCGGTGAAGCAGAGGATCGCCACGACGTAGGCCAGCGTGAGCCATGCCCCACGGGTGCCGCGCCTCGGGCCTCGAACGTGTCTGCCCGGCATCTCCTAGCATTCCCTTCCACGGAAGACGACCTTGTTCTGGACCACCCAGTTGACCACGAAGAGCGTAAGCTCCACGCAGAGCTTCGCGACGAGCACCGCCACACCCACGACGTCCACGAGCAGCCAGAGGAGCAGCGTGTTCACCGCAAGGATCGACACGGCAAGCAGGGCGTAGCGCGACGCGGTGGTCGCGACGCCCTCGTCGCTGCGAAACACGTAGCAGCGATTGAGGTTGTAGTTGAGCGTCGCCGAGACGACACGCGCAAGGACGTTGGCGGCGATCACGGATGCGGCCCCGAAAGGTGCGAGCACCAGGGAGAGCAGCCCGAAGAGGGCATAGTCGGCAAGAAAGCTCACGAGGGACGATCCGACGAACATGAGAATGCCACGATAGATCAGAAACGAGTCACGGACGGGATGGAAGTGCGAACGCTCGTTTCCGTCCTCGTAGATGGTCCGGATGGGTACCTCGGCGATGTCCACGGAGTCTCCCGCACAGGCGAGCAGGACGTTCATCTCGTACTCGTAGCGTTCTCCGCCGACCTCGAGGAAGGTGGAGATGAGACCCGCGGAGAAGGCGCGAAGACCCGTCTGCGTGTCACTCACGCGCCTCCCGGAGACGATCTTGAAGACGAGCCTGGTGACGAGGTTCCCCATGCGGCTGCGCAGCGGGACGTCCTCTCCCTCGAAGCTGCGGCAGCCGAGGACGAGCGCCGACGGGTCCTCCGCTGCCGCCCGTGCGCAGCGCTCGGCGTCCAAGGCGTCGTGCTGGCCGTCACCGTCGACCGTCACCACGACGGTGTCGGCCGGATAGTGCTCCTGGATGTACGTGAGGCCCACCTTGAGCGCGGCGCCCTTGCCGCAGTTGTTGACGTACGAGATGACCGTCGCATCGGGAGGTACGAGGTCGAAGAGCGGGCGGTATCCCATGCCACTGCCATCGTCCACGACGACCACGCCCATGCCGAGGGCGGACAGGGCCTCCAGTACCTCGAGAAGGCGGGGGTCGGGCTGGTACGAGGGAATGAGGGCTACGGTCCTGGTCATGGCTTCTCCCTTCGCGTGTCTATGGCACCAGCCTACGGAGGGAGACTTAAAATCGACTTAACCGCAAGGTCGCACGAGGCAAGTCGCACAACGATGCAAGCCATGACAGCTTGCTGAACGATTCCTGGCAACCACGTAGGCCGCGAAAACGTCTACCCTGAGAGGGTCGTTCGCGTCCAGGAGGCCCGCCCATGAGAGTGAAGAGACCCACGACGCTCGTTGCCATGGCCGCCACGGTCGCCATGGTCGTCTCGCTCGCGGCGTGCGGACGGGACGCCACCGTCACGAGCATGGACTGCGGCCAGGGCGAGGTGGGCCAGGTCACCATCAGACCCCACGAGGCCGACGACGAGCCAACGGTCACGGTCGGCATCCCTGGCTGGGTCACGCAGACGCAGTACGGGGCACTTGGGGACGGAAGCGCCGACGAGCAGGTCTCGTGCTCGGCGGATGACGTCGGGATCCTCTACGAATACGCCAGCGATGACCCAGAGTCGTTCGTGGGCTACTACCTCGACGAGGGAAACCTCGAGCAGCTGCACCTCTTCGCGGACAGGTACACCAACGTCCGGTTCGGCACCGTGCAGCACCAGGACGTGGACGGTGCCGACGTCGTCTGGAGCTGGTATTCCTATGACGACGAGTATGGCCGTGCCAACGTCTATTACGTCTCCGCCACCACCATCGACGGCGGGTACTGCCTCGAGGTGACCGTCTCGCAGATCAAGCTCGACAAGGATGCCAAGGTCAGCATCGACGAGTCCACCTTGTGGGAGGTCTGGGACCAGGTTTCCCTCGGAAGGGGCTAGGTGCGGCAGTCATAGACCGCCGAGACTTTGGATATGCCATCACGCCCGGAAACGGGCCTCAAAACGAACGAATCGGCATATCCAAAGTCAGAAACCACCAGGAGCCCCGTTGGCACGCAACAGCTACTCCCCCACGCCCGCCTTGCCGAAGAACCCGAGGACGATGGCACCAGGACCTGCGTGCGTACCGATGGTGGCCCCCATCGTGCAGACCGGCACCTCCTCAACGTGGTCGCGCCAGAGGTCCATGGAGTCGTGCACGTACTTGCCGAGAAGCGCATCGGAGATGCCCGAGTAGCCCACGAGGACGGGCATGGAGAAGTCGATGCCGCCTGCGCGCGTGACCTGCTCGGTGAGGAGGTTGCGGCCGTTCTTCGAGCCGCGCGCCTTGCCCACCAGCGCGATGCGACCGTCGGTCGCCGTGACGACGGGCTTGATGGAAAGCATCGACCCGATGCCCGCCTCGGCACCCGATATGCGACCGCCCCGACGAAGGAACTCAAGCGTGTCGAGAAGTGCGATCGCATGTGCGCGGGCCTTGCAGCGTTCGAGCTCGGTGGCTATCGTCGCGGCATCCATGCCGGCGTCTGCCAGACGCAGGGCGTAGTCCACGATGATGTGCTCCGCGGCGCTCGCGGTACGCGAGTCGACCACGTGCACATGGTCGCCGAAGGGCTCGGCTGCCGTGACGGCACTCTGGTAGGTTCCGGAGAACTCCGCCGAGAGCGTGATGGCAACGACCTCGTCACCTGCCTCGATGGCCTCGCGAAAGGCCTGCTCAAAGGCATAGGGGGTCACCTGGCTCGTCTTGGGAAGCTCGTCGGACTCGACGAGCTTCTCGTAGAAGCGCTCATGGGAGAGGTCGACGCCATCCTCGTAGGTGACGTCGCCGAAGGTGATGCCCAGCGGGAGGACGACGAGCCCCTCACGGTCGGAACGCTCGTAGTCCGAGCCGGAGTCGCAGATGATGCGGACGCCCATCACGCCTCACCGCCCTTCTCGCCGATGCGTTCGAGATTCGTGCGAATCGTTCGGAGCGCACGGTACATGGCCTCGCGATCCGCGTCGGAGACACCCGCGGAGGCAACCGCCATCACCTCGTCGATGGTCTGGTCCACCTCTGCCGTCACGCGCGTGCCCTTGTCGGTGAGCACGATCGGGGCACGGTAGCGAGAGGAGCCGACGACCTGGCGCGTCTCGACGAACCCGCCGTCCTCGAGCCATGACACCGTACGCGACACCGCGGCACGATCGACCTCCGCGAGACGCGCGAGCGTGGCGGCGGGCAGCCCCTCGGGTTCGCGTTCCAGGTAGTAGAGACACATGACATCCGTGCCGCGTAGGCCGAAGCGCTGCATCTCGTTGCTCTTGATGCGCTGGATGTCCTTGCCTATCGCCCCGATCGTCGCCACGAACTCCTCGAATCTTGTGCGCATGCCATCCTCCGTCGCCATCGTGACTTGTTGAGTTGTCAACAATAGTCCGCATGATGTTGAGAAGTCAACAATTCATGTCCGTCTCCACAGAAAGCGGGCATCGCACGGACCGACATGCGAAGGGGAGCCACCGAGAAACCCCGATGACTCCCCTCTCATCCGCAAAGGCATGCGTCCTGCCTAGAGGTCTCCCTGCTTGAGCACCTTGAACCCCGCGGCCTCGAGCTTGAAGGTCGCCTCGGCGTTCGCCGCCTCCCCGCGGATCTTGAAGACGTCGACGGCGAGACCACCCTCGGTGGAGAAGCAGTAGCCGTACTCGATGTTGAGGTTGAGGTCATCGAGAACGGCGATCATGTCGGCCAGGCCACCAGGCTCGTTGGGAATCTGGATGGCCGAGACCCTGGAGATGGTGGAGCGAAAGTCGGCCTCGTCGAGAGCTGCCTTGGCCTTGTCGGGGTCATCGCAGACGATGCGCACGAGACCGTAGTCGGCCGACTCGGTGATGGTAAGGGCGTGCATGTTGACCCCGGAGTCGCCGAGCGTGCGGCAGAGCGCGGAGAGACGCCCCTTCTGGTTCTCGAGAAAGACGGTGTTCTGCCTGATCATTACCTGATCCCCTCCCTGGTGTCGATGACGCGCCTTGCCTTGCCCTCGCTGCGCGGGATGCTCTTCGGCTCCACGAGCCTGACCTTCACGCCCACGGAAAGCGCCGATTTCATGGCCGCCTGCATCCTCTTCTGAAGGTTCTCGATCCCGGCCATGTCATCGACGTCAAAGCCGGGGTTGACCTCGGCCTTGAGCGTGACGACGTCGAGCGAGCGATGGTCGGTGCCGACCTCGATCTGGTACCAGCTCGAGACCTGCGAGAACGTCTTCATGACATCCTCGATCTGCCTCGGGAACACGTTGACGCCGCGAATGATGAGCATGTCATCGGTACGGCCGTGCAGCCGGTCGATGCGCCGGTGCGTGCGACCGCAGGCGCACTCACCCGGGATGATGCGGGTGATGTCGCGGGTGCGATAGCGCACGACGGGGCTCGCCTCCCGATCGACCGTGGTGAGCACGAGCTCGCCCCACTCGCCGTCGGGCAGGACCTCGCCCGTGCTCGGGTCGATGATCTCGGCGATGAAATGGTCCTCGGCGAGGTGCAGGCCGTTCTGCTCCATGCACTCGATGGCCACGCCTGGTCCCATGGTCTCGGTAAGCCCGTAGACGTCGAGCACCTTGTAGTTGAGCTTGCGCTCGAGCTCGGCGCGGAAGTTGTCCGAGAAGGGCTCGGCGCCATGGATGCCTGCCCTCAGGTGAAAGTCACGCGCAGGGTCCACGCCCATCTCGATGGCGGTGTCGGCGATGTGCATCGCATAGCTCGGCGTGCAGCAGATGATGGTGGAACCCATCTCCTTGAGCACGCGAATCTGACGCTCGGTGTTGCCCGCGCTCATGGGAATGGTGGTGCAGCCGGCGGAGATGCAGCCGTAGTGAGCGCCGAGACCCCCCGTGAAGAGGCCGTAGCCATAGCACACGTGGCAGATGTCATCGGGGCCGCCGTCCACGTACTCGATGCCGCGGGCGAAGCACTCGCCCCAGATCCTGAGGTCGCGCTCGGTGTAGGCACCCACGGTGGCCACGCCTGTGGTGCCGGACGACATGTGAATCTCCCTGACGTCGCTCATCGGCACGGCGAGCATGCCGTACGGATACGCATCACGGAGGTCCTGCTTGGCGACGAAGGGAGCCCGGCGCAGGTCATCGAGGGTCTTGACGGAGTAGGGGTCAAAGCCCGCCTCGTCAAAGCTCCTCTTGTAGAACGGGATGTTCTCGTAGCAGGTCACTACCGTCCTCTTGAGCCCATCGAGCTGCATCTGCTCGATCTGCTCGTGAGGCATCCGAAGCACTTCCTTCTGATCGGTCATGCGAATCCTTCCTTGCCAGCTGTGGACGCGGCATAGTGTAGCGTTGCAGGGCTTTGCTGCCAACGGCTTTCGGGCGAGTGCGAACATCTTCTGCGCCCTCGGCCTTCTCGGTTCTCGCCCATCGGGGATTATCACCGCCTGCCCAACAGTGTGGGTCGTTCTCGTCGGCTTGTGCGAGACTGTCCCCAGCCCCGTCGCATCTGGTGGCGGGAACGAGAGAGGATTCAGCATGCTCAGAATCGGCCTTCTCACCAGCGGTGGCGACTGCCAAGCCCTCAACGCCACCATGCGGGGCATCGTCAAGACCATCATGAACAACACCACCGACGAGGTCGAGATCTATGGCTTCCTCGATGGTTACCAGGGTCTCATCTACAATCACTACGTCCAGCTCACCCCATTGGACTTTGCCGGCTGCCTGTCTCGCGGCGGCACCATCCTCGGCACGAGCCGCACCCCGTTCAAGCTCCTTGACGTCCCCGAGGCCGATGGCGTCGTCAAGGTCCCCTCGATGAAGAAGAACTACCGCGACCTCAAGCTCAACTGCCTCTTCATGCTCGGCGGCAATGGCTCCACCAAGACCGCCAACCGCCTCAGGCAGGAGGGGCTCAACATCATCGCGCTACCCAAGACCATCGATAACGACACCTATGGCACCGACCTCACCTTTGGTTTCACGAGTGCCACCGAGGTCGCGACACGCTGCATCGATGACATCAAGACCACGGCCAGCTCGCACGGTCGCGTCTTCGTCATCGAGATCATGGGCCACAAGGTCGGCTGGATTCCCCTGTACGCAGGCGTTGCCGGCGGTGCCGACGTCGTCCTCATCCCCGAGATTCCCTACGAGATGGATAACGTCATCAAGGCCATCGACAGGCGCGACGAGAACGGCGGGCGCTTCGCCATCATCGTCGTCGCCGAGGGGGCCATCTCCAAGGAGGAGGCGGCCATGCCCAAGAAGGACTACAAGAAGCTGGTGGCCGCCCGCGTCAAGCCCTCCGTCGCGTATGACATCGCCGAGGAGATCGCCGTGCGCACCAACCGCGAGGTCCGCGTCGCGGTCCCCGGCCACACCCAGCGCGGCGGCCAACCAGACGCGCAGGACCGAATCTTCGCCACCCAATGCGGCGTCGAGGCTGGCAAGGCCTGTCTCAACGGCACGTTCGGCATCATGATCGCCCAGCGCAACGGCAAGATGTGCCACGTCCCCCTCGAGGAGGTCGCCGGCAAGCTCAAGTACGTCGACCCCGAAGGCGAGCTCGTGAAGGAAGCCAGGCTTCTTGGCATGAGCTTTGGTGACGAGTAGCACCTGGACCAGACGATCCTGGTAGGAGCGCCAGACTGGGGGGAACGGCTTTGTTGGGTAGCTTCTTCGGACAACTGTTCGAGGTCACCGCGGGCTGGAGCGCCGAGGCCGTTTTCCTTCGCCTCCTGCTCGCGACCATCGTGGGCACCATCATTGGTCTTGAGCGCGAGTTCAAGAACAAGGGGGCGGGCATCAAGACGCATGTCCTCGTATGCATCGGCGCTGCCATGTCCATGATCGTGTCGCAGTACGTCTACATGCAGCTCCCTAGTTCCGCGGCGGATATGAACCGTCTTGGCGCCGGTGTCATCTCCGGCGTGGGCTTCCTCGGCGTAGGCACCATCATCGTCACCGGCAAGAACGAGGTGCGTGGGCTCACCACCGCCGCAGGACTCTGGGCGTGCGCCTGCATCGGCCTGGCTGCAGGCATCGGCTACGTCGAGGGAACCCTCCTCGCCCTCGCCTTCGTGCTCCTCACCTTCATCGTGCTCTCGCGCATCGACTCATACCTGCACCGCATCTCCAAGACCTTCGACCTCTACATCGAGTTCGAGGGTCGCTCGGGCGTGAAGGAGTTCATCAAGAAGCTCCATCTCTGGGACTGCTCCTACAGCAACCTGCAGCTGAGCAAGGGCGAGGCGGACTGCAGGGACGTCGCGGTCACGCTGTCCGTCTCGCTACCGAGCATCAACCGCAAGGACGCCTTCATCGAGGCCGTCCAGTCGCTGGACATCGTGAGCTTCTGTGAGGAGATCTAGACCATCCCACGCTGACACGACCGAGGATGGCGCCATTACGAGCCACAGGGGAGCAGCGTGGATAAACTCTGGGTTACGACCCTCCCCTTAAGCCACATCGGTGCAGAAAGCAATGCAATGTGTGGTATATCCGAGAACGTGGATTAAACCGTGCAGCCAGTGTCACGCTGCGGAAGGGAGCAGACCGTGTGCGAGCTCTTCGCGGTCAACGCGGGGCACCCTGTCGCCGTGAACGACTACCTGGTCGAGTTCTTCGGCCACAGCCACATCCATCGTGACGGCTGGGGCATCGCCTGGCGCCGTGACGATGGCGCCCCTGGCGAGGACCCGGTCTTCCTCCATCGCGAACCCGTCCCCGCATACGAGTCCGACTACCTACCCAGGATGCTTGAGCATCCCGTCGCTGCACGCAGGCTCGAGGCCCACATCAGATTCTCCACGGCGGGAAGGCTCTGCGAGGAGAACTGCCACCCCTTCCGTGGCGAGGACATCTCGGGACGGAACTGGACCCTCATCCACAACGGCATCCTCTTCAACGAGGGGCTTCTCGCCAGCTACGACCTCAAGGAGGTCGGGGAGACCGACAGTGAGCGCACCATGCTGTTCCTGCTCGACGTTCTCGACGAGACGGCACTGCGCTCGGGCGGCCTTGGCTTCGACACGACGTTTTCCGCCCTCGCGAGCGCCATCGGCCAGATCTCCAACCTGAACAGGCTCAACCTCATCCTCGATGACGGCACCTACACCTACGTGCACACCAACACCTCCGAGGACACGCTCCACTATCGACAGCTCGCAGATGACGCGATCGTCATCTCCACGCAACCGCTCGGCGACGAGTCGGAGCGCGAACTCTGGCGCCCGGTACCACGCAACCGCCTCATCGCCTATCGCGACGGTAGGATCGTCCGTACGTCCAAGCCCCATGGCTACGTGTTCTGCGAGGCGCTTCTCGAACTCCGCAAGATCTACCCTGCCATCACGGCGAGCGCCGAGAAGGTCATCGAGCACGCGTGACGCCACGGATGGTGCGGATTCGCATGAGGCGTGCTAGTCTGGATGGTCTAGCCCACGAACACCAGAGGTCAAACCATGGAACTCTCCCAGGCACTTGAGCATGCGAACGCGTTCGTCTTCCCCGGATTCCTCTCGGATGACGTCGCCCTCACCTCCGAGCGTCAACACAACGAGGATGCCCTCCGCACGCTCTGGGACGCCTGGATGGCGGCACCCGCAGGCGAGGAGCCCTTTTCCTTTGACCTGGTGCGCGGTCTTGCCGACCGCAACCGTGCCGTGTGCGACCTCTACGGTACCGACCGCCTTCGGAACGAGTCGGCCTCGAACCTTGCGCGCAAGCTCTCGGACGCCGACCTCGTACGGGGCGTCGCCGTCCTTCAGCACCGTCCCGCGAGCGAGATTGCGGCGATTGCGGGACCCACCCTCGACGGTCTCAACGTGGCCTACGTGGACGCGCCGGTCTTTGGCACGGTGATGGGCATCGACATCGAGACGACCGACCGCGACCCCTCTCGCGGATACATCGTCAACGTCGGTCTCGCCTTCATGGAGCTCGCTCCTGGGGCCAAGCCCTTCGACGCCTTCGCCGGTTTCTGCGGTCTCCCATCCATGTACGAGGAGAAGGGCGTTCCTCTGGAGAGCATCCACCACATCACCTGGGCAGACGTCAGGGACCGCACGCCCTTCCGCGAGGACGCCAAGGTGCAGCGGGCGCTTCTCGCCGCGCTTTCGGCCGTTCCCTACATGGCACATAACGCCGCCTTCGAGGACTCATGGTTCATGCTGCACCTCGACGGCTACGCCGAGGCCCGCAAGGCTGGCACGATCCTACCCATCGACACGCGCGACATCTGCCGTCGCGTCGACCCTGATACGCGCATCCTTCCCCACGAGTCGCGCCCGGCCTCGCTCGAAAGCTGGGCGCGGAGGCGCGGTACGCTCGCAAAGGGCGAGAACGAGGTCCATCTCGGTCTCGACGACGTCTACCTGATGCTTCGTACCGTTCTTGCCGAGTTTTCCGAAAGAAACATGTTCGCCAGGCGCACAGAGTAAAAAAGATGCATCTCTGATTGATTGCCCGAGGACGCGACGGTGGATTTCGACTAAGCTTCTTATCATGATCGATCGCGCGGGCGTTCCGGAAGAGGTCCCAACTTGAGCCAATCACGCAGAGGCACGGACGGTGGGTCTTGGGTGCCACAGGCCGTGAGGGCGGCACTGACCCACGTGGGCAGGCTCATTGCCACGAACGCCCTGGCTTTCGTCATCTGGCTCGACCTAAAGCCCCTCTCCCAGATGGGTCCGCGAGAGCGAAGGCGGCTTCGCGCACAGCTCTTTGAGTCGCTCGGACTGTCCGTCGCCATCCTCTTCCTCGAAATCGTCTTCAAGATCTCGACGACAGGCGGCCTTCTTCCCTCATCCTTCTTCCTGCTGCTCTTCTCGCTGAGCATCGGTCTCGTCTGTTATCTTCTCTGCTCCCTCTTTCGCAGTCGCGCGGTCAACTTCGCCATAAAGGAGGTCATCCTCCTCGCTTTTGGCGTGCTCTTCTGTGTGGAGTACTTCGTCTTCGTCGAGTTCAAGGTCTTCTATGACCTCAAGACCGTCATCGGCGGAGCCGGGGGTGTGGCCGGGCAGTTCGGCGGAGACGTGGCTGGCCTGGTCTTCAACCCGTCAGGCCTGCTCCACCTGCTCCTCTACCTCGCACCTGCCATCCTCTACCCCATCCTGGTCCTCCGAGGGCGGGACCGCGCGCGTCGCGCCACGTCACGCATGCGCGCCCTCGTGGCCATCGGCGCAGTCGCCACCTACCTTCTCGCCATGCTCGCCATCGTGATCTCGGGACCCTACGGGCTCGCCTACTCGACGCGCTACAGCTACCAAACCTGCGTCACGAACTTTGGCCTGGTCACGGCCACGCGCAGGGACATCCAGAAAGGGATGGGCCTTGGTGGGTCGAGCTCGGGAATCGTGGCCGAGAAGACGGACGACTCCTCCGCCAGCGAGGTAACGAATCCGGCCGTCGTCGAGTACGGCGACAACGTCACCAGCATCGACTTCGACTCCCTCGACAAGTCCGACGACAAGCTGGCGGCTCTCGATGACTACGTCGCATCGGTCGCGCCCACCTCAAAGAACGAGATGACGGGCAAGTTCGCAGGCTACAACCTGATATTCATCTCCGCGGAGGCCTTCTCCGCGGAGGTCATCGACCCCACGCTCACGCCCACGCTCTATCGACTCGCCACGAAGGGCATCCAGTTCAACGACTACTATCAGCCTGCGAGCGCAGGTACGACAGGTGGCGAGTGCAACAACCTCTTCGGGGTCCTCCCCGTCGAGGGCGGACAGTCCATCCCCTACATGACCGACAACAACAACTACCTCACCATGGGAAGCACGCTCAACCGTCTTGGTTACAACGGCTGGGCCTTCCATGACAACGACTACACCTACTACGACCGCGACGTCACCCATAACACCCTCGGCTACAACAACGGCTTCATGGGCATGGGCAACGGCATGGAGGCGTACGTCACCGACCAGTGGCCCCAGGATGACCTCGAGATGCTCCAGGGCACCTTCGACGACATCTACTGCGACCAGGAACCCTTCGACATCTACTACATGTCCGTGTCAGGCCACTCGGTCTACTCCCAGTCCGACAACTCCATGAGCGCCAAGAACTGGGACGCCGTAGCCGACCTCCCCTACTCCGACACGGTCAAGGCCTACCTTGCGGCACAGATAGAGCTCGACAAGGCGTTGGAGTACCTCGTGGACGCACTCGAGGAGAAGGGCATGGCAGACCACACCTGCATCGTGATCAGCGCCGACCACTTCCCCTACGGCCTCGACGAGTCGGGCTCCCTCGGCAGCTATCCCAACCTCTCCGAGCTCTACGGCTATGACGTGACCACGGTCTTCGAGCGTGACCATAACCGGCTCATCCTCTGGAGCGGCAGCCTCGAGGACGAGGACCCCATCGTCGTGGATGACCCCGTGTGCAGCATCGACGTCCTTCCCACGCTGCTCAACCTCTTCGGCGTGGACTATGACTCCCGTCTGCTGCCCGGTCGCGACGTCTTCTCCGACTCCGATGCACTCGTCTTCGACACCTCCTACGACTGGAAGACGAACGAGGGCACCTACTACGCCTCTACGGGCAGCTTCGTCCCTGCTGATGACGCAGCCACGGTCTCGCAGGAGTACATCGACGAGATCAGTGCCATCGTCTCCAACAAGATGCAGCTCTGCTATGGCGTGGTGGACTGGGACTACTGGGGTCACGTCTACGGCGCGGCCGATGACACCCAGGCCGTGCACGATGCCAACCAGTCCACAGCCGAGGCCCTGGCCGAGAAGGACAAGGAGCTCGAGGCGGAGGCCACGGGCGGCGACCAGGACGGCGCGTCCGAGGACGGGTAGCACCTAGGTGCGCTACAGCACGATGCCGATGATCCAGGCGCAGGCACCGCCGAGGGCGATGGTGACAGGCAGCGTTACAAACCAGGCGCTGATGATCTTGCGAGCGACGCCCCAGCGCACCGACGTGAAGCGTCGAGCGGAGCCGGCGCCCATGATCGAGGTGGTGACCACCTGCGTGGTGCTCACGGGGGCACCGAGGGCGGTCATGATCTCGATGGCGATGGTCGACGAGGTCTGCGCCACGAAGCCGATGACCGGGTTGAGCTTGGTCACGCCGTTGCCCACGGTACGCATGATGCGCTGGCCGCCCACCGAGGTGCCGATGGCCATGGTCACGGCGCAGAGCAGCTTGACCCACAGAGGCACGCCAGAGCCTGCGCTTATCGAGCCAGCAGAGACGAGTGCGAGCGTGATGATTCCCATGGTCTTCTGGGCGTCGTTGTTGCCGTGGCTGTATGCCATGAGTGCCGACGAGACCACCTCGAGCCTGAGGAAGAACTTGTTGGCATGCTTGGGCGTCCAGTCGGCAAAGAGCTCGAAGATGATCTTCATGATAAAGAAGCCGAGGCAGAGACCTATGAGCGGCGAGGTGAAGAGGGGAATGACGACCTTCTCGAGGACACCCGTCCACGCGACGTCCTTCGTGGAACCCGTGAAGACGACCGTGGCTCCGATGAGACTGCCGATGAGCGCGTGGCTCGAGCTCGACGGAATCGAGCGCCACCACGTGAAGAAGTCCCATATGACCGCACCGATGAGCGCCGCAAGGATGACATAGAGGTCGAGCTGGATGTCCACGATCCCGTTCGCGATGGTGAGCGCGACCTTCTCGCTGGTAAGCGCACCTATGAAGTTCATGGCCGCGGACATCACGATGGCCAACGACACAGGGAGCGCCTTGGTGTAGACCGTCGTGGCAATGGCGTTGGCCGTATCGTGGAAGCCGTTGATGAACTCGAAGGTGAGGGCCGCCACGAAGACAGCGACGAGCATGGGGTTAGGCATTCTTCATTATCACGTTTCGCATGATGGTGGCAACGGCCTTGCAGGAGTCAAGGGCGTCTTCCATCTTGTCGAGGAGACTCTTCCACTTGATTATCTCCTTGGCACCGTTGTTGCCGCGGAAGATCGTACCGAGGGCGTTGCGGTAGACCGCATCGCCGTTGTCCTCGAAGGCCCCCACCTCGGCAAGCAGGCTCACGACCGCGTCGCTGTCCCTCTTGTAGTTCGCGAAGAGCCCGAAGGCCTTGTTGAGCGCACCGATGGCCGAGACGGTGAGGTCGCACATCTCGATGGCCTCGGGACGCATCGTCTCGACCCCATAGAGGCTGAAACGTGCCGAGACACCCTCGATGTTGTCGATGATGTCATCCATCGACTTGGCAAGCTCGTTGATGTCCTCGCGATCGATCGGGGTGATGAACGAGGAGTCGAGCGTCTCGAGGATCCTCCGAACCATGTGGTCGCCGTTGGTCTCGCAATCCTTGACCTTGTCCATCTGGTTCTTGGGTTCGGGGTAGCCGTGGACGTACTCGGCATAGAGCCTGCCCGCCTCCACGATCAGCAGGCTGTACTCCTTGAACATGTCAAAGAACTCGTCTTCCTTGCGGCTCACACGACTCACGTCAGCTGCCCTTCTCCGCGGCCTTGCCCTCAACGAAAATACATTGGATGTTTCCCGATTGTAGGCCATCAGGTTCGAGCATAATGTGCGATGACACAAGGAAAGCCCCCTTCCGACGCAAATCGCATCGACGTGGATCGCCAGGTACGCCTTCACCGCACACGTCGCGCATCATACATGGATACTGGCCACGGCCAGTGGGAGAACAAGGAAAGGACCGTTCTATGCCCTTCAAATCACGCAAGGTCGTCATCATCGGCGCAGGCAACGTGGGCTCGCACGTCGCGATGAACCTCATGAACGAGCAGTACGCCGACGAGATCGTGTTTCTCGACATCAACGAGGAGGCCGCAAACGCCCAGGTGACCGACCTGCGAGACATGCTCACGGCACTCGGCCGTCACGTGCGTCTCCGCGTGGGCACCTACGATGACTGCTCGGATGCAAACTTCATCATCATGACGGCAGGCAGGAGCCGCAAGCCCGGCGAGACGCGCCTGGAGATGCTCGAGAGCACCTTCGCCATCCTCGACGGCATCATGAGGCCCATCCGCGACTCTGGGTTCGATGGCTTCCTCATCTGCGTGTCCAACCCCGCCGACGTGGTCACCGAGTACTTCTATCGCAACCTCAACCTGCCGCGAGGCCACGTCTTCGGTACGGGCACCGCTCTCGACACCGTGCGTCTGCGCCGCATCATCGGGCGCATCGCCGACGTGGATCGAGACCAGGTGCAAGCCATCGTCATGGGCGAGCACGGCGACTCCTCGTTCATCCCCGAATCGCACGTCTCGATCGGGGCCGTGCCCATGACCGAGTACTTCCGCAACCACCCCGAGCTCGAGGCAAAACTCAACTACCAGAACATCACGAAGATGGTCCACGAGGCCGGCGGCGAGATCATCCGCGGCAAGCACTCCACGGAGTTCGGCATCGGTGCCGAGGTGTCCATGGTCGTCTCCGCGATCCTGCACCACGAGCGCAAGGTCACGCCCGTCTCCGTCCATCTCGACGGGGAGTACGACCAGACGAACGTCTCGGTGGGCGTGCCGTGCATCCTCGGTCGCGACGGCATCCAGGAGATACTCGAGCTCGAGCTCACCAACAAGGAACGCGCGGCACTCCGGCACTCCTGCGACGTGATTCGCAGCTCCTTCTCCTCGATCGAGCAGACCGATGATTCCAAGGTCATCGCGGACATAAGCTAGCGCGAGAGGCACCATGCCCGCCGGCGCATCATCGAGGCTTGCGATGCGTGAGATGCCATCCTCCGCAGAACTGGCACCGATAGACGTAGATGGCCGGTGCATCCTTGCGCCTCCGTGCGAGGTTGGCGGCCTTCTGGGCCTCCACGCGCGTCTCGTAGCGGCGCTTTCTCTCGCAGCCGTGGTACGTGGGGTCATGGATGACCTGCGGGTCGACCTCTCGTCCGTGTGGCACACCCATGCTCGTCTCCTCTCGCGTCCGAGAGACCAGATGATAGTCCAGACGGATGTGCGATTCGGGAAGGTGACTGGAAAAGGTGACAGGTATCTTTTCCAGGAAGGAGTGCGTGTGGACGTTGTCCTCTTCGATCTTGATGACACCCTCTATGACCAGGTCATGCCCTTCGAGATGGCCTTCTCGGATGTCATTGGTCCTGTCGACGGCCTTGGCGTGTCCGAGCTCTTCCATGCGTACAAGCACCATTCCGAGGAGCTCTTCCGGGCTTCCGCCGACGGTACGCTGGCAATAGAGCGCATGCGCATCCTGAGGATCCAACGTACCTGCACGGACTTCGGCATCTTCATCTCGAGCAAGACGGCCGAGGCGTTCCAGCAGGCCTACACCTGGAACCAGTACCATGCCATTACCCTCACGCCGACCATCCGTACGCTGCTCATGTGGTGTGCGGACAACGTACGCATCGGCATCGTGACCAACGGACCTGACGCGCACCAGCGTGCGAAGGCGCACGCCCTCGGTCTGGATGAGTGGTTCTCCCCCGAGAGGGTCTTCGTCTCCGGAGCCCTCGGGATGGCAAAGCCCGGCGCGGCGATCTTCCACCACGCCGCAGCCGCGCTCGGCGCAACCGCGGGCGACTGCGTCTACGTGGGGGACTCCCCCACCAACGACGTCGCAGGGGCCTGCTCCGCGGGCATGCCCGTCATGTGGTTCGACAGACGAGGAAACCCGCTCGTGGCAGGCGCGCGACCCACGTGGACGGTTTCGCGCGAGGAGGAGATCCTGCCGCTGCTGCAGGCGATCCGCCAAGGAGAATAGGGTCTCTACTCGCTCAGCCTGTCGCGGACATTGTACGCCGCGCGTCTGTTGGCGTTGCGCATGACGTCGACGTCATCCTCCGAGAAGCCCGCATAGCGCACCGTCTCGAAGTCGCGATAGGCGTTCTCGATGGCATTGACGACCGCCACGGCATCCTGCGTGAGGCTCATCTGCGGCAGCTTGGACGAGCGGTCGGCGGCGACGTCATCCGTGTCGTCGTGACTCAACCACAGCAGCTTGGGACCGGTCTGCTCGACCTCCACGAACCTGCGCGAGACGAGCTTGCGCACCGAGGCGCGCACCGCACGAGGCGTGGCATCCACGAACTCCGCCACGTCATCGATCGTACCCGTCTGGCGCGTGGCGTCCAGATAGGCGAGAAGGAGCACGTCGACAAGGTCGAGCTTGAACTGCGTGGCCACGACCCCGAGGTAGGAGTCGAGAAGGAGCTCGGCATAGCGGGCCTCCGCAAGAGGCGTCGCCCTCATGGTCCTGTTGGCGTGGACGCTCGGGCGCTCCGTCCCCAGCTTCTTGGTACCCGGCATGAAGGGCATGGCACTGCCGTCGGCCGCCATGCCGAGAAGGAAGGTGTTGAGCGCGAGGCTTCTCGACTGGTAGTCCGACTCGTCATAGACGTTCTTGTAGAAGCTGCGGTAGTACTCGATGACACTGAGCTTCATGCGCAGCATCGAACCAAAGCCGCCCGACTGGGTCTCCACGAGGGAGCCCTCCGTCTTGACGTAGTAGTAGATGGGCGCGTGCAGCGGAAAGACGCTCTTGCAGTGGAGCACGTACTCCATGTTGAAGATGAAGTCCTCGGACCAGCTGATGGTGGGGTCCATGCGCACCTGATGGCTCTCCACGATGGACCGCTTGTAGAGCTTGTTCCAGCAGACGCCCCAGTAGAAGTCGGCGGGCGTCTCCATCATGTGGTCGGCGTACTCCTCGCGGGTGATGGCGCACTCCTCGTCGATGTCGCTCTTCTGGGCGACACGACCGCCCACCACGCGGAAGAAGTCGGCGATGACCATGTCCACGCGGTTCTCCTCCATGGCACGTACGAGGAGCTTGGTGGCATCGGTGGTAATCCAGTCATCGGCATCAAGAAACTGCAGGTACTCGCCGCGAGCGACATCGATACCCGCGTTACGCGCCACCGAGACGCCGCCGTTTTCCCTATGGATCGCACGCACGCGCGAATCGCGGCCGGCATACGCATCGCAGAGCGCGGGCGAGCCGTCGGTGGACCCGTCGTCCACCAAGATGAGCTCGACGTCCTGGAACTCCTGCGAGAGGATGCTGTCCACGCAGCGCTCGAGATGCCGCTCGGCGTTATAGACGGGGACGATGATGCTGACCTTGGGAGCGGTTGCGGTTCGAGGCATGGATTCTCCAGACGATGCGACGGAGACGGGGCGGCCTTCACGTCAAGATACTACCTCACGGATGCCAAAAGGGCCCCGAGACGGCATCTGGCGGTCTCGGGGCCCTCGACGAAGCATGGGGCGTCAGGCTACATGAGCTCGGTGACTTCCTTGGCGAACTCGACGGGGTCGTCGATGGGCAGCCCCTCGACGAGAAGCGCCTGGTCGTAGAGGATGCGGCCGTAGAGCTTGAGGCGATCGGCGTCGCCCGCCTCCTTCGCGGCCACGAGCTTGCCGTACACGGGATGTGCGGCGTTGAGCTCGAGCACGCGCTGGGCCTGGGGGGCATCCTTCGCCTCGGGTCCCTGCGAGATGATGCGGTCCATCTCGAGCGAGACCGGTCCTTCCGCGGCCACGCGGGCGGGGGCGCTGCCCAGACCCGCCGCGACCTTCACGTCGACGACCTTGTCGCCAAGCGCGTCGCGAAGCTCGGAGAGGAGCTCCTCGTTGCCGGCACCGGCCTTCTCGGCCTGCTCCTTCTCCTCGTCGGTGGCAAGGTCGAGGTCGGCGGCGGAGACACTCGCGAACTCGAGGTCGCGCTCCTCGGTGCCCTTGTGCTCGGAGTCACCGGCGACGGCATCCTGATGCCAGGACGGCATGACCCTGAACATGAACTCGTCCACGTCCTGCGTGCAGAGAAGCACGTCGTAGCCGTGGTCGAGCGCGCTCTTCACCACGGGCATCTTGGCCAGCCGGTCACGGGACTCGCCGGCGGCATAGTAGATCTTGTCCTGTCCGGCGGGCATGGCGGCTGCGTACTCGTCGAGGGTGACCAGCTTCTCCTCGCGCGTGGACCAGAAAAGCAGCAGCTGCCCAAGGTCAGCGGCCTTGGAGCCGTAGCTGTTGTAGATGCCGAACTTGAGACCACGACCAAAGTGATCGAAGAACGCATCGTACGCCTCGCGATCATTGTCGCGCATGTCGCAGAGCTCGGTGTGAATCTTCTTCTCCACGCGACGGGCGATGGCACGGAGCTGCGAGTTCTGCTGCAGGGTCTCGCGCGAGATGTTGAGCGTGACGTCGGGGCTGTCCACGACCCCGCGCACGAAGTTGTAGTAGTCGGGCAGGAGGTCGGAGCACTTCTCCTGGATGAGGACGTTGGAGGTGTAGAGCGCGAGCCCCTTCTCGTAGTCCTTGCTGTAGAGGTCGAAGGGCTGGGCACCCGGGATGAAGAGGAGCGCATCGTAGCTGAGCGCACCCTCGGCATGGAACGAGAAGGTGCGTGCCGGCGCCTGGAAGTCATGGAAGGCGGACTTGTAGAACTCGTCGTAGTCCTTCTGCTCGACCTCCGAGGGACGCTTCTTCCAGATGGGGGTCATGGAGTTGAGGGTCTCGAGCTCCTCGTAGCTCTCGTACTCGGGCTGGTAGTCATCGCCCGCATCCTCGGGCTTGGGCTTCTGACGGCTCTTGGAGACCATCATCCTGATGGGGTGGTTCACGTAGTTCGAGTACTTCTTCACAAGGTCACGGAGCTTCCACTCGGAGAGGAACTGGTCCGTGTCATCCTCGGGCGTGGACTCGCGCAGGAAGAGCGTGATGGTGGTGCCGTGATCGCCCACGGAGGCAGCCTCGTCCTCGGTCGCGGCCGCGATCGAATATCCCCTCACACCATCCGACTCCCAGGAGAAGGCCTGCTCCGAACCATTGGCGCGGCTCACCACGCGGACCTTGGAGGCAATCATGAAGCTGGAGTAGAAGCCCACGCCAAAGCGTCCGATGATGTCCATGTCGGAGCCCTGGTGCTCGGCGTTCTCCTCCTTGAACTGCTCGGAGCCGGAATGCGCGATGGTGCCGAGGTTCTTGTCGAGCTCGGCCTCGGACATGCCCACGCCGTTGTCGCTCACCGTGATGGTGCGTGCGTCCTTGTCAAACGCCAGGCGTATGGCCAGCTCGTCATCGCCGAGCTTGACGTTCGGATCGGTGAGGCTCATGAAGGAGAGCTTGTCGATGGCGTCGGAGGCGTTGGACACGAGCTCTCGCAGGAAGATCTCCTTGTTGGTGTAGATCGAGTTGATCATGAGGTCGAGGAGCTTCTTGCTCTCCGTCTTGAACTGCTTCATGGGGCCGTACTTCCTTTCTGACGTCATTTTGAACAGTAGTCGAGATACCCGTTGTGTCATCCCCTATACCGATACAACAGAAAATCTATTCCACTGACGCTTAGATTTTAGTGGGTCACCCTTGCCTACACGAGCGTGATCGTCGGCCCGCAGAGCAGGACGAGCGCAACGGCGAGAAGACCCACCGTGAACGCGCCAAGAAGCAGCGACAGCCCCTGGGCAGACCCATCCGGCCGTTGGACGTAGGCATCCCTGGGCTTCTTGGGGTTGTAGTAGACGTCGGCCGTAGAGCCCACGGGGTAGAGACCCGCAAGCGGCGAGAGTGCAAGCTTGCCGATGCTGCCCGCCGGCATCGAGATGCACAGGTCCTGGGGCAGGTCTTCCCTCGAGGTGAGGTTGGTCTCATATCCGGACTCGACGTTCTCGGAGCCCACGGGAAGGACCGTGGTGAAGGTCTTGCGGAACTTCGGTCCGACCACCCGGAGCGTGGCATCGTCCACCGTGTACTCCACTATCGGAAGCTGCACCTCGCCCCTATGGGCATCGGAGGCTCCCACGACCTGGCCGTCCACGTGCTCCGTGCAGCGTTTGCCGCGGCGGGCCTTCGAGAGGACGAAGACATACCAGCAGACGGCGCAGACGACTGCCCAGGCGAGTGCGAAGATGCCCCAAGCGATGTTGACGTTCATGGTAAGGCCCTCCATGTGAAAACGATGTCTGATACGCGCTAAGTCTACCCGTGCGCCACTGCCCCAATCGTAGCTTGGGACTATTTGCAGGGAACACCGGCTGCAACCTGACTATACCAACGCGATTGCGTCCGGCGCACGGACTAGAATGACATGCCACAGACGATTAACGAGGAATTCACGGACGAAGGCGACATGACTGCGAGACAGAACGATGTGGGCGACCTGCCCACGAGCTACGTGAGCTACGACCTCGAGACCACGGGGCTGGGCGCGAACGCGCACATAATCGAGGTCGGCGCCATACGCGTGTTCGACGGCTACGAGGACGAGCGCTTCTCCACGTTCGTGTCCCTGCCCACGGGGGCACGCATCGGCGCAGGGGCCTTCGCGGTCAATCACATCACGCCAGCCATGCTCGAGGGCGCGCCGTCCATGGACGAGGCCTTCCGTGCGTTCTCCGCCTTCGTGGGCGAGCTCCCCCTGGTCGGGCAGAACGTCATCGCCTTCGACAACCGATTCATCGACCGCGAGGCCGCACGCATGGGGCTGCGCTCCCCCACCGAGAACGGCTCCTTCGACACGATGATCCTCTATGGGGAGCTCGTGGGCAGACCGCGCAGCCTTGCCGCCATCTGCGAGCACTACGGCGTGGACAACGAGGAGGCGCACCGCGCGTGGTCGGATGCGCGTGCCACGAGCGACTGCTACCTCGCCCTCCTCCGCGACGCACGCTCGCGCCCGGTGGCACCCGCACTCGGCATCGAGGGGCACGAGCTTGACGGGCGTCTCGTCTGCTTTTGTGGCAACACGCATGACTTTCCCCGACGCGCATGCGCGGCCATAGCGGTGGGCCACGGGGCCACCCCGTGCGAGAGGGTGACGCGCAAGGTGGGCCTCGTCATCGACCTGTCTGGCCGAGAGACGAGCAGGCTGCGGCTGGCCCGTCGATACGAGATCGAGGTCGTCGACGGCGAGGGGTTCCTTGCCATGGTCGGGCTCACGGCCGAGGACCTCCGCCGTCCGAGCGTCACCCCTCGTCCCTGACCGAGGGGCTTCCTATTTGCCGCGCAGCCGCCTCTTGCGCTTGGCCTGGCGCAGCTCGAACTGGCGGTCCTTCTCGGCGGCCCGTTTCTCGCGACCCCTTTGGGCGCCCTCCCGCCTTGCTGCCTCGCGCTGTCTGGCGAGGGCCTGCTGCGCCCTGGTGCTCACCGGCGAGGCCGCGAGCTCCCGCGCCGCCTCGCGCTGGCGGCGCTTGGGATTGGACGCCGGTGGCGTGGGAAGGGCATCGACCGGAGCCGAGAAGGTCAGGAGATGCCATCGCTCGCATACGAAGCGCAGCACCTCCTGGTCGCTCGGCTCCGCCCCGAAGACGTGACGGCAGACCCCGTAGCCCCTCTCGTCGGCATGCTCGCACAGGGCGACCCAGAACTGGCCGTCATGGTACAGCGTCAGCCTTGATGAGCTGGTGTCGGACATGGTTTCCTCCTTCTATGCGGTTGGTACGCGAAGGAGGGACAACCAAGGAGGCAGGTTACTGACGGTCGACGCATGAGTCCACGACCGCACCCCGACTACCCGACGGGGTCGTGTTTTTACCTTCGCAGGCGCAAGTATAGGGGATTTCGCCGCATGGGGCGGGACACGACAGGAGGCCCATGGCTACCTCTCGAGAAGATGGCACCTCACCATGCGAAGCTGCGCCTTGGTCACCCCGCAGGCGGTGAGGTAGGCACTCACCGATCCAAAGACCCCGACCACGCGGTCATAGACGGTGGCGATGGTGCGGTGACGCGTGGGAAGCGCCCAAAGCGACGAGGGCTCGGCGGGGAACCCTTCGCGAAGCTCCCTCTCCACCTCGTCGCGCGTGCCGAACGAGCGCAGGTAATCCCGCATGATGTCATCGCGCGACACTCCCGCGAGACCCTCGAGGAGCATGGCGGTGACCCCTGTGCGATCCATGCCCGCCGAGCAGTGGAAGAGCACGCAGCCGTTCTCGCTCACCGATGCCATGAAGGCGAACATGCGGCGCACGGCCTCGCGGTTGGCCAGCATGTCCAGGTAGACGCCTGCATAGTAGTCCCCCTCGTCACCCGGGCGAAAGAGCGAGGAATCCGAGACGTTGATGTCGAAGAGCGACACGTTGAGGTAGCGAACATCCGACACGGACGCAAGGGGGTCGGGCCATCTGCGCAGTTCCATGGAGCCACGCAGGTCGAGGTCGCACATCACCCCATACGAGACGAGCTGTCGGACGCCCCGCTGTCCGATACCCTCGAGCGAGGCCGACCTCAGGAAGCGGCTCGAGCGGACGGGACCGTCCGGCGTGGGCCAGCCGCCGAGATCGCGGATGTTGATGCCCGTCGGAAGCGTGCCGTCTCCCTCGCGCCTGTTGGTCCTGCCTCCCACGTCATCCGCCCGTCGCCGTCCGTCGCCATGACACCATCAGTGTAGCGCGCACCCACATGCGTCCCCATACGCGGAGCCGCTCGCGGAGCGACGAGCGCGCATCTCCACATGTGGTATGACGCACGGTAACGTCTATCTAAACCAAGGAGGCAGGTCATGTCAGACCAGTTCATCGAGTCGTTCGACGGAACCAGGCTCTTCTACAACCCCGAGGTCACGCCACAGGACCGCGCCGTCATCGTAATCGTTCACGGGCTTTGCGAGCACCAAGGTCGTTACGACTACTTCGCGCAGAGGCTGCACGAGGCGGGCATAGGCACATATCGCTTCGACCTCCGCGGTCACGGAAGGTCCGACGGCGAGTGTGCCTACCTGGATGACTTCAACGAGCTCCTCGATGACACCAACGTGGTCGTGGACCGCGCCATCGCCGAGAACCCGGGCAGACCAGTCTTCTTGTTCGGGCACTCCATGGGTGGGTTCACCGTCGCGCTCTACGGCGTGAGGTACCCCGGCAAGCGTCTGGCGGGCATCATCTGCAACGGTGGGCTCACCGCCGACAAGGCCGGCTTCCTGAACGGCGTGCCCGCAGGTCTCGACCCGCACATGCAGCTCCCCAACGAGCTCGGTGACGGCGTGTGCTCGATCGAGTCGGTTCGCGACTGGTACGGCAAGGACCCCCTCAACCGCAAGAGCTTCGCGGCGGGCCTCGTCTATGCGCTCGAGGACGGCATCGCGTGGTTCTCGGGCGTCAAGCAGAACTTTGCCTATCCCGCGCTCTTCACGCACGGGGAGAAGGACGGCCTCATCTCCCCCGCCGACACCTACGAGCTCTTTGGGATGGCCGCAAGCAAGGACAAGCAGATGAAGATCTATGGCGGCTCGTTCCACGAGGTCATAAACGAGTTCTGCCGTGACGAGGCCATCGCCGACTACATCGCCTGGATGGAGCGCCGCATCTAGCGGCGCGGACGCGGAGCATTTCTCGTGTGTAGCCTGCGACTTTGGCCCAAGGAGTTTGGCTCATGGTCGCAGGTCTTCTACCTGCGTGTGCCTTTCTCGTCTGCGCGCTGGTATTTTGGCATGCGACGTTTTGGCTGGTAGATTGCATGATAATTTTTCTATCTATGAGCAAAACTACCGGAGCAAAACCCGGAGGGCACATCCGACTTTGGCCCGAGCATCCATGCGAAGATGCGTTTGTCGTGGAGTTCAGCGAGAAGGCCGAGCGGGCGGCGCAAGGGATATCGATGCAGACCCTCTCGCCCATCAGGCAAAAGGGTGCAGCGTGCCAGAAAGCGGGAAGTTTGCGGTACGCCAGCGGCAAGGCTCGCGTACGTTCACGCCCCCACAATGGGCGGGACGTCTGCTGGCATCCTCCCGGGAGGTCTCCTTGCCCCTTATACTCTCGCACCATACCGCTCTTTGGATGTGCTGCTCGCCCAGGTCTTCTGCAGCAATGGCTTCCGCACGTCTTGTGGAGGGCCCCGTCTCGGCAGCCGTCACGGCCGAGAAGGTCGACCGCTGGTATCTCCCGGCCCTCTCGGAGCTGACAGGAATCCCGCCGACCCAGCTCGGCAGTATGGACTACCTCCAGCAGAGAGGCCGATCACGCCACGCGTCCCCACTCTCACGCCCGCATTCCTGGAACGGTGACCTTCCCGCAAGGTCGCTTCTCCACCTCGGCAATGACATCTACCTGTGCTCACCCGAGTTCACCTTCCTACAGCTCTCAGGCCTCTACAACGTGATCGAGCTCTCGAGCATCGCCATGGCGATGTCTGGCGAGTACATGCCGGCACATGCCGAGAACGACCTCGCAAGGCACGACCCGGTCACGTCGGTCGCCCTGCTCCGCTCGTTCGCGATGGGTGCGGGCACGCACTGGGGTGTCGACAAGTCGGCCCAGGCGACAAGATGGGCAGTCGACAACTCCCGGTCCCCCATGGAGACCTCGCTCGCGCTTCTCATCCACATGCCGAGAACGCTCGGCGGATACGGCCTTGTCCGCCCCGTCCTCAACCAGAGGATCTACCTCAGCGAAGAGTCGACCGCCATCTACCCGCACCGATACTGCGAGGCGGATGTCTCGGCACCCGGGTCATCGCTTCTCCTCGAGTACCTGGGACGGGCGTTTCATAAGGAAGAGCATCACGACATACGACGCGAGCTCGCCCTCCAACACGAGGGATACCAGCTTCAACACGTAACCGTCCACCAGCTCGTCGACCCCGCGCAGAGAAACGAGATCATGCGGCGCTACGCCCAAAGCGCGGGCATCGCCCTGAAACCACCAACCGATCTCATCGTGAGAAGAAGGATCTCCCTGCTCAAAGCGGTTCTCCCCGAGCGCGGGCAGGTCCTCGACAACGGCAGTCTCGCATGGCCGCAACCGAGTTGGGCGATCCCTGCCGGATGGTGCTGAACCACCTGGAGCACGGGCGCCATACTCGTACGCGGCCAGCGACTTTGGCCCACCGACTATGGCTCGTAGTTTAAAACATTATATATCGTCTGACCTGCGGAATCATAGGATCAAAAGTCAGAACCAGCGCACGAGAAAGGCACCCGCTGGTAGATGGCTTACGGTCGAGGGCCAAAGTCGTGTGCCAAACTCACGTGGCGCTGACGATTTTGGCCCCGGCGCAGGCGCTCTGCCCGCGACGCAGCTGGCAAGGGCCGCTTGCGACGTCTACGAACCATCACGAGAGGCCCAGCCGATGACGTCCACCTCGATTTCGTGCTCGACGGCCATGAGAAAGTCATCCCAAGACCCTCGTGACACATCAAGAACGCATAGACTTCAAGGAAGAGCAAGACGACACCGAGGAGGCACCGATGACTGACGCGTCCGAGAAGGTCCCTGAGGTCGACGACATCGACGATGTCCCGCATGCGGGCAGCGCCACGGCGATTCTCGCCGAGCCACCGCATAGCCTCTACGTCAACCTCGCCGCCCGCGAGGCCGTGAATACCTTTATGGCCGAGGAGCGAACCATCACCGTCAGAACGGTCGCCATCGTGATCGCCGCCGCCATCGCCCTCGTGGTCCTGCTCGTCTGCCGCCAGGCGGGTATTGGCATTGTCGTCTCTCTCGCGGCGTGCGGGGTGGGTGCCCTCTGGGGCGTCCGTGCGCGCTTCCGTCACTTCGAACAGCTCAGAGGCATCGTCACCAACGACTGCGACCCCCGTAAGATGCTCGGCGTCATCAACATCCTTCTGGACGAGGACCTCCTCGCCGCCAACCACACGCGCCTGCAGTACATGCGCGCCATGTGCCTTGCGGAGCTGGGGCGCGCCGACGAGGCCCTCACGCAGGTCGACATGCTGGTCGCGAAGGAGGGCGCCAGGAAGAGGTTCGGCCTCGAGACGCTCGAGGTCCGGACGATGGCGTACGGCCAGACCGGTGACCGCGGACGCCTGGAGGAGACCTACGACCAGGCCCGCAAGCTCCTTGACGAGAGCCGCAACGGCTCGAGGAGACAGGCGCGCATCTCGATGATGCTCGAGCTGGCCGACGGACGGCTGGCGCTTCTCGACAAGGAGTACGACCACTGCCGCAGACAGCTGCAGCTCGTGCTCGATGCCAGCCCCACCCCGCAGGAACGCGCCATGGCCGAGTATCGGCTGGGCGAGGTCGAGGAGGCGACGGGGGACGTCGTCGAGGCAAGCAGGCACTACGCGTACGCGGCCCTGCATGGCGGGACGCTCGCCGTGCAGGGCGCGGCCGAAGCCAAGCTCACGGGGAACGCGGAGGGGGCTGCCCCGGCCAGCGCCGACGTCACCATGAACCTGTCGGGCCTGATGACGGATGACGTCCTGCCCGAGGACGCACTCTAGGCGCCGGCCCACAGGGCCCTTCGGGCGACAACGAAGTCGCGCTCTACACGGCAGCTTCACTCCAGATGGAGGTTCTCGTCCGTTTCCGTCTTCCTCCCACAGGTCGCGTATACTGGTTCGGCACATAAACCGTCATGCAGCAACGCCTCCTTCGTGACGAGGCCGCATGGACAATCGCAAGGAAACCACTTGATTCAGACAACCGAACGTACCGATGAGACCCCCCAGAAAGACTTCTCCGACCTGGGTCTCTCCCCAACCATGCTCAAAGTCGTCAAGAAACTCGGCTACGAGCACCCAACGCCCGTCCAGGCCGAGGCGATACCAGCCGTGCTCCAGGGGCGTGACCTTCTCGCCGCCGCCCAGACAGGAACCGGCAAGACGGCCGCCTTTCTCCTGCCTGCCGCCGACCGGCTCGGACACGCACCCCATCACGGCGGGCCCCTCATGCTCGTCGTGACCCCCACCCGCGAGCTCGCGCAGCAGATAGAGGATGTCGCGACCACCATCGCCGGGACGACACACCATCGTTGCGTCACCGTTGTCGGTGGCGTCTCGTACGGACCCCAGAAGTCGGGGCTTTCTCGTGGCTGCGACATCCTCGTCGCCACCCCAGGCAGACTCGTCGACCTGATTGAGCAGGGCGTCTGTAACCTCGGGTCGGTCGAGGTGCTCGTCCTGGACGAAGCGGACCGCATGCTTGACATGGGATTTCTCCCCAGCATCCGCAAGATCGTGGCGCAGGTGCCGCGCGACCGCCAGACGCTGCTTCTCTCGGCGACACTCGATGACTCCGCGATCGCGGGCATCACCGACCTCGTCCACGACCCCGCTCGCGTCGAGATCGCACACAAGGGCATGGTCGCCGATACGATCGACCAATACGCGCTGCCCGTCTCGCTCGGAGCGAAAAACGCCCTGCTCTCCAAGGTTCTTCTCTCGGAGGGCACCAAGCGCGTCATCGTCTTCACCCGCACGAAGCATCGCGCGGACGCCTGCTGCCAGCGCCTGCGTCGCGAGGGTATCTCCTGCGCGCCCATCCACGGCAACCGCAGCCAGAACCAGCGCGAGCACGCACTCTCCGACTTCCGCGAGGGCAAGGTGGACGTACTTGTCGCCACCGACGTGCTGGCGCGCGGCATCGACATCTCGGACGTCTCCTACGTCGTGAACTTCGACGTACCCGCCGACCCAGAGGACTACATCCATCGCATCGGCCGCACCGGACGTGCAGGCGAGATGGGCTGGGCGCTCTCCTTCGTCACCGTCGAAGACGTCAGCGACCTCTTTGCCATAGAGCAGCTCATGGGCAAGGTCGTCCCTGCCTATCAGCCAAAGGTCACGCTCGCCCTCGGCGATGACGCCCCCATCCTCGATCCGGATCGCACGGCCGAGAAGACGAAGGGCGCTGCGGGCGCCAAGAGGGGATCACACAAGCGCAACGGCAGGGGCAAGCAGAAGGTCGCACCGAGCGGAGATAGGGCGGCCACGCGGACGGAGGGACGCACCGGCCAGAGCCGACGCTCATCCTCCGGAGGTGACGGCGCCAAGGGCGAAGCAAGGCGCAGTGGTGCCAGAAAGCCCAGACACCAGGAGACGCGCCGGGGCGAGCGCCGGGGCGTCGACGAGGATACGCCAGCGCCAAAGCCCTTCTCCGGCCCGAGACAGTACAAGCGCCATCCCGGTGACAGGGGCGGCCACTAGAGGGTCGCAGCACCACGCCTCACTTCTGGCAGGACTCGTCGAGCTCGCCGCGGACGTAGGCACGTAGGCTCTCCTCGGCTTGGGCGACGGCTGCGGCGTCGCCCGACGCCTTCACGGCGCGATACGCTCCCATGGCCGCAAGAAAGCCCGTCTCGTCGTCCGGAAGCGGTTCCGCATCCGGCTTGGCCGCAGGTTCGGGCCCTTCCATCGCCGACGCGTATCCCCTCTCGGCCAGTTCGCGGCTGAGTCTTGCCACCAATGCCTCATCGCTCGCATCCATGCATGTCCTCCCAAGACCTGGAAAAGATACCCGTCACCTTTTCCCTCATACGAGATCGGCATCCTCGCCGAAAACGTACACGCGCGTCTCGTACGGCCGAAGGGCCATGTAGCCGTCACGGCGATCGTCGGCACGGCTCTCGGGCGCGTAGTTGGAGAGCGCCAGCACGCCCCACGAGAGGTTATAACCCCCTGGCACGTGAAACGGCACGTCATGGTCGGCGAACGAGCACATGACGAGAAGCTGCGACCTCTCGGACTCGCGCGCGTAGAAGTAGAGGTTGTCGCTCATGCGCTTGTACTCGTGGTAGGTGCCGTCACGCACCACGGGCAGCCTACGACGCAGCGCGATGGCCTGCCGGTAGAACGCAAGCACCGAGCTGGGGTCGGCCTCTTCCGCCGCGACGTTCACGCCCACGTGGTTGGGGTTGACGGGCATCCACGGTTCGGCCGTGGAGAAGCCCGCGTGCGCGTCGCCCGTCCACTGCATGGGCGTACGGGCGTTGTCGCGAGCGGCCCTGTTGATCACGACCATCGCTCCGTCGTCGGTCTTGCCCTGCTCGCGCATGCGGCGGTACTGGTTGTGCGCGGCCACGTCGGGCAGCTCGTCGATCGTGGCGAAGTGCGTGTTGACCATACCGATCTCCTGCCCCTGGTACACGAAGGGCGTCCCCTTCTGAAAGAGGTAGCAGGCGGCGAGCATCTTGCCGCTCTCCACGCGAAAGGCCTCGCTGCCGTAGCGGCTGATCACGCGCGGATGGTCATGGTTCTCGAGGTAGAGCGCGTTCCACGCCTTGCCGTCGAGTGCGGTCTGCCAACGTCCGAAGGCGTCTTTGAGCCTGCGCAGCGAGAAGGGCAAGGGCATGTACTCGGTGACGAGGCAGTCAGCCCGCATGTGCTCGAAGTGAAACATCATGTCGAGCGTCTGGCCCTCTCCCTCGGCGATGTAGGGCAGGGCCTTCTTGGGCGACATCTCCGGGGCTTCGCCGACGGTCATGCAGTCGTACTCGTCGAGCACGTCGTTCTTGAACTCGGCGAGGTACTCGCGCACGTGCGGTCCGTTCGCATAGAAGCGTAGGCCGCGGGCCCCGGGTACGCCCAGACGGTCCTTGGGCAGCCCCTCGGCCTTGGAGATGAACGTGACCACGTCCTCGCGGAAGCCATCCACCCCACGGTCGAGCCAGAAGCGCATGACCTTCTTGACCTCGTCGCGCACGGCAGGGTTGTCCATGTTGAGGTCTGGCTGACCCTTGGCAAAGACGTGCAGGTAGTATTCCTCGAGAATCTCGTCGTACTCCCAGGCACGGCCCTCGAACAGGCTATCCCAGTTGTTGGGCGGGTTCATGCCGCCGTCCAGTCCCACGTGCCCCTTGCGCCAGAAGTAGTAGTCGTGATACCTGCCGAGCGGGTCCTCCCTGCTCGCCCTGAACCACGGGTGCTCCGACGAGGTGTGGTTGATCACGAGGTCCATGATCACCCTGAGGCCACGGGCATGGGCCTCCGAGACGACCTTGTCAAACACCTCGAGCGTGCCGTATTCGGGGTTGATGTCGCAGTAGTCGGAGACGTCGTAGCCATAGTCGGCGTTCGGCGAGGGATAGAGCGGCGAGAACCAGATGCCCGTCACACCAAGGCTCTTGATGTAGTCGAGCTTGTCGAGCACGCCCCAGAGGTCACCGATGCCGTCGCCGTTGCCGTCGCAGAAGCTCCTCGGCCAGATCTGGTAGAACACCATGTCCTTGTACCAGCGATCCCTCTCCATGGTCACTCCCGTCATCGCGCGCGGCATCCTACCCTTGCATTCTAGCCCCTAGGGATGGCCTTCGCCGCGAAGGGCCCCCATACGCGCATCGTAAGTGGAGGGTAAGGGATTCTCAGTGCCTCGTAATGACTCGCCCGGGAGAGACCATGCACGGCCCGCACGTGCGAGGATGCTGATAGGACGATCAGTGACGGGAGGCGGGGATGTCTGGCGAGTTCACGGACCTCTTGCGCGGGGCGGCGCTCGTATGCGCGTCGAACCTCGTCGCCGTGGTGCTCTCGGCGATTGTCGTGATAATCATCGCGCTGCTCGTGGCATAGGCGGAACGTTCGTCTTGGCGTTGACGGCGCATGGCGCGGAGTCCGCGTACCACGGGGCCTAGCGGGCGTCTCCCCACAGGCCGTAGCAGGTCCAGAATGCCTGGTCGACGACACCGCCAAGCGCGATGTCCCCCTTGGCGAGACACTCCCCCACCAGACGGGTGCGGGCCGGGACCCCGGCGTGCGCACCGAGCGTGGGCATGGTGCCGCGCGCATACTCGCCGGCGAGCAGGGCGAACTCGTCGTGGATGTCGGCGACACGAGCGTCCAGACGTCCAAGCTCGAACATGAGCGTCGCCTGGTCGACGAGGTCCTTGTCCTTGCCAAGCCGGTCACGATAGGCGTCCACGGCCTCCTCGAGGGTGGCGGCGGAACCATCCGCGACGCATGCGGCAAGCGCACGGCAGGCGTCGAGCGTGCAGAGCGCGGCAGGATACCACGAGGCGTCGGTGGCCTGGTAGTCGGCATAGGTGGAGGCCAACTGCTCGTCGATGACCGCAAGCATGTTGCCGTCGCCGTTGGAGAGGGCCTCGTCCTCCTCCCTCACACGTCTTATGTTGCGCACGTTGACGAGGGAGTTCTCGTAGTCGATCCGCTCGTTGGCGACCCGCGCCCAGAGCGAGGCAGTGGCAGAGCGGTCGGCCTGCTGCTCGGCATAGAAGGCCTTCTCGGCCTCATCTGCGGCAGCCTCGTTGCGCGAGGCGATCTCGGCACTCATCTTCTTGGCACCACGAGGACGAGCCATGAGAAGATCGTGGGCACCATCGCCCACGGCACAGACAAGACCGAATATCACGGCGAAGGTTATGCGCTGTGCCATGGTCTCGCCGATGGCGAAGATGATCAGGAGCACGTAGAGGATGGCTCCGGAAGCGATACCGATGAGAACGTCGCGGCGGATGGTCGCCTTGAGCTCGGACGCACCCGCCGCGTCAGGAACAGGCTTCTCGCCGTTGTCCAAGATCCAGGCTTCGCGGTCAAAGGGCGTGAGGTCATTGGACGCACCGGGCCAGTCCTTCTCGGACACGTGCTCCCTGCTCTCCTCGAGGGGCTCTCGCGCCAGGAACGCGCTACGGGTGAGCTGTTCGCGCTGGATCGCCAGGTCGGAGAAGACCAGCATCTGCCGATACACGCGCTGCAGGTTATCGTTAAGCTCCTCGTTGACGGCCATATGACCTCCTCGGGTGCATGTGTGGTTTGTGGGAAGTCTACTACACGCAGGACCTGCACCTCGTCGCGAGCACGCAAAGGGTAACGAAGCCGCCGCATGCCGAAGGAGTACCATGGGCGCAGGACGACCTAGGGAGGGTGCCATGAGCACGCGCGTCGCAGTCATCGGAATCGTCATCGAAAGGCCGGACTCGGTGAGCCAGCTCAACGAGCTGCTCCATGAGTTCGCGCCGTACATCATCGGACGCATGGGCATACCCTATCGTGCGCGCGGCATCAGTGTGATCAGCATCGCCGTGGATGCCCCCGAGGACACGATCTCTGCCCTAGCTGGCCGCATCGGGTCGATTCCCGGAGCAAGCGCCAAGACGGCGTACTCCTCTGCCGTGTACAACGACTAGCCTCGAGATGGTGACAGGTATCCTTTCCAGGTTTTACGGACGAAGACAGAAAAACCTGGAAAGGATACCTGTCACCATTTCCAGGCTATACGTGGCTGGCGATGATGAGCGGGCGGCCGCAGAGCCGCGCGTCCACAAGCGTCTCGCAGGCACGGCGCGAGTCATCGTCAAGCGAGGCGTACGGCTCGTCGAGCAGGACGGCACCCGAGCGATGCGCAAGCGCGCGAACCAGCTCGACGCGACGTCGCTGGCCGCCGGAGAGCTCTCGCACGGGCACGCCGAGGGCCTCCGCGGGAAGCACCTCCCCCAGAAGCGCAGCCCCACCCGTCGCAACGAGCTCCACGTTCTGCTCGGCGGTCATGTCCTCGACGAGTCGGGCCTCCTGAAACATCATGGACACCGATCGGGGGGCGGAGACGCTCCCCGCCAGCGCGGGCTGCAGGCGTGCGACGGTACGCAGCAGCGTGGTCTTGCCAAAGCCCGACCCCTGATCGAGCAGAAGCCGACCCCCCACGGGCACCACGAACGAGATGCCCGACGCCACGACCTTCTCGCCATAGCCGACCGAGACGTCCGCAAGCCGCACCTCGGCGGGCGGACAGACATCGACCTCGCTGCGGGAAAGACGCAACGCCAGCATGAGACTCGCCCTTCCGCTCCGCGCCAGAAGGGCAATGAAGACCTGCTCGCAGACCCATGACACAAGCACGACGACGATGGTCCACGCAAAGAGGTCGGCCGTCTCGAGCAAGATCTTGGACTGATAGATCCGCTCGCCGATGCTTCCCATGGGACTGCCGATGAGCTCGGCCGCCACGCCGGACTTCCATGCCATGCCACAGACGCTGCGGCTCGTACCCAGCAGAAAGGGAAGCAGTTCGGGCCAGGTGTGGGCAAAGAAGCCACGGAGCCCGCGTACGCCGAACGTGCGCAACATCTCGGCCACCTGCGGATTCACGCCGCGCAGCCCCTCGAGCGCCGAGAAGTACACGGTTGGGAAGACGGCGAGGAAGACGGCGATGCCCGAGACGGAGCGCGATCCCACCCACATGAGCAGCAGCACGATGACGCACACGATGGGCACGCTCTTGAGCGCGGCGACCGCCGGCGCGATGGTGTCCTCCACCAGCTGCCAGCGGTGTGCGGCAAGGGCGAGCAATACCGCGGACACGAATGCCGCGACGAACCCACCCGCGATGCGCACGAGCGAGAACCCCACCGTGGAGAGGAAGCTCGCCTCAAAGACCAAGCCCGCAAGACGAACGACGGTATCCACAGGCCCCGCGAGCAGGACCGCGTTGCCCACGGCCATGCTCGCGGCCTGCCATACGACAAGCCACAGGGCCGCCAAGGCGACCCTGCGCACAAGCCTTCTGTCAACCGCCCGCGTCACGCGCTAGCCCGCGTAGTAGAAGTCATCGCCAGGCAGCGAACCCCCGACGGAGCTGGCATCGGCATCATAGAGAACCTGCAGATAGCCAGAGAGCGCCCGCCGCATGTCATCGCCCGTCATGCAGACCACGTTGCACTTCGGGATGGCCTTCGCGGCGATGGTCTCGTTGGCGACGATACCTGCCTTGACCACGAGCGCGGCGGCGGAGGTCGGGTCGGCGTTGACGTCCTCGACGGAGGCTGCGTGACGCTCGAGGAAATCGGCCACGGCGGTAGGGTGGGCGTCGATGAACGCGGAGCGTGCCACGGTGACACCCATCACGAACTCGCTGCCGTCGGTGACGTACTGGTTCCAGACGTCAGTGAGGCTGATCGGCGCGGAGAGCGCAGGGTTCTGCGCGATGGTGGCTGCGGTGAACGGCTGCGGCAGGACCCCGATGGCAGTCGGGTCGTCCGCGAGGATGGCCGCGACCTCCGTGTGTTCGCTCTTCCACTCGAGCGTGACGTCACTGGCGATGCCGGCCTTGTCCAAGAGGAAGTCGAGGGTGTACTCGGGACTCGCGCCCTTGCCGGAGATGTAGACCGTACGACCTGCGAGGTCGGTGAACTGCTCGACGGACGCGTCGCCCGTCACGACGGAGAGCACGCCGAGCGTGTTGACGTCGATGACCGAGACGCCCGCATTGGTCTTGCCATAAAGGATCGCGGCGGCGTTGGAGGGCACGAGCGCGATGTCGGCCTTGCCGGAGACCACGAGCGGCAAGACCTCGTCGGCCGAGCTGCTGATGGTGTAGGAGTAGGTGATGCCCTCGGACGAGGAGTCCGAGTCGTCGGCGGACGTGTCGGCGGTGGGAATGCCCGAGGTCGTGTCCATCATCTGTACGAGGCCGATGGTCGTCGGACCCTTGAGCGAGGCGACGTTGACGTTGACGTCATCAACGGTGGTCGACGAATCCGACGAGTCACTGGCGGTGGGCTGGCTGCCGCATGCGGCAAGCATGCCGGTCATGGCGACAGAGCCTAAAAGGGCGAGGACATCTCGTCTCGTGGTATTGCGCTGGTTCATGTGGAGCACCTTCCTGTCACGTGCCGAGCCCAAGGGCGCGACACCTTCCAAATCGGGCGTACGTGAGTATTGTTATACACTACCCGCGCATCCCACGTCTCACGATTCATGACTGCTATGGTCGTTGGGACACGTTCGGAGGGGAAGACCCCGTGACGGACGAGAGGGGCCTTTGTCTGTGCGACCGTGGGCGTTACGGGCATGCGCAGCGCCAACGCACCCAAGCGGTCGTATCCATTCTTTTAGCGGCGAATCCAAAAAACGAGTTCAGCGGGCGTCTCTCGAGAATCCGAGCCACATCCAAAAGAACGCGATCCCTGACCTCACAAGCATACAAGTTTGAAGAGTCTCATGTCAGACATCCGTCAGACGACCCGTGGTCATCCGTCAGGCTGGCGCAAGCTTGGACTGCCATCATCTCCCTCACACAGCCAACGAGAGGAGTGGGACATGATGGACGCAGATCAGATGCGCTACGAGGAACCGCAGCGAGCGATATCCGACGCCGAGATCAGCGACATACTCGGGAGCATCAGACTCGAGAGACCGAGTCTCTTCGCCGACGCGCAGGCGGTGTTCACCCGCTTCGTTGATCCTCGCACGCTCCATGACGACGGGGTCATGAGCCCAGACGTCGTGGCGATGAACATGCTGTTCGCCGAGTGGCTCTTCTACGACCACGAGCTTGGTATGGAGCTAAGCCCCCTGCAGCTCTACTCCATGGCTGAACCTGCCGTCGAGGAGTATGCCGACACGCAGTTCTTCTCGCAGTTCTGGGTCATCTCGCAGAACCGCCGCACGGGCGAGGTGCGTCTTCGCGATACGCGCACCTGCAGGAACTTCGATGTTATCGACAGGGAGATCGCCTGCCAGCGCGCCTGGGCGCACGGGCTTATCGGCGTGAGGCTCGCTCAGGTAGACGGCGCATGGCTGACCTGCGGCAAGTTCCGGCCGCACGACAACTGCCGCTCCAAGCCAAGACCCGCGTCACACGGAAGCCTCAGGGACAGAGGCTACGACAGACTCGCCCTACTCAAGCTCGGTGCCAAGGTCATCGGCATGGACGGGGAGCACCGGGCCTCGGCCGCGGAGTTCGTCGCGACTGGCTAGAGGCTCTCGATGTGACGTGGGATGCCACCGATATAGACCTGCGAGACCTCCCCGCCGATGAGTGGTCGTGCATAGTCCTCGAACTTCTCGGTGACACCCATGCCATCCTCGGCGATCCAGTCGCGCGGGACGGGGCGGGCCTTGTTGGCGACCTTATGGACGTCCGCGAGCACGGACTCCACGGCATAGGGCTGGTTGGTGATGCGCTCGAGCGCGCACATCACGCCCGTTCTCCCGTCGGTCGCGGCGAGCACGCCCGCACCGCCCTGCCTGTACGCCTCGTCGAGGTCCGTCGCGCTCGCGATGTGGCTCGCACACCTCTGCAACGTGGAGAGCTCCACCGCCCGCGTCTTGCAACCCAGCTCGGAGCGTGTGAGGCTTGCGAGATAGCGGCTCGTGCCCGAGAGCGAGGCCACGTGGCCGAAGGCGTCGAGCCTCGACCCGTCGGACGCACGCTCCCACTGTTCGCACATGAGCGTGCCGTCAGGCCTGCGAAGGCCCTCGCTCACGGCCACGACCACGGTGTTCTTCTCCCCCAGCAGTTGGGACAGACGATGGATGAGCTGATCCTCGGTGACGGGGGCCTCGGGGAGGAGCACGAGGTCGGGACAGGGAACCTGGAACGTGCCGGCAAGACAGGCGGAGCCTGCGAGCCAACCGGCGTCACGACCCATGATCTCGACGAACGTCACGGACTTCAGGTCGTATACGTCGGAGTCGCGAAACACCTCGGCCATGGTCGTTGCGATGAACTTGGCCGCAGAGCCGAACCCGGGCGTATGGTCCGTACCCACGAGGTCGTTGTCGATGGTCTTGGGCACACCCACGAAGCGGACGGGAGAGCCGACCGAGTCACCGTAGAGCGAGAGCTTGTGAATGGTGTCCATCGAATCGTTGCCGCCGATGTAGAGCACCGATCCAACACCCAGCTCACCAAAGATGTCCATGAGCTGCCGATAGGGCGTCTCGTCCTGCTCCATGTCGGGAAGCTTGTAGCGACAGGAGCCGAGCCAGCTCGCGGGAGTCACCTTGAGGAACTTGGCGTCAAGAGGACGCGAAAGGTAGTGCGAGAGGCGAACGGTGCGACCCTCGAGAAGGCCCTGAATACCGTAGCGCATGCCGATGACGTCGAGCCCGAGCGAGTCCGCCGTGGAAACGACGCCCGCCAGGCTCGAGTTGATGGCGGCGGTGGGACCGCCAGACTGACCGACCAGGACCTTGTCACCATATGCCATGAGTTGCCCTCTCCGCATGCAACGGTTATCGCCAGCACAGAGGTTACCCCATCGGTAGAGGCTTGTGGGGGTGACCAGGCTACTTCGGGAGGTTACCCTCTTCCTGTGCATGTCGGATCGCAGTCTCCATATGCGCGATGAGACTCGAAGCGGAATCGGTACCCTCGGCCATGACCGGCATGTCTTCGTCTGGCGAGAAGAACCTGCCAACGATCTCGGGCAGCGGGCTCACGAAGCCGTCAGGCTCAAAGCCCTGCACGTCATAGCCCGAGGCCTCGAGCGCGAAGGCAATGACGGACATCCCGACGTCAGCCTCCCTCGCGACCTCGGGGATGGTCTTGTCGGCGGACACTCCCTCGAAGCCGATCTCTCGGAGACTATCCGCCAGGCCGGGTTCATCCGCCACGAGCTCACCAATCGTCCTGGTGAGGTCGATGACGCGACCAGCGGTTTGGTTACCCATGAAAAGCTCCTCTCGCAAATTCTCCTCTCCCATGGTACCCGTTTGGCAGATTGCCTTGACGACATGTGCCCAGAGGACGCGGGATCCGCAGAGGAGCCCTTCTCGTATCCTGATATTGACTTTGGCCCATCGACTTTTGCTCATAGTTTAATGGTTTATCATATAGTTTACCTGCGACAACGCAAGAGCCAAAGTAGGATCAAGCCTGCGAGAAGGGCTCGTGCAGGTAGAAGGGTTGTGCGCAAGAGCCAAAGTCGGGGTCCAAAGTCATCTTTAAGATCCGAGAAAGGCTCGGGGCTCGATTTCGACATCCCGTGTCTCCTGATTGACGGTATAGTGACCGTACCGGCAGATACGAGGAGGCCCCATGGACGCCGTCTTCTTCGACATAGACGACACGCTCTACGACCAGTCGCGGCCGTTCGCCAACGCAGTGCACAAGGTGTGCGGAGACGTGCCGGGTGCCACGGACAACGACCTCTACCTTGCAAGCCGTCGTCACAGCGCAGAGGTCTTCCAGGCGTTTGCCAAGAAGACCATACCTTCCGACGAGACATACATCCGGCGCGCACGGGAGACGATGGCAGAATTTGGTATCGAGCTCTCGGACGAGCGCGCCATCCGCCTTCAGCGCGCCTATGCCTCGCACAACGACCATGCGACAAGGCTCTCCCCCACCATGCAACGCATGCTGGCGCTCTGCGCGACTCGTACCCGGATGGGCATCATCTCCAACGGCAGCGAAAGCAGGCAGTTGGCCAAACTCCGCTCGCTGGGCACGTACGAGTGGATTGCACCCGAGGCCGTGTTCATCTCGGACGCCGTGGGTCTCGCCAAGCCCAACCCAGCCCTCTTCCGGCTGGCATGCGAGCGCCTGGGCGTCTCGGCCGAGAACTCCGCATATGTGGGAGACTCGCTGTCCCTGGATGTGGCGGGTTCAAATGCCGCAGGCATGACGTCGGTGTGGTTCAACCGCCGCTATCCCGCGCACGAGGGCGAGCCCATACCCAGCTGGACGGTCACGAGCGAGGAAGGACTTCTCGAGCTTCTCGACCGTCTGCTGTAGAGATGACACGAACGCCCCCGGCCATCCTGATGGTTTGTCACACGTTCGTTTCCAATCGCGGCGCATCCGTTGCGAGATGTCGCCCGTCTCGTAAATAAACCCCCGGCCGGCAACCATCACCGCAGGAAAGCTCCATTATCGGAGACGTCCGCAGGACATGAGGCGAGGAGGGCGACGATGACCGGCTCCTTGTATGACCACATGGTACGGCGCGGAGTCGTGGACCTTCTCGCCAGCGTCATCGTGATTGCGCTCGGCATTGCGATGAGCATCCTGTGACACGGGTGTGGCGCGATGGGGCCGTTGCCACCTCATCGTGCCAAGAGCCTGCCGCCTCACCCCCCCTCTCCTTGAGACGCGGCAGGCAGCCCATCCCGACCGCGCGGGCGATGTCATGACGAGCATCCGCCGCCACGGCACCGCCCGCGTACGCTGAGAAAGACTAAGTGAAGGGTGCAACTCCATCCGTCTTTACGAGAGCCGCTACCGTCACACACCCACTGACAGCTCCTGCAGCCTCGCCTGCAACGCTGGGTCCACCGCAAACAGATACAGTCCATGTACTCCTCGTTTCAGAAGCACGTTGAGCTCGTGTCTGAGGTTCTCCTCTGGGCTCTCGCTGCCGTTGATCGCCTGCGAGTTGTAGCTCGCATCTTTGTCAAACACCACGTGGCCGTTTCGATACTTCACGGACGGACCGATGATCACCCCGGCGTAGTTGAGGTCAAAGCCCTGAATCGTATAGATGGAACCCGCCTCGCCGAGCGTGTAGCTCTTCTCTGCCCAAGCCTTGTCCCTCTCGCCCGGCCCTTTGTCGGGGTTGTCAAGCTGATTGTTCCATGGCATATGAAAGTAGCTGCCGCGCTCCTCCCTGATGTGCCAATCCTCCGCAGGCTCGAGCCTGTTGTCCAAGGCCACCCATCCGCCTTCGTCGCGCGAGATGCGGACCTCCCATGTGCGATTTGACTTCTTGACATAGTTCCAGTCATACGTCGCGAGCAGGCGCGAGAGACCGTGGCTGGTGCTGCTCGCGCGTCTCTCTATGGCTTTCCTCAGATCGAAGGGGGAGTCAAAAACCTTGATCTCGTAGGGAATGTGTCCCCCCTCCCCCTTTGTGTCCTGCGGCACTCGTGCGTCAAGGCGGCCGGCGGCAAAGTCATCGATCCAGTCGACAACCTCGTCACAGGCGTCGATCCGAAACTGCTGACCGAGCTTGATGTTTGACACATCGCATCGCAGGTCTCCGATGGTCGCAGTACGCTCTCCAGAGTCATTCGACGCATCGGGGAACCTTCCCTCCGGAAACAGAAGCGAAAGCATCTTCGGGCCGACCTCCTGCTCCTTGCGCAGCACCTGATTGGGGTCAAAGACCGCGACGACGACACGGGCGCGCATCATGATGTCAAGCAGCTGATTCTTGTTCCCGATGTAGCTTTGGTTGCCCTGCGTCAGCAGTAGGTGCGCCTCATCAACGAATGCAACGTCAATGGGGTCGGATGGGTGTTTCTGACGATCTGCACGCCTCTTGAAGCTCATATCACTATGTCGATTGATAAACGGCGTGGCCATGAAGACGACCTCATCGTCTTTCCTTTGAAGCCCAAGTCTCCTCATTATCGAGTTGTAGACCGTCAGCTGCTCGTGATGGTTGACGATAAGCTCGGCGCTTGGGGCGTGCCGCCTACCGAAGGGATCGGTCTGCGTATCGAGCGTCGCAATCTGCAGAAAGAGATGGCTGAGCAGCACGGTCTTGCCCGTTCCCGCTGCGCCCTCGATGAGTATCAGCTGGGGATGGTCGACTTCCGTTGGGGCGGCAAGGATACTCTGGACCCTGTCGAGCACCAGTTGCTCCGCCTTCAACTGATCGTCGCCCAGTCTGTGAAACGGGGACGCCTTGAATATCGCAGAGTTGAGGATTGCCTTCTCGGCAGGGAAAAGCCGGGGGTCCGCCTTGTGCAGCTTGCCCCATGCACTCGAGACAATCCTGGGCAGCTCGTCGCGCGTGTAATAGTCATCTTGGGGATTGGTGCGGCCGTTGGCGAGCTTGATGTCCGCATCAGATGCAAGTACATAGCTTAGAAACTGATTCTCGACATCCAGCGTGAGCGACTTGTTAAAATGCTCGTGGCCGATGACGAACATCCCCGTAGTCTCATGGGGGTCGTTGAGCCTGCACCAGAGTGCCTGATCGTTCCCCTCGGGATTGGCACTACCATCGTTGTAGTGCTCTTCCGTGCGGCGTGCTATGGAGTTGGTCTCTCCCACGTAGGCGATGTACTCATCGTGGCCGCCATGTTCGTGCTTCTGATGAATGATGTAGACCGTCGGATAGGTCAGCAGGCACTCACGATCGTCGTCGCTGAGCTCTCGTTCATCAGAAGCATCACTTCCAACGGACTTGATCTGCTCGGCTATGCCACCATCGTCCCTATACGCAACGTCAACAACAATCGGTGCCTTCACTGCCATTGCCACCCTGTGCCTAACGAGATGGAGACTGTCGGTTCATTGGGGCCGTAGGACCACGCCCGGTCGCATCCGTCGCAAAAGGTGGTCGTCGCTCTGGATGCCTCCCTGAAGGTCATTCGCACGCCCCCTACCGATGCTGGACCAACGCGTCATCACTCGTCGACACCTGCTGAACATATCCTACATATTCTAACCGGCAGCATAGTGCTTCTCATGTGGAGGCCGCACCCTCCAGAATTCGCCATGGCCGCGAGCATCGCGTATCCTGTACCTGGATTTAAAGCAACACAGGATTGGCTGGTACAATATGGCACGTCATTATTCTTCAGGTCCGCAGTCGAGCAGGTCCACATCGCACGAGCCATCGCGAACACGGCAACCGATAGCCACTGCGGGCACCATGTACTCCTCGCGAACACGTACGGCACGTCGCCGCCAACGGCGGCAGCGCACGATCGTCGCGGTTGTTGCGGTCGCCATCGTCGGCGTGGCGCTGGCCCTTCTCGTGATTCCGCACCTCTTCGGAAGCTCAGGCACAGATGCCACTTCGTCCTCGCAGGCCACTGCGACAGACAGCGCTTCCACGACTGACACGGCCTCATCCACCTCGACCACCCCTGTGACCACCGCTCCTGACGGGCGCATCGTTCTCTCGCTTGACGGCGACGAGGACACCTACGTCAAGCAGGGTGAGAGCTACATCGAGGGGGGCTGCCACGCACGTGACGTCCAGGAGGGCAACCTCACCTCCAGCGTGCAGGTCTCTGGCTCCGTCGACACCTCGACCGTGGGTGACTACGTGCTCACCTACTCCGTGCAGAACTCCGAGGGCATGGTCGCCACCACGCAGCGCACGGTACACGTCGTGGCCGCCGACTCCATGGACTGGGACACCAACGGCATCCCCATCCTCATGTACCACTATGTCTACGATCCGTCCAATCCGCCAAGCGACCTCAACGTAAACTACGTCTCGACCACCGAGCTAGATGCCCAGTGCGCGTGGCTCTCCGAGAACGACTACTACTACCCCTCCTGGCAGGAGCTACGCGCCTACGTCGAGGGTACGCACTCGCTGCCCGCCAAGTCCGTGATACTCACGTTCGATGATGGCGAGCACGGCTTCCTGGACAACGGCATTCCCATCCTGGCAAAGTACAAGGTACACGCCACGTCGTTCCTCATCTGCGTCGATGGCGACATCGAGGACAAGCTCAACCAGTCGAACCCCTACGTACTCTTCGAGTCGCACTCCTATGACCTGCACCGTGCTGGCTCCACGCACCTCGGCCACGGTGGACGCATCTATGACCTCACCGAGCAGGAGCTCGTCGCAGACATCCAGAAGTCGGCCGACATCATCGGCTCCGTGGAAGCGTTCGCGTACCCATACGGGGATGTGTCGGACGTGTCGACCGCCGCCATGAACGATCTGGGAATCTCCTGCGCCGTCACCACCAACTACGGAAATGCCGTCGTGGGTGATGACCCCACGCAGCTCCCGCGCTGTCGCGTGTCTGGCGGCAACTCGCTGTCGAGCTACATCTCGATGGTGGAAAACTAGCGGGAGAAGATCCCGTAAAAGAAAGCCTCGCCCATTTTGGTGCCAGCCTGGAATGCTTTCCGGGCTGGCACCATTCGTCTGCACTCCACAACCCCGTCACTCGCGACACGAGATCAGAATCGGCAGGATCGACGAGAGGCGGCTTATGCCACATGCAGAAAGAACTGCCGAATGGACGAGCGCTGGCAGACGAAGGTCCACGAGCACCATCCATCTCTATCACTTTCCTGCGGTTTTGTCATGCCACGGCAGCCGTTAGACGTACCCGTTGAAGCAGCTCGTTCATTTGCCGCGTTTCTCTGCATGTCTTGCATGGCAAACGCTCTTGAACACAAGTTACCGCACGCGCATCACGACACCCCGGTGCGCCTATAGTTGTGTCTAACGTCCGCGAGAGGAGACCTCGATGAAATACGCCCTTTCCCATGTCACGCTGCTCGACGGAACCCCGAACATGCAGCCACAGCCCGACATGACGGTTCTCGTCGACGAGAAGGGGCTGATTTCGCACATTGGTCCCTCCACCACGACGGATATCCCCCTCGGCACAGCCGAGGTCAATCTCTCGGACAAGTACCTGCTTCCCGGTCTCATCAACATGCACGTCCACTTCTGCGGCTCAGGGAGGCCGATAAGCTCGTCGGGTGCGGCGGACCTCATCGATAGGGTCACGGGAAACCCTCTCGGCCGTGCCTACCTGCGCCACGAGATCCAAAAGAGTGCGCAGACCGAGCTCTTGAGCGGCGTCACCACGGTTCGCGGCGTTGGCGATCCCGTATGGGCCGACGTCCAGACAAGAAACGCCATCAATGCCGGAAAGTACCTCGGACCCCGAATGCTCTGCTCGGGATGGGGCGTCACGCCGACGAACGGCCATGGTCGTGGCCTTATCGCCAAGACCTGCGAAACGGACGAGGATGCACGCGCGCTCGTTCGTGACGCCTTTGCCCATGGAGCCGACCTCGTCAAGCTCTTCATCACGGGAGGGGTCTTTGACGCCGAGAAACCGGGCGAGCCCGGTGTCGTACGCATGTCACCCCAGATGGCGCGCGCAACGGTCGAGGAGGCTCACAACCTGAACCTTCCCACGGCAACCCATGTGGAGAGCACTGACGGGATGCGACTCGCACTCGAGGCCGGTGTGGACACCATCGAGCATGGCGCCCCAATGACCCCCGAGATCGTCGAACTGTTCCATCACAACGGGGCCGGTAGGACCTCGAGTCTCACGACAACCATCTCGCCGGCCATCCCGCTCGCACGCATGGACCAGAAGAAGACGCATTCCTCGGAAATCGTCAAGCTCAACGCTGACGTCGTGTTCCGCGGAATCGTCGAGGCCTCCCGGCAGGCGCTCGATGCGGGCATCCCCGTTGGCCTTGGCACGGACTCGGGATGCCCCTATGTAACCCAGTATGACCTTTGGCGCGAGGTTGTGTACTTTCACGAACTCGTAGGTGCATCCAGCAACCTTGCGCTACATACGGCCACGCTTGGAAACGCCCGCCTTCTCCGGGTAGACGACATCACGGGATCCGTCGAAGTCGGCAAGTCGGCTGACCTCGTCGTCGTTGCGCAGAATCCACTCGATGACCTCGAGGCGCTGCGTCACGTCGAACAGGTCATGATGGCCGGCAGGCTCATCTCCCATCCACGGGTACGGCACCTCAAGGACCTTGATGCCGACCTCGACGCGGTCTTGCATCTCGGACCTAACGAGAGCGTGGTTTAGGTACTCCAAACCTCACCTAAGCAAAACCCAGGCCCACTGAGGTGAATTGTCACTAGCTATGGGACCGTCAGACGTTATCAAGAACGACCTAGGTGGTCGTTTTTGATAGGTTTGTGTGGCACTCTTTCGCCCGCCCCTTTCGGGCACATGTACGTATTCATTGCTAGAGATATTTCTATCCAAATATCCATTTCGATGCATATACATGCATATTGCGGAATCATCATGCTCATGACTCACACAAACCTATCGTTTTCCCGCACCTGCTTCGGATCTGCCGTATCCAATCCATCGCTTTTGCCACGAACCTCACTGGCTATCGTCACTCATTCGGATCGCACCCCACTGATTTTCCCTTGACTATGACGTTACGTCATAGTTTATGCTGCCTTCAGACACGTTCGAGCTGACGAGGACGGCGAGAGATGGGCGCACCCGCTACCTACACCACGAAGCAGCTGGCAGACCTTGCTGGCGTGAGCGTGCGCACGCTGCACCACTACGACAAGATCGGTCTCCTTCGCCCGCAGCGTCGCGAGAACGGGTACCGCGTCTACGGTCCCGATGAGGTCGACCGCCTACAGCTCATCCTCGTCTACCGCGCCTCGGGCATGCAGCTGACGGACATCTGTCACTGCATCGATGGCACGGCTGATCTGCGTGAACAGCTTCTCCAACAGCGAAGTCGACTGGCGGAGGAACGAAAGAGGCTCGATAGGATGATAGCGACGGTCGACAGGACGGTCGCCAGTCTCGAAGGGAGCACAGCAATGAGGGATGCCGACAAGTTCGAGGGTTTCAAGCAAGCACTCGTGGCGGACAACGAGCGAACATACGGAGACGAGGTGCGCGCCACCTTTGGAGATGCGACGGCTGACGAGACAAACGAGAGAATCCTGGGCATGACGCACGAGCAGTACGACGAGACCAAATCACTCGAGGCCGAGATCAAGAAGGCCCTTGCCACGGCACTCGCAACCGACAATCCCGCGGGTCCCGAAGCCACGCACCTCTGCGACCTGCACCGCCAATGGCTCTGTCGCTTTTGGGGAGATGGCGCCTACAGCACGTCGGCACACGTGGGGATGGCCGAGGCCTACCTCGCCGATAAGCGCTTCAGGGCGTACTACGACGCGGTCGCCCCCGGTGCGACGCAGTTTCTCCGTGACGCGATTGTCGCCTACTGCGCCGAGTCGTAGGCAGCGCTCCCCGGGAACGGACATCCGAGACAACCTTGCATACCGTTCTTTAAGCCTCGATGACAAAACCGGCCGCGCTTCGATGGTATATAGCGTCACCGAGGCTTAAAGAATGACGTGCGCCGCCCGGCGTATGACTTGTCGCGACAGGCTCTGCTCTTTCGGCATAGCTGCCAACATGCCGCCCTTCTTCCCACAAACGATTCGAACCCTTGGGTATCATTACCTACAAAGGGCCGGAGAGGTCCAACGGAATCCCGTCAAACCCCAGCAGGAGCAGCAGGCGGGAGCACAAGGAGAGGGGCTCTCATGCTCGACTCACTGAGAGAAGACGTATGCGCAATCGCAAAGCGCAGCCAGGCCGAGGGCCTCTGCGCGAACAAGGCCGGGAACTTCTCGGTACTGGATCCGGACTCCTGGCTGGTGGTAATCACTCCCTCTGGTGTTGACCGCGAGACGCTCACGCCGCGCGACCTGGTCATCATTGACCTTTATGCAAACGTGGTGGAGAACTTCTCGGATCTCAAGCCATCGAGCGAGGCGCTCATGCACCTGGCGATATACGCAACGCGGCCCGACACGCGCGCCGTCGTGCACACGCATTCACTCTACGGAACAACGTTTGCCCTCATGAACAGACCCATCCCCGCACTCGTCTACGAGGCGGCCGGCATGGGTCTGACCCAGGCCCGGATTCCCGTCGCCCCCTACGCGCGCCCGGGCACGCTCGAGCTGGCGGCAAACGTGGTGGACGCCTGCAAGGAAGCGGAATGCTTCCTGCTCGAGAAGCATGGGGCGGTGGCCTTTGATACCGTCTCGATTGCCGAAGCCTACCGCAAGGCCGTCTATCTCGAGGAGATGGCGCACCTCTACTACAACGCCCTCACACTCGGCCAGGGTGCCGAGCCGCCGTGCATCTCTCAGGACGAGCTCTCGGCGTGGAAGTACCCTGACCATATCAAGTTAGGTGGATAGCCGGCCATCCAGCCGACTGCTATCTTTCAAGAACGGCAACGACGTAGAAGCCGTCCTCGCTTGAGTAGGGGTACGCGTACTCGCGAATCTCCACCACCTCAGAGTCGTACTCTTTGGCGAAGCCGTAGACCGACTGTACGTCGCCGAGTACATCGGTGCTTGCAAGTACGACGTATCGACCCGAGTAGCCGTCAAGCTTGTCATGCAGAGACTCGACGATGCCGACGGTCGGGGCATACGCCTCGTATGCCTGAGTCGTGTCCGTATACACGTCGAGGTACTCGATGGGGATACCCGGACACCGCTCCGCGAGCACGCCCGAGATGCCAATGTTGTCCGAGACCACCAGTGCGGCTCCCTCGTCGACCGAGAGTTCTTCGACCTTCTCAACGTAGTAGTCGACCGCTGCATGGTCTTCCGTGGCGTAATAGTCGCTGGCCATGACCGCCTGGTTGATCACTGCGGCCGCAAGCGTCAACCCGCAGGCCGTTCTCGTGACCCAAAGCCTATCAACATGCGACAGTGCCACGGAGAAGAAGAACAAGGGAAAGCACAGCGCCACGTACAGATAGCGAAAGTAGAGCACCGCCTGGCCCATGGCCAGCGAGGCGGTAAGCGCGATCGCGATGATGCCCCCGTAGATGCCCATGCCACACCAAGCCGCAACAAGCGCAGGGTCGGCCGGCGAAGCCTTGCGGGAGAGCTGCCTTCCTGCAGAGCGTCTGGCCCGGACATGTCGCCAGAGCCGTGCGACCATCCAGATGGACAGCATCGCCGCGCAGGCAGCCACCGCGACGGAGACTGTCGCCGCGAGTGCCTGGACCACATTGCCGCAGCTTCCCCCGACCGCCTCCGACATCGCAGGCGTCAGCACGAGATAGTCGAGAATGTCATAGGCAGTCTCGGGAAACGACATCGCTATCCAGAAGCCACTAGACACGTGCGACACCTGCCCGGCGAGAGCCATCATCCAAGGCACGTAGCAGGCCACGGTAATGGCGGCACCACAAAGAAACGTCCGAATCCGCCCCTTGCACGTATGGCGGTGGCGAAAAAGGACCACCAGCAGAAAGACGTTTATGAGAAAGGCCGCGATGGCAGCGTAGTAGTGCAGGTACGCCGAGGCCAGGCTGGCGCCAAAGAGCACGATCCACCAGCTGGCAGGCACCTCTCCCCCGCCGGATGTCGCGGCGTCCCTCCCGTCATTTGACCCTGACGTTGCCAACGCGATTCGGCAAGCAAAGACGGCCGCAAGCGCGACAGCAAACGATGCCCAGGAATACATACGAACCTGTAGGCACATGAAGCCGACAACCGGAACGAACAGCGAAAAAAAGGTAAAGAGCAGTCCCGTCGTCCTGCCGAAGTCCTTGGCCACACACGTGACGCCCAGAACGGCCATGGACATCGATCCGAGAGCGGAAAAGAGGCGAAAGGCGATGATGTTGCTTCCGAACGCAAGGTAGACCACGTGAAGTGCCCAGTAGTACAGGACGGGGTGCACGTCATGTGAGCCAATGCTCCAGATCTCCGAGAACGAATGCGAGACGATGGCAACCGAATAGCTCTCATCGAACCAGATGTTGGCCTGAAAGGCGGAGATCAGGAGGAAGCCCGCGCCGATGAAGAGAAGGACGACGCCGGCGACGCGCCCATGCGAGGCGGGTCTACTCCCCGATCGCATCGCTCTGCTCCCTCACCACGTAGTGCGGCCTATGCTTTGTCTCGAGATAGACCTTGGCGAGGTAGTAGCCAATTACGCCGAGAAAGAGGAGCTGCAGCCCTCCGATGAAGATGATGACGCAGATGGTCGATGCCCATCCTGTGACGGGATCTCCAAAGAGAAGACGGCGGGCAATGATGAATATGAGCATTGCCGCGGAGACCACGCAGCATCCCAGCCCTATCTTTGCCGCAAAGGTAAGCGGCACGGCGGAGAAAGACGTGATCCCGTCAATCGAGTATCCCAGAAGCTGACGCAGGCTCCACTTTGTCTTTCCCGCGACTCGATTGACGTTGTCGTACGAGATCCATTCCGTCGTGAAGCCAACCCAGCTGAACATGCCCTTGGTAAAGCGGTTGTACTCGCCCATCTCCAGCAGCGCGTTTACCACAGGACGTCTCATCAGGCGGTAGTCACGTTCGCCATCGGTATAATCGGTGTCGGACAGGTGGTCAGCCACGCCATAGAACTTGCGAGACAGGCTCGAGCGGAGCGGCGACTCGCCCTCTCGCGTCGCCCGTCTCGCCGCCACGGTGTCGCAGCCAGAGCTAACGAGCAACTCATACATCTTAGGAAGGAGCGAAGGGGGATCTTGCATGTCTGCATCCATCGCCGCGACGTAGTCGCCGGTTGCGCGGGAGAATCCAGCGAGGAGAGAAGCCTCCTTGCCGAAGTTCCGCGAGAAGGAGACCCACCTGACCTTGATGATGTCAGACTCCCGCGAGGCAGCATGTCGAAACACGGAAAGCGTCCCGTCGGTGGATCCGTCATCGATGAGAATGACCTCGACCGTCAGACCGTATTCCTCGTTCATTTGTGTCGCGACCTTGTCCACCGCCGCAAGACACACCGGAAGGCTCTCCTCCTCGTTGAGGCAGGGAATCACCAGCGAGATGCACTCTGGCTTGGAGTCCATATCCGCCCCTTTGTTTCTCGACGGGTTCGCGGGGCGCGGTTTGGTCGCGTGGTGACGAAATCGTCTTGTTGTCGATGACATTTGACGAATCACATACTACGAAGTCAGCCTGAAGTGGGACTTAACCGCCGATGAAGATGGTGTGTAGGTTCTCGCCGAATACGGTATGCAGCAAGCCAACGCCAACGTACCGACACGCAAGGACCCACCGCTCCAAAGGGAACGATGGGTCCTTGTGCTACGTACAAAGGGGCGTCACGAGGAGAGACAGGAAGTCAACCCCAGCCCAACCGCCTCGGTGAAGCCTCACCGAGGGCATGGGTCATCGATCCTTACTCCATGGACGCACGGCCAGCACGATCGCGATACCAGCCATGGCAAGACAGGCAGGGAACGCGAGACCGAACGGATCACCCGTATTAGGCAGGGATGACGTGGACGATACGGACTGAACGTAACTCGTGTTCGAGACGGTAGCACCGGTCGTAGTGACAACCGTGGTGGAAGAACCCGTGGTTGAGGAGTCTATCGTGGACGGGGCGGTGTAGGTGGCCGTCAGGGTCGGGACGTCGGTCGAGCCGTAGGTGCCCGAGGCGGTGCCGTAGGTCACGGTGGGGGCCGCGTCGAGGCTGGTCACCGAGACGTGCGCGTACGCCTTGGCGGCGGGGGCGGACATGCCGTCGACGGCGCTGGCATCGGCGCTGATGACGTAGTAGTAGTCGCCGGTCCGCGTGTAGGTGACGTCGCCGAAGGAGGCGGTGGCGCCGGCCTGGCAGGAGGCGGTGGCGTCGGCGGGCAGGGCGTCGGCGGCGCTCGTCTGGTCGGGGTCCATGGCGACCGAGAACGCGAGCGCGTCGGTGCCCGCCCAGGCCTCCCCGGTGCTCTCGACGGCCGCGCCGACCGCGAGGGCGGCCGTGGTGGTGGAGGCAGCGGATTTCTGCGAACGGAACGGGTTTTGGTGAATCTCGCAGTTGGTATTTGTGACGGTCTTCGCAAACACCGAGCCATTGTGCGACGCAATGGCCGTGATGGAACCGTTAGGGGCAAGAACGGGACCCTGGTTGCAGTCCTGGAAAGCGACGTTGCAGGCAGAGGTGCCAAAGTTCCATAGCACCTTCCCCCCTTCCGTGCCGTACGCCGTGCGATTGCCATCGATCGTAATCTGCCGGTTCATGGTATATGTCGTCGTCGCATCGACATCGGTCACGTTGATGACGAGGGAATAGTCGGTCACGCCGCCAAGACCCGCGACGATGATCTTGTTGTCCCTCACGTCAGCGGCCGAAATGTTCACGATGTCAAAATCGCTTGCACACGTAACGCGGATGGTCTTGGTGTTCTGGTCGTCCTGGCCCTCCTTGCTGACCGTGACGCCCGTATCGCTCTTGGCTGCCAAGGCAGTCGCATACGCCGTAAGGTCCGAGAAGGCCTCGTCGAAGTCGTCTGGTACGTCGTGTCACTCACACGGCTGACGGTCTTCCCAAGATCGGTAGCGTTATTGAACGACGTCGAGACAGTAGTCCCATTCTCGATATGACTAATCGTTATTCCGTTGCCATTGTTGTAGGAATAATCAAGCGTCGCATCGTCGGGCATGATGACGTTCCAGTCACGCCCTTGGCTGTCGGTGTTGGCAGCAATCATGTTACCTAGGCCGACAACGTGGGCAAAGTAGCAGAAGGCCTCGTCCTTGTCGACGTATTGCTCCACGGCCGAGGTCACGCCGAACGCATCGGTTCCCGCGTTGATGTAGTTGGCGGCAATGGTGCCTTCCATATGATTGTTCTTGTTATACGTCTGGGCGAAGACCGCGTATTTGTTGACGCTCTCCAGCGCGGTGGACGTGGGATAGGTGAACGTCCCCAGATCGGTAAGGGCCAGTGCGGTCTGCGGAAGAGCCGAAAACGTCAGAAAGGATACGCTATATAAAGAAAGGTTCTCCATAAAATACTGACAGCCACACAGACTTTTGACATCAAGAGACGCAGAGACGTGATTCCATGGCTTGCGCCAACCGATGCGATACGGGCGCCCAACACGCAAAACTCTCGCGGAACCATTCCCGCGTTCGCAAAGCGACTTTGGCCCACGGACTATGGCTCATCGTTCAACAAGCTATTTCATGCTCTACCAGCACAAACATGACGGGCCAAAGTCGCATCCCAGATGTAAGAAAGGCACCCGCAGGCAGGAGACTCAAGGGGCGGGAGCCAAAGTCGTACGCCGCGTGCAACGCGCACGGCGAGAAACGGACCGAGGCATCGCTTGGGAGCTCGGCTCTCCAATGCAACACGTCCCTGTCATTCTTACCTTTTGGGTTTCTGTCCCCCTACCGGCGCTTTAGCTTGTCTGCGTATAGTAGGTATCCAAGACAGTTTGGTATACGGAATCAGAATCAAGGTTGTATTCCGCATAGGCGGTACCCTGCGTCATTGTTCCTTGCAGGGATGTTATCGAGACATCCGTGATGCCATTCGAAATAAGGCATGTGGCAAGATACAGGAACTCGTTAGCATCAAGATTGGTCATGGAATAATCGCTGGCCGTCTGGTATAGCTTGACCAGACCCGCCACGTTGCCATTGGCACTGGACAGCACTTTAGCGGCAAAGGCATGCATAAACTGGATTTGACGCGCCTGTCGGTCAAGAGACGATGTGAGATAACTCGTGTCTCGATACTGTACGTACTTCAGCGCCTTGTTACCATAAAGAATAACATCACTATCTTTAGTAATACCTGTACCGGGGATGCTTTGCAGAGCAGTCAACGGCACGCCATCGACGGCGTCTGCCAGAGCTCCCACGCCACCCTCATCCATCGCATAGTAATAGTTTATCGGTATGTTGTAGAGCGTCCGCGAGGCAGAGTCCATGACGTTTCTGCAGCTGACATCCTTGCCGTCGCCATAGCCAAATGCCAGACAAATCTGTTTCTTCTCGGTTCGCAGATATGTGCCGTCATCGGTATATACACCTACATCCACCATCGAGTCGCGCGGGATCTCGATGAGCTTTATGGAGCCCGTGCTGGTATCCAGCGCCGCGACAATCACTGCGTCAGCTTGTCCGTGCAGCTCAGGGTCCTCGGGCATCGCGGTCTTATCAAAGCCCAGAAAGCAGAACGAAACAATGTTCTCGTTCAGTTGGTATGTGTGTCCGTCGTACTCAATGGTCTGGCCTTCAGAATACGAGACTGATTCGTCCGAAACAGAGATACCGGTATCCTGTGCGAGCAACTGCTGCCTGCCGAACTGAATTGCGAAAGCAATGCCTCCACCCGCAACGGCAAGGATGGCTATGACGATGAGTACTATCTTTCGAGTACGATGCTTTTTCCGGCCTGCCTTGGTCCTCTTGCGTACTCGGACCATATCGCTATGATCCTGGCTACCAGCGGGCTGATGCATGAACGAATCGTCGTCGGCAGACGAGACGCTCGAGCCAGCGTCGGCTTCTTGGGGCTGAGCCTGATCGAGATTCTTGCTAAAATGCTCACCGCCAGAACCAGCAGGAGTTTCTAGATGATCCTTATGCCCATCACTCATATCTTCAGCCTTATCGATCTGCCGCTTGGTCGCTTACCAACACGCCCGTGACGATGTATCGCTGTGCGGATGAATAGGGACTCATGCAGGTACTCAGCTGAACAATCCTATCATCATCTGACAAAGAGGCACCCTCTCGTACGTTTTTTATCATCGACTGCGGATTGCAGACCATATCAAAATAGCTTCGTTTTACATCAGGCTGCAGGAAGTCGAACGAGTTCAGGATATGGCGATTATCGTATTGGTATGCGGAAATGACGCGATATGTGATTACGTGATAGGGAGTGTAGATATAGAAGTACTCATTGTTATTGAAAAAGTCCGTGTTCTCGAAGTAGTGGATTTCAGCAAACAATCCACTGTTGTGACCATAGATGACGCTTACGGGTTTGGTGAAATCCTTTGAGGTCTGCATCTCGCTGAATACGGCACCACCCGTAGACTCATTGCCATCAGAATCGTGCGAAAGGTAGTATGTGTCATCGGTAGCGCTCTGGCAGATCGGATAGGAAATGTTGGTATTTGGTATGGTTATCCATGCATATATATCGGGGTTTTCCTGCTGGAGAGACGCAAAGTCGATTGGGTTCTTGACAAGTGTGACCGCAGAGGTCGAAGCATCACCGGCACCGTCTGTAGTCTCTGCAGCTGCATCGTCAGTCTCTGCAGATGAGTCGCTGATTTCCACAGGTGGATGGTAGAACGTGAGAAAGACGATAGTACCGGTTCCGACAAGGGCAATAACGACAAACACGACGCATAGAATCGTCGATATGCTATGTCGCTTGCTTCCATGCTTGGTATGCTGCGCTTGTTGTCTCACATGTTCTCCGGTTGCACAATTCTATCCTGCAAAATACGGTGGCTCTATTCACGTGAAAAAGCCCGCAGAAGCGAGCCCTTTCACGTGAAACGTATGATTAGGGAACCTAGCGCTGCGTGCTCTTTCTGAAGGCAAAAGTGACACCTGCACCAACAAGCGCAGCAATGGTAAGAACATACAGACCCGTCATGTTGCCAGTGCCGGTGTTGGGAGAAGAGGAGGACGAGTTACTAAAAGATGAGCCACTGGAAGGCGAGGAAGACGAGCTGCTAGAAGCAGAAGCGGCGGCGGTTCCGGACGTATTCACGGACACGCCAAAGGTCGAGAACTTGCTAATCGTAATAGAAGCGGTGCCGCCGGAAACAGTGCACGTCGAAGACGTGAGATTACCATCGTGGTCATGGATAATCGTCGCGACCCCGCCATTGTAGTTAGCACCTACGGGAAAACTCAGCGTAACGGTACCGCCTGAAAGCTCTGTATACCTGCCTCCGTCAAGCTCAACTTCCCAACAACCTATATAGTCATCGCCGGAAGGAAGCGCAGCCATGATCGTGGGGTCGTCAGCCACCTTCGCAGCAGTGATGTCAGATGCATTAATCGCCCGCCCATCAACGGTTGCGCCATTGACTGAGATGCTCACACCACCTGAAGTGCCTGATTGATTCGTCGGGCTACCCGACGCAAGAGCCGTAAGGGGATATGCCAAAGCCAGCGCTGCTGTTACTAAGAACACCGTAATCTTCTTACGCATCTTTCGGTCACCCCAAAAGTCTCGATAAACTAGCTATCTATACTTAGATTGCTAATATGCTGAGTATAGCATGACCAATCTATGAGCTGAAAGTTTTTTTGACCATCAACCAGCGTCATAAGGGGGCTGCGGATGATTCGTCAGACAACCCGGTCGTGCGGCAGGGTCCCATACTCGTTCCACCGCACCCCTGGCATCGGTCTGCTCGGATAGCCCCGCTCCCCTATCGTGCCGATGTAGGGTCCTACTCGGCCGGGTGCTCCCACCGCAGTCTCCCACCTCGTGGGAGATCGTCTTGGACCGTCGCGCGGCCCTTCGCGCTAGGATGCTACACTGCGATACATGGATAAAAGAACTTGCAACGGTCTGATCAACCTCGGCACGCGCAGTGCGGTATTGCTTGTCATGGCGGTGTGCTGCGCTGTGGCTATCTTTCTCTTTTCATCCCAGGATAACAGCGCTTCTCACCTGACAAGTGACGGTGTGGTCTCGTTTGTGGCCTCGCTTACCGATGATGGGTTTAATCAACTCGGCAAGGCCGATCGTGCCGTCGTGATCAAGGCCCTCGATGAGCCCGTCCGTAAGGCTGCGCACGCCACAGAATATGCGGTGCTGGGCATAGTGCTCTTTGCAGCACTCGGATCACTCTTCCCTGTTGAAGATGACGACTCCATACGCAGAGGACGCAGGGAACAGGCGGGCGGCATTCGCACGGGCGGTCGCATTGGCATGTTCTTACGGACCCGCGTGCGGCTGGCCCTCCTGATATGCTTTGCCTATTCATGCACCGATGAGTTCCATCAACTATTCTCGTCCGGTCGGACGACCCGCTTCTCGGACTGCATCATCGACACCGTTGGTGCAGCGGTTGGAATCATGGTTGCATGTGGCATATCTGCCCTTATGCGCGAACGAGCACGTAGGCTGAAGTAGGGACCTGCAACTTTATGTGGATACGGGCTACTACAGCTGACAGCCGAAGCTACCGACATCGAGCATAAGGTTGCCGTTGAGGCGGCAAGACCGAGGAGCTGGCTCAAGACGGTATCCGCATTCGCCAACACCGCCGGCGGCATGCCGAGAGGCGGCAGGTTGCCCGAGAGCGTGCTGGACACCGATATCGAGAGCGTCCGCCGAAACCCCGTTCTGGCTGATCGGTCCCAACGTATGTCCTTCATGGAGCGTTGTGGCTCGCGCATACCCCTTTCCGGCGGACCTTTTCCATGAGACCCTGCCGGGAAGGACGGAGAGGATGACAATGCCCAGGAAAACTCCGACAGGAACATCGCCGCAATGCTGGGAATCAGCAGGAGCACCGTGGCAAGGTATGTACGATTGACAGACATGTCACCGGTTACACCTACCCAGGGACGCCTACGGTCCTCTCGCATGCAACCTCATGGACGCCCTCGGCATCGAGGAAGTGCCCTACGAGGCACTCGGCCTCACCATGGAACCGTCGAGTACGCCCATTGCGAGAGGAGCGGGGCACCTCTGGCCTAGACACCCGAGGAAAGGCAGATATCGGTGCACGCAACCCTTACGGATAAGTCCGAAAGTGAGGCTCCGGGCGAGATGAGCCGACTTGCCCCGAGACTCATCCGAACAGCCCGAAACGCGCGTATGGGACGGCACATGCCAGGCGGAAGATCCTCTTTATTCCTTGCCACCCGTACGGCTAACTGCGAAAACGATCACATGCCCAGAAGCGTTCGGCTAACTTTGCGATTCAACCTTTTTTCTCTTGAAATTCTAATTACATCACGTTTCTTTTTCGCCGGTTTACCACAAAACGGAAAAGATCACGAATTACGTTCCTTGCTTGAAATGTTTGAATTATAACGACCGCCACGACGCAGATGGCAGAAAGCATCATGTAATGGTTAACGCCAAGCACAGCCAGCGCAGCCTGAACAAACAGCAGAGCGACACAAGCATAGAAGGAAAGCCAACTGACTTCGATAGAGACCACATGGTTTGCGCCCCATACTCTCGTAAGCATTACGAGAAAATTGCTCAAAACATCGGCTACACCTGCTCCGAGCAGCCCAAGGCTCGGTACCAGCAACCAACAACCTATGATTGTCGCAATGGCCCCGACAAGCGTGGTAACAAACAGCTTTCCGGTATCCATGCTTGCCGTGTATACAGTTCCGTAGAATGAGAAAATCGTACTAAAGAAGAACGCAATCAACAATATGGGAATAAGGTTCCAAGCTGTATAGAAGCTATTCTGAAGCAGCAAATCGGCAAGAACAGGCGACAGCATAGACAACAGTGCGGCACATGAGAACATGACAAGCTGTAGCACAGAGAAAACGGTCGTGAAGAACCCTTTCGACCCTTTCTTGCCAAACTCTTGGTATGCAGAAATCTGCCATGCTTGCTGGAAAATTTGAAACACCGTGTTGAGCAGGTTAGGTATTTTGCTCGCTGCAGCATACAGTCCGTTCGCTGCAATGCCGAGGAACCCCGTGACGAAGAAGCGGCTAACGCTGTTGTTGACCCACCAGAACAACGTGTTGGGCGTCAGGGGAATTGCATAGGCCATCATCGCCCCCAGGTTAACCCGAATTGCTTGGAAGGACACCTTTACCAGATGTTTCCTATGCTTCCCCATCAGCTCATAGACCGCCGAACCGACCAAGCCTCCGAAGATCACCGAGATGAAATAACCTTCTATGCCCATACCAAATTTTGCAATAAAAAGAAACGCCCCTCCAAGGGTTGCCAGTGAAGACAACCCCGCTGCGAAAGGTATGATGCGCACCTGATCGAGCGCCCGTGAAACATTGCTTTGATAAGTGAGGAGTGCGTTGCTCGCATAAGCTAACCAGAACCACAGCTTGTAGTCGCCGAGACCTCCAAAGATACCGAGATCGAGAATTGGGAGACAAAATGCAATGATCAAATAGCTCAGGAGGACAATAGCGAATCCTGAGGTAATGTATTTATCGGCATTCGCCCTGTCGTCTATGACGAAACGAAGCACAGCATCAGAAACCGATAAGGTCGCCAACGGTACCATGAGTGTAATGACCGTAAGTGACATGTCAGTAATGCCGTATTCTCCCTCACTAAGATAATAGGTATAGAGCGGGACAAGTAGGAACGATATGAGTTTGGTCGCAATCGAGTTGATTGCGAAGAGAGCAATGTTCTGGGCTAAGCTTCGATATTTGTTCATAAGGCGGCTCCGCACCGACCGGTTTCAGTTAATCTTACCGCGCGTAATTCGTCTGAGGGTACCTAGGAACATCCTGCAACGCATGGTCAACGGAATGCTGCGGGACCACCTCGATATCTCGCGAAGCGAGTAGCGGGGTGTCTCCTTATGCGCCAACCTCATCGCAAGAACGAAGGAAAACATTGCGGCCTTGCGTACGTACTGGCCAGGCTGCATGGCAGAAAGCACATCCAAATCCTCGATTTGCTCGATTTCGACTTCGCCAGACGCAACAGCACCCTCAAGCAGCCTTTTACCCGCTTCCGTCCTGGTCAACGTGATATTCCGGCCTGCAGTCTCCTCAAATGAGGGGCGCCCATCCGCCACGTACCACCCGTCGCCGCAACTTAGGTCAGCCGCCTCACCGGTACCTTCCCAGCAGAATCTACAAATCTCCTGAAGGTCCCTGCCGAGGATACGTCCCCAAGAGGATTCGTATTCCATCGTCGACATCGTCCCGTCATGTCTGACGGCCGTTGCCATTCCAGGCCAGCCATGACCCCGATACCAGAAGTCCGCAAGATCGTCCTCTTTTACTCCCATCTCCGATAGGAGTCTCACATTTGCCTGGCGTGTTGGCGTCCCCCCGCAGAAGAACGACAATATATAGGGAAAAGTATCCTTCCATCCGTCGTTCAATGTAAGCCACGAACGCAGGACTCTCGCGTCGCAAGGCTTGGCAACGACAGCATACCGTTTGTTTCTTTCGATTTGGTCAAACAGGTTAGCTAGAACTGCCGACCCGGCGTAGCGCGAGCCCGCACATCGAATGACGTCGGCCGGCGATACAGACAATGCTACATTTGTTCTAATCTGGCTACCGGAGTCACGGGAGACCTGCACCACCCCATCCACAAGCCCACTCTTCAACATATACGCGCAAAGGGCTGTGAGCGTTCCGCCCGAGGACGCCGTCTCCCTGATTCCCTCGTCGCACGACCAACTGTACTGCGCAGACCTCATGGGACCCCACCAGGAGGCTGGTTCTGATGTTCCGGCCAAGCTGTTGCAATAGCACACAGATGTGTCGAAACCGGACTCAGTAATTCGCTCGTTCGGTCTGAAGAATCCCCGAGAATCGTAATGGCCCTCTTGCCAGTGGCTGCAGAGACCGCAGCCACAGCAGTATTTTTCGATGCGAGAACTATTCATAACAGCCCAACCATTTCCGCGAACTCTTGCTTGTATCTCTCGAGCGCGGCCTGCCAGACCGGACGAGCTTGCTCTACACCCACGGCTAGCTCGTCGCGGCATGCGAAGTAATCAAAGAACATGTCGACTGCATCGTCACACGAGAGATGTGCCTTTGCGTCAATGAGATAGCGATATCCGAGACTGTCATAGAGGCCGTTGAACTTACGACTGTAGGCCACAGGGACAACGGGAACTCCACTCGACATGGCGCCAATGGTCGAGTGCATGCGTGCGCCGCTGAAAAAGTCCATGGATGATATGTAGGATTTCGCCTCACTTGCCGAGCTGAAGGGATCGGGAAGAATCAAAGACGGATATTGTTGCCGTAGTTCCCTGCAGACTGAGTAGTCATCGTCAACCCCTCCCTCTCCTCCATCCTCGGCGACGACATGCGGTACGAGATGGACCAACACGTCATCGTTACCAACAAGTCTCTCAACGACTCGTCTGATAAAATCACGGTACGAAAAGGATAGATCGAAATAATTTTTATGATTGTATCCGCCACTGTAGAGCAATCCTGACACATTCAGGCCTACATTAATCTTCCCATTGTGGTGGAGGGAGCGCTTCTCATAAGGTAATGCGAAAGCCACATCTATGACCTGTCGTACCGGCACTTTGAGTCCGAGGCTGAAGCAGCACTCGTACGAGCGACCATCTCTGACGAACAGTCCCGAAAGCCTGCCGAGCTCGCGCTTGGCGACCATTTTCCCGGCCTTTGTGTTGAATGGGCCAATAGTCTGAGGAGCGAAATAGACAGGAACTGCATGGGCCCGCGCCCCCTCTATCGCCAACGACTCCGCGAGGAGCCTTACCATGCCGTAATTGTCTGTGTAACCATCACCACCGCAAAGGTCGACGACCAAATCGCATCCCTCGAAAGCATTGCTGCGGTATATTAGCGATGGGCGTTTTAGGGTAGCTTTCAGCCGTGGATATGTTCGGTACGAGTAATTATTGGACGTAAAGCCCTCGAGCGTCGTATATGCTTTAAGATTTATCTTTTGCCTTGGTTCGGGGAGAATCGCCCTATAATGAGGTCGTACGCCATGTTCTTCGAATATGGCGTCCATGAGATGAATATTCGAGATTGCGAGAGCTGAGCACCCTAAGTTGTAGTCCCCCACCAAGTGCGAGACCAATCCAATAGTCATCTCATGCATTGCGGGCATCCATCTGTCTCTTTGGAAGTGAACCGGATTCCTGCTCACGTCTACTGACCATGACATACGCAATAAGAAGCGATATGAGTTCAAAGTGGAACCTAGCTAAGTCTGTCTCCTGTACGCCGAACAGGGCGATGTAGTAAAGCGCAAATATCAGTAAGGCTGTATTCGCGAAAGTAAGGCATTTCTCGCCACCGATATGGCATATCCTGTGATACCACGCGTATCTTAGATTCCCAATATAGAAAACCAATAACGAAGCAAGTCCTATGACACCACACTGGAAGAATACGTAGAGGTAGTTGACCTCAATTGACGTCTTCGTGGTCCATTCATTGAGGGCATAGCTAAACTCCGCCTTCACACCCAAACCCATCAACCAATCCTTCCCAACATAGTTTATCACCCAAGAATACAGGTCGAATCTATTTCCAAACCCAACCACACCAGAAGTTGCCGACTGGCTCTGCCTCGTCAGCATCGCCGCAAGTGAGGAGCCGAAATCGTCGAGAGCTGTAGTTAATGTGCTCAGATCTATCCCCAGCAACTCAGAAATAGATACGACCACACAGCCAAACAGCATCAGAAATGCGATTACCGATATCGGCTTCCTTATATCCCGAGATGAAAGGACCAAAATGGCATACGCGGCAACGCAGATACATATCGCCAAGCGCGAGACGGAAAGGCACATGCTCACAACCAGCGGAATGTATGCAACCGTTAGCGCTTTTCTACTACGGCCGCAGATATCGGTCGAGAGCCGATACTTAACCAAGATTATCGCAATCGCCTCGTACAACCCGAAGTCGATGGGTGATCCGAACGGTCCAGTGCACCTCAGAATCCCATAGCGCAAACCGACACCTCCGTCCGTCTTTGCCATAAGCTCTCCTTGGATAAGATAGGTACCCGTAGCGGACTCGGCAATTCCCAAGAGACCGAGGAGGACCCCTGCAAGAATTACACCATCTATCGCCTGATAGAAATCTTCTTTGGTTTCGATTGAAGTAATAATTGATACACTTGCGAAAAGATCGGCAATGACCCACGCAAGCCCATTCAGAGCATTCGCAGTAGCAAAGGTAAACAGCGCATAGACCACGAGATACTGCCAGAATGGCCAATCCTCGTGAAAAACCCGCACATCAAACTTCTTTAGTCGAAAGAAGAAGAAGGCGAGCACCATCATGATTCCACAAATGTTCGCATAACTCAACGACCCAATATAATAGTTGAGCGGAAGCACAGGATAAAGCATGAGGAGAAACATGAAGAAAAACTTATTCGGCTTCCTACGTGCAGAGGCCATATGCCGTTGGTTGGTCTGTGGGTAGCTTGTATGCGCTGTCATCGAGGATGCTCTTCATCCGCATCATGGAGCGCCATCCACGTAGCCTCGAGATATGCATATCCAAAAAACCGGTCCGGTTCGAGATAGGCACCCTCACCCCACTCGTTCCATGCATTAATGAAAACGAGCTTCTCATCCAAGTCATTACGATTTTCCACGCGCTTTATGGTATCTAGAAGCCATCGGCGGTAGAGCTCCGGTGTCGAGCCGTAGAATATGGTCCCCCTATGGTTACGACGAGCGGTATTGTCCCACATTGGCATGACGGTGGGATAGACCTTTTTCGCCTGGTTTGCCTTAGACAGGTATCGCCTGTTTTGGACAAGGTCTTCGTAGTCGTATACGTTCCCGCTGAAATCCATACGAATAGGATGAACGTCTCTCGTTATGTTTTTACAGCTGTGCTCAACCTGCTTGGGCTGAAACTCCGACTCTGCGTCATAGCCCCTCGCAACCCAGTCGGTCGATGCGTCACGCTCCTGAATCGCGATAACATAGAGGTTACATCCCAGTTCTTCGCGAACGCGGTGACGCCAGTATTCAAGCACCTTCTCCGTGTCGGGAACCATCGATGGTCGATAAATCGAGATGACGGGCTTGCCGGCAATACGGTAGTAGCGAGAATCCGCAAGGTCGGAGAGAACCGACTCGATGAAGTTCTGGTAGCTTTCCACAGTCGGTTCGATGGCCATGAGAACGTCCATGTTCGTACCTGAAAAACGTTTAGTCCAGTTCTCATTCGCCCAGCAGTAGAAAAAAGGCATATCAAGCTCAGGGTTGGCCAAGAATTTGTTCAGAGGGTACTCTAGCAAGCGCTTCCCATTGAACCAGTAATAATAGAAACAGAAGGCCCCTATACCGTAGTTCTTCGCAAGCTCGACCTGGCGTTTCATAACCGCATCAACCCGCAGGTCGTAGTAGCCGAGCTCCCCGGGACAGCGCGGCTGGTAGTGTCCAGTAAACTGGGGGACGGCCTGGTCGACGTTGTTCCACTCGGTCGTACCCTTCCCCCACCACTCGTCGTTGTAGCGGTTCGGATGGTACTGGGTAAGGTAATAGGCAACAAGCGTTACGTTCCGGCCGCCCGGTTCATGATCAATGTACTTGCGATAGTAGTTAGAACGCCTGCCACAACCCGAGAGAACATACTCGGCGTACTCTCGAACGAGAGCACCATCCTTATTCACCTTTATATCGTAGCTGGCGTCTGCGGCTGCCTCGCGAGCGAGGATACGTTCGTAGCGACTTGCACTCAGGACGTTTTTGGTCTTGCTACTGAGAGGGAGTTTCCAAAAGAGCTTCTTCAACTTATCCTTTAGCACTTGTAGCTCCTCTCGTGACCTTCGTCGATTAGCTCAAGATAGATTCCTTCGAGATTCTCTGCGTGCTCACGCATGGTAAGCACGTGGAAACTGCGGCAAATCACGCTGCTTATCTCGGCAACCGTTTCAGGACGCTCGACGAAACGTTCAATTGCCTCTGCCAACGCCTGTATCGTAGGCTCGACCACCATACCGTTGCACCCGTTCTCAACGAGATCCGCCGCCCCCGCACTCGCGGACACGATGACGGGGACGCCGAAGCTCATTCCCTCGAGAGCCGTAAACCCAAACGTCTCGAAACGAGTGCTAGGAACGACCAGCACGTCCAACCCATCCATAACCTCTGACAGGTCATCGTAGGTGTACGGATCGCCCGAAACCAGGTAGTCGCGCTCCCCCTCTCCTTGGCGGAAGAAGACCTTAAGCTGGAAGGTACCGGGGTGAACTCCCGCTACGACATCGCACGCATTTCGTAACATGAAGTACCCCTTGCTGTCCATGCGGGGACCAAGATATCCGATTTGTAGAATCTCGTGCGCCACATGGAGACTCCTTCTGTCGGTGACAGCCTGGTGAGTGACGTTCAGCACACGCGAGTTTCTAGGTTTGACGTAGCGTAGGAAAGTCTTGAGCGTCAGCGAGCTATTCCCGAGGACGAGGTCAAAGAGCCCGAACATCCTCATATAATAAGCACGAAGGCTTTGGTATTCTACAGCATGTGCTACGCCGAGTCCGTCCATATCCGGCACGGTTTCTTCCTCGGGTTCTGACCCGCCAATTTTATTGTTGTTCGCCCGCCTCATTCTCCTGATAAACAACGAGTCTTTAAGTCTGCGGTAGGCATCAGACTGAATGAGCATAAGATTAGTTCTTGTGAGAGCCTCATGGTTGCAGCGGTAACAGTCACTGCAGTGGTGGTCGTCAACACAAGGGCCACCATGGTTCTTGAGCGAAACCGTCGGGCAGATACCGAAGAAATCATGTGTGGTAAACACCGTCCTCACACCCAACTCACGGCATACCTCTAAAGCCTCAACCGGAAGCCCTTGAAGCGTGTGAACATGGAAGACGTCCGTCCGCATTGTCCGAAAGAAACGGCGGAATGTTCCTTTGTCCTTAGACGCTGTAAATAATGATATGTCCCTAATACCATTTAGCAGGGGTACTGGGAGCGGGTTGACCAACTCGTAGCTTGCCATGGAGTCACCAAGAGCAGTCGTGTAGGGGTTCTTCCTCCTTATGGCGCAGGAGACTCCGAAGCCCGTCAGTCTGCCAGGCCACAGCAGACATACACCATTGCCCTGCCTGATTTGCTCGGCTATAAGGTCCGTGCAGTACGTTGTCATGCCACCCGTCCTAAACGGCGGGAAGCCCAAGGAATAATGGACTATGTGCACGTTGCATCGCCTCGACCGAGGATGTCTCGATAGATTCGAGCCATGCACCGTGCAGACTCGTCGACACTGAACTGTCTGACGCTCTTGTAGCCGTTCGCGCCAAGCTGCCTTCGGAGGTCACTATCACAAAGGCAGGCCAGTCTCTGTTCGAAGGCATCCGCATCATGTGGACTGCAGAGAAAACCATTGTAGCCATCGATGAGATAGTCGGGGATGCCATGGACGTCGGACCCAACAACCGGTAGACCCGCAGCCAGCATCTCGATGCCCGCAAGGCCGAGTCCCTCACGTATCGAGGGCAGGACACCCACGTCGGCGCACTTGCAGATCTCAGCGACGTCGGAGCGGCGCCCAAGGAAGCGTATGTCGACACATGACTTCGACGCAAGTTCCTCGATCTCTCGTTTAGTATCAGTGCCCGTTATACAGTTTCCACAGATAACGAAAACGGCGTTAGGAATCCTATGACGCGAGAGCGCTTCCACGATGACCTTTTGGTTCTTACGTGCAGAAATCTCGCCGACTGCTAGCACAACAAAGTCATCGGAGCACAGACCGAGAGCCTGCCTGTATTCCACACGATTTACCTTGACATCGCGGAACCTGTCGATGTCCGCCCCAACGCCAGGGATGTAACGAACGTCGGGACAGTGCATCCTGAGCGCATTGCCATAGTCCTCTCGGTTGATAGTAATCATAGTGTCACTCCATCGTGACATAAGATCTTCAATCGTCCGAAACACAAACCATGCCTTCCAATCCGCACCATTATGGAAGTAGAAGCCATGGGTGGTATAGGCCACACGAACGAGACTCCTTCGCTGCAACTTGCGGAAGGCCACGCGGCAGATTGCCCCGGCTATGGGTGTATGGCAGTGCACAAACTCAAAGTCTTCGGCGCTCGCAAGCTCACCCATCTGCCGAAGCGCAATCGAAGACTCGTGAAGACCAATCCTGCTAGAGGAGAAGTCAACCTGATGAAAAACTACATTCCTCTCCTGCAGGAAGTTAACGACCCCTTCGGCTCCAGCATGATTTGCATTCGCGGCACAGTGAACTTCGTAGCCCATAGATTGCAAAGTCGCGACATCTTGCATAAGGAAGCTTTTGACGAAACCCGCCAAAGCTGTCACAATGAGCGCTTTCGAATTGCTCGTGGTCACAACCATCATGCGCGGACCTTCCCGTTGCCCGCGCTTTCTAGAAACAGCCGTTCATAGCTTCTCGCAATGTGTTTCCAGCTGTACGCGGAGATGATGCGTGCCTTGGCGCGGCAACCGAACTCGGTGATTTCTTCGTCGGGCATTGCGTCAGCGCGTCCTATCAGTGAGGCGAGGCTGCCGAGTTCCTTGGTCCAGTAGAGGGCGGCGTCCTCCGCCACTTCGCGGTTGAAGCTCACGTCGAGCAGAAGATTGAGATTGGTAGTCCCCAGAGCCTCCAGGAGGCTTGGGTTGGTACCACCGACCTCGTGGCCATGCAGGTATGCATGAGCATTCTCACGTATTTTGGAAAGCAGCTCGCGGTCGTAGACCGTACCCACGAACTTGATGCGCGAATCAGCTCGCCAGTGCGTGCGGGTCTCCAGCTCATTTTGAAAGGCGTCATTGACGTTGGATACCAAGACGAAATCACGCGGACTGTCAGATGCCATGAACTCGCGAATCATGGTCTCATAGTTGTTCTCGGGTACAAAGCGACCTACCACGAGGTAATAGCCGCCTGGGGTAAGGCCATACTCGGTGAGCCAATCAATCCAAGCTGAGCTGTTGTTCGCGAGAGCGCTCGGACGGGCGTCGGCACCGTAGGGTATGAAGGTCGTAGCAGGACTGAAGTCCGGGCCGTCATACTCTTCATGGATATAGCGCTCGATACTCTTTGAGTCGCAGACGAGGAGATCGCAGCGGCGGACCATCATAGCCTCGGAGGTCTTCCAATAACGGCGTACCGGGGCACTCCATTTAGCGCGCGCCCATTCGTGACCATCGGGGTTGACAAATAGTCTGCCACCAAGACGGTGAATGCGGCGTTGGAAGTACGCGCAGAAAGGGCCTATGCGGCACGCGAGCACATAGACAATGGGAGTTTCGATGCAGTTCTTCTCGATATAACGACACACACGGCTGAGGGCGGCAACGTCATACCAAATCGCCGAAGCAGAACCAATGCTCGGCACCGCGACCTTGAAGCAGCACGCGTCGTGGTATTCGAACTCGCCGTCCTCGTGCGCTTTGCAGGCCACGTAATACTTGATTCGTGGGTCATTCTGGTGGCATTCGGTGAGACGATCGACAAAGGTCTCATAGCCGCCGTAGCCACCTGGGATGCCCTTAGAGCCGACGATGAAGACGTGGCTTGTTATCATGCGGCACCATCCCCGGAAAGTACAGCGCTAAGAGTACCAAAGATGACATCGAGGCCACAGGCGACATTACGGTTCTCAACATGGTCGCGCGCACAACAGATCTGCTGCGTATAGTCGACAGAGGCCCCGCCATTGCTAGAAACAGCTGAAAACGCAATACGAGAGCTCAACGAAGCCGCAGGGTAAATTTTTTTAAGCCACCCTGGCATCTCATAACTAACAGCCTGCTGAATCTCTATCGACTTTATCTCGTCAACGAAAGCGTGTTTTATCATTTTGATGATGCTTAACCGCATGGCTTTCCTTCTATTGGCATCAATTCTCATTACAATTACCGCGTACATTTAGCTTTTCCACGACAACCTCAACACCACCCTCGCGTGAGGGGATACGCTTGTACCCGAGCATCGCAATCCTTAAGGACATCAGTACGCCCCCCTACTCATGAAGACAACGCCAAAGGCACGTAGCAGGATCCTGACATCTGTGACGAAGCACTGGTCATGCACATACTTGAGGTCGAGGCGCATCCACTCGTCGAAACCCACGTCACTTCTGCCGCCTATCTGCCAGTAGCACGTGAGACCTGGTTTCACGGACAGCCGGGCCCATTCCCAATCCTCGTACTTCTCGACCTCATCGGGAAGGGGTGGTCTCGGTCCCACGAGACTCATCGATCCCTTGAGCACGTTCACGAGCTGAGGTAGCTCGTCAATACTCGATGATCTCAGGAATTTCGCTCCATGAAAGATGCGCGGATCATCTGAAATCTTGAAGACCGGGCCTTTGGCCTCATTCTGTTTGCTTAGGCCCTCCTTGAGCTCTTCGGCATTAGTCACCATCGTTCGAAACTTGTACATAGTGAACGGCATGCCTTGGATACCGCACCGTTGCTGTTTGAAGATGATGGGACCATCGGGGGAATTCTTCTTGATGACAATAGCAGCATAGAGCATGAAGGGACTTCCTAGCACAAGCGCGACGAGCGAGCCCACGATATCGACCGACCGCTTGACAAACCTCCATGACGGGTTCGTCCGCGGGGACGAGTGCAGGGTACACACGCAAAAGTGACCGATATGTCCGCTGCCCACGTGCTGTCTGAACAAATCGTCCATGGTCGAGATGACAGAAAACCGCGCCCCAAAGCGGCTGGCTGTGGCCACGATTCTTCCCATAATGTCGTACTCTTCCCACGCAGAGGTGGCAAAAACATCCTTGACCTCACCCTGGCTCAAGATGTCACGATATGCCTCGGCGCCGCCGAGATAGCCTCCCATCCGCTCGTTGGGGGTCAAGGCGACGTAGCCCGCATAGTCCAAGCCATACGTTGCCGCTTTACCAGACTCGACCATTTCCTCATAAAAGCTCTGGGCCGTAAGGCCTGAACCTACGAGCAGCAGTTTGTGCAAGCCGATGCCGCACTTGAAACAGGCCTGCATGATGGCACGCCATATGCGCCGCTCTATCAGCACAAGAACGAGCGTGAGCGCAAAGCAGAAAAGGAGAAACATACGGGAGAGATTATCAAGATGAAATGCGAAGAAGATGGCACCGCCAATGATTGCAACTAAAACGATTGAGCCTATGGCACTCAATGCCTCGGATGCATACGACTCGAACAGACGGGATGAGTAGAGCCCTCCGGACAAGAATACGAGGAACACGACAAGCATGGTTCCTAGTACAAATGGCACAAAAGTAGAAGGCCCCATCAGAGGCAGTGCGGTATTTCTGCCAAACAAAGGCATAATAAATGCTGTGAATAGGCAAGCAATGAAGACCATCAACATGTCACACGTCACGGTGAGCAGCCAGAGGTGCTCGCCACCCCTGCAGATACCTTGTCTTATGAAGTCCTCCGTACGTGGGTGATGGTCTAGGCGGCCACGCTCGGACTCAAGCACGGTGTCCGCTATCGGACGGTCCTCTACGCTCGTCTCGTCCTCAACGCACGCTGGTGACGCATCAACCTTACATGACCGCAATGTCATTGTTCTGATACCCTCGTTTTGCCCTGTTGTCTATATGTGTTGCCTCTATTGAACGACATGTACTAAAGCGCGACTTACATTTACATTTGATGTAAACCAAGCGGATATTTCTAGAGAACCTCACTTGATACAATGCAGTCTTCATACAACATATCACTGCAGCTAACTGTCATGTATTTTTTTCTATGTAGAAAGACACGTAACCAAGTTAGCAGAAGTATACAAATAGCGCGCAAGAGTATCTATTAAAATCTGGTTTCCAGAGTCCTCTACAACCAGCTAGCCAACTCCCTGTGAGGCGCTCGAGCAAAGACCTTGTAGTCATTCACGCTATGTGCATCGCTGGCCACAAATGACACCAAGTCCTTTTCTATAAGGCGCAGGGCGCATCGTCTGCGTCTGCTGAATCTTCCTTCGGCAAAGCAGTTGGCGGACAGCTGCAGCCTGCAGCCCATATCCACAAGCCTGCCCGCAACGGAAATATCCTCTTGCACGGGCGCATATCTCTCCGGATGCGCAATTATCACTTCAAGTCCCCTGCCGCGCAGGCCAAAGATGGTCCGTTCCAGATCGAGCGGAAAACTAGCGGTCGGAAGTTCGAGCAAGAACTCGTTTGTGTCCTGCGTTGTATAGCCAGAGATCGCGTCCAAGCCCATCTCCATGAGCTTGCGGTAATGCACCTCAAAACCCAACCTAAGCCGAATCCCATCCGCATAGGGTTCCAACCGCTCAAAACGACACCTGATCTTCTGCAGATCAAAATGCGAGCCACGACAATGTGGAGTGGCTACAAGATCAGTAACACCTGCTTGGCGAGCCGCTTCCAACATGGCAATGGACTCGTTCAGATCACGCGCACCATCATCTACTCCAAACAGGATATGTGAATGGACGTCACGCATGCGCTACATATCACACTGTCCGTTTTTACGGGCGTGTCGCCCGCTCTTCCCGGCCATTTCCTCTTTGGTGTAGTACTTGTAATAGTAATCTGAGTTATCACTCTCACAGAAGGTAAGCACAACGCCCATGGTGTTGACGCCTGCCTGCTCGAGCTGTTTTATAACTCCCTGTGCCATGGCCCGCCTGGTTGCACCGCGCTTTACAACAAGCAAGGTGCCATCTGTAAGAGCACCAAGAACGGCAGCGTCTATAAACGTTCCCAGCGGCGGAGTATCAAATATCACATAGTCGAATAGTCCTGACAGCGTCTTCACGAGGTTCTCGTAATGATTCGAGCTAAGAATATCCACTGGATTAGGGATATTGGGTTCGATATCAAGAAGGTACAGGTTGCGTATCCCCGTGGAACAGGCTGCCTCCTGCAGGGTTTTCTCCTGAGTCAGAACGGAGTAAAGGCCCGCACTTGGTGCCAGCTTTAGTGTGTTCGCCAAGCTGCGCTTGCGCATGTCACCCTCGACCAGCAACACCCTATTGCCAGCACTGGCATATGCTTCTCCAAGAACGATGGTAACCGTGGTTTTTCCCTCGCTGGGAAGCGAACTCGTCACACAGATGGTATGGATATCCGTATCAAGCGATGAGAAACGAATGTTCGCCATAAGCGTCTTCGCCGCGTTTTGCAGCTCCGGAAGTGTCCTTATCGCCGCGGTTCCCACGGACCCCTTCTTCAACTCCCTTATGAAGGGTACGCGTCCGGTAACGGGCATCCCAAGAGAGTTCTCGACATCCTCGGGACTCTTCACGGTTGTATCTATCGCATCGGCGATGACGATGATGGCTATGGCCAGGAACAATCCCGCAAGCAGGGCGACGAGCGTGTACATGAGCCGTGGGGGTCCGGAGGCATGGTCCGGAACCTGGGCAGAGTCAAGAATGTTCACACTCTGAACATTCATGATGGAAACGGCAGTATCCGAAAGTTCCTCGCCCATCTTGTTGGCTATCGTCATGACGGCCTGGGGACTGCTGCCTGTCACGCTTAGATCTATGATGCGCGTAGTCGTGGAAGACGTGACGCTGATCTTGTAGTTGTCCAAAGATTTCATGCCCAGATCATCGGCAGTAGCACTGGTGATACGTTCCGATTGGGCGAGCTTCGCAAAATCATTCGCGAGCATTTGTGAAGCGTTCAGATCGTTATAGGTAACGTTATCACTCGTGGTGCTGTCGGCGTTCTTGGATAGCACGTACATCGATATGGTTGCAGTATATACATTGGGAAGCGCAAGATATGTGAACGCTGCGGTTGCGATCGCAAAGATGAGTGGCAGCAGCACTATGAGCTTGATCCTCTTACGCATCAGGTGCAACAGTTCCAATAGTGTCATGTAACATCCCATATCGCTCACATGCACATGCCTTGATGCGCATATATGCCATTACCATATCGTCGGGTTACCGACTGTTTTTACATGATAGGCATTGATGCCACTTGTCCGAACCATCAATTCGTTTGTGTAATTAAAGCGTTGCTTTACCCACTGTCCTGTATCCCTCATCGCGCGTGACGTCTCCGACAGGTACCGCAAGCCAGCTCGAGGGTTAATCGCGGCCATCGCGACGCCGCCGCAGTACCAAGAGGACGAGCAAGGCGACAAGAGCACCGAGACCGATGCCGACGAGCGTGAGCTGTACCGTCGACAGGTCCTCCGTAGTGCTCACCGACGTGCTGGTACCACTGTTCCCCTGCATATCCAGCCACTCCTGCGGCACGTCGCAGCGCTCGG
>Ga0183095_10254_pt1 | contig 85575 bp, 76 predicted proteins | sample BioMet4_FD_130346 | JGI IMG/M metagenome (GOLD analysis project Ga0183095, IMG submission 130346) | Microbial communities from bioreactor (seeded with sewage sludge) at LBNL, California, USA - Biofuel metagenome 4 (v2) (version 3) | ecosystem: Engineered > Bioreactor > Anaerobic > Unclassified ...
AAAGCGGTGACCAGGAGCAAAAGCAGCATCTTCGATGTCATGACACTCGATAGTCTTGATTTCATGTGTCCCTCCTTGATCACAGCGCTTTAACGGCGCCCGCCGCGGCCACCACCACGACCGCCGCCACCAAAACCGCCACCGCCACCAAAACCGCCGCGCGAAGCTCCCATGCTGGAAGAACCGCGCGAACTGCTGGCCTGGGCTCCACCCCTACTCATCCCACTGGAATCCCCACCGAACGCGCTTTTGTTGCTGGCACTCGGAGTACTGCGAACCTGTTGATTGCCGACACGGTCTCCGCCCCCGCCTCCACCGCGGTTCGCAGCCATGTTGCTGGCCCCTGCAGTGCCACGGTTCGCTCCCACGTTGCTTGCTCCAGCTCCCGTGCCACGGTTCGCAGCCATATTACTCGCTCCGGCACCAGCACCGCGGTTTCCAGCACTCGCCCGTTGACCTTGAGCCTGGCGTGCATTCGCCTGCCTCGTGGCCATTGAATCTCCGCGAGCTGTGCCACCGTATTTCGTTGCTGTCGCTCTGTTTGAATAGGGAGCGCCGCCGCGATGCTGGGGATTATGCTGCCAATTATTGCTTCCCCGATTGACGTTCCCCCGATTGATGTTTCCATTGTTGACAAAAGTGTTATTGCGGTTAATGGTCACGTCATTGTGGCCCCATCCGCAGTTATACCCCCAGCCTCCGCCCCATGCTGCACCCATCGCAACACCGATGCCGAATGAGATCGCCATACCTGCGGCGTAATACCCGGGCGGCGGCGGCGGATAAACAATCGGCGGGTAAGGGTAAGCCGGCGCTCCATACACCACAACCGGGTCATAACTGGGGACGTACACAACTTGCGGGTTCGCCTGCTGAATTACGACAACCGTTTTGCTTTCGACCACCTTGGTTTCTACTTTCACCTGCTCACTGGATTTCAACTTTCCCGCATCCGCGGCCTTCTTGCGCATGCGTTGCACCGCGTTCATTACGTCAGCTTGCTGCGCAAGAAAGGCATTACCCAGTTCCGTAGTCCACTTGATGTTATCCGCCAGTTGCTTGACCACGTCCGGCAGTGCCGCCATGGCCTGGATGCTTGGGTCCCAGTTCTCTTTTTGGACTGCATCTGCCAGTGCCTTGTCTTTCAGGTCTTTGTGCTTAGCCAACCATTGCTGGAGCTGGACAATCTCCAGAGGATACGTGGAGGCCACAAGTGTTTGGCTCAGGAGTGGGTCCGGATAGAGTGCAATCGGGGCGACCAAAGAATTCAACTGGTCGGCTGAAAGGTTTGCAGGTTCCTGCGCGGCAGGCGCTTGCGGTGGCGGCGACGCACTCGCGAACAACACGTTATCTCCTGGCACAAGTAATGCTGCACAAAAGATAGCCAGGAGATTTCGCATTATTGTCGAATACATCGGGAGTCCTGACCGAAAGAATTTCGGCGTCATAACGTATGTTCCTCCCTGTTAATCGCAGCGGCTCACCCTCATTCGCCCATACGGCTGCCCGCGAGCGACAAACGGTGCTGGGTGCGAGCCCTGTGGAATTCATCTCTTTTTCTGATGCCTGGCATCTGGCAGAGACAGCCCCGCCATCAAAATGCGGGGAGATGATAACGCGCATCGGAGCAAAGCGCTACTGGCAAAAATGAGAGTTGCTTGCTGAACTGAATTCCGTTGATTAATTCAAGAAAAGCGGTACGGAACAGATAGCGAGTGAGTTGCGGAAAGTGGTTTTTCCGGTACACAGCAACTACGTTTGGAGATCCTAGATGATTATTGCGGGTCTTACGCCAGAACCACAGCATGAATCAAGTGCTGTTCCACCGCCGATGGACGTCAATACCAGATTGGCTTTCGATCGAACCCGCGCTGCCTATGACAACACGCTGATGTCCTGGATACGTACTGCCACATCGCTGATCAGCTTCGGTTTTACCATTTACAAGTTCTTCCAGATCGAACTGGATCGTGTAGCGCAGGTCAAGCGTCTTATAGGACCGCGCGAGTTCGCTTTATTCATGGTGGGCATCGGCATGCTCTCGATGCTGATGGGGACTTTCGAATACTGGCAAAACATGCGTGGATTGCGCGCACGATGCCCTGACCTGCCACGATCGAGAACAGGTTATATCGGGCTTCTGATTTCCGTCCTGGGCGTCCTCGCCCTCGCGGTTATGATCTTGCGCCAATAAGTGCCCGATCCGCCCACAAAACATGAACGCTGTGTTTTTAAAGTTGCAGTACCAACAAACATTTGCTAAACTTCGCGCCCGTTCTGGTTGGAGGGCCGAATAGGATTCTCGCAACGATGTCTTGGGCCTCTCCATTTTAGTAAAGGCACGTTGCGCAGTAGCGCCTACTTATCAATTTGGCGCGATATTTAGGCCGGACCCACCTCAACTGAAGAGAACTGACCATTATGAGACGATCTGCTCTACTATTCGTGGTGGTGCTTCTATTGGCGGCGATGGCGGGCGCAGCGGATCGGCCGAGCCTGCCTCAGCAGCTGACTATTTCTCAGGCGCTCTCAATTGCCCTTGCTAACAGCATAAACATCCGAATAGCCGCGGCTCGGCTGGAGCAGGCCTCGGGAAGGTACTCACAGGCCCGCTCCGCACTCTTGCCCCAAGTGAACTTAGGTGCCCATCAAAGTTATCTGACAATGAACCTGCTAGGCCTGGGAATCGATATCCCCTCCGTACCGCGTGGGAGGACAGGGCCATTCGGGTCGATGGACGCCCGCATCACGCTAACTCAGGACTTGTTGAACATAGCTAACATGGAGGCCTGGAAGAGTTCCCGCTCAAGGCAGGATTCCTCTCGTCTGCTCGTGGACAATGCGCGTGAAGTGGTGGTGCTGGACGTGCTTGCCGCCTACCTGCAAGCGCTCAGGGCGAAGGCGTCCCGTGACGCGCTGTTAGATCAAGCGAAGCTGGCAAATGAGTTATACAAACTCACACAAGACAGGGTTAAGCAAGGTGTTTCCGCCCCGCTGGAAGCTAATCGTGCGCAGCAACAGGTGAACTCACTCGAACAGCAGCGGCAGGAAGCTGAACAGAGTTATGTCACCGCTAAACTCAGCCTCGCCAATATGCTGCAGGCGCAGGTCACCGCGGACTTCGATGTGGCTGACGACGCGGCTTACGGTGCTGCGACTGCGCCGGACCGCGATACTGCGTTGAAAGCAGCTCTCGACTCGCGGCCGGACTATCGCTCGGCACAAGCCAACGTCACGGCGGCCGAACTGCATGTCCGTTCGGTCAAGGCGACTCGGCTGCCAGTCTTGAGTACCAGTTTCAGTGACGGACAAAGCGGGAACTCGCCGGTGAACAATGTAAATACGTATCGGCTGACAGCCTCGCTCGACATGCCTATTTTCACCAGCGGCCGCATCAAGGGGGAAATCGTTGAGGCAGAAGCCACGCTGCGGGAAATCCAGGCGGTTTTGGATCGGCTGCGTTCACAGATCGAGACGGACGTATTCACCGCGCTTGCCGGAGTGGAGTGGGCTGTCAAGGAAGTTGAAACCAGTGCCGCGAACGTGAAGCTTTCGCGGGAAGAAGTGGAACTGACGCGGCAACGGTTCACGCGGGGAGTGACAGACAACACCGAGGTAGTGAACGCGCAAGACCGCGTTTCAAAAGCCGATGACGCACGCGTGAGGGCGCTGTACATGCTCGGGCTGGCGCGTGCAAACCTCGCTCGGGCGACGGGAAATGCCGAGAAGACTTATCGCAAGTAGCGACACGAGAGGACGCCATGAATCGAAGCTGGATCCTGGGATTAATTCTTCTTCTGCTGCTCGTGCTGCCAGGATGCAAGAAGAACGCCGAGCCCGCAGGCACACTGTTTGTGAGCGGTCGTATTGACGGGGACACGGTGGACATCTCGCCTAAGACAGCAGGGAAAATTCAAGAGATCACTGTCCGGGAAGGCGCCACCGTGGAAGCTGGCCAGGTTCTGATTCGGCTTACAAGCCCGCAAGACGAAGCACAACGCGAAGCGCAGAAAGCAAATGTGATCAACGCCGAGCGCAAGTTGGTAGAGGCCACGGCAGCCGCGCCCGCGCGCGTCTCGTCTGCCGAGGCAAACCTTGCGGTGAGCCGGGCAGAACTCGTGCGTTGGCAAGCGGAATTGAAGCAGGCTGAACTTGACGCCAAGCGGTATCCCCCGCTGGTGACAACAGGTGCCGCCGCTGCGCAAACGGCTGACCAATACCAAACAAGAGCAAAGGTCGCACAGGCTTCGGTAGACGCGAGCCGCAAGCAGGTGGCAGCGGCTGAGGCTGCGCTGCGGCAGGCAAAGGCGCAAACAGAACAGATCGCCAGCGCCAAGGCAGATCTTCAATCCAACCGCGCCGACTTGGATCGTTATGCAGCGAACGTAAGCGACTTGACCATTACCGCGCCGATAGCAGGCACGATTCTGACGCGCTCGGCGGAGCCGGGTCGCGTGATCCAGGCAGGACAGACGATCCTCACAATGGTGGATATGCACAAGCTCTATCTACGCGGATTCATTCCGGAAGGCGAAATTGGGAAGGTAAAGGTAGGCCAAAAAGCACAGGTATTTCTGGATTCGAACCCGAAAGAGGCTATTCCAGCCGAAGTGATCCGTATCGATCCGGAGGCCATGTTCACGCCGGAAAACATTTACTTCAAGGAAGACCGCGTCAAGCAGGTGGTCGGAATAAAGGTGCTGCTGCTCGGGGCCTATGGCTATGCGAAGCCAGGAATGCCGGCCGATGGACGAATTCAGATCGGGAAACCTTAAATATGGCGACCACTCCTGTTGTCGAAGCTCGCGCCCTCGCCAAGAACTACGGTTCCATTAAGGCGCTCGATGCCGTTGATTTCGATGTACGGGAAGGAGAAATCTTTGGCCTGATCGGAGCGGATGGAGCCGGAAAGACGACTGCGTTCCGCATCATTGGCGGCGTCCTCATGCCTGACAGCGGTGAGATCCAGGTTCTGGGCACGGCGCCTCGCACGGCTCGTCCGAGTGTGGGATATCTCACTCAGCCCTTCAGCCTGTATCAGGATCTAAGCATAGCCGAGAACCTGCACTATGCGGCGGGATTGCGTGAGGTTCAGCCAGCGGATTTCGAAAAGAGAAGCCAACGGTATTGCAAGCTGTTCGATTTGAACCGCTTCATGGACCGCCTGGCAGGACGGCTAAGCGGCGGAATGAAGCAGAAGCTGGCGCTGAGTTGTGCGTTGATTGCAGACCCGAAATTGCTACTGTTGGACGAACCCACAACCGGCGTCGATCCGGTCACACGCCGCGACTTTTGGGATGCGCTAACCTCACTGGCAACAGAAGGAATGTCTATCATCGTCGCAACGCCTTATCTGGACGAGGCGGAGCGCTGCCATCGTGTAGCGCTGATGGAGCGGGGCAAGATTTACGATATTGACTCGCCGACTCAATTCCGCACAAAACTTGGACTCACCCGACTCGAGGTGCTGGTAGAGCCGTTGGCTACCGCTGAGGAGGTGTTTGCCAGCTCGCCCGAGATTAACGACGTCCAGCGATTCGGTGATCGGCTGGACGTAATGGCGGCAAACCCTGATGCTGCTGAGCAGGATTTGCGCGAACGAGCAAAGGAACATTCACTGCGCATCACTGAGATCCGCCGGTCATTACCAACGCTCGAAAACGCCTTCGTAAACGAATTGCGCCGGATGCGCGGCGCGCCCCCAAAAGCGGTGTTTCCGAAGCCTTCCCCGCCTCTCGACAGGAAACAGATAGTAATCGGTGCCAAAGATCTCAACAGGCGATATGGATCTTTTCAGGCAGTAAAGAATTTCCAGCTCGAAGTTCGCAATGGCGAAATCTATGGATTACTCGGGGCTAATGGCGCAGGAAAAACGACCTCCATCAAGATGATGTGCGGACTGGTCGAACCAAGTTCCGGGAGCGTGACGCTGCTCGGACGATCCAAAGGTTTGCGCGCGGCCGAAGTGCGCTCACACATTGGATACATGTCGCAGAAGTTCTCGCTTTATGACGATCTCACGATTGGAGAGAACTTGGACTTCTATGCCCGGCTCTATGGGGTTGACGAGAGCGTGCGCGAGGAGCGAAAGAAGTGGGTGCTTGAGAGCGCGGACCTCAAGGGCGAGGCAGGAATGCTGACCGTGTCTTTGCCCGGCGGGTGGAAACAGCGCGTCGCTTTCGGTGCCGCCGTCATGCACGAGCCTGAAGCAATTTTTCTGGACGAACCAACCTCGGGTGTTGACCCGCTGGCGCGGCGTGCGATGTGGCGAATGATCAACCACTGTGCCGACCGCGGAGCAGGCATCCTGGTGGTGACCCATTACCTGGAAGAAGCGGAGCAGTGCAATCGCCTTGGCTTCATGGTGGCTGGTGAGATCATCGCCGCAGGATCTCCTCGCGAGGTGAAGGAGAACATGAAAGGGTCTCTCCTTCAGATTATGACTGATAAGCCGGAACGCGCACTCAGGTTATTGAAAGAAAAATATGGCGCATCGCGGGTGTCGCTCTTTGGCTCCCGTCTGCACCTGGTTGCGGAATCCGAGGCTCAGCAACGCGAGGCCCTGAATGAATTACAACAGGCCGACATCCACATCCTCAAGACTACTCCAGCAGAGTTCTCGTTAGAGGATGTCTTCATTTCGCTGATCGAGTCACGTAGAGAGGCGATTCCGCTATGAAAAAGATTCTGGCGCAGGCCAACAAAGAATGGATGCAATTGCGGCGCGACCGTCTGCTCCTGGCTCTCGGCGTACTGATGCCATTGGTACTGCTGTTTCTCTATGGCACCAGCCAGTCCCTGCAACTGCGAAACGTTCCCGTCGCCGCCTACGACTATGACAATTCTGTGCTTAGCAGGGCGTACATCGAAACCTATGGCGCGGCCATCACATTTCGACTTGTCCCACATGACCCTCAGAAATCGCCAGAATCGACTCTCCTTTATGGAGACGCGCGCGCCGTGTTGATCATTCCTGCGAATTTTGACCGAGATGTACGGCGAGGCAGCCACCCCAGAGTTCAACTGCTGATCGACGGTACCGACGCAAATACGGGCACAGTTCTGAAGAACATGGCGAGATCTCTCAATGCCAGTTTCCTGAAGAAAAACAATCTCACGCAACCCTCGCCGGTGCTTGTAAGACTGGAGCCACGGTTGTGGTTTAACCCGGGACTTTCGAACGCGATTTACTTCGGAACAGGGGCGCTGGCCATGGTGCTGGCTCTGTTCCCGGCGTTACTGGGGGCGCTTTCGGTGGCGCGTGAGTACGAGTTGGGAAACATCATCCAAGCTTATGCCTCCAGCCTCTCTGGATTTCAGTGGATCGTCGGCAAGTCAATTCCCTATATCATTCTGGGCTTCGTGGAACTGGTGATCTGTTTCGCTCTCGGCATGCTGATTTTCGACTATCACATACCGACCGATCCAAGCGTACTGCTGGTGGCCACGTTCTTCTATCTCGTAGCGGGCATCTTTTATGGCATGTTGTTCGGCAATGCCACGGGCACGCAGAGCGCCGCAATTCAGGGCGTGCAGATGGGAGCGTTCCTGCTGGCTCTGCTTCTCTCTGGATACCTGTTTCCGGTGCGTAACATCCCGGACTCATTCCGCTGGATCTCCTACACTCTGCCCGCAACGCACTACATAGTGGTTGTACGAAACTGCCTGCTGCGCGACGCCGAATGGAACATCATGCTCCGGCCGATCACAGCGCTTGCGGTCCTTTCAGCCATCTTCTTTGCCCTGAACATGCTTCAGGTGCGAAAGATGCAATTTAAGGGATAAGGAGGTTCGCTTGTCTGATTTTCTGCGACGCTACTGGGCGCTGACCGTCAAAGAAGTCCAGCAACTTATGCGCAATCGCGGACTGCTCATTCAGTTGCTCATCCCGCCGACCGTGGTGCTGATCGTATTCGGGTACGCACTGAATCCCGAGGTACGGCATTTGCGGATGGGCGTTGTAGATCAGAGCATGACTCCACAAAGCCGCGCGTTCGTCGACTCTTTGACGGAAAACGAATCTTTCGATGTGAGCCAACGCTTCCTAAGCGCCAAAGACGCGGAAGCCGCACTTAACAGGCTGCAATTGGAGATGTTCATTGTCATCCCAACGCAGTTCGCACGCGACCTGCGAGCAGGTCAACCTGCTAACCTGCAACTCGTTATTGACGCCGTGGATGCCAACACCGCACAGATTTCCCGCGGCTACATGCAGCAGGGAATGATGTGGGCGTTATCGCATTACAACTCCTGGAACGGACTGGACCCTCTTGTGCGGCCAGGTGCCGTCTCGATTGACTCGACGGTTCTCTACAACCCTGGCTTGGTGACGCCGTGGTACTACGTTACCGGCATCATGGCCGTCCTCATGTTCATCAATGGTTCGCTGGTGGCTTCGGCGCTGGCGGTGAAGGAGAAGGAGACCGGCACAATTGAACAGTTGCTTATGACCCCGGCCCAGACCGCGGAGATGCTGCTCGCCAAAACCACCCCGGTCTTTGTACTACTCATGCTCGTTCTGATGCTTGCCTTGACAGTCTCCGTGCTTGTTTTCGACTTGCCGTTCCGCGGCTCGTTCGTGCTCTTCGTGGTGTCCGGTATGTTTGCAGCGCTAGCCGGGATCGGGATCGGAGTGACACTCGCGACAGTTTCAAAATCGCAGCAGCAGGCGCAACTGCTGACGTTCTTCGTCAATCCGCCCCTCACGTTGTTATCTGGTATGGGTTCGCCCATCGATAACATGCCGTGGTATTTCCAGAAAATATCGATTGTGAATCCCCTACGTTATCTGGTGCAAATCATTCGAGGCGTCACTATCAAAGACATGCCATTCAACGCGCTATGGCCGGATCTTGCGGCTCTGGTGGCATTCTCGATCATCCTCTTCGCAATCAGCGCATGGCGATTCCGGAAGCAGTAACACCAGCCAGGAGGCAGTTATGGCAAAGAAAAACGATGATTCCGCCACCCCGAAACTCAAGCTGAAGCGCAAGGAATACGAAACCGAACTGCGCCAGCTCCAGGCTGAGCTATGTCATTTGCAGGAATGGGTGAAATACAAGGGCCAGCGTATCATCATCATCTTTGAGGGCCGCGACGGCGCCGGAAAGGGTGGCACCATTAAGGCCATCACCGAGCGTGTAAGCCCGCGCGTATTTCGCGTGACTGCGCTTCCCGCCCCAACAGAACGCGAAAAGTCCCAGCTGTACCTGCAGCGCTACGTGCAGCACTTTCCAGCCGCCGGTGAAATTGTGATCTTCGATCGCAGTTGGTATAACCGTGCCGGCGTTGAACACGTCATGGGATTTTGCACCAACGAGGAGCATCGCCGTTTTCTAGAACTGTGCCCCATTGTTGAGCAGTTCATCACGGGAGCTGGGATTTTGCTGATCAAATACTGGCTCGAGGTGAGCAACAAGGAACAGGAGCGGCGCTTTCAGGCCCGCATCGACGACCCGCTGCGCCAATGGAAGCTCAGTGCGATCGACTTGCCGTCCCGCACCCGCTGGTACGATTACTCCCGAGCGCGCGACATGATGCTGGAGGCCACCGATACAGAGAATGCTCCCTGGTACATTGTGCACTCCGATGACAAGAAGCGTGCTCGCCTCAACTGCATATCACATCTTTTAAGCTTGGTTCCTTATGAAGAGGTCTCCCGGAAGAAGATCAAACTGCCCGACCGCTCTACGAAGGAAGCTTACGATGATCAAGTTACGCTCGAAGGCAGGAGATTCGTTCCCGAAAAGTATTGATACGATGTCGTGACCTTTGTTTACGGCACACTGGCACGGTGATACGCTGTGCGCGTCAAAGTCTCGTGGGCTCATTTGAGTCAGGAGGACATCATGTCACCGCGTACAACTTTTCTCGGCAGGTTAATCGGGCTTTATTTCATTCTGCTTTCGCTGGCTATGACCATTCATAGGCAAGCGACTGTGGAGACGATGAACGCTCTTGTTCGTAACGCTCCTGAGTTGTTCTTGAGTGGAATCATTGCGGTAGCCATAGGGCTGGCAATTGTTCTCGGCCACAATATCTGGTCGGGCGGTGTGCTTCCTGTCGTCGTCACCCTAATCGGATGGTTGGCGCTGATCAAAGGCGCTCTCTTGTTGTTCTTATCGCCAGAGCAGACCAATCGATTTCTTCTCGCGGGGCTCCACTACGAACAGTTCTTCTATTTCTACACTGCTTTTACGTTTGTCCTTGGAGCCTATCTGGCCTGTGCGGGGTTTTCTAAGCACCGCATTCCTTAAATATTTAAATATATCGATGTCGGAGGGCCGTGCTCGATGCTTTTGGGGCGACACCGAGTTCACGTGAGAGGCATCTTATGCTCCCACGGTTTCCGTTGCTTGTGCTGGTGCATCGTTCAGCCAGTTGACAGCACTCGGACAGCCATCCTGCTACCATGAGCACATGACCACGCTGGTGCAAATCTATGAAGTGACCAGCCCGAAAGAAGCCGCTGCTCTCGCCGCACTTGGCGTGAATCATATTGGGGTTCTGGTGGGGAAAGGAAAATTTCCTCGGGAGCAGTCATATACAGCAGCCCGGCAGATATTCGCAGCGGTTCCAGCAAGAGGCCAAAAGCTCTCCTTGAGCCTTGCCAATCAGATCGAAGAGCTTGCAGAAGTGGTAGAGGAAACCCGCCCCGACATCCTTCATCTCGGTACACGCCCGGACGATCTTATTCCCTCTCAAGTGCTGGAGCTGAAAGCACTATTTCCGACCTTGAAAGTCATGCGTACTATCCCCGTTCGTGACGAGCGCGACATTGCGATTGCCAAGAGCTACGAGGGCATTGCGGATTTTCTGCTGCTGGATACGTGGAAATCGGGAGAGCCGGAGATAGGAGCATGCGGCCTTGTTCATGATTGGGCTGTCAGTCGCCGGATTGTGGCGGAAGTCCAAATTGACGTCATTCTGGCTGGCGGAATAGGCCCGGAGAATGCATCCGAGGCGATACGGCTGGTCAGCCCCGCAGGTTTGGACTCAAAAACAAAGACGGACTTGCCGGACGGTTCTGGCAAGGACTTGCAGAAGGTGCGTGCAATGGTGCAGGCCGTGCGGCGAGCCGGGTAGCAGGCATGGGCGCTCCTGCTTCAAGACCCTCGCGCACCTTCCCTTACCAAAGCCTCCGCACACGCCGGATCGTCATTCTTCACTAAATTTACTCGGCTGCTCACCTCGTAACGTTTCATGAGCGCTGGGTCGAACGGCTTGAGTAAGTCGCAGATTTCCTCCGGATTCTCGAATCCGGGATCGAGCCACTGGTCGTAGGCATCATACGGCAGGATGACGGGCATGCGGTCATGGATGTCGGCACAGAGGGAGTTGGCCTCGGTAGTGATGATGGAGCAGGTCTCGATGATCTTGCCTTCCGGACTTCGCCATGAATCCCATATTCCGGCAAAGGCGAAGACGGAATCGTCCGCCATGGTAAAGCAGTACGGAGTCTTTGTCTTGCCACTTCGCACCCATTCGTAAAAACCGTCGGTGGGAACGAGGCACCGCCGTCTCTTCAGCGAATCGCGGAAGGCAGGCTTAGTGGCAACGGTCTCGGCACGGGCGTTAATCAACTTGTTGCCGATGCTGGCGTCTTTCGCCCAATAAGGAATCAGTCCCCATCGCATGCGGGAAACGAAGCGTTTGGGTTCATCTGGACGTTGACGAATGACAAGGATATCCTGAGCCGGGGCTAGGTTATAGCGAGGCACCCAGTCATCTTCGGGCTCCACGCCGAAGCGGTCAGCGATGAGCTCCTTCTTACGTGAGAGGTGGTAGCGTCCGCACATAGTTTTCAGTTCAAAGAATTTCTGCGTGATTCGAGCAGTGCCGGGGAGGAAACGAACACCTCTGTTCCGATGTCATCACCAGCCAATGATTGCACCTCGGAAACTTTCGCGAAGATGCTCGGAAGGGTCCAGATTGCTCTGTGCTGTTTTTGGATTGCCGCGATGGCATTTTGAAGAGTGACTATATCCAGCTGTGGTCTGGCGTTCAACTTAGCGTTCATGTCTTGCACAACGCCGACGAACGGCGCTTGGACTGTGAAGCGCACCGAGGCCAAATGGCCCGCAATGAACTGCATGCTCCCACTGTCAAATTCTGCGGCAAACCGCGAGTCGACCTCGATAGTTTGTCCTGCCAGTGCTGCCAAAACAGTGCTGCAGCCCTTCACATCCGTCCAGAGCGCCGACGATGGTTGATTATCCTTGTCCTTCGTTTTGGCTTTTTCGATGGCCTTTTTTACTTTCGGGGTGACGAGAAACGAGCGGCAGTAATCAGCCGAAAGCATGCTTTCTTTGTCCGCCATTTTTGCAATTGAGAAGAATTCTTGCGCTGATTCTCCGAGTCGGTGCTCCTTGAATGTGGGCTGAGCTTTCTGATCGAGTTCGATATTTGGTTGCTGAGCTTGGAGCAAGGTCGCAGCTCCTAAAACGGCTGCCACGAAGCTAAGAAAGCGGTTCAATGTCATGTGATGAACTCCTGAAACTCGGATTCCTGCGTGTCAGTAGGGTACGTCAGGAACAAACTTCCGGTGCAATTTATTTGTCGGTTTCCACGCCGAAGCGGTCGGCAAGAATCTCTTTGGCGTCTGATTATAGGTAGCAGCTACACCTGATAAGGAGCAGTATAGCCTTAAGCAAAAGCCACCATCCCGAATGATGCCAATCCGTCCGGCAAAAAGGTACAATGCGATGTTTCGGTACTTCACGAATTCCTGTTCAGGGCAGAAAACCATGTTCACTCCACAGCCAATCGGCTTTGTTAAAAGTCCCTACTCCACCATTGAGCAAATTCCGAAAGGGGCAGGCGCTAAGCACGAGGCAGAAGGCATTATTGAGATTCTGCCGGAATATGAGAGCGGACTGACCGACATCGAAGGCTTTTCGCACCTCTTCGTGCTCTGGGCCTTCCATCAGTCGCAAGGATTCAATCTACTTGTCACGCCACCAACTGATGATCGCCCTCATGGCGTTTTTGCAACGCGCTCACCTAACCGACCGAATCCCATTGGGCTCACCCTGGTCGAACTCCTGCGCCGAGATGGGTCACGGCTGTTCGTGCGTGGCGTAGATATGCTGGATGGAACGCCCATTCTTGATATCAAGCCTTACCTTTCGGCAGTACCATCCGAAGCATTGAGGCTTGGTTGGCTGGAGGAAGCTGAACGACGCAGAGGCAAATAATTGCGTCCCCCTGTGTTGCATCAAAGGGCAATAATATACTTGACTCAGTAGTGTTTTAGTTCTATGCTGTTTTTGCTATGAAAAACGAACTCCGTGAGCCCGAAACCTTACAAGACGCCATCAACTTCTTCGCTGAATCAGACAACTGCCTCGGCTACCTCGTTGCTCGCCGTTGGCCCGATGGCGTCGAGTGTCCGACTTGCGGAGCTACTGACGTTCGTTTCATCGCTACCCGCAAGATGTGGGAGTGCAAGAACAATCACTCTCGCAAGCAGTTCAGCGTCAAGGTCGGCAGCATCATGGAAGATTCCGCCATCGGCCTCGACAAGTGGCTGGTTGCGATGTGGATGGTAGCCAACTGCAAGAACGGCATCAGCAGCTATGAGCTTTCCCGCACCATTGGCCTAACCCAGAAATCCGCTTGGTTCATGCTTCACCGTATCCGTCTCGCCATGCAGGACGAGAATATGGGCAAGATCGGCGGAAGCGGGACTCCCGTTGAAATAGATGAAACCTTCATCGGCGGCAAGACCAAGAACATGCACAAGAGCCGCAAGCCCAAGCCCGTCGCCAACCGGACTCCTAGACTCTCTGGCGTCATCGGCAAGACTATTGTGGTCGGAATGTTAGAGCGCAATGGACGAGTGAAAGCACAAGTCGTAGAGAGCCGGACTCAGGCCGTTCTACATGAACTCATCCGTAAGAATGTCGCCACCGGAACCACTCTCATGACCGACGAACATGGCGGATACAGGGGAACCGATTTTGAACACGAAATCATCAATCACGCCAACGAGTATGTGAATGGCTTAGTCCATACCAACGGCATCGAAAACTTCTGGTCGCTACTGAAGCGCGGATTGAACGGAACTTACGTTTCAGTCGAGCCATTCCACCTATTCCGCTACATCGATGAACAGGCGTTTCGCTTTAACAACCGCAAGAAGATGACCGACTTCGACCGCTTTAGCCTTCTGTCCGCAAGCCTAGCCAACAAGCGGCTCACTTATGCCGAACTTACTGGCAAGGTGTCTCCGACGTGTTGCTAATCCTTATCGCGGGAAGCGCGGACGCCCCCCAAAGAATCAGAAACGCGCAATCGAATCTTAAACTTGTTTAGCTTTGTTTCGCGAATGGTCTCTAGCGAACCAATAAATTCAAGAACGGCATTGATCTCAGCCGATGGATCAGAGACGATCCATCGGTCGTGACAAACCGGACAAACCGTAATCCGCTGAGTTGCACTGGCAATGCTAACCAGAATTTCGGCTCCGCAAGCCTCACAGCAGTATTCAATGCCGCAGATGTCGCTTGGCTCAATTGTTACTCGTTCATGGAGTGTCATTTCTGCTTTCCCCTTCTCGTTCCCCGTTCCACCTTCTCCGCCTTCTCGGCCTCTAGTTTGGCCTTGATCGTGGCGTGAGGAACTCGCAGGAGTTTGGTCGCCAGTGAATCAAACTTCTTAAACTCAGAATTACGCTCCATTGGCTACTCCCTTAGCATTCGGCAGGTTCTCGGCCAGGTAACGCATGAAGGCGCGAGTTGCATTATAAATTTCTCTCGCCTCTTCCATCGTGTGCTTCTTCTCTATGTGCATTGCTCGATTCCGCCACGCTACTTTAACAGCTTGAAGGTGCGCCGAGACGTTTGCAAGGAAGTCTGTCGCACCCTTAAAAACCCTGTCCTCATATTTGGCTTTCAGTTCGAAATCTATCTTTCGAATTACAGGGTCCCAGTTGGGGCGAGGATCGGTCATTCCCAACACACATGAAATCTCTTGGAGGCCATACTCAAGAACTCGCATCAAGTGGAATACGCAGGCAGTGGAACGCTCTAAAGCCAAGCACTTTCCCGCCTCCGTCATATCGAACTTCGCCTCGCTAAAATACTCAACTGTGGCGCTGTTAAACAGTGAATCACTCCAATATCTTGCATCCGCAGGAGCAAGTGCGAGAAATTCATAAGAATTCAACTCGTCGTGTATCGTCACAAACGACGCCTGAACCAATCTGGCTATTTCAGTCAAAGCCGCGCCGTCACCTTCACGCATATATCCAATCTGCTTCAGCGTCCTATCGAAGTTAGCGACCGACACTGTGAGCCCAAGATCGGAGCACTGCTCCCTAACCTTTTGAAGCTGGTCAACCATTACCTTAATTCCCGAGGCCGATAGGCTTGGTGACAGCAGAGTAAGAGAAGTTGCGTGATAAACATCGAAGAAGAAATCGCGACCGCTAAACTTGAGCATTTCGAGTAGGGACACCACCCCGTAAGGACTGGCTCCCCATGGTTTTTGGCAGCACGAATCCTTAGCACTCATTGTGCTCTCCTTCCCTTCCTGAGTCAAGTATATTATTACCCATCAAAGTAAATGCGAAACGAAATTCGTAGTTGGGGTGCGTGAATGAGAACATTTTTGGCCAGACAGCCTCGACACGGCGTCAAAGTGGGTGCTGGTTGGCGGCAACTGCGGTCGAAGTGGCAGCAGGAATTGATTAGGGCTTCCATACAGCCAAATGCTCCTGCCCATAACAAAGCTCCGAAGCTCCCCTTTCCTAAACCCGACAGCACTCGATAAGCACCTGCGATTCTTTTGCGCTACGTGACCATGCGTAAAGCAGGGTGACAAAGCTGCATTTTTGCGTTCGAAGCAGCACAGAAAAGCCCTGCATGAACTCGGACCGGAATATGAGCACCTGAAGCGCCCCAATGACCATCAAAGGAAAAAGGGGGCAAGATGAGCCAGCATATAGTTCCGCGGTCCGCGTACGTGGCGCTGCTAGTGGGAGGTGTTTTGGTGTGGGTTTGGGAGCTAGCATTGGCTCTCCTCGGCAGTCTTTCCGCGACTTGGAGCATCCTTTTCGCATCCGCTGCATTAACTGTTTTCGCGTATATAGGCTTGATTTGGCATGAGCGGCACTAGCAGGACACCTCATACCAAGACCGATTGACACAAGCACGGTTTGGCTCCGGTGCTAACATCTTTATCAAGAGACGTACTGAACGGAGCGAACCATGACTCCTCCGCAAACGGGCGAAACGTTTACCGTTGGCGTATTGATTGGATTTCTTGGCGGGCTGTTTGGAAAGGGCGGCAGCGCGGTGGCGACCCCACTTCTGAAGTGGATTGGCCTGCCAGGATACATTGCCGTCGCCTCTCCCCTCCCTGCAACGTTTCCTTCAACCCTGGTGTCCGCCATCGCGTACTATCGTGCGCGCATGATGAACTGGGGAGTGGTCCGTTGGGGCGTTTCGGTGGGCGTTCCCGCTACTGTGGCAGGTGCACTGCTATCGCAGAAGACCGGCGTTGAACCACTGCTGATTCTCACCGCCCTCCTGATCTTCGGCTTTGGAGTGTCTTTTTTTCTGCAATCGGTACCCGCTCGCGCATCGCGGGCGTCCCACCCGCGCCTTCGAATGGCGGTGATTGCGCTCGTGGTCGGATTCATTTCAGGCCTGCTGGCAAACTCGGGCGGGCTGCTACTGGCTCCCCTCTATGCCCGAGTGCTCAAACTTCCTCTCAAGACCGCGTTTGCGTGCTCGCTCCTCGTGTCCGCCGCTTTGTCAGTTCCCGGAACGATTGTGCACTGGTCTCTGGGACACATTTCCTGGACCATTACCGGACTGATTGCTTTGGGCAGCATTCCATTCGCCTACATTGGCGCATCCCTGGCAGTTAGAACACGCGCCGATCGCCTCGAAAAATGGTACGGACTGGCGCTCACAGCGATAGGTTTATTCTTCCTGCTTCATCACTGATTTGGGAATTCGCGACCTCCGTGGGTACTATCGTTCCGGAAACACACGAGCAGGCGCAGGCATGTGCTGAGATACTTACTCGGCCATCATCTCCTGCACAATCCGCTCCATGTGCTTGTAATGAGACCCGTTGTCAAGGGCGGAGTAAAAGTAGGCCAGTAGGGCGGAGTAAAAGTGAGCCAGTAGGGTCAGCGATGGAACGGGGATTTGCGGGGGAGCAGGACTCTGGAGCGTAGCGGAAGAGGCCCCGCTCCCCCGCGGCGCGTTTGGCGTCCGGGGGAGTGGGCGGTCAGGCGGTCAGCGCTGAGGGGCTGGTTCTCGTTGCCGGCGGCTTTGTTTCAGACGGTAGCTATCGCCGTTCATTTCCAAGATGTGGACATGATGGGTAAGCCGATCCAGCAGCGCTCCGGTGAGACGTTCGGAGCCGAGCACTTCCGTCCACTCCGCGAAGGGTAGATTGCTGGTCACCAGGGTTGAGCCGCGCTCATATCGTTGGCTGAGCATCTCGAAGAGGAGTTCGGCACCGGTCTTGGACAACGGCACGAAGCCCAGTTCATCGACGATCAGCAACTCGTAGCTGGCGATCTGTTTCTGGAAGCGCAGTAGCTTCTTTTCATCGCGGGCCTCGATCAGTTCGCTGACCAGCGCCGCCGCTGTGGTGAAGCGCACGCGGTGACCGCGCTGACAGGCGGCCAGACCGAGCGCCAGCGCGATATGCGTTTTACCAGTGCCACTGTTTCCCAGCAGCAACACGTTCTCACGGCGAGCGATGAACTCGCATCGCGCCAGTTCCAACACCATGGTCTTGTTCACCGACGGGATCGCCATAAAATCGAAGCTCTCCATGGTTTTGACGACCGGGAACTTCGCTTGCCGGATGCGGCGTTCGGTGGCGCGGCGCTCTCGGTCCAACAGCTCGAGTTCAACCATGCGCAGTAGGTACCGGGGATAGTCGACCTGCTCGGCCGCGCACTGGCGCGCCACCTTGTCGTACTCGCGCAGGATAGTGGGCAGTCGCAGCTTCTTCAGGTGATGTTCCAGCAGCACCTGGGGCGTGTCTGAGGTATGAGTCACGGTGTTGGTGACAGCAGTATCAGCAGTATCTGTGCCGCTCATGCGCCCACCTCCGCCAACAAGGACATGTAGTCGGAGGCCTGCGTGGTTCGCACCTGCGCCCGCGGCAGGTGCGGATAGTTCTCCATATCCAGTCGCGGCGGTCTTCGTTCGATCCGGCACAGCAGCAGGTGCTTCACCGCATCGAAGCTGATCGTGCCCAACTGCAACGCGTCTTCAATGGCCAGGGTTAGTTCCTCGATGGCGAAGGTCTCCATCAACCGCAACACCTGCACATACTCGCGGCTACCGTGCTTCTTCAGCCGCGCTTCCAGCAGCCGACGTAGTTGTGCAAAGCATTCCGGCAACTGCCAGCCCGCCAGCGGCGCCGCTTGATCGAGCGCCCGTGTCTTCTGCTCGAGCAGCGCCAGGTAATGCAGGGGATCGAAGATCACCGCTTCGCGTTCATAACTGCGCTCGTGCCGGGCGATCACTTCGCTGGCGCACACGATCACTACTTCATGCACATAGCCCTTCACCCACACCTGACGATGTCCGTAGTGCGTGGGCACCGAGTAGTCGTTGCCACGATAGCGAACCAGCGACAGCGAGTTGACCCGCGCCGCAATCTTCTCGCACGCTTCATAGGGCGCGGCCGGCAACGGCAGCATCGCTGCGTGGTCGCGCTCGAAGCGTTCGCCGATGGTCTCCGCATATCCGCGGAGCCGCCGTTCGCGCCGCTTCCGGCACTCGGCTTCCAGGTGCGCGTTCAGTTCCTCCCAGCTGTTCACGCGTGGAATCGGAACCATGAAGTTCCGCCGCGCATAACCGACCAGCCCTTCTACCTTGCCCTTGTCATTCCCCTTGGCCGGACGTCCGAACTTATCCGCAAACAGATAATGGCTCTGCAACTCGGAGAAGGCTCGCGTTTTCTGGCGCTCCTCTCCGCCCAGGATGCGGGCCACCGCGATCTTCGTGTTGTCATAGAGGATCCGCGTGGGCACCGCGTCGAAGTAGGCAAAGGCGCGCACGTGGCCCTCCAGGAAGGCTTCTGTAGTCTCGGCAGGAAAGGCGATGACAAAGCAGTCGTCCGAGTGCGGAAGATCCATCGCCAGATAGTGCGCCTTGCACTCCACGCCGGCCATCACCACCAGCGCTTCGCCGAAGTCGGCCTGCGCCTCGCCCGGCGCGTGCGTCAAGGGCACGAACATCTCCCGGCCACGCAGCTGCGCGGAACGCACGTAGTCCTTCACGATGGTGTAGCCGCCCGTGAACCCGTGCTCCTCGCGCAAGCGATCGAAGAGCCGCTTCGCCGTGTGCCGCTGCTTTACCGGCCGCTGCTTGTCGTCTTCCAGAATGGCGTCGATGACGCCGATCCACGGCCCCAACTTGGGTCGCTTTACAGGCTGCTGCCGCTGGTAGCCGGGCGGCACCGCGAACCGCAGCATCTTCTGCACCGTTGTGCGAGACAGACCAAAGTCCCGCGCTACCGACCGTTGACTCCGTCCCTCCACCAAAACTGCACGCCGCACCCGCCCATAGATCTCCACCCTGAACATGCCTCCGGTGTCTCATGAGCTACTTGCTTCAGCAACAACTCACGAAACCAGGTTCCGGCGGACTACTTTTACTCCGCCGCAGAACGCCGCTCCCGCGGCGTACTGTGACCTATTTTTGCTCCGGCGCTTACACCCGTCCCAGAAGAGGCGATTGCAGGCGGGGCAAATGCGAAACTCATCATAGTAGCGGCGAGTTTTTGGTTGCAGCCGTTCAATCACGCTCTCTTTCGCAACTGGATTCAGCAGAACATTGCAGCGCAGGCAGCGACAAAATGGGGCAATGGAGGACGACAAGCCGAAGCGCCTGAGAACCTCGACTGCCTGTCGCCTGGCTTCCGTCGCCCTGATGAAATATCCATAAATCACTTCGTTCCTTTTCAGCAGGCCGCGGTCGCGCGTAAGAAGCACGCGCTGCTCACAATGCGAGGCTCGCGCCAATTCCGCATCTTCGAAATCGTTCCGGTACAAAGCATCAAACCCCAACAGTCGCAAATACGTCGCGAGCCGCCCAAGATGTGAGTCCAGAATAAAATGGTGGTCTTGCAACCTGGGACGTAGTTGCAGAACAGGGCTCACGTCCAGAGCTCTGAATGTTGGAAACACACTGATCCGGTCACCGTTCTGTACCAGGTGAGCAAAATCCACGGGCGTACCGTCGTGCAGGATCAGGTCTACCTCGGTGTGTGGCACCCCCATGGACTCGATCATGTCCTTCACCGAGGCGGGGAGTTCGAAGCCGTGAGAGATACTTACAAAGCGCCGAAACGGCGGAAGGAAGTCGTTCAGTTCGCCATAGTAGCGAAAGCTTGCGTGCTGTCTTCGAAAGGCTCGCATTATTCCTCGCTTCTGATCCGACTCGCGATCCGGTAATAGAATAATGCGATAAAGATGCTGAGACTTGGTCAGCAGACGAGCGGCAATGCTAACGGACACACCACCACGCGACAAGAACCGCTCAGGTTTTCTGGAGAGTGATCGAATAAAGACACTCGATTTACCCCAGAACGAACATCTGCCGACGATCGCGAAATTGATCGAGTCGGCGATGCAGACCGGAAAGCCTGCAAATGTGCTCCGCCCCTGTGAGGAGTTTTTGAAACAAGCCGCTGAATTTTACGGGACCCCGGAGTGCAGCATCCGCGTTTTGGCCGCTCGGCCTCTTCGGGTCAGGGAGACCTGGACTACCGAACTATTCGGCGACTACAACCCGGAAACCATGCTGATTCGGCTGTGGATGAGGACAGCTATTCGCAAGGAAGTCACTTCCTTTGGAACTTTTCTCAGCACGCTGTGCCACGAGTTCTGCCATCATCTCGATTTCCAGTTATTCAAGTTCCCCGACTCGTGGCATACACGCGGGTTTTACGAGCGCACCGCGGCGCTTTACCACCACGCGCGAGGTACGCCGCGCAAGACTCTTATCTGGGCGCCCTTGCGGGACGGGCGCTGGCGGATCGACTGGCCGCGCACGAATCGGGGCGCATAAGTGGTGCAAAGGAACAGCTTCCTACAGCTGAAGAACCTGCGATATTTTCTGCAACAGTTCCGGCGGAGGAACGGGCTTGCTCATAAACTCAAAATCGAACCCTTTCTCCTTCGCCTTTCCAAGAGCGTCCGAGCGGGACACATGACCGGAAACAAACAACACCTTACAGTTTGGTAAGAAACCAGAGATCTCGAGGGCTGCATCAATCCCATTCCTCGATCCCATCTCGATATCGCTCAACAGGCAATCCGGCTGGAATGAGGAAGCGGCGTGAACTGCTTCTTCTCCGCTGTGGGCTATGATTGTTTCGTAGCCTTGACGTTCGAGTATCGTTGCAAGGGTGGATGCCAGAAAACGCTCGTCATCTACAACCAGAATTCTCGTTCTTCCGCGCATACCAACCGAATCGGCGTGAACGACGGGCTTTGCACATATCAAAGCACCTTCCTGCCCATCGCAGTCCGGAATCTCCACGGTCTGGCCGGAACGTGAGTGGCTGCTGTCGCGCAGAAAAGTGATACTTCCGTTGATTACAAAGCTGTTGCAGACACCTTCAATGTTGATATTCGGGGTGAATGTAGGAGCTTCCATGCTCCCATTCCACAGCCACTTTTTGCGTCCCTCACCCGCAACCCGAACCCCGTGCCAGCACTTACAGCCGGGGCAAAAGAAACCCACCTGTTCGTCGTCGAAACGATGTATTTTCACTGCCATGACTACTACCTGCCTCCCCACTCAATGTGGGACGTACTAAATGGGCCACTCTCGCCAAGAAAACTATCTGCAGCCACAGCCTGCCTCAGACGCGAGGCACCGACTGGTCTTCGAAACAAAACCAGGCCCGGAAAGCTGATTGTCCTTTGATTCTCAGTTTGCCAAAGAATTGTTCGAAATGAAAATGCCATCTGAGGAAAACCTCATCGATCGCATTCTGACACTGCGCGTAAAATCTCAACATAAGCAAACCGACTGATAGCAGGTGCTTAATTTACCTGAGCTGAGGTCGGCACTGGGTTGACCTTATGGCGGGTCAGATCCTTGAAACTGTAAGTTATTGCTCTGATAAACTCCGAAATTTACGGTCAAAAAAAGCCCAGATCGTGACATTGAAGCTTTTCCACCTTAGGCAATCTGCACGTTCGGACCTTAGGCTTTGATAGGCCTTTCAGCAATGGGCAATAAAACAGAGAACACTGCCCCTTTGCCCTCAATACTGCGAGCCCGGAGCCGCCCCTTGTGTTTCTCAATAATCTTTTTGCTCACCCATAGGCCCAGACCATTGCCCACTTCGTCCTTTGTGGTAAAGAAAGGCTCAAAGATGCGCTTCAAATTTTCAGGGGAAATCCCGGTGCCAGTGTCGGCAACGGTTATACGGGCGTACCTACGACCTTTTAGTACGAGCTGGCCGGTGTGTACCCTCACTAAACCTTTGTGATCGGTTGCATCAATGGCGTTTGCCAGCAAGTTGGAGAGAACCTGTCGAATTTCGCCAACGATGGCGATCACTCCGGCACTGTGCCCGTCGTGTTCAATCTTCAAGCGGATGCTTTTGCGGTCGAGCATCGGGCCATAAAGTTCTACCACCTCGTCGGTCAAGGTGTGCAGATCCACCGCGGACGGCTTCCTGTGTTCCTTGTAAAATCCGAGCGTCCGTTTGGTGATATGCGCAATGCGATGAAGTTCCCGCTCGGCAATTTTCAGATGCTCCTTCAGTTCTTTGGGAAGGTCTGGACTTGTCCTTGCGAGGTAAACGCAGTTGGTAACCGCCTCCAACGGGTTGTTGATTTCGTGGGCAACCGTTGCTGCCAGACGGCCTGCTGCTGCAAGCTTTTCACTTTGGAGGAGAGCTGCTTCCGCCGCCTTCTTCTCCGTGATGTCGTCCCAGACAGAAATGGCGACTAACGGATCATTCAGGGCCAGATAGTGGCTGTGAACAATGAGGTCTCGAATCATGCCAGACTTGGTTCGCAGCTTCCTATCAAAGATATGTAAACCGCCCGATTTAATTCGCTTAGCAAATTCTATGTCCAGTTGCCGCGGAGGAACCGTCTCGATGTCGTCTATCGTCATTTTGGCAAACTCTTCGGGGGTGTAGCCAAAATTCTTCGTGGCCGCCTCGTTGCACTGAAGGATTTTTCGAGAAAATGGCTCTATTACGACCGCAGTCAGAGGCATAGAGTTGAAGAGGGTGCGGGACCACTCCTCCCTCTCAGCCGCACGGGCTTGGGCCTGTTTCAAATCATCAATGTCGGCACTAGCTCCAAACCAGCGGACTGGCTTTCCTTCGGAATCACGGACCGGAACGGCACGGGCAAGGTGCCAGCGATACATGCCATCCCAACGGCGAATACGGTGCTCAAGCTCGAATGTCTCCCCCGTTTCTAGAGCTTTCTGCAGCGCCTGCTTCACCATTTCGATTTCGTCGGGGTGAAAAGCAGCTAGATAACCCTTGCCCAGCGATTGTTTGATAGGCAGTCCCGTGTACTGGTGCCACAAGTCGCTAATGTAATCGACGTTGCCGGCGGCGTCGGTGCTCCACGCTATGTTTGGGATAGCGTTGGTCATGCCACGGAACCGCTCCTCGCTTTCACGCAGCGCCTGTTCCGCTTTCTTTCGCTCAGTAATGTTTATGGAAGCGCCAACAGCACCTCGAATTCTGCCTTCGCTATCCAACAATGGGCTGGCGCTGCTTGATATCGTCACACGCCTGCCGCTGGGCAGTTCGACCTCCATCTCTAACTGTCGCACGTCTTTGCCGCTCGCGGCCTGAGACATCGGCATTTCTTCTGGACGAAGCTGCCTGCCATCAAGGAAATACCGCCGTGCAACCTTTAAATATGGAGAGAGGTTTTCTCCTTGCCCCCCCTCGAAAAGCTCATTCGCCATCCTGTTGCCAGTGATGATCTCGCCTTGCGGGTCATGAGCCACTAACACCGCAGCGGGAACGACATCCATGATGGCCTCCAGCTCCTGGACCCTCTGTCGCAGGGCCTCCTCCGCCCGTTTGCGCTCCTCTGTTGCTTTCAGCAGTCTTTCTTTGTGCTCCGTAACATCGCGGCTAATCACCGCCAAACCGTCAAGAACAGGACGGCAGCGGTGTTCGAACAAGCGTCCGCTCCGAGGTTCGTACATCTCGAACTGCACCGGAACCTGCTGCTCCAGGGCCCGATGGAGTTGCCGGTAACACTCTGTCTTTACAAGATCTGGCCGAACTTCCCAGAGGCTATGCCCCAGAACTTCCTCCGGCTGCTTTCCAACGAATCCACCCAGCGTGACACCCGGGGCATTCATGTACAGATAACGCAACTCGCTGTCGAAGATGCTGACTGCGTCGGATGCGCGCTCCAGAAAAGCACACAGATACGGCGCAGCAGACGTCGAAACTGGAACCGGAAAAGTACCGGGGGCGGCTTCATTGATCACGGCAATGACCCTGTAAATATCACTTCAGCGCAACAGGCATTTCGAATTGCCGTAGGCCAAGGTGTACGAATGGCAGAGAGTATATCCCATATTAAGCGGAACGTAACAGCGACTTAGTTATGCACGACGCTGTTTAGAGGTTACCCGTTTTTCCGCGAATATTCAGCAAGAAACGCCCCCTGGACGGGACGTAGACCAGACAATTCAGAGACAACTTTCGCTTTTATGCATGCAGAACCTGCGCTATCTTCTCCAGTAGCTCAGGCGGAGGGACCGGTTTGGCAAGAACCTCGAAATCAAAGCCGTGCTCCCTCGCGTGACCTAAAAACTCGTGGCAGGCAGCGTGACCGGAGATGAACAATACCTCACAGCGAGGCAACCACCGCAGGATTTCCATAGCCGCATCAATCCCGTTCATGCCTCCCATATCAATATCACTCAACAGAAAATCGGGCGTGAATGAAAGCGCGACCTGAAGAGCTTCTTCCCCGCTGTAAGCTGTGGCCGTTTCATAACCTTGGCTTTCAAGCAAGATGGCGAGTGTGGATGCGACCGCACGCTCGTCATCAACTACGAGAATTTTCGCTCTTTTCTTCCGCTTTTCCGTCATACTTCTATCCGACCTGCCGCAAAGTAGACTCGTCCCCTCGATCAGAAAGTTGCTCTCATCATAGAAGACCGTTTTCATTAGCAAGGTGTTCTTAGAATAGCTCAGAGGTAACTGAGATACAAACAAAATCGATTCGTCGAACGCCCTTTTTAGGCGGCGGCAGCAGCATTTTGCACTGCCAGCTATATGCGCCAACTGCCGGAAACAGTGGAAATTTCCCCCTTGCTTTCTTCATCGCCGTCCACCTCGAAATCAGCGGCATGGCGTTTTATGACCTCCACCCGCGAGGCGGTCCACTCTCCATTTTTCGAGTCCACCGAGGCAATCACTCGTAGTTCGGCTCCTGGAACCAAGGCCTTCCGCGCCGGTTTTACACGGTCCACGGCTGGAACCCTGGCGTCGTAGACAATCACGGCACGTTTAACAATCACACGCCGCACGTAGCCATCATGCCCCATCAGATAAATCGCCCCGCCTGCCCATGCACCGCGGGGAGAGGGTACTACTTCGCCAAGAAACATGCCCTGCGTTCCGGCCCAACTCCCTGAACCGAGCAGAACGAAACAAACCAATGAAATCAGCCTGCCCCACTTCATCGGTAATACGATGCTGACTCCGTCGGCTCTGTGCGCTCGGTCTGCGCAAAATTCCAAAGCTGTAAAGAGTTCCCTATTCAGCAGAAAAAAAAGGCAGAAGCCGAAGCTCCTGCCCTTTTGCCAGAATCTCAGAACCTAGTCGTAGTATTCAAGTCCGAGGTGGGTGATCAGTTCCTCGCCTTTGATGTAACGCAAGGTGTTCTTCATCTTCATCAACTGAATAAAAATGTCATGCTCAGGATAGAGTCCTGGAGCCGTCATTGGAGCCTTAAAGTAGAAGCTCATCCACTCCTGAATGCCGATTCCCTTCAGTTGGCTGCAGCGCGCCGCCAAGTCGAGAAAAAGGACAATATCCAGTGCCAGTGGCGCGGCAAGGATCGAATCGCGGCACAGGAAATCGACTTTGATCTGCATCGGATACCCGAGCCAGCCGAAGATGTCGATGTTGTCCCAGCCTTCCTTGTTATCGCCACGCGGCGGATAATAATTGATGCGCACTTTGTGGCAGATGTTGCCGTACAAGTCGGGATAGAGCTGCGGCTGCAGGATGCTGTCCAGCACGCTGAGCTTGGACTCTTCCTTGGTTTTGAATGAGCCCGGATCGTCGAGCACCTCGCCGTCGCGATTGCCGAGGATGTTGGTGGAGAACCAACCGCTCAGGCCCAGCAGGCGGGACTTGAAACCGGGAGCCAGAATCGTCTTCATCAAAGTCTGGCCGGTCTTGAAGTCCTTGCCGCAGATAGGCGCGTTCTTCTTGCGCGACAGTTCCTGCATCACCGGTATATCGACCGAAAGATTCGGTGCGCCATTCGCGACTGGCACGCCCTCCTGCAATGCGGCGTAGGCGTAAATCTGTGAAGGAGCAATATTCGGATCGTTTGCTTCCAGGCCCTTTTCAAAGGCTTCGATCGAGTCATGAACTTCGCTCGGCTTCTGGAAGCTTTCGGTGGAAGCGCACCAGATCATCACCAGACGGCTGCAGTTGTTTTCTTTCTTGAAGTTACGGATGTCGGCTCGAACCTGCTCCGCAAGATCCAGCTTATTCTTACCCGTCTTAACGTTTGGCCCGTCGATCAGCTTGATGTAGTTTTTGTCAAAAACCGCCGGCATCGGCTTGATGTTGTCCAAAAACGGCTTCAGTTGGAGCAGCAGCTCTTTCTCCAGAACTTTGGCGTTAGCAGCCGCTTCATAGGCGCTGTCTGGGAAAATATCCCAGCCACCAAAGACCAAGTCATTCAAGTCGGCGAGAGGCACAAAATCCTTGATCAGAGGCGACCGGCCGTCTGTACGCTTGCCGAGACGGATCGTTCCCATCTGGGTCAACGAACCGATCGGGACCGCAATGCCTTTGCGCACCGCTTCCACACCGGCCACGAAGGTCGTGGTCACCGCGCCCATTCCGACGATCAATATTCCAAGTTTCCCATTCGCTGCTGCGATTTCAGTAGGAGTGTTTTTCTGCCCAGTCGCCATCTATACGAATCACTTCCCTTAAAGAGTCACCATCAATGAAGCAAACAACTTAATGCTCTCCCCTGCACCACTGCTTTGGCAAACATGTTGTAGTATGTGGCGCAACACGGCAGTCGAATGGCGAGCATTGCGGGTTGTGATGCACTTTCGAACAGGGAACGGGAATGAATCAACGTGTTGCGGTAATTACCGGCTGTTCCAGCGGATTTGGTCTGCTCAGTACTGTTGAACTGGCCCGCAAAGGGTATTTTGTAATCGCCACCATGCGCGACCTCGCCCGCCGCGACTCGCTGGACGAGGCGCTCTTATCGGCGGGGGTCGCCGAGCGGGTCAGCGTACGCACCCTCGACGTCGCTTCCCCACCCTCCCATGAAACCTTCGTGGCGGAAACCGTCGCCGAATTCGGGCGCATCGATGTGCTGGTCAACAACGCGGGCTTCGCCTTGGCCGGATTTGCCGAGGACGTGATGCTGGAGGAACTGCGCCGCCAGTTCGAGACAAATTTCTTCGGCACAGTATCCCTGACCAGGGCCGTGCTGCCGGTAATGCGAAAACAGCGAGCCGGCAGGATTGTCATGATCAGCTCGGTCTCCGGTCGAAACGCCTACCCTGGGATAAGTTCTTACGCGTCATCAAAATTCGCACTCGAAGGCTACACTGAAGCTCTTCGCCTCGAAATGGCGCCACTGGGAATCCATTGCGTTCTCGTCGAGCCCGGATCATTCCAAACCGCAATTTGGAATCGCAAGGAGAACAACGCGGTCCACGCATTCGACCCAACCTCACCCAATCGCGAACGCATCTTACGGTATCGCGATTATGTTCAGAAGCAGACACGCCGCGGTGATCCGCGAGAGGTCGCGCGCTTGATCGCCCATGTTGCCGATGTCCAGCATCCGCGTCTGCGCTACGTCATTGGCGAGGATGCCCGGTCTTCGCTCGCGTTCCGCGCCCTGCTGCCCTGGAGACTTTACGAAACGATAGTCTCCCGCGTGCTTAAGTTGGACAAATGAGAAAATACCCGTTGGAAGCTCTATTTTCACTTTAGCGAGGACCCATGCCGGCCGCCCTAGCCTCCCCCTCACCCGGAGAAGTAATCGCGCAGCGCACCATAACCGCATACACGCTCACCCCGGATCAACTTCGCAAGTCCGAGGGCCTGCACCGGACCAGTGTCGTGCTCTCGCTTACCTCCTTGATCTTCGGAATAGTCGTGCTCATGGCGCTCATCGCGCTCCGCTTCGGCCCCATGTTGCAGCGCGTTGTCGAGCGCATATCAGGAAAGCGCTTTGTCCAGGCGCTGGTCTTCGTTCCCGTGCTACTGCTCACCCTTTCTATCTTGGAGCTCCCCCTCGATATTTACGGACACCACATTTCGCGTGCCTATGGCCTGAGCGTGCAGGGATGGGGATCATGGCTTTCGGACTGGGCCAAAGGCGAAGCACTGACTCTGATATTTGCTACCTTTGCGCTCTGGGGCCTTTATGCTGCAATTCGACGGGCACCGAGGCGGTGGTGGCTATATAGCTGGCTGGTCTCCGTGCCCGTAATGGCTGCAATAGTGTTCATCGCTCCCGTGATCGTCGAACCTATCTTCAATCGCTTTGACCCTCTTGCGAATACTAATCCCGGGCTTACTGTGCAATTACAATCCCTTGCTCATTCCGCCGGTCTTGAAATTCCCGAGTCGCGCATCTTCCTCATGCGCGCGAGCGATAAAGTAACCACCTATAACGCCTATGTAACCGGATTCGGCGCAACCAAGCGCATCGTCGTATGGGACAACACGGTCCGCAACATGACTGCACCGCAGACTCTCTTTATCTTCGGTCACGAAATGGGCCACTACGTTCTGCACCACATCTACTGGGGAATGGCCGTCACAGCGCTTCTTCTCTTTGCAGGATTCCGGCTAACCCAGCGCCTGGCCGAAGCCGCAATTCAACGCTTCGGCGAACGCTGGCGCATTCGCTCCGTCGGCGAATGGTCTTCGCTGCCGCTGCTGCTCCTGCTGGCCGGTCTTCTCTCGTTCCTCGCTGAGCCATTGGGCAGCGGCTTCAGCCGCCGCATCGAGCATCAGGCGGATGTTTACGGTTTAGCCATTACGCGACCGGTTACAAAAGATGCTTCGCAGGTTGCTGCGCAAGCCTTCCAGCTCTTAGGCGAGAAGTCGTATTCCTATCCCAACCCCTCGCCGTTTCTCGTCTTCTGGCGTTACTCGCATCCACCAATTTCGCAGCGAATCCGCTTTGTCCTGTCGAGTGCAGGGCTTGCAATACCAGAGGTACATATACAGGAGAGACCATAAGTCGGGATGCATCGTTCTATCGGTATCTGGGAAGAGTGGTTTCCGGAGAGCACAATGGACTCAGTAACTTTGAGGATTCAAAGGAATCAAGGTCCAAATGCGGCAGGCAAGTTCTTCCAGGCCATTGAGAACAGCGTTCAAGGAGGCTCGAACTGTGCAGAACGAGGCCGCCGCTTTAGATTTACACTCGCCCCTCGCGGCAAGCAGAGGGTTAATTGTAGGGTTCTTCTTATCCGCGCTATTTTGGATATTCTTAGCTCTCGTCTATTGCCTTTTCAATCAATGCTGAGAAAAATACCGCAACAACTCTCCGCGTTTTAGCGACACGCTACTCCAGTCCGAATTCCTTCCAGCGTCGCGTGATGCGCTCTTTCACTTCTTCGGACATCTCAACCTCATCTGGCCAGGGACGATCGAAGCCTTCGGTCGACCATTTGCGCGTCGCATCGATTCCCATCTTGCTGCCGAAATTTGGCAACCGCGAAGCGTGGTCCAGCGTGTCCACCGGCCCAAGCGTGAACTGAATATCGCGCTCGGGATCGATGTTGTTCAGCGCGCGTAAAGTAACTTCCCTCAGATCCTTGACGTCGCAATCTTCATCCACCACCACAATGCATTTGGTGAACATCGCCTGTCCCATCGACCAGATCGCATTCATCACCTTGCGCGCCTGTCCCGGGTAAGACTTGCGAATTGAGACGATCATCAGGTTATGCGCCACGCCTTCGGCGGGCAGATGGAAATCCACCAGTTCCGGAATCATCATCTTGGCCGCGGGCAGGAAGATGCGCTCTACTGCCAGCGCCATCCAGGCATCCTCCTGAGGAGGCTTGCCCACGACCGTTGCCGCGTAGATGGGATTCTTGCGATGCGTAATGCACTGCACGTGGAACACCGGATACAAATCCTCCAGCGAATAAAAGCCGGTGTGGTCTCCGAATGGTCCTTCGATCTTTAATTCACCTATATCGATGTATCCTTCGAGCACAATCTCCGCGTTCGCCGGAACCTCCAGATCGACAGTCTCGCACCTCACAACCTCGACCGGTTTCCCGCGCAGGAACCCCGCGATCATGTACTCTTCTATATCCGGCGGCGCTGGCACAATCGCCGCAAACGTAAGTGCCGGATCGGTGCCAATCGCGACAGCAACCTCCATGCGCCCATGTACCGGCTTGCCCTGCACGGCAATGCTGCCGCCGCCGCTGCGAGCCATGATGTCCACCGACGAGGTCTTTCCCAGCGTGGGCCCGTTCGCCACCGCCGCACGCATCAACTCGCGCTGATGTTCGGCAGCGTTCTTGTGCCGCTGCCAGTGCATCCCCGTAGTAGTCGCGTCGTAGACGTGCATGCGATACATTCCGATGTTGCGCTTGCCTGTGCGCGGATCGCGCGTCATTACGCAAGGCAGCGTGATGAACCGTCCACCGTCCTGCGGCCAGCATTGCAGTATCGGAAAATCTAGCAAGGAGAAATTGTCGCGCTTGATCACTTCCTTGCACGGCCCCGTGGAGACGCGCTTCGGAAACAGATTGCCCAGATCTGCCAGTTTCGGCAACATCTTGATCTTTTCCAGCAACCCCTGTGGCGTCTTCACGTCCATCATCTGGTGAATCCGTTCCGCAATCTCGTCGAGCGACGTGGAACCCAGCGCCATATTCATGCGCCGCTCGGAACCAAACTGGTTGATCAGAATCTTGTGCCCCGGATGTCCCTTCACATTCTCAAACAGCAGCGCAGGACCGCCCGGCCCCTTGCCGTTGCGCCCGCCCCATTTGGAAACGCGATCAGTGATTTCGGTAACTTCAAGAATAGGATCAACTTCAGCTTTAATCCTCTTGAGTTCTCCAGCCTTATCGAGTGTTGCTATCCATTCACGCAGATCGTTATAGGCCACAAAAACTCCTCTTAGCAAAGACACGGGAATAAAAGATTATAGAAGGTGCTAAGGCGGGAACTAATCAATTTAGCTCTGAGGTACGTTCAAACCGCTCTTTTTTATGTAATCAATGGCGCGAAGAATTGCGCCAGCAAAAAACAAGAGAGTGCCGACGATTAACGTAATCAGAATCGGAGGTCGTCCGAACACGGCCGTTAAAAGCCGATGCACGTACGCTTCCTGAAACAAGTACACGCTGGCGACCATGGAAATGAGGGCAAAAACTAGGCAGTGACTACGTGGCGTATCAGAAATCCACATCTTCCGAAAGTCCGCGAAAAACCACGACAGCAGCCCCGTCACACTCCAAACCGAGATGATCAATCCAAACGCGGCCGGGTAGCACTGAATCCCCCGCCACCGCCGCTCAGTTAACCTGCTAGAGACTAGTCCGACCACTCCGAAGAGCAGCAAAAGAAGCGCCGCGAAATTGGTCAGCAAAGACACTCCCTCATTCTAACAAGCGAAGCACGATACTGGCTCAAATAAAAGGCGAACCTCTCCGCGCCCTCCACTCTTACCGGAACTCCTCCATGATCCGGTCCAGCACGCTCCTGGGCGGCCGCACAGCCTCTTGCGGCAGCGTCCCCAGTGGCTCATCCACCAGGTTCAGCAGATCGGTAAAGTTCGGCTGAGCAGGGTTCACATAGAATAGTCCGGTCAACACCTCATTCTTTTCGCGGGCATGCGCGAGACGCGTCAGGGCCGCAATGCGGTCGGTCGGGTCAAAGTCCTCTTCGAGCTTGGCCAGGCGCATCTTCGAGCCATCATGCAGCGAAACCTCTACTCCGTTTCCGGTCTCGTATTCGATATCGATTTCCTCGAACGACGGCACAAAACCGATTTCCTGCAACGGTTCTTCGTGGTCCTTCACGAATTTGTAGCTCTTGGTCGAGCCCTCATGATCATTGAAGGTCACGCACGGCGAGATCACGTCCAGCAGCACAGTTCCGTTGTGCGCAATCGCGGCCTTCAGCAGCGCAAGCAACTGTTTCTTGTCGCCGGAGAAGCTCCGCGCCACGAAAGTAGCCCCCAGTTCTATTGCCAGCGCGCAGATGTCAATCGCGGGCAATTCATTGACAACGCCTGTCCTCAGCCTTGATCCAATGTCGGCTGTTGCCGAAAACTGCCCCTTCGTCAAACCGTAGACGCCGTTATTTTCAACAATATAGATCATCGGAACGTTGCGGCGCATCAGGTGCGCGAATTGCCCCAGACCGATCGATGCCGTATCACCGTCGCCGCTCACGCCGATGTAAAGCAGATTGCGATTGGCTACAGCCGCGCCTGTAGCGACGGCGGGCATGCGTCCGTGCACTCCGTTAAAGCTGTGCGCGCGGCCTAGGAAGTAGGCCGGAGTCTTCGATGAACAGCCAATGCCGCTTAATTTGGCAACACGCTCGGGCTCAATGCCCATTTCGTAAAACGCTTCAATGATGCGCTCGGAGATCGCGTTATGTCCGCAACCGGCGCACAGCGTGGACTTGCTGCCCCGATAATCAATCACGGAGAGCCCAACACGATTAATTTTGGCGGTAGCCGGAGGATTCGGTGTGGTGGCCATCACTTCTGCTCCTGTGACACGATGCTGTCGGAGACAAACCGAGCATCGAGGGGGTGTCCGTTGTAGTAGCAGACGCTGCGGAGTTTCACTATGTCCGCAGCCGCAATGTCCATCTTGATCAATTGCAGCATCTGGGCATCGCGGTTCTGCTCGATCACGTAAACCCGTTCGTGCCCTGCAACGAACTCGTTTACCGCCGCGTTGAACGGATAGGCGCGCAGGCGTAAGTAATCGAGGGCAATTCCCTGCTCCTGTTGCAGTTGATCGACACTCTCCAGCGTGGCCCAGTGCGACGATCCAAAAGCGATGATTCCTAACTCCGCGCCCGGTGTGCTCCGTTCGATCACCGGCCCGGGCACGATCGATCGCACCGTCTCCCATTTGCGGTTCAGGCGGTTCACGTTCTTGACGTAATCTTCCGGGCTCTCCGAGTACTGTGCCTTTTCGTTGTGTCCACTGCCGCGCGCAAACCAGGCGCCATTGGGATGCTGAATTCCGGGCAGGGTTCGATACCCAATGCCGTCGCCGTCCACATCCTTGTACCTCGCAAAGCTACCCAACCGTTCAAGTTCTTCCTTGCTCAAAACCTTGCCGCGATCCAGCGGCTTCTCTGGATACGGAAAAGGATCGCTTACCCAGTTGTTCATAGCGAGGTCGAGGTCGCTCATCACAAATACCGGAGTCTGCAAACGGTCGGCCAGATCAAATGCCGTGTATCCAAACTCAAAGCACTCCGCCACCGACGCCGGCAGCAGCATTGGGTGCTTTGTATCGCCGTGCGAGAGAAAGGCCGTCGAGAGCAGGTCGCCCTGTGACGTACGCGTCGGCAATCCAGTTGAAGGCCCAAGCCTCTGCACATCCCAGATCACGGCTGGAATTTCGGCATAGTAACCAAATCCGGTGAACTCGGTCATGAGCGAGATTCCCGGTCCCGAGGTAGCCGTCATGGCACGTGCGCCCGCCCATGAAGCACCAAGTACAATTCCGATGGAGGCAAGTTCATCCTCTGCTTGTATCACCGCAAAAGTTGCTTTTCCATCACCATCCACACGGTATTGCTTCAAGTATTCCGTTAAGCTCTCAACCAGCGATGACGATGGCGTGATGGGATACCAGGAGACAACCGTCACACCGCCAAAGAGCGCTCCCAGCGCAGATGCCGAGTTGCCGTCGATAATGATTTTGTTCGCGTTCTCATTCATACGCTCGACCTTGAGGCGGGAGCGAGGAAAATTCGCAACAGCGTAGTCATATCCGGCGCGTACGGCGGCAATGTTGTTTTCGGCTGCGCGTTTTTTGCCGTTGAACTGCTTCCTGACCGCCTCTTCAACGGCCTGCATATCCAGCCAGAGCAGGTGGGCCAGTGCGCCAACATAGATCATGTTGCGCAACAGCTTTTTCAATTTCGGCTCAGGAGCCAAAGGACCTGCAATCTTGTCGATCGGAACCGGGAAAAACTCCAGGTCGCGGCGCAGAACCTCGAGTTTAAGAGGCTCGTCGAATAGCACGATCGCGCCGGCACCCAGCGCCCGAACATCTTCCGCTGCGGTCTCCGGATTCATGGCTACCAGCAAATCTGTTTCCTGCTTCCGGGCACTGTATCCGTATTTGTTGACCCGAATCGTGAACCAGGTGGGAAGCCCCGCAATATTCGAGGGAAACAGGTTTTTACCGCTTACCGGCACACCCATCAAAAAAATGCTCCGCATTAGAGCGGAGTTTGCGGACTGCGAACCGGACCCGTTGACGGTAGCAACCTGAATACTGAAATCATTCACGACAGGATCGCGATCCTGGCGGCTGCCGGTGTCCTGTTTTACAACGTCAGTACTTGCCATTGAAAGCCATCCTTCGAGCACTCGCAACCCACTCACCTTGCCGAAGCACGCTTGCGGTATGCTGACCGACAAACGGAAACAAAGGTGAACCACCTTCCCCGCTCGCCAATCCTTCAGCAACTTGGATGCAGCTCCTTTCCTGTCAGCAGCGTTCTGTGTCACAGGCCAACAGATAGTCTCGCTGTTTTTAGATACAGATTGCAGTCAAACCGCTTCACTCGGACCGAAGGCTATTTTGGTTTTGCACTAAGCATTGGCGCTAAGCTACTCTGGTTCTTACAACAGCCCTGATATCCGAATAATTGCGAGGCCCTGTGCTCGAACGGGAAATGGAAGACCTAATTGCCTCTTACCCAACTGAATTTTTTCCACGACATCGGTTCAGTCTGAAGGGACGTCAACAATCCTTTCACGAGGTCGGACGATTTGATCTCCTATTCGTAGATGAATTCGGAACAAACGTTCTAATGGAGCTGAAGGCAGTCACAGCAAAGTACGAAAATGCGACTCAGCTGGCGAGATATCGGGACGCATTGCGCGAGCTCGGCCCCGAGAATGTACTCATGTGGCTGGTCGCCCCAAGTATCCCAAGATCCGTTCGGGACTTTCTCGACCAAGTCGGTATCGAATATACCGAGATCCACGAAGCAGAATTCCGAAAGATTGCGGCCCGCCATCGTTATTCATTTGCAGGTGATGATGTACTTGCCCCAGCGGCTTCTGTCCCAAGAGCAAAAGAACCGCGTCAGAAGAACAGTCAAGATTTGCTGCGTGGGACCGTGGACTGGTTCTTCAATACAGATGAAGGCGAGATCTCTGGAGCATATGTGAGGATGCTTGAGGATTCCTGTGTCGCGCTCTGGGGGTATCCGAACGCGGCGGAGAAGTTGTCGAGACCAGCGTCGGGCGAGCGTGTCTTTTTTTTCTTGAATCGCGTAGGGGTCATCGCGACCGGCATCTTCACCGATGAGCCACCTTTTGCGAGTAACAAGATTTTCGGCAAGGAAACTGAGCGGGAGTTCCGCCGAAATGTCTCAAACCTAATTTCGGTTGCAAACGAACATGCACTCACCGTATCTGAGGTAGGCCAAATGGGTTACAAACTGCCTTGCATCAGTTCACTTTGCAGGATCACAAACCACAATGTGGCAGATCAAATGTTCTACGAGCTCGAGTCACGTGCGCTGCGTTTCGCAAGAGACCGGTAGAAATGTGAACAGGTCGAACTACCGCATGATTTAATCACTGATTGACGCTGATCTTTCGCTTCTATTCCTCCCGGAAGAAGCATGCCATTTTCCTGAATTTCTCATAGCGGCCCTCGACCAGCTGCTCGGTGCTGAGTTTCCGCAGCTCCGCCAGATTCGCTGTCAGTACCGCGTCGAGATTGGCCGCCATTTGCGCATGGTCCGTGTGTGCGCCGCCTTTCGGCTCGGACACAATGGCATCGATGATTCCAAAGCCGAGCAGATCGGGCGCGGTCATATGCATGGCCTTTGCGGCAGCATCGCGCTTGGTTGCGTCACGCCACATAATGGAGGCGCAACCCTCCGGAGAAATGACCGAGTAGATACTGTTTTCCAGCATAAAAACTCGATTTCCCACGGCAATGGCCAGCGCGCCGCCGGAGCCGCCTTCGCCCGTCACCGTCACCAGAATTGGAACCTTCAGTCGCGACATATCGCGTAGATTATGCGCAATTGCCTCGCCTTGTCCGCGCTCCTCGGCGCCCAGTCCGGGATAAGCTCCTGGCGTATCGATAAATGTAAATATTGGACGACCAAACTTCTCCGCAATCCGCATTGCGCGAAGCGCCTTCCTGTAACCCTCCGGGTTAGGCATTCCGAAATTCCGGTAAACCTTCTGCTTGGTATCGCGTCCCTTCTGCGTGCCGACGACCAGAACTTCCTCGCCGTGGAAGCGCGCCATTCCGCAGATCATTGCCGCATCATCGCCAAACGCGCGGTCGCCATGAATCTCCGAGAAGTCGGTGAATAGAAGCTGAACATAATCCAGGAAGTACGGGCGCTGCGGATGGCGTGCCACCTCCGTACGCTGCCACGCGTCCAGGTTGGCGTTTACCTGCCTGCGGAGCCCATCGATCCGGCAGTGTAGCTCCCGAATCTGTTTCTGAGCCTCATCGTTGTCGCCTGCCACCTGTTCCAGCTGCGCGATCTGGCGCTCTATTTTTTCCAGTTCCTGGTCTGCCTTGATTCCAGCTTCCATGCCTGTCTTCCCGTCCATCTAGTCGATCACCTTGATTGAGTCAGGACCGCACAACTGCTGCACGCTTTTCTTGAAGGCCCTATCTGCTGTCACATTATAGCCTTCGGCTTCCATCACCACTACGTACTCACCCGGACGCACCAGATCAAACAACACCTTGGCGTCGCCTGGACAACGCGTGAACACGCCGTGCAGCGCATCCACTGTCTCCGGGCGCGCATCCGGCAATTGAATCGTAATCCGCAGCGAGCGCGGCAGCTTTACCTTCGCTTCCTCCAGAGGAATGATCTCGTTGATGAACAGCTTCGGCGCTGCATCTTCTTCCACGCGCACCGCGGCTTTCACCAACACTGGAACCTCCAGTTTCACCTTCTCGTGCAGCCGCTTGTAAGCCTCGGGAAAAACGGCCGCCTCCACCCGTCCGTGCATATCTTCTATCACCAACCCCGCCATCAGATCGCCCTTGCGAGTCTTGGCAATGCGCACGCCGGTAATCAGTCCACCTACGGAGACGTCCTCATTCTTCGGCGTCGAGCGCGTCATTGCAAGCACGTCGCTGGTCTTTAAAGCCTGCAGGTCTTCAATCTTGTCCTGATACTTTTCCAGAGGATGTCCGCTGATCCAGAAGCCAAGGATCTCCTTCTCGTTCGCCAGCCGTACCGACTCCTCCCAGTCCGGCAGATTCGGCAAACTCTCGGCGGCGCTGGCCGAGGGGCTTGCTTCTTCGAAAAGACCGAATAGTCCGTGCTGGCCCGCTTCGCGATCCCGCACCGTCTTTTGCGCCCGCTCTATCGCCTTGTCCAGCACATCCATCAATTGAGCCCTTCTGCCCAGCGAGTCCATGGCGCCGCTCTTGATCAGCGACTCCAGCACCCTCTTATTCAGCTGGCGTAAATCCACCCTCTCGCAAAAATCAAAGATTCCCTTGAAGCGTCCTTCCTTGCGAGCCTCAAGAATCGAGCTGATCGCGTTGGCTCCCACATTCTTCACCGCCGAAAGGCCGAAGCGAATCTTGTATCCCTCCGGCGTAACGATCGGCGTGAAGTTCGATTCCGATTCCTGAACATCCGGGGCCAGAACTTCGATGCCCATTTCGCGCGATTCCGCAATGTACTTCACCACGTCTTCGGTCTTGCCAGTCACGGACGTCAGCAGAGCGGCCATGAACTCAACCGGATAGTGTGTCTTTAAATACGCAGTGTGATAGGCCACCAGCGCGTACGCCGCCGAGTGCGATTTATTGAAACCGTATCCGGCGAACTGCGCCATCAGGTCAAAGATGTGCCCGGCCTTTTCCGTGGAGAACTTCCGTTCCGCCGCGCCTTGCATAAAGCGCTCGCGCTGCTTGTCCATCTCCGAAGCAATCTTTTTTCCCATGGCGCGGCGCAGCAGATCGGCTTCGCCCAGTGAGTAACCGGCGATAACATTGGCGATCTGCATCACCTGTTCCTGGTACACGATTACCCCGAGCGTCTCCTTCAGCAGCCGCTCCAACTCCGGCAGCATGTAGTCGACTTTCTTGCGTCCCCACTTGCGCTCGATGAAATCGTCGATCATGCCGCCCTGAATCGGCCCGGGGCGATACAGCGCGTTCAAGGCCGTCAGGTCTTCCACTGTCATCGGCTGATAGCGGCGCAAGACGTCGCGCATACCATCGGATTCAAACTGGAAAACGCCCGAGGTCTGCCCCTTGTGAAAGACCTTCGCGTAGGTCTCCTCGTCTTCCAGCGGAATCTTCTCCATCGCAACCGTCTCATCCCGAGTCATTTTGATCAGCTTGAGGCAGTCGTCGATGATCGTGAGCGTGGTGAGCCCGAGGAAGTCCATCTTCAACAGGCCCATCTTCTCAACCGCCTTCATGTCGTAGGCGGTAACGATTTCGTCGTTCTTTGTCTTGTAGAGCGGCACCAGCTCATCCAGCGGTACCGGAGCAATAACGACCGCGCTGGCGTGTACGCCCGAGTTGCGCACCATGCCTTCCAGCTTCTTCGCAGTGTCCACCAGGTTGCGGACCGCCGGATCGTTGGTGTACACGTCCTCAAAAGCCGCGACATCCGCCAGCGCCTTGTCTATGGTCATCCCCGGCGTGCCGGGAATCATCTTGGCAATGCGGTCCACTTCGCTGTAGGGCATGTCGAGCACGCGCCCAGTGTCTTTGATCGCTGCCTTGGCCGCCAGCGTTCCAAAGGTGATGATCTGCGCCACCTGCTCGCGTCCATACTTCTCGGTCACATATTTAATGACCTCGCCGCGCTTGTTCATGCAGAAATCCACGTCAATATCAGGCATGGAGACGCGCTCAGGATTTAGGAAGCGCTCAAACAGCAGCTCATTCTGAATAGGATCGATGTTGGTGATCCCCATCGCATAGCCCACCAGCGAACCCGCCGCGGAACCGCGTCCCGGCCCCACAGGAACTCCGTGTTCTCTGGCATAGCGAATGAAATCCCAGACAATCAGGAAATACCCCGGGAACCTCATCTGTTTGATGATTCCAATCTCCCGATTCAAACGCTCTTCATAGTCGCTGAAGCTATGCCTCAGCTTTCCCTTATCCCTCAAGTCGCGAAGCAGCTCGAAGCGTCGCGCCATACCTTCGCGCGCAATCCGCTCAAAATAGCTGTCGATGGTCTCGCCTTCCGGCACATCGAATTTTGGAAACGGATTCTCGACCTTTGCCAGTTTCAGGTTGCAGCGCTCCGCGATACCAACCGTGCGCCGCAGCACCTCTTCGTGCCCCTTGAAGACCTTGGCCATTTCTTCAGCGCTCTTTACATAGAACTGGTTGGTCTCGAACTTCATGCGGTTCGGGTCGGCAATTGATTTGCCTGTCTGGATGCACACCATCGCGTCCTGCGCGACGCTGTCGTCCTGGCAAAGGTAATGACTGTCGTTCGTGGCAACCATTGGAATTTCAAGATCTTTTTCCAGTCGGAACAGGTCGTTGTGAATCCGCTTCTCTTCCTGAAGGCCCTGATCCTGTATTTCAAGGAAGAAATTCCCGCGGCCGAAAATATCCTCGAAGGTCTTGGCCGCCGAACGTGCGGCCTCGTATTTCCCTTCCATCAGCCGCTCGGCAACTTCCCCCTTCAGGCAGGCCGACATCCCAATCAGACCTTCGGCGTGCTCGGCGAGGTAGCGCTTGCTCACACGGGGCTTGTAATAGAAGCCGTGCAGCGAGGCCTCCGAACAGATCTTCGTGAGATTCTTGTAGCCCACTTCGTTTTCGGCGAGAACAATTAAATGGTTGTAACTGTCGCCCTGCGGCTCAGCGCGATGGTCTTCCTTCTTGCAGATGTAAAGCTCGCAGCCGAGAATCGGCTTGATTCCTGCTTCCTTCGCGTCGTTAAAAAAGTGCACCGCGCCGAAAATATTGCCATGATCTGTCATGGCGATGGCCGGCATGTCCAGTTCCTTGGCGCGCTTGCACAGCAGTTTCGTGTCGCATGCGCCGTCCAGCATGGAGTAGTCGGTGTGAATGTGTAAGTGGACAAAATCGGATGACATGGCTATCGCCGATTGTACCGCTCAGCCAGCCTCACCCCAAAACGGCTGGAGCCTCATCCCCTAAACCAGATTCTCGGTTCACAGCCGCGCACCAATTCTGCTACTCCCGATTTTCAAACCTTTTTGCCCTGCTTTGAATCAAAGTAGGTCATGGAGCTGGTTCGGAGCTTCTGGGGTCAAACGGGGATCAGGAGGTACAACGATGCTAGCCAATATGGTTGATTTAATATTCGGCTGCTGGCACCGGCGTTACAGCTTCCCAATTACTGCAAAAAAAGGAAGCAGCAACCACAGCCCTGCAGCAAGTGTCACGGGAACCTACGTAGTTTGCCTTGATTGCGGCAAGGAGTTCCCCTATGACTGGGAACGCATGAAGATACTGTCTCCCGATGCTGAGCCCACTAAACCCAGGGTTGCTGCCCAGCCAGTCAGAGACCTCAGCAAGGTTGCCTGAATCCACGCTGGCGTTGCAACGCTGGCAGCAATTATCCTGAGGCGGGCATTCCCGTTCAGCAGTGCGCGATCCCTCGTCTCAACCGCTCAGCGGCTTGCGGATGAGGGAGCGTTCTGCTCCAAGGTGGCTAACACGCGGGCCACGCCAATCATCCCGATTGCCTGTGCGCAGGGATAGTCCAGCTCTCGTGATCGGCGCAGCGCATCGATTGGATCCACCTGCGCTGCCGCTCCGCTCACTTCCATAATCACTGCGATAGCCTCGCGCTCGTTTTCGCGACCGCTCCACACAGCATTCAATGAGTTGAACGCCAGATCGAAGTAGCGAGCCCCCAGCTCGATGTCCCCTCCCCTCCGGGTGGTAAATCCGCTCGCAGCAGCCTCTCTCGCGCGCCGTGCCGGAGGCATCTCCTCCAATTCTTGAATCCGGTCCATCTTCGCCGGTCCTGTCGCCTTCAAAACCGATGCGGGCTGGTCCATCGGATGCGAGACTTCTTCTTCACCACGCGAGCTTTGTGCCACCCGCCGCGCCATCACGTCGCCGGCCAGCGCATCTTCGTACTCTTTCGGACCGAGTGCTTGCTTCATTGCTGCGGTCGTCACGTTCGCGGCAACCGCTCGGTTTTCACCATCGTTTAACTTGCCTAGCCAGAGCAGAAGTCGCAGCCCAGCTTTCCTGGCCAGGGAACGATCCACCTCGCCGGCCGCTCGCGCGTACACGGCAGCAAGTTTTGGTGCTTCCTGTTCTTTATGCCCGGCGTCCATCGGAAGAGAGTCAAAGAGCTTCTCGAACTTATTCAGAGACCACGCCGATTTCAATCCCGCATGTTCCATGAGCGCCAACGTAGCACGGGGAGCGAGTTTCTTCTCCTGCAGGCCCGCCTCGATGAGCTTTTGCGCGCTCGCCACAACCGCCGGACAGGTGGAGATCGCGGCCACAACCGTGGTGTCAGCCGCATCCACTTGCTGCACCGTAATGTTTTCGATCAAGGTCTGCGCCACACCACAGCCGATTAAACCGGAGTTGAGCATTGAGCTTTCGGGCTGGTCTCCGCGCTGAATGAGCGCCTGCTCTACTCGCAATCCTTCGCGAATATAAATCTTCGCCAGTTCCGGAAAAATTGGCGCTATCACCCGGGCCGCCGTACCTAATACCCGCAATCGATCCTGGGGGTCTCTCTGTGTCACAGCCACCGCCCCGCGCACCGCCTCGTATGCAAAACGCTTCCGCGCCTCCGGCGACTGAGTCGAAGTGTTGACAGAACTCGCATTGCTGTATCCCGGCACGGGCCGCCCACCCTGGCTGAATACGAAATGGCCAGAGCCGAGCAAAAGGAAGCAGAGGATTGCTCTTCCTGTTCTTGATATCGGATTAATCAACTGCGCACCAGCAAAGGATTGACCAGGAGCTAATCTTTTACTTTAAAGACTTGCTTCGCCGTCAATCTGAATCATATTTCTATTTCGAGTAATGCTTGCGGGCGTGCGCTCGCAGTTCAGAGACAATCTCCTCCGCGGCATCGGTTGCACGTGCAAACTCACCCGGAGGAAAGCTGATGGCTCCAACCCGCGCATGTCCTCCGCCTCCATAGCGTTCGCAAATCTTGGCAAGATTTACGAGGTTCACGGCATCAGTCCAAGGATTTGTACCAACGGAAACCTTTACACGGAAGCTGCTCTTACTGAGTCCGACGCTGTACACGCTCTCTGGATACAGGTAGTAGGGGATAAACTTGCTGTAGCCTTCCAGGTCGTATCCGGTCACGTCGAAAAAGACCGTCTGGTCCACACACTCGCTGTGTTTGCGAATAATCTCAATTGATTGCGTGTGCCGCTCCAATAGAGGGGGAATCTGCTCGGCGACAAAGGGCAACGCGACAATCTCGTCCAGAGGGCGATAGGCGAGTAAATCCATCAGCCGCAATATGAATGTCGGGTCCTGATTGGCTTCCAGTGCCATCGTTATGCGCATCGCTGGGTCCTTCATCCCCACGGCGACTTCAGCGCTCTTGTAAGAGGCTCCGTCCACGATGTCCGCCCACTCAATCATTTCTGCCACCGGCGCCGTTTTGAAGCCAAAGCGGTCCTGCGCGACCGTAGCCAGAAATTTCGTGCACGACTTGAAGTCGGGATCAAAGAACTTCTTATTACTCTGCTGGCGTTCAAAATGCTCCGCATCCTCTTCCGTGAGGAACGCACTCTGATGGTGGTCGAACCACCAGGTCAATTTGTCGGAAGCCAGATATTTGAAGTCAACGATTACGTTCTCGTCGCCGCTAAAATCATCAAGATTGAACAGCGCTCCCGCCCGATGCACCAGTCCCTGATATTGGAACTCCACGTTGCGACGAATGCGCTCACGGTAAAAGCGTGTGAACAACGAAGCGGAACAAGCTCCGTCAAAACATTTGTCGTGAAAAAAGACCTTTACTATCAATGGTTCCCTTTCTATAGGACTCGTCCGTCAGAAGCACTGCGGGTGCGTCGCACGGTTGGCGCGTTTCGCTCCGAACGCAGGCAGCGAATCGCGCAAGAGCACACCCGGCATCCTTAGTGCAGTTCGCGCTTTATATGTTTCTTCTTCTGGCACCGTTCGCAAATGCCATACACCTGAAACGTATTGCGCGTCGTCACATAATGATGCTTCTGTCCGATATCTCTCTCCACCTTCTCGATCTCGGGCGAAAAAAACTCCACCGAGCTGCCGCACTCGGTACAGACCATGTGGTGATGGCTGCGCCGGTTGTACTGATGCTCGTAACGGGTAACACCGTCGTGGAAAGCCACGCCACTTGCCAGACCGCACTCGGCCAGCAGCTTGAGCGTGCGATACACAGTGGTAAACCCGATCCGCGGATCACTGCGCTTAACGAGGCGATGCAGCTCTTCCGTGGAGAGATGCTCGTGCGTCTCCAAAAATGTACGGAGAATGGCGTCGCGCTGTTCGGTGTGTTTCAGGCCGACACGCTTCAGGTGGCTGTTGAATATTTCCTCGGCCTCGCGAATCGATTCATTCGAAAGAGCGGTGTTGTCGTCAACGCGTTTTGGCAGAGTGGTCATATTTAGCAAGCCGATTGCAAAAAGGATATCACTGGAATGGCTTCAGGCTTTGATATTCTAAGCGCTGACTTTCAATGAGCCGGAGGACCTTAGTGGCACCCGACAAATTTGCGGCAGGCCTGGTTCAGATGTACTGTTCACCGGAACCGGACGACAACTTGGAGCGCGCCGTTGCCCATGTACGCGAGGCGGCACGCCGCGGCGCACAGGTTATCTGCCTGCCGGAGCTTTTCCGAACCCAGTACTTCTGCCAGCGCGAGGATACGGCGCTGTTCGATCTCGCCGAGCCGATTCCCGGCCCTACTTCAGCCCGCTTCTCTGCTCTGGCGCGAGAGTTGAAGGTCGCGATAGAGGTTTCCCTTTTCGAGCGGCGCGCCCCGGGGCTCTATCACAACACTGCCGTCATGATCGGCAGCGATGGCGAGATTCGCGGCATATACCGCAAGATGCATATCCCCGACGACCCGCTCTATTACGAAAAGTATTACTTCACGCCGGGAGACCTCGGGTTCAAGACGTTTGATCTGGAACAGGGCTCGGTCGGCACACTGGTCTGCTGGGATCAGTGGTATCCCGAGGGCGCTCGGCTCACCTCCCTGCAGGGCGCAAGCGTGATCTTCTACCCCACGGCCATCGGGTGGCATCCGGCTGAAAAAGACGAGTGGGGGCAGGCACAGTACGAAGCCTGGTTTACCATCCAGCGGGCTCACGCCATTGCCAACGGCGTTTTTGTCGGCTCGGTCAACCGCGTGGGGCACGAAACCGGCAACATTCGGGGCAACGAGGTGAAGGGAGCAGGTCTGGAGTTCTGGGGAGGCTCGTTCCTGGCCGATCCCTTCGGCCGCATCATCGCCAAAGCCTCACACGACAAAGAAGAAATCCTGATAGGAACCGTGGATGTGAAGCTGCAGGAGGAGATTCGGCGCAACTGGCCCTTCCTGCGTGACCGTCGGATCGACGCCTACGGGCCTATCCTGCAGAGGTTTGGAAAGTAGATGACGGCCCGGACTGAAACAGAGTTTCCTGCCCCGCTCGGCTACCGTATGCCCGCCGAGTGGGAGCCGCAACGCGCCACATGGCTGGCCTGGCCTCATAACCGCACCGACTGGCCCGGTAAATTTGAACCAATCCCGTACGTTTATGCCGAGATCGTACGGAATCTGGCGCGCGCCTCGCGCGTCGAACTGATCGTGAACGACTCCAAGGCTGAAGAACGGGCGCGCATCGTACTACAAAACGCGAATGTCTTGCCCGCGCTGGAGGCGAGCATCTGTTTCCACCAGTGGCCAACGAATCGCGGATGGCTGCGCGATTCAGGCCCGATCTTCGTGAAGGACAAGGGCGACAAGGTCGCGCTCACCAACTGGAAATTCAACGCATGGGCCAAGTACCGAAACTGGCAACTCGACAACACCCTTCCGGAAAAAACCGCGGAGGTACGCGGTTGCAGGGAGTTCAAGGCAATTTTCAACGATCGGCAGATGGTGCTTGAGGGCGGATCGATTGACGTCAACGGACGGGGGCTGCTGCTGACGACCGAAGAATGCCTGCTGAGCCCGGTGCAACAGCGCAATCCGGGAATGACTCGCGAAGAGATTGAAACCGCACTCGGACTCATGCTGGGAGTCAAAAAGGTCCTGTGGCTGGAGCGCGGCATTGTCGGCGACGACACTCACGGACACGTAGATGACATTGCCCGCTTCGTGGGGCCACGTACGGTGCTGGCCGCCAGCGAGACTGATCCGGCGGACGAGAATTATCCGATCTTAGACGAAAGCTTGAAGCTTCTGGCGCGAATGACTGATACAGAAGGACATCCACTTGAAATTGTCCCACTTCCCATGCCCTCGCCAGTGGTATTCAAGGGGCAACGCGTTCCCGCCAGCTACGCCAACTTCTACATCGCGAACCAGACAGTTCTGGTCCCGACGTTTAATGATCCCAATGACCTGAAGGCCCTAAACACCATTCAGCAGGTGCTTCCAAAGCATCGAATCGTGCCCATCTATTGCGGTGATTTGATCTGGGGACTGGGAGCGATTCATTGCATGACTCAGCAGGAACCGGCTGGAGAATAGAAGCTCCGTATGCTGAATGAATGCAAAGTTCGCAGCCAGGAAGCACCGGACGAGCGTTGGATGGAAGAGGCTCTGCGATTGGCGCGGCTGGCGGAAGTTGCAGGCGAGGTTCCTGTGGGCGCGGTGGTAGTCTGCCATGGCCGAATTGTGGGGCGCGGCTGGAATCAGGTGATTTCGACCACTGACCCTTGCGCCCACGCGGAAGTTCAAGCTCTGCGCGATGCCGGCCGTGAGCTCGGCAACTACAGGCTGAATGGATGCGAGCTGTTTGTGACTCTGGAGCCTTGCGCGATGTGCGCTGGAGCCATCATTCATTCGCGCATCGAACGCCTTGTTTTTGGCGCTCGCGACCCCAAGGCCGGGGCTGTGGGCAGTGTGATGGAAGTGATAAACCATCCAAGCCTGAACCATTGCATGAAAGTCGCCGAAGGAGTGCTGGCGGGCCGCTGCATGGAAATGCTGCAGGCCTTTTTCAGAGAGCGCCGCGCTCAGTTGAAGGAGTAGAGCTTTCGGTTCGCGTTCTCGCACTTTCCAGATGTTCTCTGGCCGGACAGTGGTAATGTACTGCGATGGAATATAACGAGCCGCTCTGGGCAACCGAAGATCAACGAGAACGCCTGTTGGAGTTAACTGCCACCACGGACGATGAGCGCAAGCTCTTACCGCTGCGGCGGGATGTTCGCTCGCTGGGAATTCTGCTGGGGCGAGTCATACAGGAGCAGGCCGGAAAACAGACCTTTGACGTTATTGAGCGGTTGCGCAGGCTGCTCATCGAGCATCGCGAACGAGCCTCTCTGGGACTTTCAGAGGCGGCGGGACTGCAAGAAGCGCGCGAAGTGATTTCCAAGCTGGACGTTCCCACAGCCTACCTGGTTTGCAAAGCGTTTTCATATTTCTTTGAACTCTCCAACTTGGCCGAGACCAACCAGCGCAAGCGCCGCCGCCGCGCCGGTCAGCTCGGCGTGCAGTCTCCTTTGCCGGGAACTCTGCAAGGCGTGCTGCAACGGATGAAAGAGGTGGGCGTTTCTGCCAAAGAAGCGCTGCGGCTCCTGTGCGAAATTCACGTGGAACCGGTATTTACCGCGCACCCAACGGAGATGACCCGGCAAACGATTCTGCGCAAGCGGCGCAGAATCTCACGTCAACTGGAATTGCTTGATGGCCTGCCGCTCTCCGAAAGATTTGCCCGCGAGTGCGAAGAGAACATCATGACCGAGATCACGGCCATGTGGCAGACCGACGACGTCCGGCTGAAAAAACCGACGGTTGAAGACGAGATTCGCACCGGCGCGCGCTACTACCTGCTCTCGCTCTTTGAAACCCTGCCTAAACTCTACGAAGAACTTGGGGCGGCCTTCTACGCAGTCTATGGCGAAAGGCTGGACGCGCCGGAAATGCCCCTGGTGTTGAGCTTCGGCTCCTGGATCGGCGGAGACCGCGACGGCAATCCGTTTGTAACGGCCGAGTCAACGCACCATGCGCTGGCTTTCGCTCGCAGCGTCGCGCTGGAACACTACATCGCCGAGGCTCGACTGCTGGCGCGCAGACTCAGTGTTTCCCGGCACCAAGTGCCAGCCTCAGAGGAGCTTGGCGTTAGGATCGCCGAGTTCGTGAACGAACTTGGTTCGCCGGCGGATATGCGGCGCTCCCCACCGGCAGAATGGTATCGCACTCTGATGCTGCTGATTGCAGCTCGTCTGGAAAATATGCGCAATGGCCGAACAGGCTACGCCTCAGCCAAAGAGTTCGAACAGGATCTTTATCTCATTCGCAGCAGCCTTTGCGCGAATAAAGCCGAGCGCCTGGCTCGGCGCATGCTTGATTCCCTGCTGCTCAAGGTCCGCACCTTCGGATTTCATCTCTATACGCTGGATATTCGCCAGCACGCCAACGTGCACGCCGAGGCTATGCGAGAACTTGCCGCAAAAAGCGATCCGAACGCGCCGGGGATTGCCAGCGGACCATCTGCGCTAGGCCAGTCAGTTTCGGATTGCCTGCGCACGGTCGCCCGCGAGAAAGCCGGGGCGCCGGACTCGATTCAGCGCTACGTAATCAGCGGTGCGGAAACCAGCAACGACTCGCTCGCGGTAGTCCGGCTGGCGGCATTGTACGGAGTAAAAGTAGCCGGGGGAAATGGCGACCCGGGACTGATGCCCGTGCCGCTTTTCGAATCCATCGAAGCTTTGCGGCGATCGGCCGACGTAATGCGCGAGCTCTGGACTAATCCTGAGTACCGGGCGCTGCTGGATTCCTGGGACGGCTGGCAGGAGGTGATGCTGGGCTACTCCGACAGCAATAAAGATGGGGGAATGCTGACCAGCACCTGGGAGTTGCACAAGGCGCATCGAGCGTTGCATCGGTCGGCGCGCGAGTGCGGAGTCAAGCTGCGAATCTTCCACGGCCGGGGAGGCACTGTGGGACGCGGCGGCGGCCCGACGCACGGAGCCATCATGGCACAGCCCGTCGGCGACTTCACCGGCGCAATCCGCATCACCGAACAGGGCGAAGTGCTTAACTGGAAATATCTCGATCCGGTGCTGGCGGAGTGGAACCTCGAAGTGATGGTGGCGGCTGCGCTGGGCGCGCTTGCGCGTCCGAATGGCGAACACCCCGAAGATGAGGATCAGTGGCACGATGTAATGGAAAGGATGTCTGCCGATGCTTTTGAGTACTATCGCTCGAACATCGCCGACAATCCCGAGGTGATCCAGTATTTTGAGGAAGCCACGCCGGTGAACGAACTGGAACTGGCACGCATTGGCTCGCGTCCGGCAAGGCGCAGTTCAAGCCGCTCACTCGGCGATCTGCGCGCAATTCCGTGGGTTTTCGGATGGATGCAGAGTCGCCACGCGGTTCCCGCCTGGTTTGGCATTGGCCAAGCGATCGAACGATTTGCGGCTGGCGGCGACGGCCAGGCGCGCGAACTGCAGCGAATGGCCCGCGAGTTTCCGCTGTTTGCGGAAATGATCCGCAACGTCGAACTGGCGATGGCCAAGGCCGATATGTCGATTGCCCGCCTCTACTCCACCTTGGTGCGAGACGCTCAGGTAGGCGAGCGCGTTTTCTCCATGCTGGTGGCCGAATTCGAGCGTGCGCAAAAATTTATCCTGTGGCTCACTGGTCAGAAGGAGCTTCTGGAGCGCAACCCCGTCTTGATGCGCTCGATCCGGTTGCGCAATCCCTATGTGGACCCACTGAGCCTCATTCAGGTCGAATTGTTGCGGCGTAAACGAGGCGGAGAAGTCAGCGAAGATTTGAATTACGCACTCGGCGCGACGATGAATGGAATTGCGGCTGGCCTGCACAACACAGGCTGATTCGGCACCGCACCAAGAATCACCATAAACAAAAAATCCTCCGCTCCCAAAGTTTGGAGAGCGGAGGTATTCAGAGCAAAACAGCAGTCATGCGCAGGATGGCATATTGTCATCTTTCGGCTTACCTGAAGTATCAGCAGTAAAACTGTACTGCTTTGCGTCCGTGGCGTAGGCGTTTAGCAGAACAATCGCGGGATGCACGGCTTTGAAGCCGGTGCCGTGCTCAATCTGCATCTGGCAGGTGGCGCACTCAGTCACCACGGCCTGCGGAGCGGTTGCGCTGATCGCGGCAAACAACTCGCCGCCAACCTCCATTGAAACCGGGTACTTCTCCTCTTTGAAGCCAAATGTTCCGGACATTCCGCAGCAACCTGCATTGAGATCCTCAATTTCTACCCCCGGAACCTGCCGCAGCAGGTGGTACCACGGGCGGCCAATGCCCTGCGATTTCTGATGGCAGGGCGCGTGGTAAGCGAGCTTCAACGTGGCGGTCGCCGGAGCAAAACGCGTATTGAACTTGCCTGCATCCTGCTGAGCGACCAGCAGTTCCGCAAGGTCATAAGTATTGGCGGCAATCTTCGCAGCCTTTGTCGCCAAGTCGGGATCGTCTTCCAGCAGGTGCGCAAAGCCGGTCTTGAGCATGTGTCCGCAACTGGAGCAGGCGGTTACGATGCGGGCTCCGGAGTTGACTGCTTCCATCATGCTGTTCACGTTGGCCGTTGCGCGCTTGTAGGCTTCCTCGGAATTTCCGTTCGCTAATGAGGGCACACCGCAACACCCGGTGGAGGCGACTTCGGGCTGAAATCCATTTAACTCCAGCAACTCCAGGACGCGGCGGCCCAGCTCCGGCTGGTTGTACTGAATGAAGCAGCCGGGAAAGAACACGACGCGCTCCCCCTTATTCATCGCAACCACATTGGGAGTGCGCAGGTCGGGCTTCGTGTAGGCCGGAAATTTGCGCTCCGGCGTGATCTTCATGAACATGGACATGAGCTTCCGAACCGGTTTCAGCCCAAGCGAGAAGTTGGTAACTTCCGGAACAATGGTGTTGAGCTTGCCAAGCAGTCCGGGACGCGCAAGCCAGAAATCGCGCAACCGACGGACAGGTGTTTTCTTATGCGCAGCCTTGGCTCGGGCGATCAACTCGGAAACGTTCACCTGATTGGGGCAGGCGAGATCGCAGCGATGGCATCCGAGGCAGTACTCGACCCACTCGGTATCACACTCGATCCCCTCCCGCCGCATGCGCTCCAGTTCAGGACCTAGGCGCTTCGGGCCGGGATAGGCCGGATGCGCGGTTACAACCGGACACGCAGTGTTGCAGTCCGTGCACTTCAAACAGTTATCAAGCGAGACCTCATCCTTGCGATCCTTGCGCATATTGAGCTCCTACTCCCGCCGCAGCCATCCCGCAAACGTAGCCGGTGAGAATTGCTATGGCGTTGCCAGCGTGCGCAGGGGTGTTCTGGAGAATCGCGCCCGCGGCAAAAATGTTGTCTGCAATGACCGCACCCGTCGAGTCGACTGGACGCAGATCAGTGGTGAAGCTAAATGAAGGCGTGGGCAGCAGTTTTCCAGAGAACTGTCCGGTGGCGAGAATCAACGTCTCCGAGGTAATCTTCTGCGGCCTCCCTGGAGTTTCCAGCAGAACGCCTTTGCAACGCCCCTCTTTAATCAGAAGCTGCTGGATCGGAAAGCCCAGGAAGAACTCCACTCCGATCTTGCGCAGATGCACCTCCAGGCGATTGAAGAGCCTCAGGCCCGGAATGGAGGGTGGCAGTGTAGGTATTTCGCAGATCATGCAGCCGAGCTCCCTTTCCAGCCATTCGATCTCCTTTCGTCCCGACTTGAGACCCAGAATTCCCGGTAGAGCAATCAGGTCCACATTGGATGCAATCGGCTTGAGTGCGTTCCTCAGCTCTTCACGGAAGCGCGGCTCGCGGTCATAGCGATGGCCAAACCGCAGCGTCCCCGGAATCGCACCCGGCTCGACTGAGAGCGCTATCTCCTTTGCAACATAGGCGGCAGACTGACCGAGATCGCTCGCGTGAGTCGCAAGCCGCTCCGCAATAAACTGGCTATTGAACGAGGACAGCCCCTTGATGCCGACCACCGCAACCTCATTCGACGCTGAAGGATCGCCATTCCACATGTAGAACGGGGCCAAGGAGACTGCCTGAAAACTGCCCAGAATCGTAGGAATGTACCGGTGCTCGTCAATCGCGCCATAGAAGCCACATCCTGCGAGGTCCGTGAGCTTGCAGAAGAAAGCAATAGCTTCCGCCAGGGATGGCGTTTTGCTATTCATGTTCTGAATCTCGACGCAGCCTGCGCCAAATACAAAAGTGCCAGGCCCCGAGCTGACGAGCGCAACCCGAAGTCCGCGACTTGCGGCCGCAGCGGCGCTGGTAAGTCCGGCAACTCCCGCACCCGCGATGATCACATCGAAGTGATTGCTTGCCACGTTGCTCACCTGCCTTCCTCTTCGTGGAAGTTGTAGGAGACGCCGAACAAGTCGCGGCTCAGGTAGAGCTGCTCTACCTGCTTTCCCTGATTGATCCAGGACTGCCCCTTCCAACGTTCATCCAGATACTGTTCAAACTGCGCGCAGGCTTCGGCAGCGCTCCAGCGCTGCATCTGGAAACCAGCGAGCATAGCCCTGTACCCACAGAATGTCCCCTGACAGGGACCAAACCCCAGGCGCGTGCGCCTTCCTACGTCGGTGATCGTCTTGGCCGGAATCAGAGTTTCGTCTCCAAGCACATACTCCAACTCGGCGCGGGTCACCTGTTCGCACTCACAGACCACCTCAGCCAGTTCGGGGCGCTCCTTGATGGCTTTGACGATCTTTACCAGGTTCGCGCCTAGCCGCCGCTCAGCCTTCTCGGCAACAGGGCGAGCAAGCAACAGAAGCGCAGTCTGAAATGCCGCTTTGTCACGCCGTGGACGCAACAAAACCTCGTGAGTTGAGCAGGGCTCATGCACACCGAGTTTTTTACTCACCAGATCGCAGACCGCCTTGGCCATCAGACGGTAGGTAGTCAACTTGCCGCCGACGATGGAAACGAAACCCTTCACGTTTTCAATCGATTCGTGATCGAGCAGCGCAAAACCGCGGCTGATCTCGCGACCTCCCGCGCCGCTGACGCTCTTGGGAGCATAGAGAGGGCGAACCCCAGAGAAGCTCCGGAGCACGCGCGCCTCCGCCAGAGCCGGAACCAGCTCAGTGCCGAGTCTAAGAAGATATTGGATCTCTTCCGGTGAAACCGTCAGTCCTTCAGGCCCCGGAACCGTGATGGAACTCGTCCCCAGAATGCAGACCGGCCCTGCCGGAACCAGAATGTCGGCGTCCCCGGGCTTGCGGCAACGATTGATCACTCTTGATGACAACCGATGATTCAGTACCAGCAACGTTCCCTTATCACAGCGAACTGGGACTTCCACACCGGCCATTTGAGCAACCTTTTCGGCCCAGCCTCCCGCGGCATTGATGACCATGTCGCAGGAAATATAGTCTTGTTCGCCTGTCAGCGTGTCGCGATACCGGACACCTTTTACCTTGCCGTGATCGATATCAATCGCGTTGACCTGGCAATAAGTCTTGAACTTTGCGCCGCGAGCCACCGCCGATTCAATATTCGACAGCGTGAGCTGAAAGACGTCCACGTGAGCGTCGGGACAGGTAAATGCTCCAACAATGTCCGGTGGCAAGTTCGGTTCGAGTTCGAGTGCCTCGTCCGCCGAAAGACGTTTAGTGGAAATTCCAATGTGTTTGCAGGAGTCGAACCACTGGTCAAAGAATTTCGGGTCGTCCTGGTGGCACTTAACGAAGAGGCCGCCTGTAGCTTCGACACAATGCGGCGCAATGTGCTTGATGATTTTATTCTCTTCAAGACATTCCTTCGCCGCTTCCGCATCCTTAACGGCGTAGCGACCGCCGGAATGCAGCAGTCCGTGGCAGCGCCCGGTGGCGCCGTTGGCCAGATCCTTCTGCTCCAAAAGGACCGCCGGAATCTGGCGCAGTGACAAATCCCAAAGAATTCCTGCACCTGTGGCGCCCCCTCCGATGATTACGACTTGTGTCCTTTCCATGACTTCTCTCCTGCAACAAGACCTGCGCGTCGCTTCCACCGGAACGGGGCCAAGCCCTGATTGAAGTCGCGAGCGAGCAAGTTGTTAGAGAAGGAGGAGGCACTCAAGAGAAGCGAAAACGTATCTCAAAAAATCCAAGATGCGATCCATGTTCTCTGAGAGGACATAACGGCCGTGTGGACTTCGTTAGCTCGCGCCCTTGGGGGGACGTACTTAGAGTGAGCAGCTTGCATTGCAGGGCACCGGCCGCAACGACGTAGATCCACACCCCGATGAGCCCACGGCCCTCCCGGGTTCAATGTCTCTAAACGGCACTCAGTCACCCGCACGTGCTTTCTCATAAGCTCTTCACGTAGCGGCGTGAAAAACACCAACCACCGGAAGCTTGCCTCTAAGTCGCACAAAAGTCAACTCAGAATCAACGCTCATCGTTGCGTTTGTCGTACGGATTTGCCCTCAAAGATAGCGATTTCGCACCTGGGTTACACGCGGGTTTGTCTATTTTGCAAAACAGCCTTACAACAGCGACCGAAGCTTTGTGCGCTGTCGGTTCGCGTTGCTTTTCGCTGCCCAATCCATGATAATTCGGGGAGATTTCCTTACTTCTGGACGGGTTGCGTTGCTTAATCTGCCGAATTCGATCACTTTGAGCAGAATCGCCTGCATCCCCTTTTTCATGTGGGTTCTTTCCAGCAGTATTTTTGCGCCCGGGCAGCAGGAATTGCTGGCCGCTGGTATTTTTATCCTTGCTTCTATTACCGATGGACTCGACGGGTATCTGGCGCGGAAGCACGGCCAGATCAGCAGCATGGGAATTCTGCTGGACCCGATGGCAGACAAGCTCCTCGTAGCCGCTGGTTTGATTCTTCTTGTACGTTACACGCCCAACCTCATGCCGCCCTGGATCGTTGTTTTGGTGCTGGGACGCGAATTCCTGATCACGGTGCTTCGGAGCGTTGCCGCAACCGAAGGTTTCGCGATTCAGGCGCGAGAGCTCGGCAAGTTAAAGATGGTCTTGCAGATCATTGCCATAGTGGCTGCGATCCTTTCTCACCGTTGGTATGAGTGGAACTTCTTCGGCTTCATTTTGGGACTCAAGCTCATTGCTCACATTTCGATCTGGTTCATGCTCGCGGTGACGATACTCTCTGCCGTAGATTACTTTGTGGCATTCTGGAGTCGCGTAGACCACTCGGTAAACCGTCACGCTGCGTCGAAGAAGACCGCCAGCTCCACTCCTCCGACAGCCTGATTCGATTTACTTACTTTTCCCCTCCAGTACCTGCAGAACGCCCTTCATAAACTCGGGCAGGTCGTCAGGATTCCGGCTGCTTACAAAATTGCGGTCAATCACTACTGGCGCACTTTCAAAAAATGCGCCGGCGTTAATCAGATCGTCCTTAATGCCAAGGCTGCCAGTTACCCTCACGCCGCTGTACACACAACTGGAGATCGCCATCCATCCGCCATGGCAAATGGCAGCAATCAATTTGCCGGATTGATGAAACTCTCCAATCAGCCTCTTCACCCTGATGTCGCGCCGCAGTTTGTCAGGTGCCCATCCACCCACCAAAATGACTCCCAAGAAATTGTCCGATTTCATGTCTGCAATTGCCGCATCGCTCATACACGGATACCCGTGCTTGCCAATGTATTTGTTCCCTGCCTTGGGACCGGCCACTACTACCTGATACCCGGCCTCCTGCAAACGATACTTCGGGTACATAAGTTCCATGTCTTCGTAAGCGTCTTCGATGAATATGAGTACGGATTTTTCCGCCATTTTAAAATCTCCTCAGTGTTCCCTCTGTAGGAAACCGCCAGCCAACTTCCGTACATTCGCGCTATTATCCATCTTCATGGCGTCTGCCGCCAGTGTCTGCAGCTCTCCAATTGAGAATCTACGTACTTGAGCCTTTATGGCCGCGACCTGGTTCGGCCTCACGCTGAGTGATCGCACGCCTGCCCCAACCATGAGTGCCGCCGCAACAGGGTCCGACGCCGCGTCACCGCAAACCGATACATGGCAGCCAACGGCGTCGGCTCCCTTGCAAATGAGCTGAATGCTACGCAGCACGGCTGGGTGTGTCGTGTCCTGCAGCGGAGCCAGATCGGCATTTCCGCGCTCGGCAGCCATCACGTATTGCGTAAGGTCGTTGGTGCCGATGCTGAAGAAGTCCGCAATTTGTGCGAAGCGCTCGGCGAGTAACGCTGCCGCCGGGACCTCCACCATCATCCCCAGTTTCACCGGCCAGCAGTGCGGTTTTCCCTCTCGCTCCAGCGCGGCGTGCGCATCGTCTGCGAATATGCGCGCCTGCTGCAACTCTTCAGGACTGGTCACCATCGGAAACATGATCCACACATCGTGGGAATTCGCCGAGCCCGAACGCAGGATAGCCTTGAGATTTGAGAGGAAGAACGCCGGGTGCCGGAATGAGAGGCGCAAACCGCGCACTCCAAGAAATGGATTGTGTTCTTCCGCCACTGGCAGATAGGACAGCGGCTTGTCCGCGCCCACGTCAGGTGTGCGGATCACCACCGGACCAGGCCCCATCCCAGCCAAAACTGAGATCAGCGAAGCCGTCTGCTCGTCTTCGGTGGGCATCTGCTTGCTCTTCAAATAGACGAACTCCGTACGCAGCAATCCCACGCCTTCAGCCCCGTTTTCGCGGGCCTGAACAGCATCGGCAGCATTGCCCACATTCGCCAGAATCTCGATGCGCTGCCCATCACGCGTAAATGCAGGGTCGCGCTTCGCGCTTTCCAAAGCCGCACGCTCACTAAGCAACTGCTCCTGGCGCTCGCGAACCTTTTTCAACTCGGATTCCGAAGGATCAATCCATACCTCGCCGCTCGCTCCGTCGATGGCCACCACGGTTTCAGGGCCGAGCTGAGCGCTGTTTACGCCACCAGCCCCAACCACCATGGGAATTCCCAGTGTTCGCATCAGGATCGCCGCATGAGCGGTTGCGCTTCCTGCGCTTGCCAAAACGCCCAGCACGCACTTCGGATCGCAGGCCATCGCCTCGCTGGGCAGCAGTTCGGTGGTTACCAGAATGGCCGGAGGGTCAGGCTGGATTTTTGCAATCTGGCTCTCGCCGACAATGGCGCGCAGTACGCTCGCGGAGATATCCCGCACATCTGCCGCTCTTGCGCGCATGTACTCATCTTCCATTTCGGAGTAGGAGGACGCCAGCTTCGCGCTCTCTTCGCGCCACGCACGCGCAGCTGATACCTTCTGCACGGAAATTTTCGAGCGCACCGCATCAAGCAGAACCGGATCACTGAGGATGAGCGCCTGAGCAGCGAGAATTTCGGCGGCAGCGCCGCGCGGAGCGGCCTCGCTCTTAAGATCCTTCGCTACCTGCGCGAGAGCGTTGCTCAATTTTTCCAGCTCTTCTTTCGGTGAACCTTGCTCTCCCTCATCAGCTAAGGGAATCGCCGCATTCAATGCAAGAGCACGCCCGATAGCAATTCCTTCAGAAGCCCCAACGCCTCCCAACGCACCTTGCCTGAGCGGCTGTGCAGCAGCGGATTTCGCAGGCGCGGCAGGCAGGGGAACTTCCGATTCCGCCGCCTCGCCGAAGTGCATCGCGGCCAGTTGCTTCAAGTGTTCCGCAGCCTGCTCAGCATCCGCACCGCATATGCTGAAGCGAACGCTGTCGCCCTTACGCGCTTGCAGCAGGCTAACTCCGGTAAGGCTGCGACCGGAAGAAGGCCCTCTATGTCCGGTCTGGTTTGTCAGCTGGACATCCGATTGGAAGCGGTTTACAAGCTGCACGAGCGTGGCGGCAGGACGCGCGTGGAGACCGTGCGGATTTTCGATTACAGCGTCGAATTCGACCAGGTTCTCATTCCCTGTCGGTGTGGCGACTGGTACTGGCGCTGCGCTTTGCGATTCCACACTGGCTCCGAGTTGTGCTGCTTTCGGAACCAGCGCTGCATTCGCTTCCCGCACCACGTCATCGAGGCTCGCGCCCGCGCTCGCCTGGACCGCGGCGGAAATGGCGGCCTCCACAATTGGAGCGGGACACAAGCGCAGCTTCGTCCGCGGATCTGCAACAACCGAGGTATCCAGCAGTTCGAGCGCAGTCTCGGCGCTCAGGATGGCAGAGCCGAGGTCCATGAGAACCACCGCCCCATCTCCTTCAAGGAAAGGTTGAAGAACTTCGGAAATATGTACAGCATCGGTTCCGAGTTCCTCGAAGTCTTCGCCAACTCCGGCAGCAATCGCGATCGGGAGATCTGGTCCCGCCATTTGAAGGACCAGTTCCCGAAGCGCCATCGCCAGTTTCTTACTATGAGAAACCAGAACGAGTCCGACCATAAGATTTATTTCAATCTAACAGCTTTAAGCTTTTGCACTGACTTCAGCTAATGACTCCATCAACAGAGCCGTGGAGGTTGCTCCCGGATCCTGGTGTCCGATGCTGCGCTCGCCGAGATAACTGGCACGGCCTTTGCGCGCAAGCAGCGGTATGGTCTTTACCGCAGCGTCGCGTGCTGTTTCGGCGGCGGCGCGAGTTGCCGCTGCGACGTCGCTGCCCGCGCCCTTCATGGTCTCAATTGCAGGAGTCAGCGCATCGACAATTGTCTTGTCGCCCAACTCCGCCTTGCCCCGCCGCTTGATGTCGGCAAGTCCCGCTTCGAGAATTGAAACCAGCATCGCGGCATCCAGTTCCTGCTTTCCAACTGTTTGTTTTCCCAACTCCAGGAAAAATCCACCGTACAGCGGCCCCGCTGCGCCGCCAACCGTGGATAGCAAAGTCATCCCGACGCTCTTAAACAAAGCGCCAATATCGGCGGGCGGATTTGTTTCCATTTTCTTTACGACTGCCGAAAACCCGCGCGCCATATTTGCGCCATGATCACCATCGCCAATTGCCGCGTCCAAATCGCACAGCAACGCCGAATTTTTTTCAAGAGCAGCGGCGGCTGTCAGAATCCACGATCGCGCCTGCTCAAGCTTAAAGGTATCCATCTTGAACTCTTTCTTTTCCTGGACTAGACTCTCCCGCTGACAAGCTGCAGTCTTACCGGAGCTCCACAAGCAGACTAAATTACCACAAAGAGGCCCGAGCAAGTGAAAACACCGGCCATCTCCAGCCGATGTCAGGTCGGATACAGAAATTCTCAAAGTAAACGGAAAGAAATGCGGTCGCAGGAATTCACGACCGCGTTGTTCAATAGCTAGCAGCCCCAGTGCGGTTTTGTCCCGCCTCAGCTAGATTCCCCAGCGCAGGCCTGCAGTCTTGACCGGGGCGTCCCAGAGACTGATCAAGTTATCATTGGCACGCAACACTGTGATTGAGGTGCCGGCCATCTCCAGACTGGTGATATAGCTGCCGACCAGATTACGGACGATCTTCAGGCCGTGTTTCTCAGCGATCTGAGCTGCCCTGCGATAGACAATGTAGAGTTCAATGAGCGGCGTGCCACCCATTCCGTTCACGAACAAAATAATGCTTTCGCCACTCTTGAACGGAAGATCGCTAAGAATGGGTTCCATCAGCATTTGCGTGATCTCATCGGCGGAAGCCAGTGAAACGCGCTTACGTCCAGGCTCGCCGTGAATGCCAATCCCGACTTCCATCTCATTCTCGCCAAGCTCAAACGAAGGCTTGCCAGCGTGCGGGACAGTGCACGGTGTCAACGCCATACCCATGCTGCGACCGGTTGCGCGAATGCTATCGCCAAGCGCCTTGAGCTGAGCCAGATCCATTCCCTTCTCAGCCGCCGCGCCCAGCAGTTTTTCCATCAGAACCGTCAGCCCCACACCACGGCGCCCGGCAGTGTACAGACTGTCCTGTACGGCCACGTCGTCATCGGTGAGAACGCTAGCAACGTCAATCTTTTCTTCCCGCAGCATGTCCGCCGCAAGATCGAAGTTCATAACATCGCCTGTGTAGTTCTTGACGATATGGAGAATTCCAGCACCGCCATTAACGGCCTTGCTGGCTTCAAACATCTGGTCCGGAGTCGGACTGGTGAACACGTGTCCCGGGCAGGCTGCATCGAGCATCCCTAATCCAACAAAACCGCCGTGCATTGGCTCGTGGCCACTACCGCCCCCCGAAACGAGTCCCACTTTGCCCTTAATTGGCGCATCTTTGCGTGCAACGTAGAAAGGGTCGAAGCTGACGCGAACAATATCGCCATGCGCTAGCTGAATTCCTTCCAGTTCCTCTCTAACAACATTTTCTGGAGAATTGATGAGCTTCTTCATGAAACTTCTCTCCTTGAAGAGCTGCGGCGCCCCTCAGAGCGCCGCAAATCTTTACTTACAGAATTCCAACCATCTTGGTTACCAGACCGGCAAGACTGCCACCGATCAATGGGCCTATCACCGGGACCAGAGCATACCCCCAATCACTTCCACCCTTGCCGGGGATCGGAAGGATTGCGTGTGCGATGCGAGGCCCAAGGTCACGGTTCGGGTTGATAGCGAATCCAGTTGGACCACCCAGTGCGCAACCAATTACCCAGACCAAGATGCCCCAAAGGAAAGGACCATAGCCCGGTGCCAGCCCCGCAAAGGCCTTCGCTCCAAAGGAAAATCCAATGAAGCACAGCATGAAGGTGCCGATAACTTCGCAAAGCGCGTTGGCAGGAATGTTCCTGATTGCCGGCGCCGTGCAGAAGACGGCCAGCTTGCCAGGCGGGTTATCTGTCTCGGCCCAGTGTGGCAGGTATGCCAACCAGACCACGATAGCTCCCAAGAAGGAACCAATAAGCTCTGCCGCGAGCATCCCGGGGACCTCACCCCATGGGAAGGCACCACCCATGGCAAGAGAGCAGGTGACTGCTGCGTTCAGGTGAGCTACACCGCCCACTGCGATGCTGCAGAAGATCGCAGCCGTAACAGCGAATCCCCACCCTGAGCAGATTATGATCCATCCAGAGTTTTGGCCTTTCGATCTATTCAGGACGACGTTGGCTACAACTCCGTCGCCCAGCAGCATCAGCACAAACGTCCCAACTAGCTCTCCAAAAATGTGTCCGTGCATTTGGTACGAACCTCGCTTTCGTTACGAACCTCGCTTTCGTTAGTTTTAGCCTTTTGCCCCAACTCGGAGTGCTTTGGCGTCTACTCAACCCAGTCGAAGGACCGCGTAACCGCCTTCTTCCAGAAGTGGTACAAGGATGCCCGCCTCTCCTCCGCCATCATCGGGTTCCACCGACGATCCTCTGCCCAGTTAGCCACGACTTCATCCGTGTCTTTCATGAAGCCCGTGGCCAATCCCGCAGCATACGCCGCTCCCAATGCGGTCGTCTCGTGAACGACTGGACGAACGACCGGCTTGTTCAGAATGTCGGCCTGGAACTGCATGAGCAGGTCGTTGTACACCATGCCGCCGTCGGTTCGGAGATTTTCAAGCTCAATACCGGAGTCTTTCTCCATCGCATCCAGCACTTCACGAACCTGAAATGCAGTCGCTTCCAGAACAGCGCGTGCCATATGCCCCTTGTTGACAAAGCGGGTGAGACCGGTAATGACACCGCGAGCATCGGCCTTCCAGTACGGTGCAAACAGTCCCGAAAAAGCTGGAACAATGTAGACACCGCCATTGTCGGGAACCGTGCGGGCGAGAGCCTCGATGTCTTGACTCTTCTCGATCATCGAGAGATTGTCGCGGACCCACTGCACCAACGCGCCTGTAATCGCAATGCTGCCCTCTAAGGCGTATACGGCCGGTTTGTTGCCGATCTTGTAGGCGAGGGTAGTAAGCAGTCCGGACTTGGACGGAACAGCCTTGTGGCCCGTGTTCAGCAGCATGAAACAACCGGTTCCGTAAGTGTTCTTGGCTTCGCCCGGTTTGAAGCATGCCTGCCCGAACAGTGCTGCCTGCTGGTCGCCTAGATCTCCGGCTATCGGAACGTCCTTGATCGGACCGAGTATGGCCTTGCCATACACTTCCGAACTGGAAACGATTCTTGGCAGAACGGAAGCGGGAATGTTGAACTCTGCAAGGATGTCTTTGTCCCAGTTCAGCGTTTCCAGGTCCATCAATTGAGTGCGGCTGGCGTTGGTGACGTCAGTCACATGCACGCCATTGTTCACGCCTCCAGTCAGGTGCCAGATCAGGAAAGTATCGATGTTGCCGAAGAGCAGGTCGCCCGCTTCGGCAGCGGCGCGCGCGCCAGGGACGTTGTTCAGTATCCACCGGAGCTTCAAACCGCTGAAGTAGGTAGCGAGAGGTAACCCAGTTTTTCCACGGTAGCGGTCCTGCCCTCCATTGGCGGAGAACTCCGCAACCGTGTCTTGTACGCGCATATCCTGCCAAACGATCGCGTTGTAAACGGATTGTCCGGTTTTCTTGTTCCAGACGAGGGTCGTTTCACGCTGGTTGGTAATACCAATTCCCGCCAGGTCCGAGGGCCTCAGGCCTTTGGACTCCATCGCTTCCCGAATAACTTCCTGTGTGCGGCGCCAAATCTCGGCGGGATCGTGCTCCACCCAGCCTGGCTTCGGATAGATCTGCTCATGCTCTTTCTGCACACTGCTGACGATCCTTCCGGAACGATCAAACACCATGAAACGTGTGCTGGTCGTTCCCTGGTCAATTGCTCCAATGTAATCTGCCATCTGTTCCCCCATCCTCATTGTTTCTCCGTAAGACTGCGGGGAGCGTTCCCGAAGGCTTACGTCGTCAGTTAGGTTTCGTTCAATCCCGGCGCTCTGGAACAGATGCTGGATCGAACTCGAGTAAGCAGCTACTGCTGCATCGGTCTGTTCGTCGGTCCAGCCAAGCTCTCGAGCCAGCAACTGGCCCACGACGGGAGCGGCATCTGAAGCTTCCTTCCAACTGTGAAACTGCACACCAATTCGTCGTAAAAGAACGTCCTCGATCGTCTGAGCCATCTCCTCGCGAATCACGTAAACCACTTCCGCCAGGATGGGCGCACCGCCTTCGGTCAAAGCTTGCAGGAGTTCCGGTTCCTGCTTGGTCAGATCAAGCACTTTGGGCGAATTGGTGCCGAATTTCTGGGACAGATGGCGGGCAGTCTCTGAAGACACTCGGTAGTTCTGTTGCAATTGCTTCCAGTAATCCGGCGAGAAACCTTCTGTGCCAGTAAGCACAAAATCCAGCGTCCTGCACGGCGCCTGCTTCTCAGGAATGGCCTGCTGCGCGTGGTTGATGCCGTCCTCCGCCATTGCGCGGTATGTGGTCCACTTTCCGCCAAGCACACTCACCAGACCGCTGAGATCATCGACCTCGACTTCGTGGTCGCGAATCAGCTTCTTGGTGTCCACCGCGTTTTTAGATCGCACGAGGGGACGCAGTCCTGCGAATGCGGAGACCACATCGTTAGGATTAAGGTTCACATTTAGGTATTTGTTTACGTATTTGAGGAGGTATTTGATTTCCGGGGGGGTAACCACCATCTCGTCGGTCAGGGTAGCTTCGTCGTCCGTGGTCCCGACCAACAGGCGGCCAAGCCACGGTATGATGAAGACGACGCGGCCATCCTCCGTTTTTGGAACCAGCATTGCAGATTCGCTCTGGGTCGCCTCTGACGGCAGAATCAGGTGGACCCCTTTGCTAAGGCGAAGACGCTCGGGCATGGCGGGATTTGCCATCAGACGAATGTGATCGGCAAACGGGCCCGTGCAATTTACAAAAACTTTCGCGTGAACCTCGAAATGTTCCCCTGTGAGCTGGTCCTCGACATCGGCCACGGCCAGCTTGCCGACGGAGTTCTTACCGAAGTTTGTGACTCTGGCGTAATTGAGGAGTTCCCCACCCTGTTGCGAAAACGTCTGTGCGAGAGTGAGGCCAAACCTGGCATCATCAAACTGCCCGTCGGCGTAAGACACGGTTCCGACCAGCTTTTCGCTGCGCAGTGACGGCATTCGTCGAAGCGACTCGGCTTTCGACAGCATGCGACTGGGGAACAAGCTGGCTTTGCCTGCTATCCAGTCATAAACCTTCATGCCAATTGTGTAATAGAAAAGTTCCCATCTGCTGAAGCAGGGAACGAGCAACTCGAGAGGATGAGCAAGGAAAGGTGCAGCGCGCAAAATATGGATGCGCTCATGCAGAGCTTTCCTCACCATCGTGTACTGACCGTAATCAAAATCGTTTACGGCCTGTTGCAGATACCGGACTCCGCCATGAACCAGCTTGGTTGAAGCCGTGGAAGTATGAGAGACGAAATCTCCAGCTTCCAGAAGAACCGTTGACAATCCCCGAAGTTGCGCATCCAGCGCACAACCGGTTCCGGTCGCCCCCCCGCCTATGATGCACAAATCAAACGTACCGTCTCGAATTGCTTGCATTGCGTTGGTGCGACTTCTCATCAAGTGGGTCCTCACGGCCCCGGTTTAGTTGCTTAGAACGTCACTTTCAGACGGAAACCAGCAACCGTAGCGGCATTCTTCGTTCCGCCAACGTTGTTGTAGAACTGGACGACAGGTTGCAACTGCCACCCGGCCATAATCATTGCGCTGTAGTTAAGTTCGTACAATTGCTCGTTCGCAAGTTGTGGCTGTCCACTGTGCGTCGTGCCAGGACCGTAGTTTGGGTAGAGTTGCAGGTTTACAGGCGCCGTTTGGGCAAAATAGCCCTTGTACCCGTTTTCATAGAGACTGTAAACAACGCCGAAGGAGATAGAGTCTCTCGGGCGCTGGGCGATCGGACCGTGGAAAATTGCGCCCATGGTGAACTGCGAGGAGAGGTCTGCAGCGTCAATCCCGGTAGTCTGGTGAAGCAACCCGGTCTTATTGGACGGACCAGCGGTAGCGCCGAAAGTCATATCCAGGCCACGGGTGCTGCCGGCCTTTTCACGCCAAACAGGTTGCGCTATCTGTCCGTAGATCAACCAGTTGTCGTTGTCATATCTTCCCTTTTTGTAATTGTAGAAGCCGCCAGGACAGTTGGGGCACACTGTAGCGCCAGCGTTGCTTGAATTAAAGATGTAACCGCCCTTGATGACGCCGGCGTAGTTCTTTTCGGTGATCGGTCTGGCAGCAAAGGTGTGGACGCCAGCTTCAAAGTTCCAGGTCGAGCCATGGAATCCATTGCTATAGTTGAAACCAGTGGGATAGACGTTCCTCGAACTATTTGGATCAGATGGCATGAAGAATCCGCTCTGAATCCAGATCCATCTGTTCGGCATAATCCTCAGGTTTCCAGCTGGACCACTCGACGGGTCATAGGACGCGCGAACGTTGCCCATCGTGCCGTAGTTGTAGCCCATCGGCTCGTTAACGAAGTAACCGCCATATTCCTGAACGCCATAGAAGTCCTGCGAAGCCATAAGACCCGCAGTCACTTGGAACTTGTTTTTCAGGAATGTCTGCTGCAACCAAATAGAGTCAACACGAAACTCATGGCTGCTTACCAAGCTGGACGGATTCGCAACGCTACCGATTATTGCTCCCATATTCTGGCCGTTCTGCCACACGCCAGTTGCATGGAAGCTCAAACCCTTGAGCCGAGTTGCCTTTCCAAAGTCATAATCAACCGTGGCGCGGGCGCGCTGCCAGTTTTGGAACACTTCACGCGTTCCGTGCGGAACCGAGGGATCGCCCAGAGCGTCAGTGATGTAAAAGATGTTGAATGTGAAGCCCTTGTCAGCCAGTTTTTTGCGAGTCTCTCCCCAAGGCAACACATAATCCGAATTCTTCCAGCTGGTCTTGCAGGCTGCTGAAGCGGTGGCACACTGCGGATCCTCAGTAGCTGGAATGTTTTCCGAGGTCATTTGATCTGCGGTGCGTGCAAATGTGGGGAGTACAAACAGAACTAACATCAGAGCAAAGCTGGAAACTACAGCAAGTTTTCCCAACCCGCAACGAAAAGCACGTAACTTTGGAGATACTGCCATTACGTTCTCCTTATCGAGTCTTTCAATTTTTCAAGTCCACCTGTTTTAACGACAGCAAAAAAAAACCGCCCACTGGGCACAATGACTCTCCCTGTACTCCATGGGCGGCTTATCTATTCTCTGCCGACTGGACTATAAACACAGCACGAGTCAAAATCAATAAAAATCTTCGACAGGTATCTTAAATCGAACCCTCTTTTCCAGAGCTGCGAACCCACTTCAGTAGCCATTACATACAACAAGTTACATAACAATTGCACCATTCACGCTTCTAGGCGAGCTCTGTACAATTTCTGAGATTTGAGCGATATTTTAGGATTTTGTGGCTGACCGGCACGATTCTGGCCTCCTGGGTGGAATTCATGCCGAACGGATGTCTCGGCTACGGTTCTGGTCCGGCTCCAAAAAGCTACAACCTTTGTGCTATTGGATAACAATTGGAAAACAATCTGCGGCGCGCCAAATGACCAGTCCCCGAGGGTAGGTGTCCTAAAGCAAGATCGTCCAACTTATCCTTTGAAATAATTCTTCGCTAGAAACAGGACGTTGGCGGGACGCTCGGCCAAGCGGCGCATCAGGTAGGGGTACCACTCAGGACCAAACGGAATATAGCAGCGTATGCCCCACCCTTCTTTGGCAAGGCGCTCCTGCAAATCGCGCCGCACGCCGTGAAGCATCTGGAATTCAAACGCTGTTTTCGGCACGCCCTCAGCCAGAACCCAGTCCTTAATAGTAGTGATAATTTTTTCGTCGTGCGTTGCGATGCCATGGAAGGTACCGCTCTTCAAAATCTGTCTGGCTACCTTAATAAAAGTCGTATCCACATCCCGCTTATCCGGATACGCAATCGAAACCGGCTCTTTGTAAGCGCCCTTGCAGAGGCGAATCCGGATTCCTTCCGAACACAACAGCTTCGCGTCTTCCTCGGTACGATATAAGTAAGCCTGCAGCACCGCGCCAATGTGACCTGCCGCATTGGGACGCCGGTGCAGTTCGCGGACAAGGTCTATCGTCTTCTGTGTGTAACGCGAACCCTCCATGTCAATACGAATGAAGCTGTTCATGGCGATTGCGTGATCGAGTAGCTCGATGACGGTCTCGTGCGCTAAACGCTCATCCACATCGAGGCCCATGTGCGTCAGTTTTAGACTTATGTTGGCGTCGAGTTTGCGATGGTCAATCTCATCCAGCAATTGATGGTAAAGAATCCTGCTGCGCAGCGCCTCTTCGCGATTCGTTACGTTTTCTCCAAGGCTATCAATGCTGACGCGGACTCCCATGCGGTTCATTGCGAGAGTTGCCGCGATAATATCCTCCACCGCGACACCCGCAACGAAACGTCTGGAAAGTTTCTGTCCAATTGCTGAGTGCTCCGCAACTGAACGAATACCTTTACTCCCAGACAGCGCTAAGAAAAAGGAACGAAACATATTCCCCCTCGCGGCCGAGATAGACGCTCTGGCTGTTCTTCTGCGAGTGATGCATGGTCATCGAGGCCAGCGTAAGACGCGCCGTGCCCGGCCCGGCGCGTCTTACGCTGGCACGGTGAACGCTTGGTTGTACCACATTGCCGGCAACTCTGGTAGGAACAAAAAAAACGGATTGGTTCAGCGAAGAGCTCCTCTCAATCCTCTTCACTTTTAAGGTGATTTGAAGATTGTGTGGCTCCTGCCAGGGATCAATCCGAAATGACTTTTAGTGACCTGTCTCTTCCAGAAACTTCTCGACCTCAATTGCAGCCATGCAACCGGTGCCGGAGGCAGTAATGGCCTGACGATAACGCCGGTCAGCTACATCGCCACACGCAAACACGCCAGGAACGCCTGTGTGTACGTAGTCGCGCGTCTTGAGGTAGCCATTTTCGTCGGTCTCCAAGGTGCCTTGGAACATGGCGGCGTTTGGAACGTGTCCGATGCCGAGAAACATAGCGCTGGTTGGAAAGTCCCAAACTTTCCCTGTGAAGACGTTGCGTAATTTCAAAGCGGTAACTTCCTTGGCCTGCACGTCCATCACTTCTTCAACGACTGTGTTGGGCATGAAGTGAATCTTCTCGTGAGTTTTGGCGCGATCAAGCATGATCTTGCTGGCGCGAAAACCGTCCCGGCGATGAATCAGCGTTACGCGACTAGCAAAGCGCGTGAGGAAAAGAGCCTCTTCCATTGCAGAATCTCCCCCTCCTATGACCGCAACCTCCTTGTCTCTGAAGAAGAATCCATCGCAAGTGGCACAGGAAGAAACGCCATGGCCGATCAGCGCCCGCTCGCTGGGCAAACCGAGCCAACGAGCGCTGGCCCCGCTGGCAATGATCAGGGAGCGGGTCTTAATCTGCTCCTTGCCGACCGTGAGTACAAAGGGGCGCTCGGAGAGATTGGCCGCCGACACCTGCCCCACGCGAAACTCAGCGCCGAACCTTTCGGCCTGTTTGTGCATGTTATCGACCAGAACCGGCCCCTGAATTCCTTCAGGCCAGCCAGGAAAATTTTCAACCAGAGTGGTCATGGAAAGCTGACCGCCGGGCTCGTGCCCTTCCAGCACCAGTGGTTTCAGATTGGCGCGCCCGGTATAGATTGCCGCGGTCAGACCGGCACATCCGGCCCCCATGATTACTACGTTGCGAATTTCATCTGCCATCGTTCTCTCTCGTTTGCTTCACGCATACGGACGTGAAATTTTCTATAAAGATCGTAAACCCTTGGAGTGTCTCTGCGCCTAATGATTCGCGTGAGCGGTTTTCGATTCCTTGTGGTCTGGCAGATGAGCTAGTTCAGCCGGAACCACGCTCTTAACTGACATCGCAACACGATATTTATGAAGAATTCCGCCAGCAGCCAGGAAGAGAGGTTCGTAAGCGGACTGATCGACGCCGCTGCAGCGCGCCAACACTATAGAAGCTTTGCCGAAGCGCTCGATGCGAATGCGATCGGGTAGCGTATCCGCTTTCAGCGCCTGAAGCGCACTGCCAGTCACCGAATCAGAAATCAGAATTTGCAGCACTTCTTTGGTGTCCCGCAGGTGCAGTGCAAGCGCCTCGCTAACAGAGCGGCCTTCCACGCTCAGTGAATATTGGACATCGACGAGAATGGCTTTTTCGGGAAACTCACGACGAATTCTCACCCAGGCTGACGGGACGGCACCGCAGCCTGAAGGCGCTCCCACCGCCCGCGCCTCCTCTTCGGTAAGCGTAGTAACGCCGCGCGCGATTTCAAAATCTTTCGAAAAAAGTGGTTTGTCTTTTACCACCGCCAAGGCTCGTCCCATCTCTTCGAGGTCGGCTGGAGCAGGACGGCAAGTGTTCAAAAAATTGACCTTGATCTTTGGCTGAGGCAAGGCCGGTGCAGGCGTACTCTGCTGCGCGTATGCCATCGGGAGAACCAGCACGCACGCCAATATACTCAGCAGCAGCGTCCTTAGCATGGTGGATTGCATGAGAAGATTTCGCACCGTTGGATTGTAAATGACCGCCGCCATTCGCCATCTATGCCAAACGCCCAGCCCAGCCCAATCCGTTCAGAACGCCCTCATTCTCGACAGAAATCTGCAAATGTTTCTCGTGAACTTCTTCCGACCTTACTTATATGTTGCAGAGTATCACCGAGAAATGCTGATGCAAAAAAGAGATGCCCCACCGCTAACGGGCCAACCAGTTTGTGATTTCCTATCGCTGCCATGCCCATTGCTGCCGCGCACCCGCATTGCGAACAGTCCGGATCGCCTCCGAGCTGGCAAGGCACAACACGCGTTTTGAAATCCGCCGATACAGAGCGGGTAGTGCGGGCGAAGATGCACCGCGACGGAGACTTGGGCGGCGCAAGGTACTCTTTCAACATCTCTTCAGCCATGGCAAGCTTCGGATACATCTTGCGAAGCTCCAGCAAGGTCAGCACGATTGCTTTACGTTCCTCCATCGAAACACACTCGACAGGTTTCGCGCCCCTTTGCGGCGTAAAGATGCTCATCCAAATTTTTTCGGCGTTTGGATTCGCCGACCAATATTCGACGAACTCCCGAAGATAGCCTGGCCTTCGAAGCATGGCGCTCGTCACATTGCAGTGGATCGCGACATGCTGTCCCTCGATGTTTTGAAGGATCTTCTCATAGGTGGCTGGCTTGCGCCGGACATCGTGTTCAGGCTGAAGACCATCCACGGAAACGGCAATACGCAGATGCGGCAATGATGCCCAGGCCTGCGGAATTGGACGAAAGGCGCTGGTTACGAGCAACACTCGGATGTTACGCTCGGAGAATATGGGAAGAAGAACATCCAGTTCCCGATAGCGTACAAGCGGATCGCCGCCGACAATTGACAGGTGGAAAGGATCTTCTTCGTCTATCAACGCGATTGTCCGTTCAATAAGCTCATCGCCTTTGAAATCGGTCAGGCTGCGCAGATTTTTCCCAGCAAGATGGTTCTCTTCAAATGCGTAGCAACCGGGACACCGCAGAGGACATTCACGAGTAATCTCAACCGAGAGAGATGGAAAACCACCCGTAAGGACGCGCCCCCAGGCGCGCAGAATGAGTTGAATATCTTTCCTATTCACTTCAGAACGATTGTAGCGCAAAAGATCTGATTCGCTTCGCCAGAAACAGCGAAATGAAGATGAAGCGCAGCCGGGTGGGTTTATTTATATCTGAGCTGTTTCGGCGGGAAGAACGACCCAACGACATGACCATCGTCCTCGTTCGAGCGCGCTAGCAGAATGATAAATCGATCAAGCGACTACCTAAGTTGTAAGATAACGGGCCGAAAAATCCCGAGGGTGGCGGGGCGGATGGCAGTGCCAAGTGGAGCAAATCGAGGCGATGTGTTGAAGCAACATCACCACGGATGCAGTGCATCATCCCAATCAGGTTGGACTCAAAGGGCCAGCCCCGATGGAATTCAATCCTCTGCCCGATCCCCGCTGCCTCAAGAACAGGATCGTTGCAGCTAACACGAGAAGTCCGTGAGGTGAGCCATGATGACTTCGCTCTTAGTGGTGCTGTTTTATCCAGTACTGGCGCTGCTGACTGTAGCGTGTCTCAGGGATATTCGATATACGCTGACTGATACCACGAACCATCTCAAGCATCTCGTCGTTGCTGTCAAGACCCTATCCGAGCGTCTGGAAACCACGGCTGACCGAATCGACGAGCTGGTCGATAAATTGATACCTGAACCGAGCATTATGGTTATTAACAAAACGGGAGCCGACGAGTACATTGTGAAGATTGCGGACAGGAACATAATTGATAAACAGGTAGACGGCTCGAAACTGCTGGAGATGCTCAGCCGCGAGCGCCTCGGGTCCTACAGCAGCGCGGATGGCATAATGAACTGCCTTGCAAAATGGGAAATTGGGAAACCATTCTATTTAGACCTGCAAAATCCGCTTTCCATCCCCGTGCTGCGGGTGAAGCTAGAGCCAAATGACAAGGGAAGAGAGACGTCTCAGAACGCGAAGTGAAAGGACGGGGCGAGTGGCCCAAAGTGAAATAAAATTGGCCGGTGAGGGTTGCTATGCCCATACAAGGCAAGGTCGTTGAGAGTCTCGGCGAATTCACCGAGTGGGTAACTGCTCGCCGCAAATCATGGGGACTCGCTAAGCACAAAGAGCTTTGGTTTCGTGGCGAAAGTAGAGACTATCTCGATACGATTCTGCGTCCCGAGCTCTATCGTCCAGCGCGCGACGATGCTGCTCTCAAACCCATCCGGGAGCTGCTTAACATCGAAAACGATTTGTATGACGAATTCCAGCACAACGCGGTCGAACGTTCCGATGAGAAGACATCTTATGAAGATTGGGATTGGGACTCGTACTTTCTAATGCAGCACCACAATGGCCCCACACGGTTACTCGACTGGTCGGATGGGGCGCTGATGGCCTTGCACTTTGCCTTGCGTAACAAGGCCGACGATGATCAAAGTGCACGTGTTTATGTGCTCGAACCCTACCGACTGTCGGAACAGCTCAATGCGCTTCCTGACGCGATAATCGCTGAGCAGGCATGGAAGGCCTACGTTGCAAAACATCCCTCTTCCTGTTTAGAAGAGGACACGTGGGAGAACGCCTATCTGCCCACTACCGAGGAAGACCGCAGGGAGCTGAATGTACCCCGTCCACCACTGGTATTGGATTTTCCCCTCAAAACGCGACGCATCGCGGCGCAACGCAGCCGATTTATCGTTTTCGGAACTGAGCCGACCTGGCTTTCTGAGGAATTCAAGAAGACGGAGTCCACAATCAAGGCAATCACAATCCCCGCCGGATCACGCCCAAAGATCAGACAGGAGTTGCGAGACTGTGGGGTCACCGAATCCGTGATCTATCCCGATCTCGATGGTCTGGGACGGGAGTTGCGCCAGCTTTGGGAAGACCGCAGATTGGCTCCAGAAGAAAACAGCTGATTTAGCGACGACAACTCAAATGGCTACTGCACAAAACCTTTGGGCATAGCCATTTCGAGCATCAACCGTTGCACCTGCGGCTCTAAAATCCGAACCTGGCGAACGACGCGCTTCCATTCACGCTTTATCTGACGGGATCGGCCTCCGCGAACAGCGTCCAGTAGTTCCGCAGTGAAAGAAACCGGACCTGCGCCGAAAACCATGAGGCAGTTGCGTAACAGTTGCAGATCTCGTTCGGCATGAACGTTGTTGCCTTTCACCACCGCAGTTTGCAGAGCCTCCATATGCAAAGGAAGTTCAATCAGAAAATTGCCACAGAGCCGAATCAGTCGCTCCGGATTACCGCCGGCATAAGTGAGAATGTGGTCGCAATCAAGTGTGTTTTGCTCGATGGTTGGAGATTCCGTTCGGCTGTGCGTCGGCTTCGAATATGTTTCGTTCATCGCAGCTCCCATTCCCCGGGCGAATGCCCTTCCGGGTTTATCGGTACATCGACGGAGAATCTCAAGCGCGCAGAGCACTATTTCGGTTTTCTGCAACACCAATGGATCGGTGCTAAATTCCACGAAAAATGGCCGGCATTTCTGCCGGCCAGCTTCACTCGATTTGCGAAACTGCTGCTATTGCATCCGTACTCTGCGGCTTCGCTGTTGTAACAACGACGGCGGCACTCCGAATTTTGCGCGGAACAAATTCGAGAATGTGGGCGCGCTGTGATATCCCACAGCGCGGCAAATTGCGGAAACCGGCGTGTCCGTAGTCTCCAGAAGGGTATGGGCCATCTGCATGCGGCGATCAGCCAGCGCTCGCAAAGGCGTGATGCCATAAACCTGGCTGAACACGCGATGGAAATGATGTGGCGACATACAGGCGACGCGCGCAATCTTCTCCAGGCACAAATCTTCGTTGTAAGCGTCCTGAATGTAAACAAAGGCACGCTGGATACGACGATAGAGTTCGGCGCGGGTTCCGGGGCGAACACTGTCGATGGATTCGATCTGGCGGCTGGCTGCGCTGTACACCAGCACGACGCATTCGGTCACGGCGCGGAACTTGTCGGCAATGCTCTCGATGCTGTCACCGCGCATACAGCCTGTGCTCAGCGCGCGAAGCTTGGGGCCGATTTCAAAAGCGGTGTCGTGCTGGATGCACTCGGGAAAGCGAACAATGAGACCAGTGCTATCCATATCGAACGATGAAACCAGCGGACCGCTGAAACTGTGAGCAATATCCGAGATGTATTTCTGCTCAAAAACGATACTTACCGCACGCGGAGCAAGGTTAGGCTCCACCACAATCTGGCCGCGCTGCCCTTCATTGAGCACAACGAAAGTCGTGGGAGTAACACTGTAATGGCCGCGCTCGGTGCGAATCGTATAGCGATCCTGCAGCGAGTAGCGTAGCGAGAGCGGGCTGATGAACGATTGTGTACCCGAACGAAGAAGGCCGCTGGTTACAGAATTCCGTCCTGATATCGTATGGTCCGTCGCCTTCTTTGCAAACGCGTGCTCATCCACGCACACCACACTAAGTTCATTCATCTGCAATGCTTCAATCTCAGGTCCGTTTACCATTATGGAACTCCCAGACTTAATCATCATTTGAGTTATAACCCTTTGGATTGCCTTGGGACTCTGTCAAAGTTCCCCAAAAAGCGAACAATTACACTTCTTTACAAAGGCTTGCCGAGAGTTCTACCGATGCCTGGACAATGGACGGAAGATGAAGCGGGATGGATTACATCAGACTAGCCAAAGACACTGGCGGGGTGGCGGGACTAACTTGTGCACCGTTAACGAATTGCCCTGCTTTCCCTCAGAAACCGAAAAGCAGGGCACACGCTCAGATCAGCGAACTCTTACGTCTGGAATAACGGACAGCCCGGGGCGCAATCTGCCATCCTGATTGAAATCGCTCTTGTTTCTGTCGTCAAAGTCGATACGCACGGGCACACGTTGCACTACCTTTACGTAGTTGCCGGTCGCGTTCTCAGGAGGAAGCAGACTGAACCTGGCTCCGGTGGCACCGCCAACGCTGGTGACCGTGCCGCGAATCTTCTTTCCGCCGATAGCATCGACCTCAATCTCCACGTGCTGACCGGGCCGCATGTGCTCCAACTGGGTCTCTTTGAAATTGGCAGTCACCCAGACGTCGTTCAGCGGCACGATGGAAAGCATTTCCTGCCCAACCTGCACATTTTGACCGACCTGCGCGCTGCGATTGCCCACAATACCATCAACGGGCGCGACAATCTTGGTGTAGCTGAGGTTCAGTTCTGCCTGCTCAAGTACTGCCTTGGATCTGGCAGCCTGCGCTTCACCAGCGCGGGCGCGAGCCTCTGTCGCTGCGATCTGCTTGGGGGTAATCTTAGCGTTGGCAAGCAATGCATGAGCCTGTGCCAGCCGTGCTCTGGCCTGCTTTACCACTTCCTGTGCGGAGCGAACACTGGCTGCCGCAGCAGTCACGGTTGCATTGGCAGAGGTAGAGGCAGCCGACGCCTGATCATACAGTTGCTGAGAGATTTCCTTTTTGCCTACCAGAGTTGCGTAGCGAGCTAGATCGGCATTGGCCAGCTTGGCGTTGGCCTGGGCCTGCGTCAGCCGCGCTTCGGCTTCTTCAACCTGCTTGGTCGCTGCCGTGACTCCAGCTTCGGCATTCAAAACACCGGATTCCGCGGACTGAATCTGACTGCTGGAACCCACCTGCGAGATCGGCACGTTGAACTGCGCCGCTTGTGATCCGGCTGTGGCATCCATGTAGTCGGCCTTGGCACGCGCGACAGCAACCTGATAGTCACGACTATCGATTTCAACCAACACGGTGCCAGCCTTCACAAACTCGCCGTCCTCGAAGTTGACCTTGACTACGTGTCCACTTACACGGGCGCTAATCGGATAGATGTGCCCGTCGACCTGAGCGTCGTCGGTGTTCTCATACTTGCGGTATTGCCACCAGAAGAGCGCAGCTCCAATCAAGGCAAGCACCACCAAAACGCGCAGCGCCTTGGAAAGCCATGGCTTGCGCTCAAATAGTCCTTTAGGCGGTGTGTTCTGTTCTTCGTTCGCCATTCCTGTTTCTCCAAAACCTTTCAAGCGGCGGCCCTGCGGTGCCGCGCAGTTTCGCTTCCTTATTTCGACGGTGCGGCGTTACTCGGCACGGCGGGCCCAAGGTCATCGCTAAGAACCTGGCGCAGCGTCTGCTCGGCGATGCCAATGGCGCGCGCCAGCAGTACTTTGGCAATGTTATGAGAGTACAAGCTACCTATGTACTGCTGATTTGCCGTGGCTAAGGCTTCCTGCGCCTGAATTACCTCAATATTATTTGTGACGCCGGCGGAAAAGCGATCCTGCGACTGCGTCAGTGCCTGCTGCGCATACTGAAGCGTAACGTTTGCGACCTCTACTTGCTCAGCGGCGGCTTTCACGTCGAGATAGGCGTTGGCAACGTCCTGCTCGATGCGGCCCCTGAGGTCATCGCGCTGTGCCCTGCGTTGCTGCAGCACAGCCTGAGCCTGCCGAATATCGGCTTCGATCCTGCCCCCTTCGAAAACGGGAACTTTCATTCCGGCATTGATCGCCCAAGTGGGAAATACATTGCTCGGATGTGTGCCCAGCACACCGTAGTGTCCGCTGATTCCGACGGAGGGAAGGCGCTCAGCCTCGGCAGCTTTCTTTCTCAACTCGGCAGCCCTCACCAGCTGATCGGCGGCCAGGTAATCGGGGCGCATGAGGAGTGCACGATGAAAAGCCGCTTCTTCCGAGACCTGGGTCAATGGTTTGTACGGAACACGGCTCACCAGCTTTATTTCCTGATGCACGGGAAGTCCGAGGACACGCAGCAGAGTGATACGTTTTTTTGCAAGGTTATTGTTCGCCTCAATGAGATTCTGCCGGCGAACCTGCAATTCAACGCGAGCGCGAAGAGTATCGACGTTCGGAATGAGGCCGGCGGCTTCACGGTCCTGGGCCAGCCGGTGCAGCGCTTCCGCTGTCTTCAACTCCGCGGTAGAGGCCTCGACCTGACTCTCCGCTGTTACCACCAGCAGATAACTTGCGGCAACGGCCAGGGTCACGGTTTCTTTCGCGTTGTTAAAGGTGAGATCCGCAGCCCGGACATTAGCTCCAGCTGCTCGCACATTATTTATGGCGGAGAAGTCGAGCAAGTTCTCGGTCATGGAGACGCGGGCATCTGAGTTCGAAAACCTCGCCGCGGGAGATATTTTTATGCCGATCGCAGCGAAGGGAGCAAAATTTAAGCCACGCGCCAGGAAATTATCTTTGATATTGCTTTCACGAAGGCTGCCATCAATATGGGGCAGAATATTACTTAACTCTCTGAGACGGGCTGCTCTGGCCTGCTCAGAGGCCTGACCAGTGAGGACAATGCCGAGGTTGTATCTGAGGCCGCGGTTAATCGCGTCCTCCACGCTAAGGTCGAGCACGCCGGGTTTCAACTTTTCCGAAGGGACGCTGCCGGAGAACGAACTCTGGTTTCCCGCGGCGAGCAACTCGCCCAAAGAGCGCGGAACGCTCAACTGGGAAGCTCCACCGCTTAATTGCTGCGCGCTCACAGGCATTGCAAGCAGGGAAAGAACCAGCCAGCCGCAAGCTCGTCTGAACTGCATCATTGATATCCACCCGACTACGATTTAGTATATCTAAGAAATCATACGCTTGATTTAATTGTCAACGTTTGATTTTCGACTCCAAGGATAATGGTCAAAAAATCAAAACCCGTAGCTGCTTCCGGACATTCGGCCTGCCAGGACCGAAGCGAGCGAACCCGCCAGCGCCTGATTGAAGTGGCAGTGGAGGTCTTTGCCGAGCTCGGTTATGAAGCCGCAAGCACGCGAACAATAGTGGAACGGGCACAGGCCAACCTGGTCTCGATTCCCTACTATTTTGGAAGCAAGAAGGGACTTTATCATGCCGTCGCGGAATATATTGCCTCCAACATCGCCGAACGATTCCGTCCCGCACGCGAACACGCCCGTGAAGGTCTGCTGAAACCTGGGCTGACGCACGATGAGATACTGAGGATGTTCACCGAATTAATCGTTGAATACGCGCACCTCATGCTCGGCGTGGAGTCGCCCTCATCCTGGGGCCAATTCATTTACCGTGAGCAGTTTGATCCGACCGAGGCGTTCGAGATTATTTACGCGAAGTTCTTGCCCGCATTTGAACTGGGATTCGAATACGTTTCCCGTCTAACGAAAAAGCCAGCGGATGCAAGCGAAACGCGCATTCAATTCCTGGCAATCCTTTCCATGGTCAAGTTCGCCCGAATAGATCAATCATCGGTGCTACGCACTATGGGGTGGAAGTCCTTTGGCAAGGAAGAGATCCGCATCGTGGAAAACATGCTCCGAAACAATCTGCACAAGCTCTTTGCCCGTTCGGCTTAAAGATAGCGGGCTTCAACCACTGCTTTCGGCATTCGAACCGCGCAAACTGGTCCGGAAGGATTCCGAATCGTTTAACATAGTTGGGGAGGATGTTTCTAAATGGCAGTTCCGGTCTCTCAGATGTGGGCGGTGAGCAGTTATGTGCTCAAGAACCGGTTACAAGGACGAAAACACTACCCACTGGTAGTCATGCTGGAAGTGCTGTTCCGCTGCAACCTTTCCTGTGCCGGATGCGGAAAGGTGCAGTATCCAGCGCATGTATTGAAAAGGCAGCTTACGCCGGAAGAGTGTTTCCGCGCAGTTGAAGAAGCGGCCGCTCCCATCGTGAATATCCCCGGAGGGGAGCCGCTGCTGCACCCTCAGATCGGCGAGATTGTTCAAGGATTGATCGATCGCGGCAAGTACGTTTACCTGTGCACAAACGCGCTGCTTCTCAAGGAGAAGATGCACTTGTTCAAGCCGAGCAAGCATTTTTCCTTCACCGTCCACTTGGATGGAGAGCGCGAGAATCACGACATCTCGGTTTGCCGTGAAGGCACGTACAACACTGCCGTTGAGGCGATGAAGGAAGCCATTGCCAGGGGTTTCAGGGTAACAACGAACACCACGTTATTTGACGGTACTGACCCGGTAAGTGTCCGTCGCTTCTTTGACGAAATGATGTTAATGGGCGTTGAGGGCATGATGCTCTCCCCCGGCTACAGCTACGAGAAGGCTCCCGACCAATCGAACTTCCTGGGGAAACAGCGCACCCGCGAATTGTTCCGGCAGATATTGAGCAACCGCAAGAAGAGCTGGAAATTCAATGCCACGCCCTTGTTTTTTGAATATTTGATGGGTATGCGCGATTACGAGTGCACTCCCTGGGGCATTCCAACCTACACGATTTTCGGTTGGCAAAAGCCTTGCTATCTGCTACAGGACGGCTTTGCGGAAACATTCAAGGAACTGATCGAAGAAACAAACTGGAACGGGTATAGCGCAAAAAGCGGCAACCCGCGTTGCGCCAATTGCATGGTGCACTCAGGCTTTGAACCTTCGGCGGTGAACCACACGTTTGGTTCATTGAGCGGGATGTTGGCCACGGCTAAGGGCATGCTCTCCAGCTACGAAGATCCAGAAGCGCTGGCCGCCATTTTGCGAGCTCCATGCCCCAAAAAACGAAAAGAACCGCTGGCGCGAATTGAGTCCGAAGCCGCCACCCAGGAAACCCGATGAGCACTCCGGAGACTGAGCCATTGAAACGCGAAACCTTGCACGGCTGGGTTCCAACGCTGGACGCTGAGGACAAATTGCGCGAGGCACTGGAACAAGCCTTCGACTACCGAGGCGATGTCACCATAACTCTGAAGAACGGTGAAACCGTTGTAGGCTATGTTTTCGATCGCCGCCCCGGCAGATCACTCGACGAGTCTTTCATAAGGGTGCTCCAAGAAAACAGCCGTGAAAAGCTCAGCATCCGCTATTCGGACATTGCAGCTCTGGCTTTCACCGGACCCGATGCCGCTGCGGGGAAAAGCTGGGAGGCGTGGGTCAAGAGATGTCAGCAAAAGAAGGCTGCCGGGGAAAGCAACATTTGTCTGCCCACGGATTAAAGCGAATAAAAATCATAGCTGCATCGAAATCCACAGTGCGGCAAGGCGTTGTACCTCTTGGCGTTAGCCGTACGTTTTGTTATATTGAATTTGGCTCTCGTGGCGCTATCGTCTAGGGGTTAGGACGTGAGATTCTCAATCTTAAAACCCGGGTTCGATTCCCGGTAGCGCTACCAATGTGTGCCACTGATAAGCCGCTGATTCTAAGCGGTTTTTTCATTTCCCGTTCAAAGCCACTTACAGCCGGTTGAGCAGGTATGCAATAAAGTTTGCTATGACTTTTTGCCTACTGAACTAGTTCTCGGTATGCACGAGCACTGGAAGCGGTCAGCTCGGACCGATTGGCTTCCATTGCCTCGCGCAGTGCGTTGAGTTGCGGATGCTGATAGCGCATCAGCATCTGGCCATTGCTATGCCCCAGGGCTGTCATCACCGCTGCGACGTTGCCGGTAGCTTCCTGCGCCACGCCGACCGAGTTCACTCGTGAGCGGCGGGCTGCTGATGGATTGACACTGGACAATCTACTCAGTGGAACACTTGCAGGTGGCACATCTTTGGAAAGCCAAGCAAAGCAGGAACCTCTGTCTTTACACTTCGAGCCACTAACTGCTACGGAACGGCGGACAAGACGTTCTCGATCACGATCGCAGCAGCGACATCAGGAGGAGGCGGAGGAGGCGAAAAATCATGGGTGTGGGTGGCGTAACAAGAAGAAGTAGAGTGCTGGCCGAAACAAGCCTACCATCCGGTAGGTCAGATGATGGTTTGAGGATGACCAGGGATTGCTGAGAGGAATTACACTATTTTCCGTTTTCGTTCTTCAGACCCCGGACCCAAAGTCCACGTCATCGGACAATTCGTTCGAGTCGCGCTCAGCGTCATATGGAAAATGCGTGGCCAACTGCTCGCCTACGGCTTCGATTCCCCTGACGAGTCCTTCCGTAAAATCACCATGTCGAAACTTTTCCGAAACTATCCGCACAATGTAATGCCAGAAATCCTGCCCAACCTTTTCATGGATGCCGTTATCCCCTAACACCACAAATTTACGCCGCGCAGGCACGACGAAGAACAACACCGCATTGTGCTCCTTCGTTGCCGTCATGTTCATTCGTGCGAATGCCTTGTTTGCAGCTTTCTGGACATCGCCCCAGAACAAGGAGGAAACGGAGACACGGATTTCGCCCGAAGTCCGCATCTCGGCTTTGCCAATCGCTTCCACGATTCGATTTTTATCGATAATTTGAAGCAGTTTGTCGCGTGTGATCACCATGATCCGCTCGCTCCTCCACCTCCGGACCGCCCTCCTCCACCACCAAATCCCCCTCCTCCACCTCCGCCCTGCCGATTGCCTCCGGACAAAATGGTGGCCAGGAAGAAAAAGGCTAGTGAAGGATTCGTGATAACGAATACCAAGAGCAATATGCCGATGATGCCAAAGAAGATCAACTGCCCCAGGCTCATTGGCTTTGCCTGCTTTTCAGGCTTGGCAGAAGGAAGCGCGCCAGACTGCCCACCGATTACACCAATCAATGCGTCGACGCCCGCCGTCACGGCACCATTTGGATCGCCCCCCTGGATTCGAGGTACGATCACTTCGCGGATAACACGCGAAGCGATCGCATCGGGCACCGTGCCTTCGAGTCCGTACCCAACCTCAATCCTCAGCTTCCGGTCCTGGGGCATAATAAACAGGGCTAGGCCATCATCAAGTCCTTTACGGCCCACCTTCCAATTCTTGAACGCCCGAACTGCCCAGTCCTCAATCGGAGTACCGCCCGTTGTGGGGGCGATGAAAACAATCACCTGATGTCCGGTGCGCTGCTCGTAATTGGAAAGACGTGCGTCGAGCGTGTGCACTGTTTCCGGCGAAAGGAAATTCGCGGTATCCGTTACCCAATGAGTTGGCGCGGGAGGGATAGGCGTCTCGGCGCCATGTATAAGCACGGCCGAAACAAGTATGACGAGAATTAGAAGGCTACTGCGCAGGCGCAAGTCTAGAACCTCACCTCGGGCGCCTTCTCACTTCCGGGTTGCCCTTGAAAGTATGGCTTGACCGCAAACTTACTGCCGAAGAATCCGGCAATCACGACTGTTGGAAAACTTTCACGGCGGGTGTTGAAGGCCTGCGCTGCCTCATTGAATCGCTGCCGCTCCACCGTGATTCGATTTTCCGTTCCTTCGAGTTGAGCTTGAAGATCACGGAAGTTTGCTGTCGCTCTAAGCTGCGGGTAATTTTCGCTGACAGCTATTAAGCGGGAGAGCGCCGAAGACAGACCGTCCTGCGCCTGCTGATAACGCTTGAACGCCGCGGGATCACGGGCAATGTTTTCGACAGCACCCGATGTTACCTGACCAACCTTCGCACGCGCCTCCGTAACCGCGGTCAACGTGCCCTGCTCAAAATTCGCAGCTCCCTTGACGGTTGCGACCAAGTTGGGAACCAGATCGGCTCTCCGCTGATACGTGTTTTGTACCTGTGCCCACTGTGCTTGCGTCGCCTGATCAAGCTGCACGAGTGAGTTGTACGTTCCACTGATTGAAAATCCAATGATGATTCCGACTAGAGCGATTCCGCCGAGAATACCAACGGCTATCTTCTTTCCCATGCCACTCCCTCCAAGTCTACGCCCAGCCCTGTTCCTGACCGATGACCGTCAGGATACTTAGAGCGGGCCTCAAGTATCCTACAAGATTTACTAAGAAAGGAAGGCATGAGCCAAACAGGCCAGCTTTAAGGCAGGTGAACGCATTTCTTCTGTGTCGCTTTGGGTTGAGGGCAACAAGACAGCCGGCTTGGTCGGTTTGCAACCCTTGGTCTCAGTGCAACGTCCGAATAATGGACCATTAGATACCAGATGAGGCTGAACGGAGGCTTATGTTAAGACGGCTACGTGATATGGATATTCCAGATCGGACAGCGGACATTCGGGGCGCGGCCGTCTATGGTGTAGACGGCGATAAGATCGGAAACGTCGAGGATGTCATTTTCGATACGGACAGATCGAGTGGCCTGTACGCGATCATCGACAGTGAAGGGTGGCTGGAGGTCCATCGCTTTCTAATCCCGTCAGACTACATGCGCAACAAAAGCGGCGATCCCAATGCATTCGTTGTCCCAGTCACGCGCAATCAGATCGAGCAGTTGCCCGAATTCAGCGAAGACGTCCTAGAATCCAAAGGTCGTTTTGCTGAATACCAATCCCGCTACCGCTCTAAATGGGAGACCTATGGTCTCGGTTGGCCGGCAGATCGAGAACCGCATACCCACCGGATTGACACTCGCGAGCGCGATACCCGGATTGAGCCGGTTCCGGTGACCACTAGCGCGGGATCGAGCACCGTCGCGACCGGCGCTCCCGTTTGGGTTTACGCCGTCTACCACGACCATTCGAAACTCGAGTCTGCTATCGATCACCTTAAAAATGCCGGTTTCGAAAGCAGCGACATCTCTGCCGTATTCCCCGACAAGGGACGCACCGACCAGTTCGCAATGGAGCGGCACACCAAGGCACCGGAAGGAGCAGCAACGGGCGGCGGCACTGGACTAGTCGTAGGTGGTGTGCTCGGCTGGCTTGCTGGAATCGGCACGCTCGCTATCCCTGGCAGCGGACCGTTGATCGCGGCCGGTCCAATCGTCGCTGCGCTGGCAGGCGCCGGAGTCGGTGGCGCTGTGGGTGGGATTGCCGGAGGATTGATTGGGCTCGGTATGCCTGAGATCGAAGCTAAGCGCTACGAAAAAGAAATCAAGGAAGGCCGTATGCTCCTAGCCGTACGCTGTTCTGATTCGCGGTTCACGGGCACCGCGCGTTCCATCTTGTCTGAAACAGACGCACGCGACGTATTCGAATCGGGAGATCGCAAAGCGGCGTAAAGACGTGAGCACACCTAATCGCAGGTGCTGGATCGCGCATGTTAACGCGCACGCGTCTGGCACTGTCGAATTCCCATTTGCGCGAAAGTCATGGCGGAAATGTGCGCATCCTATCCGCTGGCACAGCAATTTTATCGTCCCCCCTGCTGGTGCTCGTAAGTTTCTTGCGCTCAGCCGGCCCACACTCGTGCAGCCCAACGCGGTGCGTCGCCGGCAGCATTTGTTATGAAGTCACGCAGCCTGCTTGGATCAGTGAGTCTGCTAACCTTCACACTGTTGTTCTCTGTTTCTCTTTGCTCCGCCCGCCCGCTCTGATATCAGCCTGCTGATTTCATCTTAGTGAATTTGATCATTCGCAACTCTTCCCGGCGTTGAATCCCCGCCTCGTCCACGAAGACAGAACGTTCTATTGCAGTCAGTCGTCCAACTCAGAGGAGTTCTCCGCGATGTTGCATAAATTGGGGAAAAACGTCCTTATAACGCGTTCAAAGTTTCCCTCTACAGGCTGTTGAGCATTATCGTTAGCTTACTGCTGTTGGCCGTGACATTGCCCGTAAGCGCCGGAGCACAGACGGCCCTGGGCAGTGGCTCCATCAGTCCCTCTGCCACTGCTGTGGACAGCAGCGTCAACCTCGGAGGCGTGGCACAACTCACCAGCGCTGCAGCAGATTTTGGATCGGTTGCCGTTGGTCAAACCAGTTCAACAATACAGTTGACATTCACGTTTGGCGATTCGAAGACTGTGGGTCGTGCTCCGGCGGTTTTGACCGGAGGTGCCCCCGCACTGGATTTTGCCGACGCAGGCACGGGTACGTGCACCACTAACGGAACTCCTCATACCTACATCGCAGGCGATAGCTGCACCGTAGATGTAACGTTTACCCCTGAATTTGCGGGAACACGCAACGGGGCCGTGGTTTTGCAGGATGCCGGCGGCAGCGCAATCACTACGGCTTACATACATGGCATAGGCAGCGGGCCGGTGGTGGCCTTTGGACCGGGAACGATTACGACCGTGGCAGGCCAATACCGCGGGGCCGGCAATGGTGGTTATAGTGGAGATGGTGGGCCTGCTATCAGTGCGCTGTTTTCTATGCCTACTGCCCTGGCGTTCGATGGTGCGGGAAATCTCTACGTCGCGGACTTTTTTAATAACGTAATTCGCAGGATTGCAACGGACGGGACGATTACGACCGTGGCGGGAAATGGAACATATGGCAACAACGGCGGAAGTGGAATTGCCACCAGCGTTAGCCTCGCGTTCCCTACAGGCGTGGCCGTAGATGGAGCAGGCAATCTGTACATCGTCAACTCCTTTGTGAACGCAGTGCGTAAGGTTACACCGGCCGGTTTTATCACGCAGATCGCCGGCAACGGCACAGCTGGTTATCTTGGCGACAATGGGCCAGCTGCGAGTGCGGAGCTTGCGAACCCCATCGGCGTTGCAGTAGATGGCGCAGGCAACCTCTACATCGCGGATGAACACAACAATGTGATTCGCAAGGTTACGCCTGGCGGTGTGATTACGACGGTTGCGGGCAACGGCACGGTTGGGTATAGCGGCGACAATGGGCCCGCGACCAGCGCGCAACTGAACTGGCCGTTTGATGTCGCGCTGGATGCGGCGGGCAATCTCTACATCGCAGATCAAGAAAATAACGTGATCAGGAAGGTAACGCCGGGCGGGACGATCACGACAATTGCGGGCAAATCTTCGGCTGGGCCAGGCTATAGCGGTGACCACGGGGCTCCAACCAATGCGCAACTCGCGTATCCCCAGGGCCTCGCATTGGATGGAAACGGCAATCTCTATATAGCGGACGAAGATAACAATGTTATTCGCAAGGTTGATGTCTTCAATACGCCGACGCTCACTTTTGCCAGCACAGCCCCTGGCGCGGTCAGTGCTCCACAGAATGTCACAGTCTTGAACTTAGGCAATCTGCCACTGAACATCAGTCAGATCAGCACGGCACCGAACTTCTCTCTTGGCGGCTTCAGCACCTCGTGCAATTCGAGCGGGCAGGTACTAGACGTGGCAGCAAATTGCGTGCTCGGCGTCGAGTTTAGTCCCATGGAGGGCGGAAACATCAGTGGCAGCGTAGTTCTCACCGATAATGCTGTAAACTCCACCTCTGCGACGCAGAGCATTGCCTTGCAGGGATCAGCCCCGCCGGCAGCCACCGGCACGACAGTCACAGGGACGAATGCGTACCTCACCGGCGTGACCACATTGACCGCATCCGTAAGCAGCACAACAGGGGCGATTGTCAGCGGAAACGTGACCTTTAGCGTGGGCAGCACGAATCTGGGCACGGCTCCGGTGAACGGTGGCGCGGCGACGATAAATGTGCCCGTGACCGCGACTAACGGCTTTACCGTCGGCACGGACACGATTTCAGCAACATTTGCGGGGAATGCGAGCTTTGCTGCTTCAGGCGGAAGCACATCATTGACGGTGGCTGCTCCGACATACACACTCGCGGCCTATGCGCTCTCTCTTGCAACCACCGCCGGGAAAAGTACCACCGCTACGCTTAACCTTAGTTCCACATATTACGCGGGAAGCATAAGTTTTGTGACCACCATTAGTCCCTCGAATGGCACGGTTTCCAGCGTTTCGGCTAGCGCGCCTTCGGTCACGCTTGTCTCAGGGGGCACCGGGACTTCCACATTGACGATCACCACCACCAGGAGCGCGGCCAATCACACTCCACCAATTCCGTGGAAAATCGGTGCGGTGCTGTTCTGCATCGTGCTGCCAGGAGCGCCCTTTACGATCCGACGGAAGCGCGCGATTGCAATGCTCGTGACGACACTAGGGCGTGTTCACACTAACGAGTAATTTTCTGATATTGTGAGTAGGTGGAGATCAGCGAAGCGCAGTACCGTCACATTGAGGCCTGTTTGCCGCGCCAACGCGGCAATGTGAGCATGACGAACCT
>Ga0183095_10620_pt1 | contig 85482 bp, 80 predicted proteins | sample BioMet4_FD_130346 | JGI IMG/M metagenome (GOLD analysis project Ga0183095, IMG submission 130346) | Microbial communities from bioreactor (seeded with sewage sludge) at LBNL, California, USA - Biofuel metagenome 4 (v2) (version 3) | ecosystem: Engineered > Bioreactor > Anaerobic > Unclassified ...
TCATCAGCGTGGTGTCGGCTATGATCTTGCCGTTCTCGTCAAGTATTACCGCCTTGGTGTAGGTCGAACCTACGTCGCAGCCGCCAAAGTACTTCATATTATTTACTTCCTCCTAATTTTTGTGTAAGGGAATCGTATCAGTTGTAGTCGGGGAATTTGTCTATCTTGTACTCGTCCTTGAGCACGTTCTTGCGCGGGAGATTGTCGTAGTGCTTGCAGAGAGTGGGCTCCACGACGTAATACAGGAGTTTGCCGTCTAAATCAAAGAAGAAAACGACAAAGAGCAGTGCGTATACACCCACGCCGGCCTTAAGAAGCGTTTTGAAAAGTTTGCCCATTTTCATTTTCCTCCCTTATTACCAGCTCATGGAATCGTCGAAGTCGAGCAGCGACGGATCCAGAGGCTCTTCATGCATAACGGTGGTCATATAGCCGTTGACTATGCGGCGGATCTCTTCGCGGGAAACGGTGCGCTTGTCGGGCAGCGCGTGAGGCATCCAGATTGCGTGGATGTTTCTGTTGCGGAACTCGTCCTCGAACATGCCGTGGACGCCGTCCATGCCCTTGCACTGCAGCTGGTCGTACATCATGACCATGTCGCAGTTGAAACGCTCTTTGTTTTCCCAGAGCTCGAAGATGTGCTTGTAGCCGCCGACTGCCATGCGGCGCATAGGAGCCCACTCGTTGAAGGTGACGAAGTCTTCCATCATGTGGTCGTGGGTATCGGTGCGCATGACGATATCGAACATCAGGGAGTCCATGTTGATGATGCAGTTCAGGCCCCAGCAGTTATATGCCCAGGTGCACCACTGAGAATAGTACAGCGGAGCGCAGGACCAGGCGATAACTCTGTGACGGGTCATGGGGTACGGATTGATCTTGTTCTTGACGCACTTGGTCAGGATCTTGCGGACATGTCCGTCGACCTCATGCCAGATCGGACGATCGCCGTCCTGAGAATAGTAGATGCGGTACAGAGCCTGAGCAACGCCGTTGACGGGATAATAATCGGTCTTCGCGGCGACTTCCCACTTCTCATGCTCGAACTCGGTGAGCTTGTTGAAGCTCTCCACGTACTTGATCATCTGATCCTCGCTGTAAGGAACGCCGAGCTGCTCTTCGACGAACTTCCAGCAGCCCTCTATCTCCTCGCGGCAGTGCTGATGCACCAGCGGATCGTCGAACTGCATGGGCTGCGGCATAGCGTACAGCGGCTTATCCCAGAACCAGTCGGTGATGATGGAGGTGCCGACGGAGCCGTCGCAGGCCTCGTTGGAGGTCACCAGCACGGGGCTGTAATCGGGATAATCGTCCAGCACGAATATGCCGGACTCAGCCTGGCACATCGGGCACGGATCGCCGGGCAGGCCGATGGACTGCATGGCGTCTATGTAGTTGAGCACGGTGTGTGAGTTGACGTGGCAGGTGACGAAATACGGGATCATCTGCAGAGGCACATCGTCGAACTCGTCGCGCCAGGGGTAGAAGATGGCGCCGTCGACGGTCTCGTCGTGGGCGATGGTCTTGTACCACAGCTCGTTACGCTTGCCGCCGTTGAGCTTGGTGTCCGCGGCGAACATGCGCTGGAACTGGCGGATGGTCTCGTTGACCATGGCGCGGTAGTGCCAGGCGGAAGCCTTCAGGGCCTCGCCGCGCATACCCTCCATGCCGCGGTCAAACCAGTGCAGCACGGGCAGATAGGTCTGGCCGACCCAGCGATAGCGCCAAACGCCCTTCGCAAACGGCACGAGACCGTAATTGTCCATGATATCCTTCACCATGTGGATGTAGTTGTACAGCCAGATCATGTTGAAGTAATAGAAGGTGTCCTTTACGCCGCGCCACTCTCTGTGCTTGTAAAGGCCGGTCTTGTCCAGGTAAAGATTGCCCAGGTTGCGCTCGGTGTGGGGCTTGCCGTACCAGAAATCCTTCGCGAGCTTCTGATAATCCAGATTCGCAAAGTCGATGTCCTTGACCTTGGCGGCGTCCTCAACGGCTTTGCTAGCGGCGGTGCCGGCAAAACCGACAGCCTTGTCAAGTCCGTCCTTGGCCTTGGCGATCTTGGGATCCTTCATGGCCTTCTTGAGCTTCTTGGAAGCCTCGTCGGCCTTCTTCTCAGCGACCATAAGGGCATCCAGGACCCTTACGTCGGTAAGGCTGTTAACGACGGCGCCCAGCGCGTCCTGAGCGAGCCCGGCGGCTTTGGAAACGTCAAATTCCATCACATAGCCTCCTGAATTTTCTTGATGTCGAAGTTCCTGATGAAAGCCTTGACATCCATGGCGGCCTTCTTAGCCTTTTTGGAGGTCTGATCGGCTTTCTTCTCAACAACCATAAGGGTCTCGGTGATCCTGACGTTGGTGAGACTGTTTACAAAAGCGCCAAGCGCGTCCTCGGCGACTGACTGAGCCTTTGAAAGATCCGGCATGCATCCGCTGCTTTTGGCGGAATTGACGGCCTTCTTGAATTTTTTGGAAGCCTCGTCGGCCTTCTTCTCAACGACCATAAGGGTCTCGGTGATCCTGACGTTGGTAAGACTGTTCACGAAAGCGCCAAGTGCGTCTTCAGCGAGAGCCTGTGCCTTCGAAAAATCGCATTCCATCACTTAGCCTCCTGAATCTTCTTGATTTCAACGCTCTCGACGAAGGCCTGGAAACGGGTGCGCAGCTGGCCGGAAGCGCCGTTTATGTATTCCTTCTCTATCGAGCACACCGGCATACCGAAGTCGCGCGGAAGCACGATGGTATCGATGGTGCGTTCATAACTCCAGTACTCGCAGAACTTGTTCTGTTCCACGATGATGCCGTCGGCATTGTAAGCATGGGCGATGTCGACGAGCTGCTGCTTGCGCTCACGCATGATGTTCTGGGGCATGAAGCGCGGGCACATACTGGTGTCGAGGTAATGACGTGCGATGGCGTCGAGAGGCTTCTCGCCTTCCTTGACCACTATCTCTTCGCGTCCGGGGATGGAGCCGTAGCAATGGCGGTCGGCAACGACCAGAGCGCCGCAGCCCTCGATGAGCTTGGTGAACTCGGGGTCGTCGTTCTCGGAGCCGGCCAGCATGACCTTGCAGCGCCAGGTGGGCTTCGCGTCCGGCTTGCGGGTCTTCATTTCCTTGGCGGTCTCGCGCAGATACGGGAGAATGAGGTATTTGGGGCAGGTCAGGGAGACAAGCTGTATGCACTGGAATTCATAGCCGGTGATGGTGGGCTTGGCCAGCTTGCGGTAATTGCCGATCTCGGTGATGAGGCGGCAGACCTCGTTATGCTCGTCGATGGCTTTCAGCAGGGCTTCGTCAGAGGTATCTACGCCGAAATGCTCCTTGAGCTGATCGAGCACGTGGGCCTGGAGCTGCTCTTTGTAATGCTGGACGCTGTTTTCGTTCTTCTTGAAAGGAACATCGGTGAATTCGCAGAAGAACTTGGGATTCTGGATGACGTTCATCATCTGCAGGTGCTCCTGGAAGCGGCAGGTGACGGTGCAGGTCTCGGTCGCCATCTCTGCGTCCAGGAAATTGTAGCCGCCCTCGAGAGCCCTCTCAAAAAGGCTGCGGCCGTAATGGCAGGTACGGGCGGTCATATAATATGTCGCCATGTCGGGAGAAGTGCAGTTCGGCGCTCTCAGACGCACTGAGAAGCAGCCGGGCAGGTCGAGGAGAACTTCAGGCATGAAATAGCAGGTATAGCCCAGAGCATAATTGCCGTCGGCCTTACCCTGTTTCACCAGTTCGTTGTTGGCTTCCTGAAGCAGATTCTCGAAGTAAATGAGATGCTTGAGATCTTTCACGAATAACCCCCCAAATAATTATTTTGTGCCATGTGATTGCCATGTGATATAGAGCACACATCCGCTCATAACTCTTTACATTTTAACAAAATGACAGATTATTGTCAATTCATAAGGGGACATTTTTTTGTTAAAAATCCACTGTTTAGCCATGTTTCCGCTAGACAATTTTGAGCATATGTCTAATTTTTGTACTTGCTTAAAAAATCTTGTATTTCGCGGGCGGATTTTGAAGCGCTGCCCTGTATCATACCTGCGCTGCCGCCTCCCCTTCCGCCGATGCCCGCGTTGATGTCTGTGGTTTGCAGGCGCAAATCACCGTGCGCGCTGCCTATGATATATCTGAAGCCGCCGTCCCCGCCGCCGAAAAACACCGCGGCGACGCCGCCGCATTTCAGCGCCGCGCCGTTCACCAGCTCCCGCAGCGCCGGCTCGTCAAGGGTGCTGTCGAAAATGCAGATGTTTCCTTCGGTCTCCTCCATGACGCCCAGCCTTGCGCGCACAGCCTCCCGGCTCAGCTCGCCGCAGCGCAGGCGCAGCTCCGCGCACTCCCCCGCCAGCCTGTCCACGGCCGCGGCCACCTCCGGCTGCTTTGCCGAAAGGGCGCGGGACACGGCCTCCACGCTCTCGTGCTTCTGCCGGTAATCCAGCAGCGCGTCCATGCCGCACGCCATGTCTATCCTGACGCCGCCCCGGTGGCGCATGGAGGACAGCAGCTTTATTAGCCCGATCTCGCCTGTGCGTGCGACATGGGGCGCGCAGCAGGCGCAGACGTCAACGCCCTCGATGGTCACGATGCGCACATCTCCCGTCAGCTCCTTTTTGCTGCGGTAGTCCATGGCCGCCAGAGCCGCCGCGGAGGGGAACTCCGTCCGCACCGGAATGTTCCGCGTCACGGCCTCGTTTGCCAGCAGCTCCAGCCGGGAGAGGCCCTCCCTGTCGATCTCGCCGCTGAAATCTATGGTCACGGCGTGCTCGCCCATGTGGAAGCCCACGTTGTCGTATCCGTATATCTTATGTACGAGCCCAGAGACAATATGCTCGCCGGAGTGGTTCTGCATGCGTCTGAACCGGGTCTCCCAGTCTATGGCGCAGGGGTATTCGGCGCCCTCCCGCAGGGGAGCGTCCAGATAGTGCAGTATCTCCCCGCCCTTCTCCTGGACGTCCGTGACCCGGGCGGGGCCTATCGAGCCGGTGTCGGCGCGCTGTCCGCCGCCCTCGGGGAAGAAGGCGGTTCTGTCCAGCACCGCGGCATTGCCCTCGCATCTCAATACCCGGGCCGTGAACGCGCTCAGGTGGCTGTCCTCATAGTATAGCTTTTCAGTCGTCATCTGCCTGCCTCCGAAAAAAAGGGCCGGAACTCAGGTCCGGCCGCTGTTAAGATCGTCTTTGATTTTCGTTGTGGATATTTCCGGCGTGCGCGGCAGATACACCACCTCGCACTTGTCCTTGAGAAAGTCGAATTTCCCCTGCCAGTCGTCGCCCATGACGAACACGTCCACGCCGTATTTGTCCACGTCCGTCGTCTTCTGCTCCCAGTTTTCCTCCGGGATCACCATGTCGACGTAGCGTATGGCCTCCAGCATCTCCTTGCGCTCGGCATAGGAGAAGTAGCTCTTTTTGTGCTTCATGTTCCAGTTGAACTCGTCCGTGGAAAGGGCGACGATGAGATAGTCGCCCTGCTGCTTGGCCCGGCGCAGAAGGTTGATGTGCCCGTAGTGCAGCAGATCGAAGGTGCCGTAAGTGATAACGCGTCTCATGTCCATAACCTCACTTCATCTTATCCAGTATCCAGTCGGCGCAGCGCTCCGAAGCGCGGCCGTCCTCCCGGAATCCGTATTTGACGCAAAATGCGCTCCAGGCCGCGCCGTAGCTTTTCTCGTCGAATGTGCGTATGTTTTCGCACAGCCCGTCGGACGTCTCGGCCAGCGGGAACGGCAGGGCCTCCAGCGGAATGTAGAAATTGCGGTCGTTCCTGTAAGCCGCGATGTCCGCTGCAAACTGGAAGCAGGGCCGCCCGGTGACGGCAAAGTCGAATATCACGGAGGAATAGTCGCTTATCACGGCGTCGGAGGCCGAGAGCAGCTCCTGTATGTCGTCGTACATCGTGGCGTCCGCGGCGCCGTCGTACCTGAGCTCTCCGGCCAGCTTCGCGATGTTCGGGTGCAGCCGGGTGACGAAGACCCAGCTTCCGCCGAAGCGCGCCTCGAAGGCCGCGCGCACGGCGGCGGCGTCCAGGCGGTAGGGCTCCAGGGAGTGGTCGGCGCGGAACGTGGGGGCATACAGGACGATGTTGCTCTCTTCGGGTATGCCCAGCGCCTTCCTGACCTTGCCGCGGCAGACGGAGGGCCTGAGCAGCGCGTCGTTTCTCGGCGAGCCGAACTCCCCGATCTCCCCGCCGTACCAGAAGGAATTCCTGTAAACCTCCGTCATGTGGGCGGAGTTGGAGACAATCAGGTCGGTCTGGGCAGAATCCCTGCGGGCATAGGCCTCGTAATTTGGATCCGGCAGCTTGTCCACCACGTCCTTTTCGATGCGCTTGAGGGCGAAGCCGTGCCAGGTTTGAAGGTATATCTGGCCCTTCTTTTTGAAGCGTGAGCCCTTGCGGCAGTTGTCGATCCAGACCTTAGCCGTGGACAGCTGGTATATGCGTCCGGCCCCGGAATAGGGCACGGCCCGCACGCCTGCGGGCAGGCCCTGGGGCGTGTCGGTGAGCCAGACGAGGTCGAGCCCTGCGCCGCGCTTCAAAAGCTCGTCGCAGATGGCCTTGGGGCTGTCGGAATAGCCCCGGCCGTAATAACTGGATATGACGATCTTGTTTTTCTTGACCGGGAACAGGCGGCAGATTAGCCACCAAAGGCCGGTCAGCAGTTTTTTCATCATGCCGCTTCCTCCTCCGGCGGATTCTTCAGCAGGTCGCGGTGGCGCGCGATGACGATGACGCGGTAAGCGAGTATCGCGGTCTCGGCGATGGAGATAAGGGCGCCCAGGGTGACCTCGTTCATGTGCCCGGTGAAGTACAGCACCAGAAGGTTAACCACATGCAGGCAGGAGCCGAAAATGACGGAATAGTTGGCGTGCTTGGAAAGACCCATGGCCGTAAGCGTGGGGAAGCCCAGAATATAGCTGGGCAGGATGACGATGCCCACGGGGAGCATGGCGCGCAGTATAGGCGCCACCGGGCCGTATTCCGCGCCGAAGAACCACAGGCACAGGGGCTTGGCGAAGATGAAAACGGCGACGCAGAAGACGGCGATGATGGGCTCCGCGATGAGCAGCACCTTTTTCACCAGTTTGAAGTCCCGGTTTTTCACCATGTACGGGTACAGGCTGTCGGATATGGGCGACATGGCGCTTTTCCCGGTGGTGATGAGCTTGTCCGCGGAGGTGTAGTAGCCCACCGTGCTGCCGCCCTTGGTGAGCAGGTCGATGATAATGGTGTTGGCGGCGGTATAAGCCGTGGTGGCTATGCGGGAGTAGAAGAATTTGGACGAGCGCCTGAGCGCCTCCCCCACCCCGGCCATATCCGGCTTCACGAAGCGGACGTTATACTTTTTGTTCAGGTGCATGTAAACGCCGATGAGTGCGGCCAGATTGCCCACGATGTTCAGGGCCGGTATCACGCACAGCTGCTCTGGCGTCTTGAGCAAAACGAAAATCATGCAGGTGAAAAAGAGCTTTATCAGCACCGTTCTCACCGTGATGGCGGTCATGTCCTCAAGTCCCCGGTACAGATAGTCCGGCATCATGGAGTTTATGGCCGTGGCGGCGAAGAACAGGGTGAAGAACAGGGTGTTGCCCTGCCAGGATCTTACCGCCCGGCACAGCACCAGCAGCACGACCAGCGAGCCCGCCGTGAGAAAGAGCTTGGCCACGGTGACGGAGGTGAATATGTTCCGCAGGAAGGCGTTGTCCTCCCTGTTGCGGGACACGTCCTCGGTGGCGGAGAGGATGAAGCCGAAGTCGATGACCAGCTGGAAATACACCATGATGGCGGTGGCGACGCCCAGCTTGCCGTACACCGTGGGGCCCAGCACCCGGGTCTCGTAGGGTACGACGATGAAAGCCAGCAGATACGTGGAAAACTGGAGAATATACAGCATAATGGTGTTCTTCAGCAGAACGCCCTTTTTGCCCTGCATTTTTTCACGAAAAGACAAGTTCTTATACCTACCGTTTCAGCTTACTGCGTCCTTGAGCCTGAACATGGCGGCGACCAGCCCGTACTTTCCCGCGCACAGCAGCCTGTATGCGGCAAGCTGCCCCCTGCCCATGGTGTAAAGCCGGGGATTTTTCCTGAAATCCGGGAAATTCTCATACATGTAATCGCGAAGCCGGCCCAGAAGCGGGCTCTTCGGGTCTATCCTCAGTACGCGTACCGAGGCCGATACCAAGACGTGCTCCACGGCCAGGCGGCACAGCTCGTCCCTGTATTTTTCGTACAGGCCGCGGGACTTATACCAGGCTATCAGGTCGTCGAAGGCGTCCATTATCTCGCTGTTGCGCTCCGCGTTGCTGTTGTGGGTTATGGAATCGTCCCGGACGGTGTAATCGTACCAGCAGCTGTGCAGCGAGACGATGCTGTCCGCGCAGACGAACAGCTTCATGGTGGTGCGTATGTCCTCGTACCAGACCTTCGACGGGAACATTATGCCGTTATCCGTGAAAAGGCTGCGCTTCCAGACGCGGAAGCAGGCGCTGGGGATGACCTCCAGCAGCTCCGGCGTCTCCGCGGCGCGGAAGACGGTCTTCTCCGGCAGCTCGTCGAAATGCGGCTCGGAGGGCTTTCCCTCCCGGACGATATTGTAGCCGAACCGGTATATATCGGCTCCGGTTTCGTCTATTTCCGCCGAGAGGGCTGAGAGCATGCCCGGCTCCAGCGCGTCGTCGCTGTCCACGAACACCAGATAGTCGCCGGAGGCGGCGAAAATGCCGGTGTTCCGCGCGGCGCCCAGGCCTCCGTTGGGCTGGTGTATGGTGCGTATAAGCTCCGGATGGGCCGCGGCGTAATCGTCGCACAGCCCGCCGCTGACGCCGTCCGTGGAGCCGTCGTCCACAAGGATGACCTCCGCCCCGGAAAGCTCCTGCGCGAGTATGGAATCCAGGCACGCGCGCAGGTAGCCGGCGACGTTATACACCGGTACAATGACGCTGAATCTCATTCAGGCAGCACCTCCGGCGTTTTTTCGCCGTAATCCTTTATCATTGTAAGATAGTATATCACGCCCAGCAGCGCCGAGAGATAGAACGAGGAGTTCGGCCTTCGCAGCACCCCCGCGGTGTTGTAGGCGTATATGAGCGCCACGCAGAAGGCCATGCCGAAGGTCCCGGCCTCCAGCGTGAAATACTTCTTCCAGTCGCTCACCAGCGCGCGCACGATGAGATACACGAAGTAGCCGATGAAGGCGATCATCATTGCCAGGCCCGTCCAGCCGTAGAGGTAGAACACGCCGTGGAAATCATTTTCCGGGTCGAAGTTCTGCCCGTTGTAGTTGAGGCGGGAGAGCTCCAGACCGAAAGCGCGGGAGAGCGCGGAATCCTGCTCGTCCATGAGGAGCTGGCAGAACAGTATCTTTCTGTGACGCGTGCCGGTGATGGTCTGTATGTTGAATGAGTAGTTGTATTCCTCGATGACGGTGTCGGTGCCGAACCTCTGGCACAGCACCTTGGTGCCGTAGAATTCGTAAACGTCCCGGAGCAGGGCCAGCTTTTCCTCTTTCGATATCTTGCTCCAGTCCACCTTGTTGTGCAGCTTTTTCTCTATCATGGTCTCCGCGTCGCTCTGCTTGCTGCTCATGGACTGGTTGTAGATGACCTGATTGCGGTACATGGGCGAGAACTTCACGCAGGCGCAGCACAGCAGGAAGCAGGCTCCGATGATGATGACCGGCTTCCAGGTGAAGCTTTTGCGCAGGAGCATGATGGCCACAAGTCCGCACAGCGTGACGGCCATGGCCATAAACGCCAGCCTCGTGCCGAGAAAATACAGCTGGGCGAAGGCGGCCAGGGTGGTCAGAAGCAGCAGCTTGTCGTTTTTGGAACGGTAGGCGAACATGACCACCACCGGGGAAAGGATGCTCATTATGGCGCTCTGGGCGTTGCTGGTGCTGAACCAGCCCAAAACGCCGATGCCGCTGTCCATATACGTGTGGCGGTAGGTGCCGGTGACCACGCTGAGCACTACGGTGACGGTGATGATGAGGAAGTTCACCACAAGTCCGGTCTCGACGGCCTTGTAGACGCCCTCTCCCCTGCGCAGGAAGGTGATGAAGCACATGGCGAAAAGCGGCATCTGGGCCACGCGGACGAAGTTTGAAATGTCGCCCACCGGGTCAAGGTAGCCCTGCTTCGCGCAGGCGGCGGCGTGTCCCGCCAGCAGCACGGCGCAGGCGGCGGCGAAGATGAGATAGCACTTCTTCCTGTCCGACATGCAGAAGCCGAGAACGCCCACTATCGCCAGCATGGCGAAGCGCAGCACCAGCGTGGGCGTATTGCCCGCGCCGGTCTGGTCCAGGACGAAGGACAGTATATCCAGAAGCGGCTGTATGGCGAAAAGCGCAATAATGGCTTTGGGCAGATTGCGGTCCAGCCAGCCGCCTTTTATTTCTTCATTTGCTTTGGTCGCATTCAACCGAGGATCCCTCCCTACGAATTTTCACGAAATAGTACTTTATTCTCCATATAGTACGTTATTCACGATATAGTATGCCGCGGCGAGACAGACAGAGAGATAGAACGAGGCGTTAGGCCGCCGCAGGACCCCGTCCGTAAACACCGAGTGTATCAGCAGCATCACCAGGGCGACGCCGGCCGCGCCGGACTCCGGCGTAAAATACCGGCCGAAATCGCCGATAAGCGCCTTGGCCACGATGACGAGGAAGTACAATATGAACGCCGCCAGCAGGGCCAGCCCCGCGAAGCCGTAGAGAAAATAGATGCCGTACCAGTCGTTCTCCACGTCGTAGATGGTGCCCTTGTAGGTCATCTGATCCAGCGGCATGCCGAATACCTTCGTCGCCGCCGGATAGTCCTCCATGAGCAGCGAGCAGTAGTTTATCTTCATGGAGCGGATGTTTATGACCGTGCCGGCGTCGGTGCTGCCGCCGTATTTGGCGGCCACGCGCTCCAGCCCGAACCTGTCCACCAGCCCGCCCAGATATTTGGTATACGCGCCCTCCAGATACATATATCCGGCTTCGCCGTACTTTGCCTTGTCCTGGGCCACCAGCGAATCGATATCCGCCTGCTCGGAGGCGAGGATGGCGGCGTGCTGGGACTGGTTTTCATGCATGGGCGAGAGCTTTATGGTGCCCGCGCACAGCAGCATGCAGACGATGAGCACCGCCGCCCTGCGCTTTCCCAGCTTTTTGTTGACCCACAGTACGATGAACATGCCGCCCAGTATGACGAAGATGCCCAGAAAGGCCAGTCTGGTGGCAAAGAAGTACAAAACCGCGGCGCCGGCGGCGGACGCGGCCGCGAACCGCCACGGGAAGCCATTTTCGCCGTCGCGCTTCCAGGCCTCGTACATGGCCCAGGGTATCACCGCGCACACCACGGCGCTCTGGGAATTGGTGGCGTAAAACCAGCCGAGGACGCCGATCTGCTTGGTATCGTAGGTGTATGGATTGGTATTCGTGACCACGCTGACCAGCTCCACCGCCGCGATTATCCAGAAGTTTATGGCAACGCCGCGCTCTGTATAGTCGAAGCACCTGTCCGACTCGCGGAAAAACGTGATGAACGCCATGGTGAAGGCCGGCAGCTGCAGCACGCGGATGAAGTTCACCGTGTCGTTCAGGGCGGAGGACATGCCGTAGCCCTGCACCGCGCGGAAACAGCAGGCCGCGTGGGCGGCGATGAACACCGCCGAGGCGCCCACGAAAATGAGATATATTTTCTTGCGCCGTGAGATGCAGAAAGCGGCGACGAACACGACCCCGAACACGGCGAAACGCAGCGTGAGCTTCACCAGCTCGCCGCTGTCGAAGTATATCAGCCAGTAGGACAGCACGTCCATGAGCGGCTGGATTATACACAGCGCGAACAGAGCCCAGGGCAGCCAGGCGCGCTCGCGGCAGATACGTTCCTCAGCCATCAGAATCTGCCTTTCTTTCCAAAAATCAGTATTAATAAGGATATCACACATGACCGCCGCGGTCAACATAAAGCGGGGCTGAAGGCTTGCGCCCGCCCCGCCGATTTATGAAAATTTTACAGTACGCGGACCTTGAGAACGTCGCTCATGGCGCGGATCTCGTCGGTCATGTCCTCCCCCACGTCGTCGCCCAGATCCAGGATGGTGTAGGCCAGCTCGCCGCGGGACTTGTTTATCATATGCTCCACGTTTATGTCTTTGGCGCCGATGAGCTTGAGGAAGTTGGTCAGCATCTTGGGCACGTTGCGGTGGAGTATGCACAGTCTGCACTTACCCATGCGTTCAAGGCTGGCGTTGGGCATGTTCACGGAATTGCGGATATTGCCGTTGACGATATAGTCGTATATCTCCTCCGCCGCCATGATGGCGCATTTTTCCTCGCTCTCCGGGGTGCAGGCGCCCAGATGGGGCAGGCAGATGACGTTGGGCACGTTTATGAGCTTGGCGTTGGGGAAATCGGTGACGTACCGCGCCACCTTGCCGCAGTCGATGGCGGCGATCATGGCGTCGTCGTCCACCACCTCCGCCCGGGATTCGTTGGTGATTCGCACGCCCTCCTTCATCTTGGAGAAGGCCTCAGCGTCGAACATGTGGCGGGTATCCACGGTGTAAGGCACGTTGATGCTGAGATAGTCGCACTTGGGGAAGAGCTCGCTGAGCTCGTCCGCGTGCTGCACGTCCCGGGACAGCCGCCACGCGGCCTCCACGGACAGGTACGGGTCGTAGCCGTACACCTTCATGCCCAACTCCAGCGCGGCGTTGGAGACCAACGCGCCGGTGGCGCCCAGCCCCACGATACCGATGGTCTTGCCCATCAGCTCCGGGCCCGCGAAGGAGGACTTGCCCTTCTCCACGATGGCCGGGATCTCGTCGCCCATATGGGATATGGACTTGACCCAGTCGACGCTGCCCAGCACGTCCCGGGATGCCAGCACCAGCTCGCACAGCACCAGTTCCTTCACGGCCTCGGCGTTTGCGCCGGGACTGTTGAAGACCACGATGCCGCTTTCGGTGCAGCGCGCCACGGGGATGTTGTTGTAGCCCGCGCCCGCCCTGCCGATGCACAGCAGGTTCCTGCCGAAGGTCTTTTCCAGCAGGTTGGCGGAGCGGACGATTATGCCGGTGGGATCCTCAAAATCCGGCGAGACCGCGAAGCCCCGCTCCTCCAGCAGTCCGGTCCCCAGCGGGGAAATGTTGTTTATCGTCTTTATCTCTATCATAGATGCGCTACCTCAAATTCCTTCATATATTCCACGAGCCTCTCCACGCCCTCCACGGGCATGGCGTTGTATATCGAGGCCCTCATGCCGCCGGTCTTGCGGTGGCCCTTGAGATTCATCAGCCCCCTGGCCGCCGCGCCGGCAACGAACTCGGCGTCGGTCTCCGGCGACGCGGTGCGGAAGGTCACGTTCATATAGCTCCGGGAGCCCTTTTCCGCGTGGGGGATGAAGATGCGGCTTCCGTCGAGATAATCGTACAAAAGGCCGGCCCTTGCGCGCTTGAGCTCCTCCATTGCGGCTATACCCCCCTGTCCGATCACCCAGTCCAGCGTCAGCCCCAGCATGTATATGCACCAGCAGGGCGGCGTGTTCAGCATGGAGTTCTTGTCGATCTGGACGGCGTAGTCCATCACCTTTGGCGTGATGGGAAGCGCGCGCCCGGCGAGGCGTTTGTCCACTATCACCACCGTGAGTCCGGCGGGGGCCATGTTCTTCTGGGCTCCGGCGTACACCAGACCGTATTTTGAAAAGTCCACCGGCCGGGTCAGGATGTCGGAGGACATGTCGCACACCAGCGGCGCGCCGGCTGTCTCCGGGACGTACTGCCACTCCGTGCCGTAGATGGTGTTGTTGGCGCAGTAGTAAAAATACGAGGCGCCTTGTGTAAATTTTAACGAGTCCTGGCGCGGAATATAGCTGTGATCTCTGTCCGCGGTATCGGCCGCGATGTTCACCGTACCGTACTTTTTCGCCTCTTCCGCGGCAATGCCGGAAAAGTTGCCGGTGACGGCGTAATCGGCCGTGCCGCCCTGCCCCATCAGATTCATGGGGATGGCGGCGAACTGCAGCGTCGCGCCGCCCTGAAGGAAGAGTATCTCATGGGTGTCCGGCACGTTCATGACCGAACGGAGCTTCTCCCCGGCGCCGTCGAATATGTCCTGGAAGGCGCGGCTCCTGTGGCTCATCTCCATGACGGAACAGCCGCCGGAGCGGTAGTCCAGCATCTCGGCCGCGGCGGTTTTGAGAGCCGGTTCTGGCATAACGGACGGGCCGGCGGCAAAATTGTATGTATTTTCCCGGGACATAGGCACCTCCCAGACAAATTCAAATAAAAAATCAAGGGCGGGGCCGGAGCCGCGCTCTTGATGGATTATAACGCCATATACATGCTTCGTCAAACTATTTCTCCAACAAGGTTTTCCCCGTCAATACCGTTAATTTTGACGCTTTTGACCAAGCCTCTCAGGTTTTCGCCCGGGGCGGCCGTGAGAAGGTATGTGTCGCTGTGGCCGCACCACATTCCGCCCTCCTCGGTCTCGAACAGCACGGGCAGCACGCGCCCCACGCTCTCCTCCATGAACGCCCGCTCCGTCCGCGCGCTGACGGCCTTGGCCTCCCTTGCGCGCCGGGCCTTGTCGGCTCTGGACAGCTGCCCGTCCATCTTGTCGGCGGGGGTGCCGGGGCGGCGGGAATAAGGAAAGATGTGGACATGGGAAAATCCGCACTTTTCGATAAAGGCGAGGGTCTCCCGGTGCTCCTCCTCCGTCTCGCCGGGGAAGCCGACTATCAGATCGGCGGTGAGCCCGCAGCCGGGGAAATACCGGCGCAGCAGTTCCGTTTTTTCAAAAAATACCGCCGTGTCGTATTTGCGGTTCATGCCTCTCAGCACCCCGTCGCTGCCGGACTGGAGCGACAGGTGGAAGTGGCGGCACACCCTGCCGGTGCCGGCAAGCGTGCGGCAGAAGTCCTCCGTTATGACCGTGGGCTCCAGCGAGCCCAGACGTATCCTCATATTCGGGGCGCTGCCGGATATCGCGGCTATCACGTCGGCAAGGCCCGGCTTTTCCGGGAGGTCTATTCCGTAGGAGGCGACCTCGATCCCGGTGACGACCAGCTCCCGGTAGCCCTGAGCGTCCAGCTCCGCTGCCTGGCGGGCGGCGTCGGCCACCGGCAGGCTCCTGGGTCTGCCGCGGGTATAGGGGATGATGCAGTAGGTGCAGAAATTTGCGCAGCCGTCCTGTATCTTCAGCAGCGCCCGGGTGCGGCCGGAAAAGTTCCCGGCGGGCAGCTCCTCAAAAAGGCGGCGCCGGAACGGCGCGTCCACGTTTCTTGCCCGCGCTCCTCTCTCCGCGGCGGCCTCCACATCGGCCACCAGCTTCACCCGGTCCCCGCTGCCGTACACCACGTCGGCCCCCAGTTTTTCCGCCGTATCCGGCGAAAGCTGGGAGTAGCAGCCGCAGACGGCCACCACGGTGCCGGGGTTATCCTCCCGGGCGGCGCGGACGGCCTGCCGGGACTTGCGCCCGCTCTCCGCCGTGACGGCGCAGGTGTTTATGATGACTGCGTCGGCTCTCTCTCCCTCCCCGGCCCTGGCGTGGCCGTGGGCGTTCAAAAGAGTTTCCATGGCCTGGGTCTCATATTGGTTGACCTTGCAGCCCAGTGTGACTATAATATATTTCATGGCAAAAATCCTTTATTATGCAGATATGGAAGGCAGATATGAAAGAGATATACCTTGACAACGCGGCCACCACCCGGGTCTGCCCCGAGGCGGCCGAGGCCGCGATGAAAATGATGACGGAATGCTACGGCAACCCCAGCTCCACCCACACCAAGGGGCGGGAGGCCGCCGCCGTACTGAAAAAGGCCCGGGGCCAGGTCGCCGCCGCGCTGGGCTGCGCCGACGGCGAGGTGTATTTCACCTCCTGCGGCTCCGAGGGCGACAACTGGGCCATACTGAGCGGCGCCCGCGCCATGGAGCGCCGGGGAAAGCACGTCATCAGCTCCACGGTGGAGCACGACGCCGTGCGCAGATCCATGGACGAGCTGGAGCGCCGCGGCTTTGAGGTCACGCGCCTCTCCCCTGACGAGACCGGCGCCATACCCGTCTCCGCCGTGACGGAGGCCCTGCGGCCGGACACGGTGCTGGTGTCCCTGATGATGGTGAACAACGAAACCGGCGCGGTGACCGACATAGCCGGCGTCGCCAAAGCGCTGAAAAAGGCCGGGTCCCCCGCCCTGCTGCACACGGACGCCGTACAGGGCTACATGAAGGTGCCCTTCCGCGCCTCCGCCCTTGGGGCGGACATGATAACCGTCAGCGGGCACAAGATCCACGCGCCCAAGGGCATCGGCGCGCTGTACGTCCGAAGCGGGCTGAAGCTGGCGCCCTACATCATGGGCGGAGCCCAGGAGAACGGCATGCGGGCCGGCACCGAGCCCATGCCCCAGATAGCGGCTTTCGGCGCGGCCTCCGAGCTGGCCTTTTCGGGCATGAAGGAATACACGGAAAAAATGACAGCCCTCCGGCTTTACGCCAGGGAGAGCATTGCCGCCGCGCTGCCGGACGCCGTGTTCATCGGCGGCGGCGCGCCCCACATACTCAGCCTCTCTCTGCCCGGCTGGCGCAGCGAGGTGCTGATGAATTTCCTGGAGTCCAGGGGCATATACGTATCAAGAAGCTCCGCCTGCAAAAAGGGCGGGCGGAGCCACGTGCTGGAAGCCATGGGCCTGCGGCCCGACATAATCGACGGCGCTCTGCGGGTGAGCTTTTCCCGGTATTCCGGCAGGGACGACGCCGACGCTCTGTGCGCCGCCCTTACGGAAGCCCACGATACGCTTGCGCATCACTGAGATTTATCGTTCCCGTTTTTATCGCTGTCGGCGGAGGAGTCCTCTTCGGGGGGCCCCTTCTTTTTATGGGCATACTTGTCTCTGACGACCACTTCGCCGGATTCCGGGTCGATATAATCCATGTACATATAGTCGGACGTGTCGTATGAGAGATTGCGCTTTTTCAGTCTGCCGTCCACATTGTGCTTCATGCCGGTGTAGAGCACGACCCACACGGGAACGCCCAGCACCATGCCCCAGAAGCCGAAGAGTCCCGCGCCCAGGATGATGGCGAACATGACCCAGAAGCCGCTGATGCCGGTGGTGTTGCCCAGAATCTTCGGGCCCAGGATGTTTCCGTCGAACTGCTGCAGCAGGATGATGAAGATCACGAAGATGAGGCACTTTGCCGGGCTCATGATGAGTATCAGCAGAGCGGAGGGCACGGCGCCGATGAACGGCCCGAAGAACGGGATGATGTTGGTCACGCCCACGATGACGCTGACCAGCAGCGAATACGGCATGCCGGCAATGACGCAGAAGATGTAGCACATTATGCCGATGATGGCGGAATCCAGCAGCTTGCCGTTTATGAAGCCCATGAACACCTTGTCCGTGAAGTTCAGCGCCTGCCTGATCCTGGCGGCGGACTCGATGGAAAAGATGGAATACAGCAGCTTCACGCAGCGGCCGCGGAAGGCCTCCTTGTTGTGGAGGATATAGACGGACACGATAATGCCGATGACGGCGTTGTATATGCCCTTGAGGATGTATATGAGGCTGTTGGTGACGTTCTGGAGGATGCCGTCCAGACTGGGCAGCACCTTGTTCTGTATCCATTTGCTCAGCGCGTCGCCCACGTTGCCCACGGTCTTGACCACGAAGGCCTCGACGTCGGGATAGCTGTTGAGCTGGTTCTCCGCCCAGGTCACGCCCTTGTCGATGTAAGTCGGGCTGTTCACCACCAGAGTTTCGATGCTGTTGTATACCTGGGGCAGAATGAGATATATCAGCGCGCCTATGACGGCTATCAGGGTTATCTCGGCCAGCGTCACCGAAAGAGCCCGCGCGCCCTTGGGCTCACCCTCGCCGTCGGTCTTTTTCACGCCCCAGCGGTGCATCAGCGGCGTGAACAGTTTGCGCTGGTAGAAATCCAGCAGCGGCGAAAGCAGATAGGCGATGACCAGGCCCCATATGAACGGGCTGAGTATGTTCATCAGGGAGTCCAGTCCGGTCTTCAGCGTGCCCACATAGCGCAGGAGCATATAAAATATGATCGCGCCGGCAACGACGCAGAAAGCCGTTATGCCCCAGTGCAGATACTTCTTGTCCCACCTGAAATTTTTCATGGGTGCTCCCCTTCATCGATGTATAAACACATATTACTATCCGTGCAGGACGCAGTCAACAAAAACTTGGCGGCGCCGATTGGGGCGTCCTTCCTCCGCGGACACGGCCGTATGCGATATTTTACCGCATTATGTGAACCGATTTTGTATATTTCGGCACCGCTCGACATCAGACGTTATGTTGAAAAACCTGTTGAAAGTGTTAAAAAGTCGCTATTTGCGGCGGCATCACACAATATGACGTTTTTGTGCAAAAACGAATATTCATAATTCTGTAAACGAAAAAGTGTCCGCAGAATATCCGGAGGGTCCCGTCCATAAAATTTATGTAAGACGGCCCGCCCGGGCCAGCATGGAGGGATGCAGGTGAAAAAACTTATTGCGGCCATACTCGCCGCGGCGCTGCTGTCGGCGCCGGCGATGGCCCTGGGTACGCTGAAAGACGGAGATATAGCAATCAAGGCTCCGTCCGCGATACTGATGGAAAAATCGACCGGCACGGTGCTTTACGCCAAGGACGCCCACAGGCGCATGCCCCCCGCCAGCGTGACGAAGGTCATGACCATGCTCCTCATCGTCGAGGCCATCGAAAGCGGGGACATCTCCCCCGACGACATGGTCACGGCCAGCCAGCGCGCCTCCACCTTCGGCGGAAGCTGCGTGTACCTGGAGCAGGGCGAAAAAATGTCCGTGCGCGACATGCTCAAGTGCATAGCGGTGGTGTCGGCCAACGACTGCGCCGTGGCCATGGCGGAATATCTCTGCGGCACGGAGCAGGCCTTCGTGGACAAGATGAACAGGCGCGCGCAGGAGCTGGGGCTGAAGGACACGCACTTCAAAAACTGCACCGGACTCTTCAGCGACCCGGAGCACTACACCAGCGCCTACGATCTGGCCGTCATGTCCCGGGAGCTCATACGCCACGACATGATAAAGGAATACACCACCATCTGGATGGACAGCATCCGCGGCGGCGAATTTGGGCTGAGCAACACCAACAAGCTGGTGTATTACTACGACGGCTGCACCGGGCTGAAGACCGGCTTCACCAACGAGGCCATGTACTGCCTGTCCGCCACGGCTGAGCGGAACGGCGTGGAATACATCGCGGTCATTATGCACGGTCAGACCATCGACGAGCGCAACGCCGACGCCAGGACGCTTCTGGATTACGCCTTCGCCAACTACGCGCTGTGTCCGCTCCGGGCCGGCCATGCTCTCGCCCCCGTGCCGGTGCGGCTGGGCACGGCCGATTCCGTGCAGCCGGTATATGCCGGGCCGGAGGCCATGCTCATCGAAAAGCAGGGTTCCTCCGGGGTGGAGTACGCCGTCAGCGTCGCCGACAGGGTGACGGCCCCCGTCGCCGCCGGAGCCAAGCTGGGAACGCTGACGGTGACCAAAGGCGGCAAGGTCCTCGCCGAGGTGCCCATCGTCGCCGGCAGCGCCGTGGGGCGCATCGGCACCGGCAGACTGCTGCTGCGGCTGGCCGCCAGACTCGCCGGCGGCTGAGCGGATTCTCCACCCGGCGGCGCGCCGCGGGGCATTTTCCCGCGGCGTTCCCCACGCCGTCCCCGATACAGTTGCATTTTTACAGTTTTGGTGTATAATACAAGCTCTGATAAAACCTTATAAGAGGTGATTTACGCTATGGTTAAAGTCGATCTTACAGGCGCGGGCTCGTTTTTCGATACGGCCGGCCCGGATTTTGCCGCCGCCGCTCAGGCCCACAGGACGCTGACTGACAAAAGCGGCGCCGGAGCCGAGTTCACCGGCTGGCTGGAGCTGCCCGAAAAAATGCGCGACGGCGAGCTGAAGGCAGTCATATCCGCCGCCCAGCGCATAAGGTCCCGCTCAAAGACTCTGGTGGTCATCGGCATAGGCGGCTCGTATCTGGGCGCCAGGGGCGCCATCGAGCTTCTCCGCCCCATGCCCGGCCCGGACGATCCCCGCGTCATATTCGTCGGCAACGGCCTGTCCGCCGACGCGCTGAACGACGCCCTGCGGCTTCTCGGCGGCGACGACTTCGACGTGAACGTGATCTCCAAATCAGGCACCACTCTGGAGCCCGCCCTGGCCTTCAGGGTGTTCAGAGGCCTTCTCAAGGATAAGTACGGCCCGGCCGCCAAAAAGCATATATTCGCCACCACGGACGCCCACAAGGGCGTGCTCAAGACCATGGCCGACGAGGAGGGTTGGGAGACCTTTGTTGTGCCCGACGACGTGGGCGGCCGTTACAGCGTGCTCTCCGCCGTGGGTCTGCTGCCCATGGCCGCCGCCGGCATAGACGTCAGGACGGTCATAAATGCCGCCATAGAGGAGTTTGCGGGCCTGGATCTGCGTTCCCCGGAAAATCCGGCCTGGCAGTACGCGGCCGCCAGACAGAATCTCTACCGCCTGGGCCGCAAGATCGAGATCCTGGCCTGCTACGAGCCCAGCTTCCGGTTCATGGCCGAGTGGTGGAAGCAGCTCTACGGCGAATCCGAGGGCAAAAACGGCATCGGCATCTTCCCCGCCTCAGTGGAATTCACGGCCGACCTGCACTCCATGGGGCAGTATATACAGGACGGCCCCCGTACTCTGATGGAGACGGTGGTCAGATTTGAAAAGAACCGCGGCGATTTCGTCATACCCTTCGAGATGGGCGACCAGGACGGGCTGAACTATCTCGCAGGCAAGGATCTGGGCGGCGTGTGCCGCACTGCTGCGGAGGCCGTGAAGGCGGCGCACATATCCGGCGGCGTGCCCAACATGACCGTCACCGCTCCCGCGCGGGACGAGGCCGGCTTTGCCTCCCTTGTCTGCTTCTTTGAGCTCGCCTGCGCCATTTCGGGCTATATGTCCGGGGTGAACCCCTTCAACCAGCCGGGTGTGGAGGCCTACAAAAAGAACATGTTCCGCATGCTGGGCAAGCCCGGCGCGGTATGATTGAAACCCGGTGAAAACCAAAGTTTTCACCGGGTTCATATTTATTTTCCAAACCGCTATTGCGCCTCGGGAAGAAAAATGTTAATCTGTAATTACTAAATCCACCATCAACTTTTAAAGGAGTGTGGTTAACATGGTTAAGTTGATCATGGGCTCGAAGGGATCCGGCAAGACGAAAAGGCTTGTTGACCTGGTGCGCGAGGCCGTTTCCGAGGAAAACGGAGACGTCATCTGCATCGAAAACGAGAAAGCCCTTACTTATGACGTTCCCTATCAGGCCCGCCTCATCGACGCCGGGGATTACGGTATCAATTCCTACGATCTGTTCAGGGGTTTCCTGTGCGGGATACACTCCGGCAATTACGACATAACTCATTTCTTTATCGACAACTTCTTCAAGATCGTCAAGGACGATTCCCCCGACCGTTTTCTGGATTTCGTGAACTGGCTCGACAAGTTCTCCGCCGACGAAAACATGGAGTTCGTGCTGACCGCGTCCGCCGATCCCGACGAGATGCCGGAAGCCGTAAAGAAATTTATAATATAACATGATAAAAATACCGGGGAAAAATCCCCGGTATTTTTATACTATCTCCCGGTACATCGCCGGGGCGTCGGCCTTGGCGGCCGTCTCGCTCACGCGGGTGACCTCGGCCTTCAGGGTGCGCCCGCCGAAGGAGATTTCGATGACGTCGCCCACCTTCACCTGATAGCTGGCCTTGACGGGCCTGCCGTTGACGCTGACCTTTTCCCCGTCGCAGGCGTCGTTGGCCACTGTGCGGCGCTTTATCAGTCTGGATACCTTCAGATATTTGTCAAGTCTCATATCACTCGTCCTTTTGAAAATGCCGCCCTGACGGGCGGCATTTTTGCTTATTTTGCTATTTCATCCTTCAGTGCCTTGCCGGCGCGGAATGCGGGGACGCAGGTGGCGGGAATGCGAACTTCTTCCTTGGTGCGGGGGTTGCGGCCGATGTGCGCGGCCCGCTGTCTGACTTCGAACGCGCCGAAGCCGACGATCTGGACCTTGCCGCCCTCCCTGAGGTTCTCGGCTATGGAATCGAATACGGCGCAGACTGCTTTTTCGCTGTCCTTCTTGGACAGACCGGTCTTCTGTGCCACGGCCGTGATGAGTTCTGCCTTGTTCATTTACCTTGTTTCCTCCCTGTTATTTCTCGGATTGTTCGTAGTCTCTGTATTTTTCCGCAAATGCGTCGCATCCGCGCTGTACGGCAAGCTCAGGGTCTATTCTTCCGCCGCATTTTTCCACGGCGGCAAATATAAGCTCCGCGAAAGCCTCGTCCATGTCCTCCCCGCCGCCCTCGGCGGCCCGGGAAAACTTTTGAGCGCATTCCGTCAGATCGCGCTTTTCGTCATATCCGGCGTCGGCTGCCTTTTTCAGCATCTTCCGGCAGCGCCACAGACCGGGCAGCGTGCGGGCCACGCCGTCTATGGCGTCGGCGGCGGTCTCCTGACCGTGCTCGCGGCGCTTGGCCTTCTCCCAGACCTCCGCGGCTTCCGCGCCCTTGTTAAGCTCTCTGTCGCCGAAAACGTGGGGATGGCGGTAAATGAGCTTGCGGCAGGCATGGTCGCACACGTCGCTGAAATTGAAGCGGCCCGCGTCCTCCTCGATGCCGGCGTGAAAGATGACCTGCATCAGAAGGTCGCCCAGCTCCTCCTTGAGGTGCTCGGAGTCCTTCTCGTCTATGGCCTCGCAGACCTCGTAGGCCTCCTCAAGGCAGTTCTGCCTGATGCTCTCATGGGTCTGCACCCTGTCCCAGGGGCAGCCGTCCTCTCCTCGGAGGATGGCGATGAGCTTTATATAGTCGTTGATATCGTGGTAACGCCCGCAATCAAAATCTATCATATTTTGGTACTTTTCGCAAGTAGCGGAGACCTATCGGCGCATTATTTCAGATGTTTCGGCGCCGGGCGGATGTGCAGCAGCTTTGCGATCTTCTCTCCTTTCGGGATAAGCGCCATGTCGTCGTAAGTGATGGCTCTGGTCTGCACGGCGGCGACGAGGTAAACGGCGACGCCGATGACGATGGAAACGAGCATGCACAGCGCCATACGGCCATAGCTGCTCTCGCCCACCACGGCCGCCAGGAGCTTATAGGCGCCGTAGGTAATCACGCCCATGATGAGGCTGCTCACCAGCGGCTTGGGTATGACCCTGGAAAGCTTGGGCTTGTATTCGTAATGCCTGTTGATGAACGCCTGGTTCATGACGCACATCACCACATAGCACAGCAGGGTGCCGAAGGGCGCGCCGTAAATGTTTATATCCGGGTTTCCCACCAGGAACCAGTCCACGGCGACCTTGATGATGCCGCCGGTGAGTATGGAATAGATGGTCAGCGTCTCGTTGCCGTGGGCCTGCAGGACGGCGTTCTGCACCAGCGAGAAGCAGACGAAGAAGGACGCCACGCCCATCATGGCCAGCAGGATGGGGCCCGCGCCGTAGCTGTTGGGATAGAGTATGTTCATTATGGGGTAGGCCAGCACCGCCAGGCCTATGCCCATGGGCATGCACACGTCCAGAGTTATGCGCAGGGCGTCCTCGGCGATAGCTCCCGCCTCCCGCTGCTTTTTGTCCACCATGCAGGCGGCGATGGTGGGGACGATGGAGATGACCAGCGGCGTCACAAAGGCCGCCGGGAGATTGTAGAGCGTCTGCGCCTTGCAGAACACGCCGAACAGCACGGAGGACTCGTGCTGGCTGAAGCCGGCCGCCAGCTGCAGCCGGTTGTTGATGAACTTTGTATCAATGAGGCTGATGATGCTCATGGCGGTGGCGCCGATGGTGATCGGGATGCCTATCCTGAGCAGCGTGCCCAGTATTTTGCCCCGGCTCTCCGGAGTATCGGGGTCGGAGAGCGGCTCGTACCGGTAATGGCGCCTTTTGTAGGCCGCCATATAGATGAGCACGCCGAAGCCGCCCACCGTGACGCCGAAGGCCGCGCCCGCGCAGGCCGTTTCCGTATCCTTGCCCTGGCGCACGAAAAGGATGGCGAGACCCAGACCCACGATGACCTTGATAAGCACCTCAATGATCTGGCCGATGGTGGTGGGGGTCATGTTCCTGCAGCCCTGGCAGTAGCCGCGGTAGGTGCTGACCATGCACACGAACAGTATGCCCGGGGCGATGGCGTATATGCTCTTGGCAGCCTCCGGCCGGTTCAGCAGCCCGGCCAGCTCCTCCGGAAAGAGGAACATTATCGAGGCGGTGATGATGCCGAGGACGAGGAAGGTCCACCAGGAGACGGAGAAGATGCGCCGGCTCTGCATAATTCTCCCCTGCTCGTTGGCCTCCGCCACCATGCGGGACACGGCCACCGGCAGTCCCGCCGTGGCCATGATGAGAAACACATAATACACAGAGTACGCGGAATAGAAGTACGCATAGCCGTCGTCGCCGAGGATGTTCCCCAGCGGGATCTTGTATATGGCGCCGAGTATCTTCGTTATGATAACGCCCAGCGTCAGTATCACCGCGCCGTGCAGGTAGTTTTGTTCCTTAGGCTGTTCCAAGTGCGCGCCTCCAACGATTTCAGATGCTCAATTATATGCTCGTCCGGTCCCTGATTGTCCAACTCGCGTTAATATACACTAAAAGTATGAACAAATCAAGAAAAAAACGGCAAAAACGCCTCCGCTAAACTTGTTTCGCGGAGGCGCCGGTTTACTGCGGTCGGTACTCAGGCGTGACGGACGCTGTCGATGTGGCGGGTCAGGTCGAGCATCTTGTTGGAGAAGCCCCACTCGTTGTCGTACCAGGCCATGAGCTTTACGAAGTGATCGTTCAGCGCGAGGCCGGCCTTGGCGTCGAAAATGGAGGTGTGCGCGTCGTGGATGAAATCGGAGGAGACGACCTCGTCGTCCACATACTCCATAACGCCCTTCATCGCGCCCTCGGAGGCGGCCTTCATGGCGGCGCAGATCTCGTCGTAGGTGGCGGCCTTCTCCAGACGGCAGGTCAGGTCGACGATGGACACGTCGGCTGACGGGATGCGCATGGAGGTGCCGGTGAGCTTGCCCTTGAGCTCCGGGATGACCTTGCCGACGGCCTTGGCGGCGCCGGTGCTGGTGGGGATGATGTTGCCCAGGATGGAGCGTCCCAGACGCCAGTTCTTCTTGGAGAAGTTATCCACGGTGGACTGGGTGGCGGTGTCGGCGTGCACGGTGGTCATAAGGCCCTCGACTATGCCGAAGTTATCGTTGAGCACCTTGGCCAGAGGGGCAAGGCAGTTGGTGGTGCAGGAGGCGTTGGAGACGACCTTGATGTCGGGGGTGTACTTGTCCAGGTTCACGCCGCACACGAACATGGGGGTGTCGTCCTTGGAGGGGCCGGAGAGGACCACGACCTTGGCGCCGGCGTTCAGATGCGCCTGGGCGGCCTCGGTGGTGAGGAAGGCGCCGGTGCACTCCAGAACGTACTCCACGCCCAGCTCGCCCCAGGGCAGCTGCGCCGGGTCGCGGGAGTTGAGGATGGGGATGCGCTTGCCGTTGACGGTGACGGAGGAGTCGTCGGACTCCACGGTGCCGTCGAAGCGGCCGTGCACGGTGTCGTACTTGATGGTGTAGGCGATCAGCGCGGGAGCCTTGTCGGGAGCGTTTACGGCGACGACCTCAATATCGTCGGAAGCCACGGCGGCCCTGAAAACCAGACGGCCGATGCGGCCGAAGCCATTGATGCCAACTTTGATGCTCATTTGTTGTTCCTCCATATAATGAAATTTTTTCCATCTTGTCAGCGCCGGCGCGCTGGAAAAATATCTCTGCACCGGCAAGTTGATTGTAACATATAATATAAGCAAAAATCAATATTTCCATGCCCGCATAAAACGACGAAATATCGGGTGAATTTCACACTTCTTCGCCCTTACTATTGTGTATTTTGCCGCAGTTTGTTATAATTGGGCGAAAAAACAAGTATTGGAGCGGCATATGGACGCAGCTGGATGCCTGTCCGCGGCTCTTGGGCTCGTCAGCGAGCCCGCGGCGGCGGTGAAAAACGGAAAAATCGAATATATGAACTCAGCGGCCTCCGCGCTGGCGGGCGGCGACCTCACCGGAGCGCCGGCGGACAGACTGCTGCCGCCGCAGATACTGTACACTCAGGCGGAGAGCTTCGTCACCGGCGGCGTTATCTGCGGCAGGAGCTGCGTGGTGCGCGCCGCCTCCGTGGACGGTCTGCGCGTATACGTCATCGAACCGGACAGGGACAGCGGCCGGGATCACGGCATGCTGCTGTCCGCCATGCGCTCAAATCTGGGCAACATCAAGCTCGCCGCCGACAGGATAGCCCTCCTGTGCGAGGATTCCCAGCGGGAAAAGCTCGCGGCCTACGAGGCGGCGCTGTACCGCAGCTATTACCGGCTGAAGCGCCTCGTCGTAAACGTGTCCGCCGCCGACGGCATTTTCAGAGGAACGCTGCCCTTCTCCCCGGCCGTACTGGATCTGTCCCGCCTTTGCCAGGATATTGCCTCCGACGTGAGGACCTTTGCCGCCGGCTCCGGCGTGGAGCTGATATTCGAGACCTCCGGCGGCTGCGTTTGCTACGGCGACGGCGAGCTGCTGGAGCTGATGCTGCTGAATCTGCTGTCCAACAGTCTGCTGCACACCCCGCCCGGCGGCAGGATACGGCTGAGTCTCTCCGAGAGCATGGGCTTCGCGGTGATAACCGTGGCCGACAACGGCGAGGGCATCACGCCGGAGATACTCGGCACGGTGTTTTCCCGCTTCGCCTCCGACATCCCGCTCAGCGACGCCGGCGGCGGCGCGGGCCTGGGGCTCACCATCGCCCGGGGCGCCGCGGAAAAGCACGGCGGCGCGCTGATACTGGAAAGCCGCCCCGGCGAGGGCACCATCGTCCGCGCCACAGTCTCCAAGGGCTGCCCCCCCTCCGGAAAGCTGCGGGCCGCGGAGGCCGAATACTCCTCCGGGGGCATGGACGAGGTCCTGACCCAGCTATCCACCTGGCTTTCCGATACGACGGACATAAATAAATATCTTGACTGAAAAACGCACCGCCGCGGCGGTGCGTTTTTTAATCCAGATACAGTTCTCTCAGCCTGGAGACGTCCTCCGGCGCGAGCTCCAGCTTATCGCGGAGGTAGCCCTCCGGGGAACCGCAGGAATCCATGACGGCGTACACGGCGCCGATATAGCTCTCGTCCACGGTATCCATGGCCCTTATCGTCTCGAGTATGTCCGGGTCGTCCGTGTACGCGCGGCAGCGGTCCAGCAGCGCCGCCGTTCTGCCGCCAAGCCTTGCTTTGGTATACATGTAGTCCTCGGTAATGTACTCCCGCGGCACGCCCAGCGCCGTGAGCAGAAAAGCCGTGCCCGCGCCGACCCTATCCTTGCCCATGGTGCAGTGGTACAGGACGGCGCCGCTGTCGTTATCAAGGAGCAGCCGGAAGAACTGCCGGTAATGGCGTATGGAATACTCGCCCGAGGCCAGCGCGGTATACATGCCGCGCATCAGCGTCTCGCCGCCGCCCCGGTGCCTGTTGATATCCGCCGCCGACATGGTGTACAGCTTCGCCATACTGTCCAGATCGGTGGGCGGCCGGCGGGTTATGCCGTCGGCGCGGACCTCGATCATGGGGCAGTCCACGTACTCCACGCCGTCCAGTATCTCGTCCTCCTTGCCCAGCTTCTCCCAGTCCGTGCGGAAATCCGCCACGGTGTGCAGCCCGATATCCTTCAGGAACTCCGCGTCCTTCGGGGTGATTTCGTTTATCGGCCCGCTGCGGATCACCCGGCGGTACTTCACCCGCCGCCCGCCGGCTCCGGGCATGCCGCCCAGATCTCTGGCGTTGGGCGCTCCCGCGAGAATGCTCTCCGGTGTCCAGCTCATACTTTGTCTCCTATCCCGAAAAGTCTCTTTCCGTTTTCATAAGTCAGCGCGGCGGCCTCCTCCGGCGTCATGCCCTTTACGGCCGCGATCTTTCCCACTATGAATTCCAGCATGCCGGAGTCGTTGCGCTCTCCTCTGTGGGGTACGGGCGTCATGTACGGGCTGTCCGTCTCGGCCAGTATCCGCTCCGGCGGGCACATATTCAGCACCTCCAGCTGCTTTCTGGCGTTCTTGTAGGTCACCGGGCCGTCGAAGCCCAGATACCAGCCGTATTTCAAAAGCTCCTCCGCCATCTCCGGCGAACCGCTGAAGCAGTGGAACACGCCCCGGATGCCTCTGTATTCCCGCACGATGTCCAGACTGTCGCCGTGGGCCTCTCTGTCGTGGACGATCACCGGCATGTCCAGCTCCATGGCCAGCTCCAGCTGCCTGCGGAAAAGCGACTTCTGCTCCTCCCTGCGCTCCCTGTCCCAGTAATAGTCCAGCCCGATCTCCCCGATAGCGACGGTCTTCGGCAGCAGCGCGAGCTTTCTTATAAGCTCCAGTCCGTCCCCGTCCAGCTTGTCCAGCTCCTCCGGATGCCAGCCTGCGGCGGCGTATATGAAAGAATATTTTTCGCTGAGCGCGGCGGCTGCAAGGCTGCTTTCGCCGTCGCAGCCGGGATCGACCACAAGACCGACGCCGTGCTCCGGCAGCGAGGACACCAGCGCGTCCCTGTCGCCGTCGAACGCGTCGCTGTCGTAATGCGCGTGGGTATCGAAATACATTTTCCGCCTCCGTGACTTTAATGGCAGTATTATACGCCGTTTTTTCGCCGCAGGCAACCGCTTTACTTCCTTTGGCCCCGCTGTTATAATACTGGCTATGAAATTTGATTTTTTTACGCCGGAATGGCTGACCGACAAGTTCATATATCTGATGCTGGCGGTGTTCCCGCTGTGGACGGGCTTTGAGGGCTATTCCAACGTGACCTTCTCAAAGTACCTCTTTTTTGTGATATCCACTGGCGTCTGGGCGGCGGGCACCGCCTGTGCCGCCGTTATAAGGCACAGAAAACCGAAAATGAGCGGAGGCGCCTGGGCGGTGCTGGCGCTGCTCTCCGCGGCGCTCCTCTCCGCGCTGCTCTCCCCTTACGGCTCCGACGTGTGGATAGGCGCGGGGAGATACGACGGCTTCGTGTCCCTGCTCCTGTACGGCCTGATCTTTTTGGGCGCGTCGTTTTACGCCCGGCCGAAGTGGGGCTACGCCGCCGCCCTGGCCTTTTCCGTGACCTTCTGCTGCGCCGTCTCCGTCCTCCAGCTGCTGGGCTTTAATCCGCTGAAGCTCTTTCCCTCGGACTGGACGTATTTCGACCACGGCGTCAAGTATTCCGCCGAGTTTCTGGGCAATATCGGCAATGTGGACGTGTTCGCCGCCCTGCTGTGTCTGGCCGTGCCGGTATTTTTCGGGGCGTACGTATGTATCGGCGGCAGGCGCGCCGCCTGGTTCCTCATCCCGGCGGCTTTCGGCGAATTCATCGCTCTTGAATCCGGCGTGGCCTCGGCAAAGCTGGGGCTGGGCGCCAGTCTTGTGCTGGGCGCCGCCGTGCTGATGAACAGGGAAAGGCTGAAAAGGCTCGCCGCCGCCCTGCTCGCCGCGGCTCTGGCGGCCGGACTTGCCGCCTGCGTGCACTTCACCGCGGAGGGCGTCGCTTTCGGAGCCTCCGCGTCCGCCGGAAGCGGCGAGGGCGAGAGCAGCTCCTACGAGCTCGGTCAGATGCTGCACGGTCATTTTGAAGACAGCTACGGCTCCGGACGCATAGGCATCTGGCGGCAGCTTCTCTCCGTGTACCCTCAGCGGCCGCTTCTGGGCGGCGGCCCCGGCACGGTATCCGACCGCATAGAGATCAACTATTCCCGCTATGTCCCGGAGACCGGCAGCACCCTCAAAACCCGTGTGGACAACGCCCACAACGAATATCTGGGCTACCTGATGGACGATGGCGCGCTGGGCTTCGCCGCCTACGCCGCCATGGTCGTGCTGACGCTGATAAGATGGATCAGGCGCCGCCGGGAGGCGGACGCCGCGCTGGGCTGCGGACTGGCGGGCTACTGGGTGCAGAGCTTTTTCGGCATAGGGCTCTGTCTCGTCCTGCCGGTCATATGGCTGGCATGGGGACTGATGTGGGCAAATAACGACGAAATCACGGTGAATAGCGATGAATGACGACATATACGGGCATCTGCTGTCCGGGCTCCCGGACGGCTTAACGGTGGAAGCCGTATCTCTCGGCCGCTCCTGGACGGCGGCGCGCCTATCAGACGGCAGCGTGGGCATGGCGGCGCATTTCGCCGGAAACGCCAAGGGCGACATATCGAAACTGGCGGGCAAGCCTGTCCGCGACGCCGCCGCGCTCATCATGAGCGCCGACGACGAGGCCGCTGGGGCGGGACTTGCTGTCGCAAACGCTTGTTATAACAGTGTTTCACGGGTGGAAGCGCTGAATTGCGGTGTTTCATATGAAACACTCTGCACCGACGGAATGGATCTGCGCGGCGTCAGGGTGGGCGTCATCGGCCGGATGCGGCGCACCGCAGAAAAGCTCCGCGGCGCGGAGGAGGTCTTCGTATTCGAGCTCGACGCCCGGGACGGGGAACTTCCGGCGTCGGAGGAGCCGCGGCTGCTGCCGGAGTGCGGCGTCGTGATCGCCACAGGCACCGCGCTCATGAACCACACGCTGCCGGACATACTCGCCTGGGCGCCCGGCGCGCAGGTGGTGCTGCTGGGCCCGTCGGTGCCTCTGTGCCCCGGAATTCCCGGTATTTCCCGGCTTTCCGGCTTCGTTCTCACGGACAGGGACGGATTCTGGCGCTGGAACGCGGAAGCCGGCGGCTCGCCCATGGCCTTTTGCAGGCCTTATCTGCTGAAATGACAAAAAAGTCTCCGGAGCTCAGGCTCCGGAGACTTTTTCTTTTGTTATTCCACCGCGTCCAGACTCTGGCCGCAGTCGATGCAGATGTCCTCGCTGTCGGCGGTGACGCAGGTGACGTACTCGTCGCCCGAGACGGCCGCGGCGCCGAACTCCACAGGCACGGATACGCAGATGTCCTGGGTGATGGTGAACACGCAGCTGCCCTTCTTGCTGCCCTCGCAGGTGTTTTTGCCCGGCGTGACCACAGGGTCGCCGCAGCACTTGGTCACCGTGGGCCCCACCAGTGCGAAGGGCGTCACCGTGACCGGCACGCATACCGTGGCCAGCTGATAGGCGGCGGCAGCGCAGGTCTGATCCTCGGCTTCCAGCTTGATAATATCCGACATATATCCGACTCCTTATTGTTGTGGGAGGCGAGCTTGCAGCCTCCGTTGTCAGATTATGCCGCTGGCGCCTCCGGCGTTACAGATTTATGAAGCCGCCGTCGCAGGCCAGTATCTGCCCGGTGATGAACGAGGCCCTGTCCGAGGCGAGAAAGCTGACGGCGTCGGCGATATCCTCCGGCCTGCCCAGTCGCGCGAGAGGCGTGGTCCTGGCCAGAGAATCCAGCGTCTCGCTGCCAAGCACCTGCACCATGTCCGTGTCGACGACGCCGGGAGCCACGGCGTTCACCCTTATATGCGTGGGTCCCAGCTCCGCGGCCAGGGACTTCGTAAGGCCGACTACGGCGTGCTTTGTGGATGAATAGGCCGCCTCGCAGCTGGCGCCGTGGAGGCCCCAGATGGAGGCCGTGTTGACGATGCAGCCCGCGTGCTCGTGGAGCATGTGAGGCAGCACCGCCTGAATTGTGTTGAATGCGCCGCCCAGATTCACGTCGAATATCCGCTTCCAGTATTCCGGCGTGATGTCCTGAAACTGGTGCTGCTCCGCTATCCCGGCGTTGTTCACCAGCAGCGTCACCGGGCCGAAGGTCTCCTCCGTCCGGCGCACCATGGCCGCCACGGCGTCCCTGTCGGCCACGTCCGCCTGCACGGCGATGGCGGGCAGGCCCTCGCTTTTGAGGATGTCCAGCACTTCCGCCGCCTTGTCGGCCCGGCGGATGTAATTCACGCACACAGCGTAGCCGTCCCGGGCCAGACGCAGGGCCTCCGCCCTGCCGATGCCGCGGGAGGAGCCGGTTATCAGCGCGACCTTGTTCATTGATCTTCCTCCCAGAATAATTCGTCCAGAGTTTTGCCCAGAGCCCTGCATATGGCGGCGCAGAGCTTTATCGTGGGATTGTAGTCGCCCTTTTCGATGGCGTTTATCGTCTGCCGCGACACGCCAACCATGTCGGCCAGCTGCTGCTGGGACAGGTCGAGGCCCGCCCTGGCAGCCTTCAATCGCAGATTTTTCATGTCACTTCTCCGCCGCTCTGTCTTTCAGCGTCTTGAAAAGCATGGCGGCGAATATCACCAGGAACGCCGCCCCGTAGGCAAGGTTTATGGTGATATGGGTCAGAGCGCCGTTTTCAACAAGGCGCTTGCCGTCACCGAGGTCCTTGGCGAACACGACCAGGCCCAGCGCCGCGATGAACCCCGTCAGCACAAGCCACACCGCCGGCCGCTCCCCCACGGCAAAGTAGGCATCCGTGAGTATGCATTCCACCACGAATACGGTTATCGCCGTTAAAAAGCCCAGCATCATGGCCGTGTAAACGTCGCACCAGACGGTGCCGAAATTCAGATCGACCATGCCCACGGCCACGCAGTATATCAGCAGGGTCAGAAAGCCGTGCCTGTACGCCTTGCCTCTGGCAAATTCCTGCCGCTCGTCGTATTTTGTCTCGACGCCCCGCTTCTTGCGGACAACAGCAAAAACGGCAAATATGGCCACCGCAATAAGGATGCCGAACGCCAGACCCAAAAGATAAGAATCGTTCATATCAATATCCTCCGTCCAAATTCTGAGCGGAGTATAACATGTATGTGATATTTTGTCAAGTATATTTTACTTTATGCCACTAATGCTTATCATTTATCCCGCTGAGCCAGGTGCTCGGCGATCATTTCCTTCACCCGCGCGGCCAGCTCCACGGTCTTTTCCGCGCCGACCTCTTCGGCCGGGATGACGGCGATGACGTCCAGATACACGTCCGTGCCCCTGAGGGCGCGCTTTGCCGCCTTCTCCGTGCCGCTGACGGCGGCGACGGTGATCGGCACGCCGGCCTTCTGGGCGATCTTGAAGGATCCGGCGTGGAACTCGCCCATGCCGGTGGATTTGGAGCGGGTGCCCTCCGGGTATATGCCCACGGAAACCGTGCCTTTTTTGAGGTAGTCCGCCGCCTCGTTAATGGTGACGACGGCGTTGCGGGCGTTATCCCGGTCGATGGGCAGGAAACAGCACTGGCGGATAAATCTGCCCACGATGGGTATCTTCATATTGGAGGGCTTGGAAACGAAGGATATCTGCTGTTTCCTGAGCCTGTTCATAACGATGATCGGGTCCAGGTTGGAGCGGTGGTTGGCAACGAACAGGTATCTCGTACCGGCGGGCAGCAGCTCCTCCCCCGTCACATGGATGCGCAGCCCGCAGAAAAAGCAAATGAGCTCCGCGGTCTGCTCCATGGCCCACACGCAGTAGGGCCGGGGCTTTTCCGCTGATCTGCCGCCGGGCAGAAACAGCGAGATGATGAGCTGGACGAAATAAAAGATCAGAAACGCGGCCAGAAATCCGGCCAGAAACAGCAGGAGAAAATACATCAGGCCGAGCAGAAGCGGGCCGCTGGCGAAAAGGGCGGCGGAGACGGAATACGCGGCTGCGCCGGCCGCGCCAAAAATGCTGAAAGCAATGATCAGCCCCATTATGACAGCTCCTTTGGAAATTGGTTTAACTCAGGCATTTTCGAGTATTATAATGCAATCGGGCGGTCAGCACAAGTCCGGACTATGTTTTTTCGCAGGGATGGTGTATACTGTCCTGCGGAAAATACTAAATGAAAGGAAATTTTAAATATGAAGGTTTCCCAGCTTCCCTACAGGCGCGTGACGGCGGAGGAATTCACCGCCGCCGCGGACGAGGCCGTCGGCCGCGTCAAAAACGCAAAGTGCGCCCAGGACGTCCTCGCCGCCAGAGAGGACTATCTGAAAATGCTCTCGGAGTTCCAGACGGCCGAGGCGCTGTCCTACATGCGCTACTCCATCAATACCGCCGACGAGTTCTATCTTGCCGAGAAGGATTATTACGACGCCGCCGGCCCCGAGGCTGGGAACGCCGCCCTGCGCTGGGCCTCCGCCCTGCTGGACTCTCCCCTGCGCCCGGAGCTGGAAAAGGCGCTCTCGCCCCTGCTGTTCAAAAGCCTTGAGGTGCAGCGCAAGTCCATGTCGCCGGAGATCATCCCCGACATGGTGGAGGAAAACAAGCTGGTCTCCGAATATTCCCAGCTGATGGCTGGCATGGAATTTGAATTTCACGGCGAGAAGCTGCCCCGCCCCATGCTGATGAAATACGCCAAATCCGACGACCGCAGCCTGCGGCGGGAGTGCTACGAGGTGCTGGGCCGGACGCTGGAGAGCTATTCCGGCAGTCTGGACGGCATATACGACTCACTGGTGCGCGTGCGGGACCGCATGGCGAAAAAAATGGGCTACAAAAACTTCGTGGAGCTGGGCTATTACCGCATGGGACGGCTCTGCTACGACCAGTCCATGGTGGAGACCTTCCGGGAGAACGTTCTGCGCGACGTGGTGCCCGCCGTGTCCCGGCTCAGGACCGAAAACGCCCGCAGGCTGGGCATCGGGGACTATCATCTCTACGACGACGGCGTCATCATCCCCGGCGGCGACCCCGTGCCCTGCGGCAAGGAACAGCTCTTCGCGGCCGCCCGGCAGATGTACCATGAGATGGGCGCCGTCACCGGCGAATTCATCGACATGATGCTGGAAAACGAGGCCTTCGACGTGGACTCCCGAAAGAACAAGTGGGGCGGCGGCTACTGCACCTACTTTTACAAGTACCGCCAGCCGTTCATTCTGGCCAACTTCAACGGCACCTCCGGCGACGTGGACGTGGTGACCCATGAGGCCGGGCACGCGCTGAATTCCTACCTCATTGCAGACAACCGCTTCGCGCTGGAGCTGGCCGAGGGCGGCATGGAGACGGCCGAGACCCACTCCATGAGCATGGAGTTTTTCGCCTGGCCGTATATGGACAAATTTTTCGGCGCGGACGCGGACAAATACCGCTATATGCACGCGCTGGATTCCTTCTCCTTTATCCCCTACGGCACCGCCGTGGACGCCTTCCAGCACATCGTTTACGAAAATCCCGGCATGACCCCGGCGGAAAGGAACGCCGCGTGGCTGGATCTGGAAAGTAAGTTCCGCCCCCACATCTCCATGGAGGGCATGCCGTATCTGGAAAAGGGCACCCGCTGGCAGTATCAGATGCATATTTACGAATCGCCGTTCTACTATATCGATTACTGCCTGGCACAGACGGCGGCGTTCCGCTTTCTGCTCGCCTCCCGGCAGGATTGCGCCGGGGCGTTTGAAAAGTATCTCCGCTTCTCCCGTCAGGGCGGCGAAAAGGTCTGGACGGAGCTGCTGGCCGAGGCGGGCTTCCCGTCCCCCTTCACTCCCGGCGCGCTGGGAGAGCTCTCCGGAGACGTGGAAAAGGTCCTGGACGAAATAAAAGTCTGAATCTGAATTGAAAAAACCGCCCGCATTCATATGGATGCGGGCGGTTTTTTTGCGCTGAGTTTACAGGTCTGTTTTCACTTCGCACTCGGCCTCCAGGGCCCTGGCGCGGCGCTCGTTCAGCATCCTGGGCACGATACCGCAGAGGCTGCCGGCCAGAAAGAACGCGATGCCGAACACCATGTTGCTGGTTATGGCCTCGCCCAGCACGGCCAGCGCGATCACCGGCGCGATGATGGGCTTGAAGAAGAATATCAGGCTGGCCGTGGTGGCGCCGGTCTTCTCTATGGCCATCATGTGGCAGACGTAGCCCGCCGCGCTGTTCACCACGCAGATGAACAGGAAGTACGGCAGGGTGGTGAGGTTTATGCCGGAGAGCAGGGGCACGCCGCTGAACATGTCCAGCCCCAGGCTGCCGTAAAAGCCCTGCACCGACGGGATATACCCCAGTAATATGATAACGAGCAGCTCCGCCGAGCCGAAGATGAAGCTGCCGCAGGTGACGGCCAGACCGCCGCAGCGGTAGGTGAGCTTTTTGCCCAGGACGCCGTAAAGCGCGAACACCAGCGCGCTGATTATGGACAGCGTGACGCTGAGCATGCTGATATCAGTCCCGGAGGAGAAGGGATTTATTATTGCCGCGATGCCGCAGATCTCCAGCGCCAGGGCCAGGATGTTGTTCCAGTGTATCTCCTCCCGCAGGATGAAATACGCCAGCAGCGTGACGAATATGGGGTTTCCGGAAAAGAGCACCGCCACCACGCTGGCCTTGCCGTACACGATGGCCAGCTGATAAAGCACCATGCTGACCGGGACGCACAGAAAGCCGGTCAGCGCCAGCCGGGCGCAGTCGCTGCCGTTCAGGCGCACGCCCTTCTGCCGCAGTATCCTCAGGGCGAAGGGCACAAGGCACAGCCCGCCGATGAGGAACCGCTCCACCGTTATCTGCATGGGCTTGAACACGCCGCTCACCGCGGGCATCTTCAGCATGACCTCCATCGTGCTGAAGATCAGCGTGCACAGCACAATATAAACATATCCGACCGCCGTATCCTTTTTCATTTCAACCCTCCGCCGCAAACGCACAAAACGTTTGAATTATAGCACTCCTCCCCTGCTTTGTAAAACGAAAAATCGTTGTGCCGCCGGTGTGCTTCCGGCAAAGTGAAAACCATTTCCGCCCCTGCGGCATACAATGTCAGTATGCGGGGGCGCTTTCTCCCGCGTCCGGCGCCATAAGGAGGACACGCGCATGATAATTGACGTACAGGACGTTTCGCTCACCTATCAGTCGCCCGACGGCGAGGTCGAAGCGATAAGAGATATAGCCTTCCGGATGGAGGAAGGCGAATTCGTCAGCATAGTCGGGCCTTCCGGCTGCGGAAAATCCACGCTGCTTTCCCTGATCGCGGGTCTGGAAAAGCCCACGGGAGGGCGGATATTCATAGAGGGCGAGGCCGTGCAGGCCCCGTCGCCGAAGGTGGGCTACATGCCCCAGCGCGACCAGCTGTTCCCCTGGCGGAACATCTGGGACAACGTAACCCTCGGTCTTGAGATAAGAAAACAGGATACCTGGCAGAATCGGATGCGCGTGCGGGAACTGCTGGAGAGATACGACCTGAAGGACTTCTCGGATAAGATGCCCTCTCAGCTCTCCGGCGGGATGCGGCAGCGCTGCGCCCTTATACGCACGCTCGCCGCCCAGCCGGAGATCCTCCTCCTCGACGAGCCGTTCTCCGCCCTGGATTACCAGACGCGGCTGGCGGTGTCGGCGGATATCTTCCGCATCATCCGTCAGGAGCACAAGACCGCGCTTTTGGTGACCCACGATATTTCCGAGGCCATCAGCATGTCCGACAGGGTCATAGTACTGTCCCACAGGCCCTCCGTGGTGAGAGCCGAGCACGACCTTTCCCAATACGGCGGCATGCCGCCCATCGAGCGCAGAAATACCGAAAACTTCAGAACGATATTCAATCAGATATGGAAGGAGCTGGATGTGGATGCTGCCTGACTCCCTCTCGCCGCAGAGACTTCAGTATCTGCGCGCAGGCCGGCGCAGACGCCGGGCCGTGCGGCTTTTTCAGATCCTGCTGCTGGCGGTATTCCTCGGTCAGTGGGAGCTTACGGCCCGGCTGGGACTGGTGGACGCCTTCGTGGTCAGCTGTCCCTCCCGCATCGTCGCAACGCTGGGGAGCCTCTACGCCTCCGGCGACCTGTGGCTGCATGTGGGCACCTCGTGTCTTGAGACCGCGGCCGGCTTCATCCTGGGCACGGTGCTGGGCACGCTGGCGGCCGTCGGACTCTGGTGGAGCGACTTTGCGTCGAGGGTGCTGGACCCCTATCTCGTGGTGCTCAACGCCCTGCCCAAGACCGCGCTGGGGCCCATATTCATCGTCTGGATGGGCGCCGGAACGGCCTCCATCATCACCATGACCCTGGCTATTTCCATAATCGTCACCATACTTAACATGCACGTGGGCTTCGTCTCCACAGACCGGGAAAAGATCCGGCTGATGCGCACCTTCGGCGCCAGCCGGGGGCAGATACTGCGCAAGCTGGTCTTTCCCGCCAACTACCCCACCCTGTTCAACACCCTGAAGGTGAACGTCGGGCTGTCCTGGGTCGGCGTCATAATGGGCGAATTTCTTGTTTCAAAAGCCGGTCTGGGATACCTGATCGTCTACGGCTCTCAGGTATTCAACATGGACCTTGTCATGACCACCGTGCTCCTTCTGGCCATAGCGGCGGTGGCGATGTACCAGTGCGTGCTGTGGCTGGAGAAGATACTCAAAAAACGTTTGGGAGTGGTTTAATGAAAAAAATTGCCGTAATTCTGCTGGCCCTGGCGCTGCTTCTGTCCTGCTGCGCCTGCGGCGCCGCCAAGAAAGAGAAAGTCACCGTGAAGCTCAACGAGGTCACCCATTCGGTGTTCTACGCGCCCCAGTACGTGGCGCTGGAAAAGGGCTTCTTCGCCGACGAGGGCATAAACATAGAGCTCACCAACGGCGGCGGCGCGGATAAGGTCATGACCGCCGTGCTGTCCGGCCAGTCGGACGTGGGGCTCGCCGGGCCGGAGGCCTGCATTTACGTCTACAACCAGCAGAAGACCGATTACCCCGTGGTCTTCGCGCAGCTGACGAAGCGCGACGGCTCCTTCCTCGTCGGCCGCGCCGACGGGACCTTCTCCTGGAGCGATCTCAAGGGCAAGACCGTCATCGGCGGCAGAGCCGGCGGCGTGCCGGAGATGACCCTGGAATACGTCATGCGGCAGAACGGCGTGGTGCCGGGCACGGACGCCACCGTGGACACCACCGTGCAGTTCAACATGATGGCCGGGGCCTTCACCGGCGGGAACGGCGACTACGTGACGCTCTTCGAGCCCACCGCCACCCAGGTCGTCCAGGCCGGCAAGGGCTATATTCTCGCCTCCATCGGTCAGGAGAGCGGCGAGATACCGTACACCGCCTACTTCGCCTCCCAGAGCTATATCGCGGCCCACCCGGACACGGTGCAGGGCTTCGCCAACGCCGTGGCCAGGGGGCAGAAGTGGATACAGGACCACACCGCCGCCGAGGCCGCCCAGGCCATCTCCGCCCAGTTCCCGGACACCGACGTGAAGGTGCTGGAGAGCGTGGTGCAGCGCTACAAGGACATAGACGCCTGGAACGCCGCGCCGGTGATGAAGCAGGAGGCTCTGGAGCGGCTGGAGACCGTCATGGAGACCGCCGGAGTGCTCAAGCACGAGCAGTGGGTCGATTTTTCCAAGCTGGTCAACAACAGCTTCGCCGAAAAGGCAAAATAGGCAAAAATATCCCGCGTCGAAGGACGCGGGATATTTTACAGCGTGTCAAAGAACTCAAAAAGAAGTGGCCTCCAAAGGTTTTGCGGGGGAGCTCGAGGGCGGGCGGAGCCCCGCCTCGAATCAGATAAATAGCTGCCAAAGTCTTGCTGCGCAAGGCTTTGGGAAGCGAAGCGACGTTTTTTGCAAATATTCGGTTTTGCAAAAAACTCGGCGTTTTGAGACTGTCAAAATATCTTTTTTGACAGTCTCAAAAATATCCCGCGTCCTTCGACGCGGGATATTTTACTGTTCGGTTTCGGCCAGACGCAGGAGATACTTGCCGTAGTTGGTCATGTGCATGCTGTCGGCGATCCGCTCCAGCTGGGTGCGGTCGATGTAGCCCAGGCGGAACGCCTCCTCCTCCGGGCAGCCCACCAGACGCCCGGTTTCAAACTGGATGCGGCGTATGTCCTCCGAGGCGCGGAACATGCTCTCCGCGTTGCCGGTGTCGAACCAGTGGAATTCCCTGCCCAGCGGCACGCAGCTGAGCGTTTCCCGCTGCAGATACGCCCGGTTCACGTCCGTGATCTCCAGCTCGCCCCGGGCGGAGGGGCTTATCAGGGCCGCGATATCCACCACGCTGTTGTCGTAAAAATACAGGCCGGGCACGATGTAGTGGGATCTGGGCTTCCGGGGCTTCTCCTCCAGGGACAGCACCCGTCCGCCGCCGTCGAACTCCACCACGCCGAAGGGACGGGGGTCCTCCACATAGCAGCCGAAGATCACAGCGCCGCGCGAAAGCGAACGGGCCCGCTCAAGGTCTATCCCGAAGCCCGCGCCGTAGAAGATGTTGTCGCCAAGAATGAGGCACACCGGGTCGTCCCCGATGAAGTCCCGCCCGATAATGAAGGCGTCCGCAATGCCGCGCTGCACCGGCTGCTCCAGATAGCTTATGGCAATGCCGAACTGGCTGCCGTCGCCCAGAAGGTTTTCAAAGGTCTTTATCTCCCCCACGGGCACGATCACCAGCACGTCCTTTATCTGGGCCATCAGCAGCGTGGAGAGCGAATAGTAAATGTTAGGCTTGTCGTATATGGGCAGCAGAGGCTTGCAGACCGGCTTCGTCATGGGATACATGCGCGTCCCGCGCCCCGCCGCGAGAATTATGCCTTTCATAGCATCTCTCCTGTCAACTATCATTTTTTGCCATTATAATACGCTGCCGCGCGCAAAACAACGCCTATATGTGAACTTTACGAAAACTTAAGGAGTTTGAAGCAAAAAAGCTTCCGCCATCCGGCGGAAGCTTTTTTGACTGTATCACTTTCAGCCGACGTGGATGACCTTCTCCATCAGCTCGGCGGCGGGTACGTTGGGATTGTGGTAGCGCTCGCGCTTTTCCGTGGGGCCGCCCAGAGAGATCGCCTGTTTGGGGCAGTACTGCAGGCAGCTGACGCACTGATAGCAGTTGTCGCCGAAGCTGGGCGTGCCGGCTATGAGACGGATGTTTCCGTTGGGGCAGATCTTCACGCACTGGCCGCAGCCTATGCACTTGTCGGCGTCAACCAGGAACTTGTGGGATTTGAGCTTGGTTATCATGGGCCAGCCCTTGTACTCCAGCTCGTTAATCTTGTAGAGCGGCGGGCGGCCCTCCTTCTCGACACAGGCGAGCACGTCGCCCGCGATCTTCGCGGCGGTCTCCTCGGAGCGGCGCTGCGCCGCCTCAGGCGTCATGGGAGGCACCATCAGCTGGTGCGGGAACAGCACGATGTAGCCGCACTGGTGGGACATCATGGCCCAGTAATCAAGCCCGATGACCTCGTCGATCATGTGCAGGCCGTTGCCTGGATAGCCGGCGAACTGGCACACGCCGAAGGTGTAGGCGTCCGGCGAGACCTTGATCTCCTTCACGAACTCGCCCACATCCCCGGGCAGTCCGCCGCCGTAGCAGGGAAACACGAAGCCGACTCTCTTCGCGTCCCTCACATCGGTGACTGCGGGACGGCTGCGCATCAGGACGATGTCGGTATCGCCCAGCTTCGAGGCGATGTTCTTTGCCATATCGAGGCAGTTTCCGGTGCCGGAATAGCAGAAAATTACGTTTTCGCTCATAAAAAAAGTCTCCTTTCGTGTTTGTCGCTATTATGAGCGTATTGTACAACAAAAAAAGTTGTGATACAATAGTCCCGCACAAAATAAAACACCGGAGGCCCAAATGTACCATATCAAAAACGACCGCAGGGCGGCCAAGTCCGTGGAGCTCATCTGCGGCGCGCTTTTGCAGCTCATTTCCGAAAAGCCCTTCGCAGAAATAACCGTCACCGACATCCGCGCCGCTCCACCGTCAGCCGCTCCACATTCTACCGCAACTTCGACTGCCTCACCGACGTGCTTGAGCTTTTGTGCGACCGCGGCTTTGAGGAGCTTTTCAAAGGCGGCTTCAGCGGCAGTCTCAAAACCGAGGTGTTCAATTACTGGTTCGACAACAGCGCCATCCCGGAGGCGCTGGTGGAGATTCGCCGCCCGGATATTTTTTTCGACAGCTTCCGCCGCTGCGCGGCCAGACTGGACAGCCTGCACTTCCTCGCCGGAGACCCGGTGCGCTACGATTACTTCGTGTCCATGATAACCTCCGTGATGATGGGCATACTGGTGACCTGGATAGAGCACGGCAAACGGGAGACCCGGGAGGAGCTGGCCGGGATACTGGCCGACGAGTTCGAGGCTATGTCCACCCTGGGCATCTCCTGACATGTTCACAGAATATTTTAATTTGCTTCACACTGGCTTCATAAAGATATTGTATTTTGTAATCGTTCAAGGGAAACCGAGAACAGACACTTTTTCTCCTACATCTCCTCTCTTTTTTGAACTCATGAATTCCGCCCCCGCCGCTTTCATGCGGCGGGGGCAAATTCTTTTGTTACCCCATTGACAATTCGCCGAATATGCATATAAAGTATATATGGATAACATATGTGAGCGGGGAGGTCATCCGACATGCTGAAATACTACATCACCACCCGCTGCGCAGGCTGCGGAGGCTGCCATTCCGTATGCCCTCTCAACTGCATCGACACCTCCTCCCGCCCCCTTGTGATCGACCAGAAGCGCTGCGTCGGCTGCGGCTGGTGCGAGCTTGCCTGTTCCCTGCGCGCGATAGAACACAGAAGTCAGAGCTCCAAACTGTATTGAGGTGAACTGATATGAAACAGAAAGAAGAACGGGAATACAACATCAGCCGCGTCATCAGCGCCGCCCAGACGCTTTTCATCAACGACGGAATCTACGCCACCTCCATCAACCGCATAGCCCAGGAGGCCGATCTTTCGCCCATGTCGGTATACCGGTACTTCAACAACAAGGACACTCTGGTATACACCGTCTGGCAGGTCGCCCTGGCCACCTTTTTCGGCAAATATATGGAGCGATACAACGCCGCCATCAACGACAGCATGACCGGCTTCGACAAATACGTCGTGGCCATGGACATCTATTTCCAGATCTACAACGAGATGCCGAAATGGTTCAATTATACCCAGGAGATGTTCTCCTACGCCCCGTCGGAAAAGAGCTCCGGCGCCGAGATCATCAACGTTTTCTGGCAGTATTACGACAAGGAGATACCCGTCCCCGCCCTGAAGGCCCTGCGCGAGGGCGTGGAGGACGGCTCCATTCGCAGCGACATCAATATTTACACCGTCTATCAGTGCCTTTTGAACGCATACACCGGAACCGTGATCTATGAAAACCTGTCCTTCGGCGTCTCGCCGGTGGACGTCGTGAAATTCACCGGAGACCTTATAGCTAATTATATAAAAAGCGGCAAATGATTTTGTTTATTCAGACAAAAGTTTAAGTTTTGTATGAATTGCTCTGTGCAAATGTGACAAAAGATACAGAAAAGAAGGACCGGCCGAATTATATTGACAATAGTTTAGCAAGGTGACGTCCTTCTTTTTTTTACACAAGTCTGTTAGTGGACATAACAAATCCAGTTATGACTAACATCTGTTATTAATGATATCAACTTGTGAAGACAAGGGGGGCTTTGCATGAGCACAGTCAAGCGGACCGCCGAGCAGTACGATATTTCGGCATATCTTCCTTTCTGGAACAATCTGAAGCCTTCGCAAAAAAGCGCGCTGAGGTCATGCCAGCAGAAGACCTACACCGACAGGGAAAAGATCATGCTGGGGCCCAACGACCGCAACGGCTTTCTTCTGGTGCTGGACGGCAGCATCCGGGTGTATATCTCCTCCCCCGGCGGGCGGGAATTCACCCTTTATCACGCCGGACGGGGCGAGTTCTGCAGTCTGCTGCCCATGGACGGACAGGGCACCCCCACGCTGGAGGCTTTCGGCGGCTGCACCTTCGTGCACATCAACATGCTGGTGCTCCTACCCATTTTCAGCCTCTATCCGGACTATGTGAACTACTTCCTTTCCCATATCGGCAAAAACGTGCAGAGCGTTCTGAACAACATTGAGCACGCCTTCTTCAATCCGCTGAAGAGCAGTATCGCGCGCATCATCCTGGAAAGCTGCCCCGATGGGATCGATACCATGTACGTGACCCACGAGCAGATAGCGAACCATTTCGGCACCACCCGCGAGGTGGTGAGCCGGGAGATTGAGGGCTTCAGGAACCAGGGACTCATCAGTACCGGCCGCGGACGGATAACCGTCCTTGACCGCCGGGGTCTGCTGCGGGTGGCCGAGCCCTGAACAATGTGCATCCGTGCGGCAGAGGGACCGCACATAAGCATAAGAGAGACTAAATTTTTTTATGGAGGTAAACACAATGTATTACAGCAGTGGTAACTACGAAGCATTTGCTACCCCGAAAAAGCCGGAAGGCATCGAGAAGAAATCCGCCTACATAGTCGGCACCGGCCTCGGCGGCCTGGCCGCGGCCATCTTCCTGATCCGCGACGCCCAGATGCCCGGCAATCACGTCACTCTGTTCGAGCACCTTCCTCTTGCCGGCGGTTCCTGCGACGGCATCTACGACGCCACCAAGGGCTTCGTGATGCGCGGCGGCCGCGAGATGGACAACCACTTCGAGTGCATGTGGGATCTGTTCCGTTCCGTCCCCTCCATTGTCAATCCCGGCGAGACCATCTTCTCCGAGTACTATGCCCTTAACAAGGACGACCCCAACTTCTCTCTCTGCCGCGTAACCGAGAAGCAGGGCCAGGACGCCCATACCGACAGAAAATACGCTCTCACTCCCGGCGCCGGCATGCAGCTGCTGAAGCTGTTCATGACCCCCAACCGCGATCTTGAGGACGTCACCATCGACGACGTGTTCGACGATGAGTTCTACAGCACCAACTTCTGGATCTACTGGCAGACCATGTTTGCCTTTGAGAAATGGCATTCCGCACTTGAGATGAAGCTCTATCTGCAGCGCTACATCCACCATATAGACGGTCTGCCCGATCTGTCCGCACTGCGTTTCACCCGCTACAACCAGTATGAGTCCATGATCCTCCCGATGTGCAAATACATCACCGATCGCGGCGGAAAGATTGAATTCGACACCACCGTCACCAACGTCGTCTGCGACTGCACCCCCGAGAAGAAAGTCGCGAAGAAGATCGAGTACACCCAGAGCGGCAAGGCCAAGACGATAGACCTCACCGAGAACGATCTGGTCTTCATCACCAACGGCTGCCAGGGCGACTGCTCCGTCTACGGCGATCAGAATACCGCCCCCACCGTCACCATCAAGAACGGCCAGAGCCCCTCTTACGAGATGTGGTCCAAGATAGCCGCTCAGGATCCGGCCTTCGGCCATCCCGACAAGTTCTTCAAGGACATCAAGGAGACCTCCTGGGAGTCCTGGACCGTCGACACCGCCGACAAGAAGATACTCAAGGCCATCGAGAAGATCTGCAAGCGCGATCCTCTGTCCGGCAAGGTCGTCACCGGCGGCATAGTCACCTGCAAGGATTCCAGCTGGCTGGTAAGCTGGACCATCAACCGTCAGGGCCAGTTCCAGGAGCAGCCCAAGGATCACTGCCTGATCTGGGTCTACGGCCTGAATTGCTGGGACGACAAGGGCGACTTTGTGAAGAAGAACATGTGCGACTGCACCGGCGCCGAGCTCTGCGAGGAGTGGCTGTACCACATCGGCATCCCCGAGGACGAGATCGTCGAGCTTGCCACCAAGAAGTGCAACACTACGCCGTGCATGATGCCTTACGTCACCACCTTCTTCGAGCCCCGCGCTGAGGGCGACCGTCCGAAAGTGGTTCCCGACGGCAGCGTGAATATAGCCTTCCTCGGCCAGTTTGCCGATACCCCGCGCGACACCGTGTTCACCACCGAGTATTCCATCCGCACCGGTATGGAATCCGTGTACACTCTGTGCAACGTTGACCGCGGCGTGCCCGAAGTCTGGGCCAGCGTCTACGACGTGCGCGACCTTCTGTACGCCACCAGCAAGCTGCTGGACGGCAAGAAGCCGCTTGAGTTCATCATGCCCACCATCGCCCCGTTCCTGGGACTCGGCAAGGAGCTCCTCACCAACAACGTGGTGGCGGATCTGCTCAAGAAGTACAACATAGTCTGATAACCCTCTTATAGAAAACTCCCGGAAGCCTGACGGCTTCCGGGAGTTTTTTAATTCGTTATAGTATCGCCAGGCCCGTGTCTGGGTCGAACAGCCTTATATTCTCGCGCTGGAGGGTTATGCCCACCTGGGAATTGCCGCCGGTGCCGGTCTCCGCAATTTCGGCGGCCAGGGAAGCCGGGACGACCACTATCATCTCCGTCCCGCCGAAGGCAAGATGCAGCTGTACGGTGCTGCCGGTTAGCTCCTTCATGGTGACCTCCGCTTTCATGCCCCTGTCCGGGGCCACGGTCACGAATTCCGGGCGTATGCCCAGCACGCAGGCCCGGCCCTGCAGCTCCTCCACCGGCGTGGAAAGCGGCGGCAGCTCCACAAGCTCGTCCATTATTCTGGCGCACATCACGCCCCGGCGCTCCTCAAGCTCGGTATTGATGAAATTCATCTGCGGCGTGCCGATGAAGCCCGCCACGAAAAGATTGGCCGGATGGTCGAACACCTCCTGCGGCGCGCCGATCTGCTGGACGACGCCCAGATTCATGACCACTATCCTGTCGCCCAGCGTCATGGCCTCTATCTGGTCGTGGGTGACGTAGACAAAGGTGGTGTTCACGCGCTTGCGCAGCTTCACCAGCTCCGCGCGCATCTGATTTCTCAGCTTAGCGTCCAGGTTGGACAGCGGCTCGTCCATGAGATACGCCTTGGGATTGCGCACTATGGCGCGGCCTATGGCCACGCGCTGGCGCTGGCCGCCGGAGAGCTGCTTGGGCTTTCTCTTCAGCAGGTCGGTTATCTCCAGTATCTCGGCGGCGGCTTTGACCTTTTCGTCGATGATATGCTTGGGCTCCTTCCTCCGGCGCAGGCCGAAGGCGATGTTGTCGTAGACCGTCATGTGCGGGAAAAGGGCGTAGTTCTGGAACACCATGGAAAGGTCGCGGTCCTTGGGCTCCACATCGTTCATGTATTTGCCGTCGATGTACAGCTCGCCCTCGGTTATCTCCTCCAGGCCCGCTATCATGCGCAGGACGGTGGATTTTCCGCAGCCGGACGGCCCGACAAGTACGACGAATTCCTTGTCCGCCACGTCGATGCTGAAGTCGGTGACGGCCCTGACCTGATTGTCATAGACCTTGGATATGTTTTTAAGCGTCAGTTCCGCCATCGTCGTCAGATCCTTTCATATGGGAAAAGAGGGTGCGCTCCTCGTATCTGTCCTTGAGATCGGCAAATTTTGCCTTGAGGAGCCGCCTGATGTATTTATACAGCACCACCAGCATGACGCACACGAACACCGCCGGGCAGAGCAGGAATATCAGCCGCAGCAGAAGCAGCGTGCCGCAGCGGCTCTCCACCAGTCTGGCGGCGTTCTCCCAGTACGGGTACTCGATGCCGTTCAGATGCATGATCCGCTTGCCGGAATTTTTCAGCACGCTGCTGAAAATGCTGCCGGAGGTGTAGCGCAGGGAGTTTTCCACTACCTCGCAGCTCTTGTCCGCGTTGAGCTCGGTGTTGGCGAGCCCCGCGGCAAAGCCGACGACGGGGTTGGGAAGCACCGCCTCGTAGCAGGTTATGGCGGCCGACGAGGTCTGAGTCGTCCCGCCGGAAGAGCTCGTCTGTCCGCTGCCAGCCGACGCGGCGGCAGCGGTCGATGAGGTCCCGGCTCCGGTTGACGTACCCTTGCCGGTCGACGTACCTGTGCCGGCGGATGTGTCGGTTCCTGAGGACGTGCCGGTGCCGGTATCGGACGCAGGCGCAGAGAGCGAATTGTAGGCGTCGTAGAGCATGTACAGCCCCAGGCCGCCGTCGTAGGCGGCCTTGTCGGCCTTGTCAGTCTCCCGGCGCACCACGCCGGCCACGACAAACGGGCGGTTATTCACAGAGACGGTCATGCCCGCCAGGTTGGAGCTGCCGAACAGCTTCCAGGCCAGCTCCTCGTCCAGCACTACCCTGTCGTGCATCACGTCGGATTCGGAAAAGTAGCTGCCGCTGAGAAGAGTCAGCGGATGGAAGAAGAAGTAGTTGCCGCCCACGGCGATGACCGAGGCGTCGGACGAGCCGTGGTCGCCGGCGATGCTCACCTTCCCGGCGGCGCTGAACGCGTCGGTGTAGATGTTCTTCACGCCCTCCGGCATCGTGTCGGAGACGGAGGACTTGATTTTTTGCCTGAAGCCCGCGATCTTGCCCGTGTCAAGGCTGCCCGCAGGGGCGAAAACCGATATCTGGGCGTACTTTACTCCGCTCTTCCCCGCCCAGACGGACGCCGCGTTCTGGCTGCGGAGGCTGCGCCCGGCGGAATTGAACATCGCCAGGCAGACCACTGCCAGCACAGCCGAAAGCAGGCTGACCGAGGCGAAGATCAGCCATTTTTTCGGCGGCTTTTTAATTTTGATTTTCGGTATTTTCATCATGAATCCGCAAGCTTCACATGGTCCTTGTTGTTTACCGGCTTGCTGCTGGTGGTTATGACGTAGTCATTGGGATTGATGGCTCCGGAGACGGCGGTGTTGGTGTCGTCGGAGGCCACCTTTTCAATGTCCACCCGGCTGGCGATGTACCGGTTGCCCAGGGGGCTGCTCTTGGAGACCACCGTCAGCACGAAGTCGCCGTTGGAATCGCTTCTGATGGCGCTGTTGGGCACGATGGTATCGTACTGGGCGCTGCGCTCACCCACAGAGATGGTGAGGCTGGTGCCCTCGGTCACGTCGCCGGTGAGGTCGAATACCAGAAGGCGGTTGGTCTGGGGATTGGACGGGTCGGGCTTGATGGTCTGCAGCGTGGCCTTGATCTCGCCGTTGTAGTAGTTGGAGACGGTGCCTTCGTCGCCCGCGTGCACCTTTCTGGCCTTATCGTTGGTCACGGAGAAGGACACGCAGTAGCCGTGATCCGGCAGAACTATAGTGGCCAGCGGCGCGCTGGAATCGTAGGTCTTGCCAGCCACGGCGTTCAGGCTCTTGATGACGCCTGCCACCTTGGCCTTGATATCGGTCTGAGAGGAATTCTTGGCCAGCTCTCCGATGGCGGCCTGCTGGCTGGCGATGGCGGCTTTCTTGTCCAGAAGCTCCAGCTTCTGCTTCGCGGCCGCCTTGCTGTCGGTGGACTTCTTTGCCGCGAGGTCAACGAGGTCATCCTCAAGGGCGCGCTGCTTTGCCTTCACGTCGGCCGCGGCATCGTCATAGCCGGTCTGCCTGGTCTTGAGCGTTTCCAGATTGCTCTGGGCGGTCTTGAGCACGGCCTCCGCCGCCTTGGCGTCCTTCGTCGCGGTCTTCAGAGCCTCGCTTGCCTGTTTCTGGGCCGCGTTGGCCGCTTCGTTGGCGCTGTTTTCCTGATTTACCTGCCCGGAGGCATAGTTCACGGCATTCACGTCGCTCGTTATGATGCTGTACGCCTTGGCCTGATCGTAGCTGCCGTGGACCGTAGCGCCCTCATAGCCGGTGTATCCGCTGGTGGCGGCGCGGCGCACCTTGTCGCCCAGGCCGTTCAGGTCGAAGTTGTTATAGACCGACTTCAGCTCGTCGTTGCCCTGAATCGACGCAATGATGGCCTGACGGTCTCCTCCCTCGCCCACAATAACGGAGTATTCGTAGTCCGTATAGGCCTTTATCAGCTCCTGAGCACTGGTTTCATTGCCTCCTGCAGACTTCACCTGATCAGTGACCACAGCGGCGATCAGTTCTTCCAGATACTTGCCGTAGGCTGATTCGTCGTTTGCCAGCTTGCTCTGGGCCGCGGCGAGGTTGGCGGAGGCGCCGGAGGAAGTAGACGACGAGCCGCTGTCGGAGCTTGTGGTGCCGCCGAGATCGTCCACCCTGCTCTGGGCCTTGTCGTACTTTGCCTGCGCCTGGGCGACGGCGTCCTGCGCGGCGGCGATATCCGCGTCGGAGACGAACAGCTTGTTCGCCTTGTCCTGGGCCGCCTGCAGATCCTCTTTCGCGCGGCTCACGGTGAGATTATCCTTGGCGTAGTCGGCGGAGGTGGCGTCTATAAGCGCCTCGCTGTATGCCAGCACCAGCGCCCGGAGCTGATCCTGGGCGGAACGCAGCTCGTCGCTCTTGGCGGCGGCAAGGGTGAAGAGCACGTCGCCCACCTTGACCGTGTCGCCCTCCTTCACCTTCACGGACTCTATCTCCCGGGACTGGGAGAGCATGACGTCGTAGCTGCCGTTGGCGGTGACCAGTCCGGAGCCGCGGATCTTGGAGGTTATCTCGCCGCTCTGCACATACTGGGTGGCCACCTCCGGCAGGGACTTGTTCATAATAGTATTGGAGAAAAACGTCAGCACCAGCATAACGGCCAGAAATATTATGGCGGCGTTTTTGACCCATTCCCTTTTCTTTACAGTCATTTCCATTTCTTCTTACCCCTTAACGCTTCCGGAATTTGCAATGCCCTCCACCAGATATTCCTCGCCGTGGAGGAACAGCAGCAGGGACGGGATCATGTATATCGTTGCCATGGCGAAGGCGAGACCGATCTCGCCGGTATTGATCTGCGAAAGGAAGATGGACAGGGGCTGCTTATCCGGGTCGTTGAGCAGGATGAGCGGCTGCTCCACCATGTTCCAGTAATCGATGAACACGAGTATGGCTATGGAATATGTGGCCGCGCGGCACTGGGGCATGCATATGCGGGTGAAGATGTACCACTCCCCCGCTCCTTCCATCTTCGCGGCCTCGATGAGGGAATACGGTATGCGCCGCATGTACTTTGTCAGAAGAAACACCGAAAACGGGGCGAATATGCCGGGGAGCACGATGGCCCAGCGGGTGTTTATGATGCCCAGCCACTTGCTGACCAGAAAGTTCGGCACCAGGGTGACCTGATAGGGCATGAGCATCAGTATCACATAGAAGAAAAATATGAACGCGCGCACCTTGCCCCGCCAGCGGGTGAAGCCGTAGGCCGCCACGGAGGCGATGGCCACCTGAAAGATCACGATGGGCACCACAAGAATGACGCTGTTCCAGAATTTGATGAGATAATCGGGGGAACGGACAAGGCCGTTGATATACTGGGAAAACGACACCTTGTCGGGGATGAGCTTCAGATTCACGAAGCCGGACTGATAGCTGGCCGTCCTGTCCGTGGAGAACACGGGGCCGTAGTTCGCCGTGATCTCCGACTCCGTCATGAAGGAGTTGGTGATGGTGAGCACGGTGGGAAGCAGGAAGGCCACCGCGAAGGCGGCGCACAGCAGGAACATGACGAACCTGCCGAAATAACGCTTTTTCCTCATCCCTCCACGTCCTTTCCGAATCTGTCCTCCGCGTAGAACAGCAGCGCGATCAGGCCCACCATGAACAGGGCCATAACCACCGCCGCCGCGGAGAGCTTCTGATAGTCGAGACTGTTGAAGGTGTTGTTCATGAAGTGCTGGAGCATGTAAAGTCCCTCGTACGGATAGTCGCCGGTGAGCAGATACACCTCCCGGAAGACCTTGAAGGAGTTTATCATGGACAGGATGGTCACAAACAGTATCGTCGGCGAGAGATACCGGAGCTTGATGGCGAAAAGGCTGTAGGACGGCGTGGCGCCCTCCACGGCCGCCACCTCCAGCAGCTCCTTCGGGATGTTGGCCAGACCCGCCATGAACAGGATCATGTTGTAGCCCAGGTTTTTCCACAAAAACAGGATGGTGATGACCGTCAGGCAGTAGTCCGATTTGAGCCAGTCTATCTTGTCGGCGCCGAAAACGGCCAGGAATTGGTTCATGGTGCCGCCGTAGCTGAATATGACCTGCCAGATGAGCACCACGGACGCCACCGGCACCATCATGGGGCTGAGGAAGAAGGTGCGGAACTGGGACTTGAGCGGTATGCGCGCCTCCAGCATCAGCGCCAGGCCCAGAGCAAGGATGACCGCCAGCGGCACCGCCGTGAAGGAAAACTTCAGCGTGTTCCGCGAGGCGATGAGGAAGGCCTTGTTGTGGAAAAGATCCACGAAATTCTTGAGAAACACAAAGTTGCCGGAAACGGCGCTGTCGGTGAAGGAATAATACACCACCACGCCGAAGGGCAGGACGAAAAACAGTATGACGCCGAGAAGGCTGGGGCACAGGAAGCAGAGACTGCGCGTCAGGTCGCGGGTCTTCGGCGAGATCCGCTCCCCTCCGCCCGCTTTGCGCTTCGGCAGCTTCAGCTTCGGCAGACGTATTCCGACTTTCAGTTTATTCATACAAAGACCTCGCGCCGACGGAGGGCGTCCGCCCTCCGCCGGCTGAATTGAATCAGGACTGTTCGTTTATGTAGATACTGACGCGGCTCTGTATGAGCTTTGCCGTCTCGTCGGCGGATTTGGAGCCGCTGAAGAAGCCGGCCGATTCGTCCGTGATGATCTTGCTGATGCTCTCGTCGCTGACGGAGCACTTGGTGGTGGCGTTGATGATGCTCATCAGCGCGTCCGCCTCGGACTGCTTGAGGGCGTAGAAGGAGACCTCCTTGCCGCCTTCAACGCTCATTCCGCCTCTGGGCATCTCGGTCTTGTTGCCCTTGGCGTCCAGCACCGGCTTGCCGTTTTCATCGGTCTGGTACTGGGGGGTCATGGCGTCCTTGAGCTTCTTGTCGAAGGCCGCCTTGTTGGTCGGGAATCCGTAAACGGAGCCGCCCTCCTGGTACTTCTCGGTCATGAAGGTGCGGACAAACTGCCACGCGCCGTCCTTGTTGGCGCACTTGGAGCCGATGGCAAAGCCCGGGGTGAGATTGAGCGTGTTGCCCACGCCGCTGGCGGTGGGGTAGCCGATAAACGTGGCCTTGCCGCTGAAGGTCAGGACGTTGTACTGGTAATCGCTGAAGTCGTACATGTTGGCGCGCAGGAGCATCTGCTTGCCGCTGGCGATGCGGGAGGCAGAGGATTCCATCTGCTCGTCGCCGTTCTGGTACTTGCTCCAGTCAAAGCTTTCGGGGAAGCTCTTGGCAAACTCAAGGAGCTTCTTGAAGCCGTCGCTGTCGAAGGAGCACTGCTTCTTGCCCCAGTTCACATAGTCGTTCATGTCCATGGAGAGGCAGGTGGCGAGCACGTCGGCGCGGGTGGTGCCCTCGTCGAATATCGTGGCGCCGTCCGGCATCTTCTTGTATGCGGCCAGCAGCTGGTCCACAGTCCAGCCGGGCTTGTCGCCCACCAGGGACGAGGGGCCGATGACGGTGTTGATGCCGAAGGTGGTGCAGGTGGAATAGATCTTGCCGTCGCTCTCCATGGCGGCGAGGACGTTGGGCATGATGCTGTCGGTCTTAACCTCGCTGTCCTTGTCCATGTAGGGCTTCAGATCCTCCAGCAGGCCCTTGGCGGCGTACTGCTCCTGGTTCACGCCGTTCATATATATGATGTCGGGCACGTCGCCGGAGAGTATCTCCGTGTTCATCTTCTTCAGTCCGGCGGAGGCGTCGTCCTTGGTGTTGTACTCCGAGTAGTCCAGGACCTCGATGCGGTAGTCGGGGTTGGTCTTGTTGAATTTGATTATCTGTCCCTTGACGTCGTAATCAAGGTACTGAGTGGCCATGGTGAGCACGGTCTTTTTGTCGATGGAGGAGGCTTTGGTCTTCGTCAGCGTTGCCAGCTCCACGGAGGACGCTCCGCCGCTGCTGTCGTCCCAGTTGTTGGTGACGCAGACGATCTTGCCGTCCGACGTGAAGCCCAGACCGGCGATCTGGTCGCTGTTTATGTCGCTGGACACCCAGTTGAGCACCTTGGCGGCCGCGCCGGTGGAGGTGTTCAGGCCGAACAGGTAGGCGCCGCTGGTGTAATACGCGCCGCTGTCCTTGTTGCCGGCATAAAGCGAGTCGGAGCCTGTGGGCATGTCGCAGAGCTTTTTGAAGGCTTTTGTGCCGCTGTCGAAGGCCTGCAGCTCCGGGGAGCCCTTCTCGGTGTAGTCCATGAGGGCCATGGTGCCGTCCGGCAGCTTGACAAGGCCGTTGACATAGCCGGTGGTCTTGGCCTTGTACAGCACCTTGCCGGTATTGTCCAGCACGGCGCCGGTCTGGTTCACGGCCACATAGATGTTGCCGTCCTCGCCGTATTTTATGTCGTTGACGTAGCCGCCGTCGCTGTCGATGTCGCTGACGCTGACGCTGCCGGTCTTTTTGCCGGAGGCGTCGAATATGGTCAGGGCGTACACGTCGGCGTCAGTGACCTGGTAATTCCACTTGTCGGCGTCGGAGACCGTCTTTCCTTCGGGAATCTCAAAATGATACGTATAGGTCTCCTCGGCAAAGCACATGTCGCCCTTGGAGTCGGCGTCGAAGTCCATGAGATTGACGCTGCCCTCCTTGCCGGCGGGCATGGCGCTCTGCTTGTACACATCCAGCTTCTTGGTGGTGCCGTCCAGAGCCAGAGAGTATATGGAAGTGGTGGGGCTGCTGTAATCGATACTCGTCCCGGAGGCCGGGGTGCTTACCGACGACGCGGCCGCATTCGCCGCCGAGGTCTGGCCGGGATAGCTCACGCTGGAAAAATAGAATTTGTCCCCGGCAAAGCAGAGGTTCTGCACGCCGTTGGTGAAATCGCCCTTCGCGGTTATGTACTGGGGAACGTACACGTATTCGGGCCCGCTGGCCGCGGTCTTCTTGCCGCAGCCCGTCAGCATGGCCGACGACGTCAAAAGCGTCGCGGCGGCAAGGGCCCCGGCCAGAATTTTTGTTTTCTTCATCATTCAATCCTCCAAATGCTAAACATCGTAAGCGGCGGATGTTTTCTCCTCACCCGCCTGCTGCATTCTATCACGGTATTGCCTTTAGTATCTATTAACAATTCTTAATATTGGCTTAATGTTGTGTTCCCGGCGCGTTTTCTCTTAACAATTCTTAAAGCAGGCAAGAAAGTGTGTTGACAACGGAATATTTATGCTAAAATGCCACTGTAAGCGCGCCGTATGCGCCGGAGGTGATTATTATGGAAAACAGCGCCGCAATTCTTATAGTGGACGACGATCCCGGGATAAGGACCGTGGTGCGGCTTTTGCTGGAGTCGCGGGGCTACGAGGTGCTGGACGCGGACAGCGGCGCCTCCGCCGTGGCCGCCGTCGAGGGCCGGCCGGACATAGACCTCATCATACTGGACATCATGATGCCCGGCATGGACGGCATAGAGGCCTGCGGCGAACTGCGCAAGACCACCAACGCGCCGGTGCTGTTCCTCACCGCCAAGACCCAGGAGCGGGACAAGCTGGAGGCGTATTCCAACGGCGGCGACGATTTTCTCGGGAAGCCCTTTTCCCAGGCGGAGCTCATCGCCAAGGTGCAGTCCCTCCTGCGCCGGTATATCGTCTACCGCGGCAAATCCGCCTCGCGCACCGGCATCGAGATAGACACCGCCTCGCGCTGCGCCGTAAAGAACGGCTACACCATCGAGCTCACGGAGCTGGAGGTGAACATACTGGGCTATCTGCTCTCCCACCGGGGCGCGGTGGTATCCGTGCGGGAGCTGTACGAAAACGTCTGGGGAGAAAAATTTCTCGCCTCCTCCACCAACACCGTCATGGTGCACATACTGAATCTGAGAAAGAAGATAGAGGACGACGCGGCAAACCCGAAGATCATCCGCACCGTTTGGGGGAAGGGATATCAAATTGACTGAGAAGAAGCGCTGTTTCCCCATCAAGGCCAGGGTGGCGCTGCTCATTCTCGCGGCGACGCTGACCGCCGTGGGCGTGTTTTACCTCTGCGACACCGCCGGCTACAAATACATTGAAAAGACCTACATGTCCCAGGAGGCCACCAATGCCCGGGTGCGGGTGGATCTGGCGCGATTCCAGGCTTATGTCCGGGAAAACCAGCTCAGCTCCAGCGATCTGGACTCTCTGGCCCAGTGGACGCGGCAGAACCGCTACATCCACATACTCATATTCAAGGACAAGCTGCCCATGGCCGAATTGGGCTCCGGCTCCGCGTCGTCCCTTGTGGGCTCCCAGTACGCCGCGTATTATCAGGCCGTCAGCAGCAGCTACTCCTTCTCCCCCATCTCCTTCTCCGACGGCATTTTCCGGGTGTCCGTGGACGACTACTCCTACAACAGATTCTATACCGTCTGCGACATCGCCTCGCTGGCCGTGGCTTTCGCGGTGGTGCTCACCGCCGTGCTGCTGTACATCGGGCGGCTGTCCAGCCGGATAAGGCGGCTGTCCTCGGCGGCGCAGGAGATCGAAAACGGCAATCTGGACTGCAGCATCCCCTCCTCCGGCAGCGACGAGATATCCCGGCTCGCCGACGGCATGGACAGCATGCGGCTGTCCGTACAGGAGCGGATACGGAGCGAGGCCTCTGCCCGGCAGGCCAACGTGGACCTCATCGCCGCCATATCCCACGACATCCGGACGCCGCTCACCACGCTCATCGGCTATCTGGAGCTTTTGCAGGGCGGGACATACTCCTCCGACGCGCAGCGGGACGAATACGTGGACGTGGCCCACGAAAAGGCCATGCGTCTCAAGGAGCTGACCGACGAGCTTTTCAGATACTTCCTCGTCTTCAGCCAGACCGAGATCCCGTCCAACGTGGAGACCATGGACGGGCAGATACTGCTGGAGCAGCTTTTCGGAGAGCATATCATCGAGCTGCGCACGGCGGGCTGGAGGGTCATAGTCAATCCGCTGGACACACCGTGCAGCGTGAAGGCCGACGCCATGTGTCTGAAGCACGTGCTGGACAACGTCTTTTCCAACGCGAAAAAGCACGGCGATCACGATAAGCCCATAATAATACTCGCCGGCATAGAAAACGACGGCAGGCTCCACGTCAGCATCACCAACTCCGTGCCGCCGACGCCCAACAAGGTGGAGAGCACCCGGGTAGGACTGCGCACCTGTGAAAAGATGATGAAGGCCTCCGGCGGCGAATTCCGCACGGTCAGCGACGGAGACAAGTTCATGGCCGAGATCGTGGTCCCGCTGGACAAGTAAAAACGCCCGGCCGCTTTGAAAGCGGCCGGACGTTTTTTTAATATTCTATTTCTTTTTCGCACCGCAGTATTTGGAATAGGCGTACATCCAGGCGTAGCAGGTCTCGATAAGCCGGCGGGCGTGCTCGTTGTCGCGGGGTATGCCGGACATGTACATGTAGGCCAGCGCCATGGCGGCGATGGCGTCCCCGCAGCCCTTGGCCGAATCCATGAAGGTCAGCTCGTAGGTGCACACGGCGTCCCGCCTTTCAAGGATAAGGCTGTCGCTGCCGCTGCCGCCGTAGATGGAGGCGATGGAGCTGCGCGCTTCGGCGATGATCTCCTCTATCCTCTCCGGCGCCGTATAGCCGGCCAGCACCGCGCCCAGCGCGTAGGTCCTGAACAGGATGTCCGCCTTGTCCTCCGGTTTTTCCGGAAACAGCGCGTCGTCCGAGAGCACCCGCTGGCAGAACCAGCCCAGTATCCTGTCGCCCAGTCCGGCCGCGGCGGACAGCTCGTCCCAGCCACGGGTGGTGCCGCTGTAAAAAATATCGTAAAACAGGGCGTTTTCCGCCGCCCTCTCGTCTGTAAAATACATGTGAATTCCCTTGTCTCTCTTTTTTGATAGCTCCATAATACTATGCCGTGAAATTGCCGTCAATGAGTGAATTGAAATTCCCGGTTCAGTCGTACAGCGCCTTTATGGCCTCGTCGAAGCTGCGCTTCATGCTGGCAAGCGTCCCCGCGCCGTCGCCCGCTGAAATGCAGGCCAGCGTCCGCTCAAGGCCGTCCAAAACTCTCTCGAAGCCCACGGATCTCACCCACTTCTCGGTGAGCATCACCGAAAGCCCGGCGCTGCCGTTGACGAAAACGGGAATGAGCTGGTTTCCGGACATGATGCACTTTGCCAGATAGTATTCCTGCAGCCGCTCCGCCATCTCGCGGCTGTCCTTTATGCGGCCGTCGGCCACCGACGCGCGCATGGAGGCCACCATGGCCTTCAGGCGCGCCAGCTGGGCGCCGGTGTGATTCCGAGCCAGCTCGTAGGACGACATGCCCTCCAGCGCCAGCCGCGTCTTTATGATCGACTCCGCCAGCGTCTTATCAATCTCGCCGCCGCTATAGTCCACTATCGCCGAAAATACGGCTATGGTGCCGTTTTTGACGTAATCCGCCACGTATACCCCGTGGCGGGGCATCACCCGCAGGAAGCCCTTCTGCGCCAGCTCCGCTATCGCCGTGTGCACCACGCCCTTGCCGACGCCCATGGCCTCCGCCAGCTCCCGCTCCGTGGGCAGCTGGCTGCCGATCTTCAGTTCGCCGCTGAGTATCATCGACTGCAGGCTCAGGGCGGTCTCCTGAGACAAATTGTTCTTAGCTGCATCCGTATTCATACGCACCTCAAATAATCGTTGATCCGGCTAACGGCTTAGCCGCGGGCTGCCAGTCAATTCTGATGCGCAAAACTGAGATAATCCGCCCTGTCCACCAGGACGTAGGCGTTCTTCTCCCCGGCGAGTTTAAGCGCGGCGGCCGCGCCGGCGCCGGAATAGTCATACCACTGGCTATACCCGGCCACGCTCTCCGGCGCGGTGGTTATCTCCAGCGCCTCCGGCCAGAGCGCGGCCTCCTTGTTGTGCGCCGCGGAGCCGTCGCCCAGGGAAATGAACGGGCACCGCTTGTCGTAGATCAGCCGGAAGGCCGACGCGGCGTTCTTCGCGCTCTTCACGCCCGCCGGATCGGCGGACGGGCCGCACAGCACATAGCCGCCGCAGACAAAGGGCTGGGCAAGCGTCTTCGCGCCGTCCTGCTTCAAGCCGAATTCATCCTTCAGGAAGTCCGCCTCCTGTATGCCGGTCTGGACCAGGACAACATCCGCGAGCCCCTGTCTCGCCATCTCCAGCACCTTGCCGGTGCCGGAGGAATAAGTCTCAACCCTGCAGCCGCACTCCTTCTCAAACACCGGGAGGAGCGCGTCAAGAAGCCCGGAATCCTCCAGCGGCGACGCGGCGAAAAGCCGTATCGTCTTTGTTTTGTCGGGCGCCGGCGATTTTCCGGAGGCTGCCGACGGCGCCTCCGGCGAGACGGTGAAGACGCTCTCGCCGTACTTGTCCTTACCGAAATCCGCGGCGAGCTTTTTGCTCTCGTCCGACAGCAGCCAGCTTATCAGCGCCGAAGCGCCGGAGGCATTGATGCTCGTCCCCGACGTCTTTTTTCCCGTCTCGTCCGTGAACGGAGCCTTCGGGTTGACGGCTATCAGCGCGTAGGTGACGTACAGATCGTCTCCGCCGTATAAGATCTCCGTGTCCGGCCGCGGCGTCGGCGTGGCCGCGGGCGCGGTCTGGGAAGCGCAGGCGCACAGCGGCAGTATCATCAGCGCGGCAAGCGCCGCGGAAAGGAATTTTTTCATGCTCCATCTCCGAGTTTGTTTTTATTGATTGTATATCCGTCAAAGCCGCCCTGTCAAGGCGGTGCGGGCAAAAGGAGCGCCGGACGAACAAAAACCGGAGGAACGGCTGTTCCTCCGGTTTTTTTCAGGCGATACCCAGTATTTTGGTGGCAAAGCCGAAATATATGAGCAGCGCCACGGCGTCCACGATGGTGGTCAGCACCGGGCTTGCCAGCACCGCCGGATCCAGGCCCACCTTCTGCGAGCCCAGCGGCAGCAGCGCGCCGACGACCTTGGAGGCCAGCACGTCGAATATCAGCGTGAGGCACACCACCAGAGAGACCTGTACGCCCACCTTGTCGAACAGCATCAGCTTGGCAAAATTCACAACGGCCAGGGTCACGCCGCACAGCACGGCCACGCGGACCTCCTTCCACAGTATCTTCCAGGTGTCCTTGGTGCTGATCTCGCCCAGGGACAGGCTGCGGATGATGGTGACCGTTGACTGGCTGCCTGAGTTGCCGCCGGTGTCCATAAGCATGGGTATGAAGGCCGTCAGCGCCACATAAGTGGCCAGCGCGTTTTCATAATGGGTGATGATGAGTCCCGTAAAGGTGGCGGATATCATCAGGATAAGCAGCCAGGGTATGCGGGAGCGCCACAGCTCGAAGACGGAAAGCCGGAGATAGGGCTTGTCCGCGGGCGTAACGGCGGCCATCTTGGAGATATCCTCCGTGGCCTCCTCCTGGATGACGTCGATGACGTCGTCCACGGTCACGATGCCCACCAGCCTGTCCTCCGAATCCACCACGGGCATGGCGGTGAAATTGTACTTCGCGAAGGTCTGGGCCACGGACTCCTGATCCTCGTGGGTGCCCACGGACAGGACGTTCTTTTCCATGACGTCGGCTATGCGCGTGCCGGTCTGGGCCAGTATTATTGTGCGCAGCGACACGACGCCCACCAGCCTGCGGGTGGCGTCCACCACATAGCACAGGTTCACGGTCTCGCTGTCCACGCCGGTGGCCCGGATGTGGTCGATGGCCTCCTCAGCCGTCATGTCCGGCGAGAGATCCACGTACTCCGTGGTCATCAGCGACCCGGCGGAGTCGTCCGGGTACTTGAGCATTTCGTTTATCAGTCTGCGGGTGTCCGGGTCGGCCTGCGAGAGTATGCGCTTTACCAGATTGGCGGGCATCTCTTCCACGATGTCCACCGCGTCGTCCATGTTCAGCTCGTCCACGATCTGCTTTAGCTCGTTGTCGTTGAAGCCGGCCAGCAGGTTTTTCTGTACCTCGCTGTCCATTTCCACGAACGCGTCCGCCGCCAGCTCCTTAGGCAGGAGCCTGAAAAGGATGAGGAGCTCCGCTGTGGGCTCGTCCTCCAGCAGCGCCGCGATATCCGACGGGTTCATGGTGGAAAGGACTGTCTTTATGACGTTGAATTTTTTCTGCCGGAGAAGCGTCTCCAGCGTTGTCGCGAGAGTTGCGGTCATTTCTGCCATTTTTCATTTCCTCCGTTCCCAAGTTTTCCGGCTGAAAGCCGGTGCTGCTCAGGCAGGAGCAATAGCGCGAAACGACCGAAGAAGCTATGACGCGCCCATGGCTTGGCAAGCCGCGTCGGGCGCGGTTGGAACGCTACTTCGGCCGGGTACCGTGCCGTTACTGCTGCCAGCGTCCATGAGTGATCACCTTCCTTTTTCAAAGAAAATACGCGCATACCATACCGGTACGCGCGTTCACATTCCGCAAAACCGTGTGAGCTTTAGCTTCGCGGGGCGGTGAAACCGCATTAGATTGCGCCTTGTATACGACGCAGCCTGTTCAGACCCTCCCGCAGGTGTCTCCACCTTTGGGCGGCAGCGGTCCATATCCCCACAGTAGCCTTACCTACCGGGCAAAAACATACTAAGCCTTTGCCGCGGATTTTTCAATAGTTTTCTGAAAAAAGCGCCGCCGCGAACTTATTTCGGTTCGCGGCGGCGCGGGAAAACGAAATCGTTTGAATGACGACTGCCGCTTTGCGGCTTTTATCTCTTGATGGAGAAAAAAGCGTCCATGCCGGCGTACTGGGCGGCGTCGAACAGCTCGTCCTCGATGCGGAGGAGCTGGTTGTACTTGGCCACGCGCTCGGTGCGGGAGGGGGCGCCGGTCTTGATCTGTCCGGCGTTCATGCCGACAACCAGGTCGGCGATGGTGGTGTCCTCGGTCTCGCCGGAGCGGTGGGACACGATGGCGGTCCAGCCGGCGCGGTGAGCCATCTGGATGGCGTCCAGCGTCTCGGTGAGGGTGCCGATCTGGTTGAGCTTTATCAGCACGGAGTTGCTGGCCTTGAGCTCGATGCCCTTCTTTATGCGCTCGGTATTGGTGACGTAAAGATCGTCGCCCACCAGCTGCACATGGTCGCCCAGGGTCCTGGTGAGGAGCTGCCAGCCCTCCCAGTCGTTCTCGCCCATGCCGTCCTCCAGGGAGATGATGGGGTACTTGTCGCAGAAGCCCTTCCACATATCCACCATCTGGGCACTGGTCATGACCGTGCCGCGCTTGGGCAGATGGTAGCACTTGTCGTCCTCGCTGTACCAGTCGGAAACGGCGCCGTCGATGGCGATCATGAAGTCCTTGCCCGGGACATAGCCCGCGTCGGTGATGGCCTGCACCAGAGCCTTGAGCGCATCCTCGTCGCTTTCCAGATTGGGGGCGTAGCCGCCCTCGTCGCCGACGCCGGCGGCGGGAGAACCCATGTTCTTCAGCGTGGTCTTGAGGGCGTGGAAGACCTCGGCGCTCATGCGCAGGGCTTCCTTCCAGGAGGGTGCGCCCACGGGCATGATCATGAATTCCTGGATATCCACGTTGGAGGCGGAGGCGTGGGCGCCGCCGTTGAGCACGTTCATCATGGGCACCGGCAGGGTTTTGGCGTTCACGCCGCCGATGTAGTTGTAAAGGCTCACTCCGGTGGCCTCGGCAGCCGCGCGGGCGGTGGCCAGGGACGCGCCCAGCATGGCGTTGGCGCCCAGACGGGTCTTGTTGGGGGTGCCGTCTATCTCGATGAGCATCTTGTCCAGAGAGGTCTGGTCCAGAGCGTTCAGGCCCACCATGGCCTCGGCGATCTCGCCGTTCACGTTCTCCACGGCCTTGGATACGCCCTTGCCGCCGTAACGGGACTTGTCCCCGTCGCGGAGCTCGCAGGCCTCGTACATGCCGGTGGACGCGCCGGAGGGCACGGCCGCGCGGCCGACGGTGCCGTCGTCCAGAGTGACCTCCACCTCAACGGTGGGATTTCCGCGGGAATCGAGGATCTCTCTCCCCATGACGTCGACGATCTCAAAATACTGTTTCATATGCTTCTCCTTTTTCAATGTTTGATGAGGCTGCGGCCTGTCATTTCAGCGGGTTTTTCAAGTTCCATTATGTCCAGTATGGTGGGCGCGATATCGGCCAGACGCCCGCCGCCGGAAAGCTCCACCCTGCCGTAGTTATAGACGGCGAAGGGCACGGGGTTGGTGGTGTGGGCGGTGTTGGGCGTGCCGTCGGGATTGGTCATGCAGTCGGCGTTGCCGTGATCCGCCGTCACCAGCAGCACGGTCTCCGGGTGCTTACGCACCTCCGCCATCACCCGGCCGACGCACTCGTCCACCTTCTCCACGGCCGTGACCGCGGCGGGCATGACGCCCGTGTGGCCCACCATGTCGCAGTTGGCGAAATTGCACACGATCAGGGAATACGCGTCGGAGGCTATGGCGGACACGCACTTATCGCAGACCTTGTCCGCGCTCATGACCGGGATGAGGTCGTAGGTGGGAAACTCCTTGGGCGACGGGACGAGACACCGCTCCTCCCCCGCCGTTTCCTTTTCCACGCCGCCGTTGAAGAAGAAGGTGACGTGGGCGTACTTCTCCGTCTCGGCCACGCGGTACTGCCTCATGCCCAGGGCGCTGACATAGTCGCCCAGAGTGTTTTCAATGACCTCCGGCGGATAGGCCACCGGCAGGGTCAGCTTTTCGTCGTACTGGGCGGTGCAGACGTAGCTGAGCGGATACACCGTCTTTTTCCGCACGAAGCCGTCGAAATCCTCAAGATTGAGGGCCCAGGTCATCTCCCGGGCGCGATCCGGGCGGAAGTTCATGAATATGGCGCTGTCGCCCTGATTTATGACGCCCTCCGGGCAGACGATCACCGGCTTGACGAATTCGTCGGTCACGCCGTTTTCATAGCTTTTCTCCACTGCGGCCGCGGGGTCGGAGGCAGTCGCGCCCTCGCCCAGGACGACGGCGTTGTAGCCCTCCTCCACGCGCTCCCAGCGTTTGTCGCGGTCCATGCCGTAAAACCGGCCCTGGATGGTGGCGATGCGGGCGTTGCCCAGCTCGGCGCACTTGCCGGCGAGCATCCTGACATAGCCCGCGCCGCTCTTGGGCGGCACGTCCCGTCCGTCGAGGAAGCAGTGGACGTATACGTTTTTCACGCCGCGGTCCTTAGCCATGTCCAGGATGGCGAAAATGTGCTTTATGTGGCTGTGCACTCCGCCGTCGGAGAGCAGACCCAGTATGTGCAGGGGCCTGCCGTTTTCAACGGCGTCGTCCATGGCCTTCACATAGGCGGGATTTTTGAAAAAGCCGCCGGTTTCGATGTCGCGGGTTATCTTGGGCAGATCCTGAAATACCACCCTGCCCGCGCCGATATTGGTGTGGCCAACCTCGGAGTTGCCCATCTGCCCCTCCGGCAGACCCACGTCCAGCCCGGAGGCGGAGAGGCGGGTGAAGGGATTTTCGGAAAACAGCCTGTCGATGTTGGGCTTTTTTGCAGTGGAAACGGCGTTGCCGGGCCCGGCGGGAGCCAGGCCGAAGCCGTCCATGATGATGAGAACCGCTTTTTTCCTCATGCGTTCACTCCGCCGCGGTGGCCGCGATAATGGCCGCGAAATCCTGGGGCTTCAGGGAGGCGCCGCCGATGAGGCCGCCGTCGATGTCCGGCATGGCCAGCAACTCCTCGCAGTTTTTGGCGTTCATGCTGCCGCCGTAGAGGATGCTGAGCGCTCTCGCCGGGCGGGCGCCGTAGATCTTGCGCACCACGGCGCGGATGCCCTCGCACACCTCGCCCGCCTGCTCGGCGGTGGCGGTCTTGCCGGTACCGATGGCCCAGATAGGCTCGTAGGCGATGACGCAGCGGCGCAGGTCTGCGTCGGTCACGCCGTAGAGGGCGGCCTTGACCTGATAGGTTATCAGATCCATGGTGAGGCCCATCTCCCGCTGCTGCAGGCTCTCGCCCACGCAGATTATGGGCATCAGGCCCTTTTTCAGCAGCATGCGCACCTTCTCGTTTATGAGCATGTCGTCCTCGGAATGGTACTGGCGGCGCTCGGAGTGGCCCACGATGCAGTATTTTGTGCCCAGATCCAGCAGCATGTCTGCTGAGGCTTCGCCGGTGAACGCGCCCTTCTCATGTCTGGACACGTCCTGAGCGCCCACGGTGACGCGCACGTCCCGGGAGGCCTTGACCATGGCGGGGATCAGCGGCGCGGGCACGCACAGCACGGTCTCGCAGGTCTTGACCTTTGGCATGGCGGCTTTGAGTTCCTCCATGAAGGGCTTGACCTCGCTGGCAGTCATGTTCATTTTCCAGTTTCCGGCAATGATGGTCTTTCTGTACTTTCTGTTCATATTATCACCTGATTTAATTTTGTTGGTATGTTTAATGGTACTGCGCTGGTGTGGGGAACAATTACGCCCCCGTTTCTTTCCCGCGTGGGAAAGAAGCCGTGTCGCCCGTGTAAGAAAGGACGCCAAAGGGGGATTGCGATGTTCCCCCTTTGGAAACCCCTTTTGTGAGCGCCACCGTAAGGGGGCTGCGGCCCCCTTTCAGGGTCAACCCCCGTGGTTACGGGGGACGAAAGGACGAAGGAAGCAGGGCGCGACGGATCACTGAAAGGCCTTCCCCTTGAGGGAAGGTGTCACGGCTTGCCGTGACGAATGAGGTGTAGTTTCCGATGGGCATTGGGCTTTCCACCTCATCACCCGCTTCGCGGGAGCTTCCCCTCAAGGGGAAGCCAAGATGACGCGGGGCGTCGGGGACGCTTTGCGCTGGGATGCGGCGGCAGCCTCCACCTCATCACCCGCTCGCGGGAGCTTCCCCTCAAAGGGAAGCCAAGATGACGCGGGGCGTCGGGGACGCTTTGCGCTGGGATGCGGCGGCAGCTTCCACCTCATCACCCGCTTCGCGGGAGCTTCCCCTCAAGGGGAAGCCAAGATGACGCGGGGCGTCGGGGACGCTTTGCGCTGGGATGCGGCGGCAGCCTCCACCTCATCACCCGCTTCGCGGGAGCTTCCCCTCAAGGGGAAGCCAAGATGACGCGGGGCGTCGGGGACGCCGCCCCCTACGTCCTTCGTCTTTAGCCCATCGCTCCCCGGGGGTTGACCCTGAAAGGGGGCCGCAGCCCCCTTACGGTGGCGCTCACAAAAGGGGTTTCCAAAGGGGGAACATCGCAATCCCCCTTTGGTCTGCTCTCTTTCACGGGCGACACGGTTTCTCTCCCAGAATGGGAGAGAAATGGGGTCGCAATTACTTGTCCAGCAGGCAGGCCACGCCGGGAAGCTCCTTGCCCTCAAGGAACTCCAGACTGGCGCCGCCGCCGGTGGAGATGTGGGTCATCTTGTCGGCGTAGCCCAGCTTTTCCACGGCCGCCGCGGAATCGCCGCCGCCCACGATGGTCACGGCGCCGGAATCGGCCATGGCCTTGGCCACAGCCTTGGTGCCCGCCGCGAAGGCCGGGAACTCAAACACGCCCATTGGGCCGTTCCACACGATGGTGCCCGCGTTCTTCAGGGCCGCCGTGAACAGGTTCACGGTCTGGGGCCCGATGTCCAGACCCATGTAGCCGTCCGGAATGGCGGTAACGTCCACGGTGAGGAAGCTGTCGGTATTTTCAAACTTGTCGTATATCGCGGTGTCCACCGGGAGCAGGAACATGACGCCCTTCTTTTCCGCCTTGTCCATCATCTCTTTCGCGAAGTCCACCTTGTCCTCCTCCAGCAGGGAGCTGCCCACGCCCAGACCGCGGGCCTTGAGGAAGGTATAGGCCATGCCGCCGCCGATGATGATGGTGTCGGCCTTGTCCAGCAGGTTGTTGATGACGCCGATCTTGTCGGAGACCTTGGCGCCGCCCAGCACCGCCACGAAGGGGCGTTTGGGGTCGTCCAGGGCCTTGCCCATGACGGAGAGCTCCTTCTCCACCAGCAGGCCCGCGTAAGCGGGAAGATATGCCGCCACGCCGGCGGTGGAGGCGTGGGCGCGGTGCACGGTGCCGAAGGCGTCGGACACGTAAAGGTCGGCCATAGAGGCCAGCTCCTTCGCAAAGTCGGCGCCGTTCTTCTCCTCGCGGATGTCGAAGCGGAGGTTTTCCAGCAGCAGCAGCTGACCGGGCTTCAGCGCGGCGGCCTTGGCCTTGGCGTCCTCGCCGATGATGTCCTTTGCGAATATCACGTCCATGCCCAGCAGCTCGGAAAGGCGTTCTGCCACGGGCGCCAGGGTCAGGCTCTCCTTCCACTCCCCCTTGGGCTTGCCCAGATGGGAGCAGGCGATGACGGCAGCGCCGCCGGAGAGCAGATATTTGATGGTGGGCAGGGCCGCCACGATACGCTTGTCGCTGGTTATCGCGCCGGTCTGCTTGTCCTGGGGCACGTTGAAATCGCATCTCAGCAGTACCTTTTTGCCTTTGAAATCGGCGTCGCGGACCGTCTTTTTGTTGTAGTTCATATGTTGCCTCCTTATGTTATTCTTGCTTCATGCTTCCGGTGCCCTTCAGCCCCGGAAAGCCCTGCTGCCGCAGGGCCTCATAGGTCACTATCGCCATGGAATTGGAAAGATTGAGGCTCCTCGCTTCCGCTATCATGGGAATGCGGATGCACCTGTCCCGGTACTTCTCCCGCAGCCATTCCGGCAGGCCCCTGGTCTCCCTGCCGAACATCAGCGTGACATGCCCGGTGGAAAGATCGGCCTCCTCGTAGCTGCGCGGCGCCTTGGTCGTGGTCAGCCACAGATCAGCGTCGCCGTTCTTCTCAAAGTACTCGTCCAGATTTTCGTACACCGAGATGTCCACCAGCCACCAGTAGTCCAGTCCCGCCCGCTTCACCGCCTTGTCGGATATGTCGAAGCCCAGCGGCTTCACCAGATGGAGTCTGGCCCCCGTGGCGGCGCAGGTGCGGGCAATGGCCCCGGTATTGTTGGGTATCTCCGGTTCTACCAACACGATATCAAGCATTTCCAACTTGCTCCCGCAGAGAAAAAGATTTATAAAACTGTTATTATTTTCTGCTGTCGGTTCTGATTATAGCCCAAATTTTCAGAAAATCATGTACTTTTTTTGTATTTTTAAGTTTTCTTGCATATTAGACAATTCTGCCTTATAATCATAATGCTTTTATCACGGTTTATGAGCATTTTGCACATACGAAACGGAGCTATTATGAAGTACGAATGCAGCGACTGTCCGCGCCGGTGCGGCGCGGTGAGAGACGACCAGGTCCCCGGCGGATACTGCCGCAGTCCGTCCCTTCCCCGGGCGGCGCGGGCGGCGCTCCACTTTGGCGAGGAGCCGTGCATCAGCGGCGTGCGGGGCTCGGGCACGGTGTTCTTCACCGGCTGCTCGCTGGGCTGCGTGTTCTGCCAGAACCACGACATCAGCCGGGGCGCCGGCGCCGGCAGGACCGTCACGGTCGGACGCCTGCGGGACATCTTCCATGAGCTGCAGGACATGGGCGCGCACAACATCAATCTGGTGACTCCCACCCACTTTTCCCGGGCCATAGCCGAGGCGCTCGGCGGCGCCGGACTGAAGATCCCCGTGGCGTGGAACTCCTCCGGCTACGAGAGCGTGGAGACGCTGCGGATGCTGGACGGGCTGGTGCAGATATACATGCCCGACTTCAAATACATGGACTCCCGGCTCGCCGCCCGGTATTCCGCCGCCCCCGACTACCCGGAGCGGGCCGCCGAGGCCGTGCTGGAGATGTACCGTCAGCGGGGGGACTTTATTCTGGACGGGGACGGCATGCTTCAGAGCGGCGTGCTCATCCGGCATCTAATCATGCCGGGGCAGGACGAAAACTCCAAGGCCGTCATCGACTGGGTGTCCCGGGTGTTTCCGCCGGACGCCGTGCTCTTCTCCCTGATGTGCCAGTTCACGCCCATGCCGGGGACGGAGGCCTTTCCCGAGCTGCAGGCGCGGGTGACGGAGGAGGAGAATCAGGCGCTCATCAACTACATGACCGACTGCGGCATCGAAAACGGCTTCTGGCAGGAGCCCGACTCCGCCACCGGCGAGATGATACCGGACTTCGACCTCACGGGCATATAAAAGTTTTGGCCCGGCGGCCTCTTGACAAACACGGCAATGACCTTAAAATAAAATCAAACGAAAAACAAAAAACATACGGAGGTTCAAAATGGACTACAACGAGATACTGGCCGAAGCCAGAACCTGCATAGGCACCATCTGCAAGGCCTGCCCGGTCTGCAACGGCATCGCCTGCGGCAATTCCATGCCCGGCCCCGGCAGCAAATACCCCGGCAACACCGCCGCCCGCAACTATGCCAAGTGGCAGGAGATCTTCGTCAACATGGACACCCTGTGCGAAAACACCCCGGTGGACACCTCCTTTGAGCTTTTCGGGCACAAGTTTTCCCTGCCCATCTTCGCCGCGCCGCTGGGCGGTCTGACTCTGCACTACGGCGACAAGTACACCGACGTGCAGTATAACTCCATGCTCATCCCCGCCGCGTATAACTACGGCGTGGCCGCCTTCACCGGCGACGGCATGGACCCAAAGATAATGGAGGAGTCCGCCCGCGATATGGCAAAGCTCGGCGGCGTGGGCATCCCCACCATCAAGCCCTGGAACAAGGAGCTGGTGTTTGAGAAGCTGGACGCCCTGAATAACGCCCAGATCTTCGCCGCCGCCATGGACGTGGACGGCGCGGGCCTGCCCTTCCTGAAAAAGTACAATCCCAACGCGGGCAGCAAGTCCGTGGCCGAGATGAAGGAGATCGTGGACTACGCCGAGATGCCCTTCATCATCAAGGGCATTATGACCGTCAACGGCGCCAGGAAGGCCGTGGACGCCGGTGCGGCAGGCATCGTGGTGTCCAACCACGGCGGCCGGGTACAGGGCGCCTGCCCCGCCACCGCCGAGGTGCTGCCCGGCATTGTCGAGGCTGTGCGCGGCCAGGTCAAGATCTTTGTGGACGGCGGCATACGCTCCGGCGCGGACGTGTTCAAGGCGCTGGCTCTGGGCGCGGACGCCGTGCTCATCGGCCGCCCCATCGCGCCCTTCATCTACGCCGAGGGCGAGGAGGGCTTCAAGGTCTACATGGACCGCATCTCCGCCGAGTTCCGGGACACCATGACCATGTGCGGCGCGCGCAAGCTTGCCGACATCACCAGAGACAAGATCTTCATCCCCTGAGCCGAACAGCATACAAGACCGCGCCGCAGGAAAGCGGCGCGGTCTTTTTACGCGCTGTGTGGGGCGGATTCTTCGCTGCGCTCAGAATGACGCTGTTTTTTCTTCCGTTACCGCGAAAATGGCCTTCCCCTCATAATCGCCCGCGCCTCTACGGAGACGCGATTACCGCGGCAAAGCCGCGAGGCGATTTCAAGGGGGAAACAGCGTGTTTCCCCCTTGATGACCCTCTCCTGCTTTGGACGGGGGACGGGGCGTCGGGGACGCCGCCACCTGCGGCTGCACCCACACTCCGCCGTGTCATCCTGAGCGGAGCGAAGGATCTCATCATCAGACGAGCATGGGTGGCCGGACGCGTGCGGGCGGATGATTTCCGCCCCTACATGCCGCGACGGGGCAGGTGCAGTCCGCGGTGGTCTTGGCTTCCACCTCATCAGTCGGCTTGTGCCGACAGCTTCCCCTCAAGGGGAAGCCAATTGGGGACGGGGCGTCGGGGACGCCGCCCTACGGCTGCATCCACACTCCGCCGTGTCATCCTGAGCGGAGCGAAGGATCTCATCATCAGACGAGCATGGACGCGCCTGATGCCAAAATAACGCGAAGCGGCAAAGTCAGCACCGTAGGGGCGGATATCATCCGCCCGTTTTTATCATTCCAGGAAATATCGTTTTTACAGCGGCAGGGCTTACCGGGTATTCACTTTGACGGCAGAGGATCCCCCAGTCCCCTGCGCTTCGACCTCCCTCACATCGCCGGGGGCTTTGCGCCCACATAGCGGTCGATGTCCGCGACCGTCAGCTCATTGCCTCTGTACTCCAGCCGCTGCATCATCACCAGCAGATCCACGGCCTTTCTGGTGTCCTCCTCCGTCTCCCCTATCCGCGCCGCCAGCCGGCGGCACATGTCCGGACTGTCCGCGTCGTTGGCCGCCATGCCCTTGAGATTCATGGCCGCCAGAATGAGCTTGAGATATATTATCACGGTCATGTCCCCGGCGGAGTTCTCCCGCAGTATGAGCATGTCGTCCTGACGGAAAAAGTCCCTGTCCAGCTTCATCCACAGATATTTCCCTTTCACAGCAAATCACCCTTTCACCCATAGCCTCCCGGATGCGGTGAGTTGAACGTTTTCATTCAACTTTTCATAAAAAAGTCCGCCCGGCGCTCTGTCCGGACGGACGTATAAGAAATAATGTATATAAGATATTAAGATAATAAGAGACTGAGATATAAAGACGCTAAGACAAGATGCCGAGACATGGTTTATAAGCAAGGTGCGGTACACGGCGGCAAAGGAATTTCCCTTAATGAACCGTCTGCTTCTCTCTCTTTCTCAGATACGCCACGGGCACGGCCGTCAGCAGCAGTACGCAGGCCGCCGCCAGATATATGCCCGGCGTGGGCACCGACTTCACCTGGCCCAGCTCCACATATGTCCCGCTGCCGCCGCGGATCACCGCCGCGCCGATGTTGGGCCCGATGACCATGGGCAGCAGCACAGCGAAGATCATGCGTATGCCCTGAAAATGCCCTGCCTTGTCCTTCGGCGTCCAGTCCCGGATGTTGGCGCCCAGCACCGAGGCCGTCATCATATAGCCGGACATCATGACGCAGCCCGCGGCGACGACGCCCGCCGCGCTCCTGACGAAATACATGCCCAGCAGCCCCGCCAGCATGACGGCGCCCGCCGGGACCACAAAGCGCATTTTGCCCACGCGGTCTATGTATCTGCCGGAGATCACGCTGACCGCGGAGGCGAAAATGAGCACCACGCCCAGCACCAGCGCGTAATTGTCCAGCTTCAGGTAATTCTGCATGTAAATTATGAGATATGGGAAGAACACCTGCACCGCCACGGAGAACACGCAGAAGGCCGCGAAGGACAGGTAAAGCTCCGGGTTTTCGCCCATCACCTTCGGCCGCAGGCCGTAGAGCAGGTTCTTGAAATAACTGTCCCGCCGCGGCTTCAGCAGGGGCGAGTCCTTCACCAGAAACAAGCCTGTCACGCCCACGGCGGTCACGGCGATGCCGAAGATGTTGAAAAACTTCCGCCACTCCCCCGCTCTGGTAAGGCTGTCGAAGGCGCCGAAGATGATAAGCATGGACAGCAGCGGCAGCACGGCCAGCACGCTCTCCACCCGGGCGCGGTTGGCGTTGGAGGTGTTGTCGGTGACGTAGGCGTTGAAGGCCCCGTCGTTGGCGGTGGAGCCGAAAAAGGTCATCACGCAGTCCATCACCACGATCATCACGGCCGCCGCCTGCACGGCGTTGGCCGCCGGGAACCACCTGGCGGCGTTGTCCACGGTGATGTAGCCGAAGGCCGCCGTGGAAAGCCCCCACAGTATGTAGCCCGCGCAGATGAAGGTCCGGCGGTTCCCCGCCCGGTCGGACAGCGCGCCCATCAGAAGCGTGGTCACCGTGGCCGCCGCAGCGGACCAGCCCACCATGGCCGCGATGTAGCCGGGGTCGGTGGAGACGGTGTTGTAGAGATAGACGTTGAAGTACATGTTCTCTATCGTCCAGGCGAACTGGCCGAAGAGGCCGATGAGGATAAGCGTGGCCCATTTGCGCGCGCCAAGCTTTGTTTCCACTTTCCGCTCCCTTCTATCTCACCGCACTTATCTTTTTCATATGAACGAGCCGCAATATCATGCCCGCCGTCATGACAGCCAGAATTATCCACATAGGCCAGGAGGACATGTTCGTCCCCCGGGTAATGGGGATGAGGATATAGTCGAACAGCGCCACGCACTCCAGCTTAACCTCCCCCAGCAGGGACACGGTGTCCCGGGCCAGCAGCCCGCGGGCGGCCGGGTTTACCTGCCAGGTGACGTTGGGATTTTCGATGACCACCGGGATGAAGATGAACACGGTCATCATCACGTACATGGCCAGATTCACGCCCTCCAGCAGCCATATGGAGCCCTTGCCGGTGTAATCCGTCACGTTTCCGGCGGCGTCGAAATGATTGGGTATCTGCGCCGGAAGACCGGGGTATTTAATGGCGACGAAGGTGAGCCCGGCGATAAGCAGCGCCAGGCTGAGCACTTCAAGCGCGATCTGATAGATAGTCAGTTTCGGCACACGCATATTTTTGAAGCTCCTTTACTGCGTCACTGTTACGTTTATTACGGCTGAAGCGTCGGGGTTGCCGTAGCCGTCCAGGAACTTCACCGTCACGGCGGCGGTCCCCGTCCGGAGCCCGGCGATGTAGAGCATATAGCCGTCCTCGCCCGCCGCGGCGCCGAAGCCCGCGTAGACGACGTTCTCGTCCGACACGCTCACGGCAAGCATCACGGCGCTCTGGCAGTCGGTGGTGACCAGCACGCCCTGCACCTGCCCCTTCTGCACGGTCACGGCGGAAACGCCGGTCTTGATGGTGCATTTCGTGTCCCGCGCCCCCTCGTACATGGCGGCGTAGTAGGTCAGCGGTATCACCGGGCCGGACTTGGCCATGGCCATAACGGCGTCGATGGGCACGCACAGGTTCATATTTTCCGCCTCGTTGTACTTGGCGGAGGTGATGGCGATCACCTGGCCCTGATCGTTCACCAGCGCGCCGCCGCTGCTGCCCTTGGCCGTGGCGGCGTCGGTCTGTATAAAGGCCTGGGAGCCCTCGATGGAACGGGAGGCGTTGCTGACGATGCCCGCCGTCATGGTGTTGGACTGGCCGATGGGTGAGCCGAAGGCGTAGACCGTGTCCCCCTCCTCCACCGACGCGCTGCGGCCCAGCTCCAGCGTGGGAAACGCCTTGACGCTGCTGCCGTCCACGGCGGTCTTCGAGATCTTGACTACTGCAATGTCCCGGCCGCTGTCGGCGGTGATGATGCCCTCCAGCGGGTACTTTTCCCCGGAGAGCAGCAGGGCACGGGCCGCGTGGCAGGCCTGCAGCACATGGTAGTTGGTCACCGCCACGCCGTCGGAGCTGATGAAGAAGCCGCTGCCGATGGCCGCCTGCGCTTCGCAGTCCTCGTCGTAATAGGTATAGACGCTGAACACCGCGCCCGCGCATTTGCGGGCGATCTCGGTGGAGCTCAATGCTGTGCTGCGGGCGCTCAGGGCCGTTTTCAGATTTTCCAGCGCGGTGAGGTCGGAGCCCTTGAATTTCGCGGCAAGGGCGTTATTGGTAATGAGCGCCATCTCGCCCCGGGTGCACGGGCTGTTCCCCTGCCCGCTCTCCGACGCTTCCGCCAGCCCCAGCTTCACGCTGAGGGCCCACGGGGCGTTCCAGGCGAAGTCGCCCTTTGCGTCGCTGTAGCCCAGCGCCCGCAGGACGAACACCAGATACTGGGACACGGTGACTGTCCTGTCCCCGCCGAAGGCTGTCGCCGACACGCCTCTGGCCAGACCCTTCTGATAGGCGTAGCCCACATAGCCGTCCGCCCAGGCGGCGACGTCCCTGAAGGGATGCTTATACGTCCCGCTCAGCGCGGTGTTCTCCCTGCCCAGCATGCGGATTACCATGGTCAGGGCCTCCTGCCGGGTGGCGCCGTCGTCCAGCCCGAAGCCGGAGGAGCTGCCCCGCAGCACGCCCAGAGTATAGAGCTCGTCCGCCGCCGCGGACTGCTCCGCCGTCGCGGCGAAGGCCGAGGGCAGCAGCGCCGCCAGCAGAGCCAGCACCGCGATAAACGACATTATCCTTTTTTTCACGCTCGGTTCCCCCTTTCGGGTCCATGTGGGGTATTGTACTCCAAAACCCTCCGCCGTTCAAGCTCAGACATGCCCGAAGAGGAAAAGTCCCAGACAGTAGGACAGGCCGTTGGCCGCCGCCGTCAGGCCAAGGAGCTTTTTCGAGCGCCCCTCGATGAGGGTGTAGACCAGGTATTCCCCAAAGATCACGCAGAGCTCCAGCGGGTAGACCCAGAAGCTGACGTCGACCCCCGCGCCGTCCAGCCGGCCCAGCAGCAGGTTCAGGGTCAGATTGGTGGCGATGTTCGCGCAGACGCACACCGTGAGGAAGTCCCGGCTTTTATAGCCGCACAGGCAGAAAAATCCGGTCTCGGTCACCACGGTGAGGAAGCAGGCTATGTAGAGGCTCATTTGTCGCTCTTGTCGTCCTTCGGGGCGGCCTTCTTCTTTCTGACGGCGCGCACCACCAGCACGATTATCACCACGGCGACGGCGATAATGAGTATCGGTATCCCGGCGGAGACCGCGATCGCCGGCCCGGACGCCACGTCCGCGAAGGCGAAGGTACCCATGAGCGCGGCACAGAGGACGCACATCAGCGCAGTTTCGGAAAGCTTTTTCATGTCTTTTTCCTCCATATCAGTTTTTCCGCTATTAATATGGCCGCCAGGCCGAATGCGAAGGATATTGCGACGCCCAGCCGCGCCCCGGTCCCGGTCAGCCGGAAAAGGCTCCCGGCCAGACTGCCCGGCCACAGCGCCGAGGCCGCCAGTCCGAAGGCGAAGGCGGGCTCCGACGGCATGGCGGCGTATATGAGCCACAGGGTCACAGGCATGGTGAGATTTAAAAGCAGCTGCCCCGCCAGTGACGGCAGCATGTAATCGGAGCAGAAGACGATGAGCAGGGCCGCGGGCACGATGGACAGCAGCGCCGTCTTGCCGGGGCCCAGAGCGTCGCACAAAAAGCCGCCCGCCGTCTTGCCCGCGAACACGCACAGGGCCGTCAAAAGCGCGGCCTCCGCCCCGGTCTTCCATGGGAAAGCCGCCGCCGAGCCGCCCACGGCTCTGGCCGCCACGGCCAGCAGCAGCACGGCGGGTATCCAGCCCGGGACGCCGCCGCGGAATTTTTCGCAGGGCGCCAGGGTCTTTTCACGGGCGAAGGGCATCGCGGCGGCGCATACGAGCAGCGCCCCGGCAAACCACGCGCCCATAGCCGGGTACAGGCCGCCCAGAGCCAGCCCCACGGCCCCCGGCGCCACGAATACCCCCAGGGGCGCTGCCCTCCCGCCGGAGGCGTTCAGGGTCTCCGCTCCCGCCGAGACGTGGAAGAAGCAGTTGGCAAGACCCAGCGCCGAAGCCTTTGCATATGCGGGCAGCGGCGCGAAGCAGGCCAGCGCGGCAATGACGCAGGAGGCGCATTTCACCCCGGCGAGCCCATGATCGAATCTGTCCAGCAGCAGTCCGGCCAGGCATTGCAGCGTGAAGGCCAGCGTGTTGTAAAGCAGGACCGGCCCCGCCAGACCGCCCCCGCAGGAGAAGAGCGAGGCGGCGCAGACCGCGTCCACCAGCAGGTGGGCTATGGAATTTATGCCGAGCATCGCCCCGTCCTCCCCGTGAAGATTATACAAAATCGCGATTTTTGTTTTTACTATACCATATGGACGGAAATTATGGTACAATGTTTCGGAAAATTAGCGATACGGGAGCGGATTACGTTATGATAACAGTTGAAGACCTCACCATGCAGTTCACCGGCACCACCCTGTTTTCCCGGGTGGAGCTGCAGTTCAACCCCGGCAACTGCTACGGCATCATCGGCGCCAACGGCGCCGGTAAGTCCACATTTATAAAGATACTCTCCGGCGAGCTGGAGCCCACCAGCGGCCATGTGTTCATCGACCCCAAGGCGCGGATGTCCGTGCTGAAGCAGAACCAGTTCATGTACGACGACTACACCGTCATGGACACGGTGATACTGGGCAACCAGCGGCTGTACGACTGCGGCAAGGAAAAGGACGCCATCTATGAAAAAGAGGAGATGACGGACGCCGACGGCATACGCGCGGCGGAGCTGGAGGAGGAGTACGCGGAGCTGGGCGGCTGGGAGGCCGAATCCGACGCCAGCCGGCTTTTGCAGGGACTGGGCGTGTCCCCGGACTTCCACCAGACCCTCATGAGCGCCATGGATCCCCGGCTGAAGGTCAAGGTGCTGCTGGCCCAGGCCCTGTTCGGCAATCCGGACATCATCCTGCTGGACGAGCCCACCAACAACCTGGATCTGGCCAGCGTGGTGTGGCTGGAAAACTTCCTCATGGATTATCAGGGCACCGTGCTGGTGGTCAGCCACGACCGCTACTTCCTCAACAACATCTGCACCCACATCGTGGATATCGACTACGGCAAGATAAAGATGTACGTCGGCAACTACGATTTCTGGTACGAGTCCAGCCAGCTCATCCAGAAGCTCACCAAGGACCAGAATAAGAAATCCGAGCAGAAGATAGAGGAGCTGCAGACCTTCATCCGCCGCTTCTCCGCCAACAAGTCCAAGTCCCGTCAGGCCACCTCCAGACGCAAGCTGCTGGACAAGCTCACCGTGGAGGAGCTGCCCGCCTCCTCCCGCCGCTACCCCTGGGTGGGCTTCAGGGCCAACCGGGAGCCCGGCAAGGACAGGCTCTTCGTCACCGACGTGTGCAAGACCGTGGACGGCGTGCAGCTTCTGAAAAACGTCTCCTTCGCCGTGGGCCGGGAGGACAAGATCGCCCTCATCGGCGCCAACGAGCTGGCAGTGACCATGCTCTACAAGATCCTCGCCGGCGAGGAGGAGCCGGATTCCGGCTCGGTGAAGTGGGGCGCGTCCATCGAATGGAGCTACTTCCCCGTGGACAACTCCTCCTTCTTCGAGGGCTGCGACCTCAATCTCATGGACTGGATGCGCCAGTTTTCCGAGGACAAGCGGGAGAGCTATCTGCGCACCTTCCTGGGCCGGATGCTCTTTTCCGGCGACGACGTATACAAGCCTGTGAAGGTGCTCTCCGGCGGCGAGAAGGTCCGGTGCATGATCTCCAAGATGATGCTCTCCGGCGCCAACTTCATGCTGTTCGACCAGCCCACCAACCACCTCGACCTTGAGAGCATCGCCGCCCTCAACAACGGCATGTCCGCCTTCCCGCTGAACATCGTCTTCTCCTGCCACGACCATCAGCTGACCCAGACCGTGGCCAACCGCATCATCGAGATAACCGACGACGGCGTCATCGACAGGCTGTGCACCTACGACGAATACGTGCACCTTTCCGACCTGGAATCCCAGGCCGATGAGAGCCGCGACTAACAAAATTTAGCGTTGACTAACACGGGGGGAGAAGTGTATACTCCCCCTCGATGAACAGGTGCGGACGCACCGGGCGTTTTCTTCCGGGAAACGCAGCAGATGACATCTGCGGGACATGATTTTGTTCCCGCGGATATTTTTTACTCATTTTTCGGAGGCAAGCATCATGACAGACCAATATTCCAAGAAAGTAACCATGCGCATTTCCGCCGTGAGCATAGTTTTCAACATCTTCCTCACGACCTTCAAGCTCATCGCCGGCCTGGTGGCCAACTCCGCGGCCCTGGTAGCCGACGCCGTCCATTCGGCGTCCGACGTGTTCGGCTCCCTCATCGTCATGCTGGGCGCCGTCATCTCCCACAAGGCCCCCGACGAGGAGCACCCCTACGGCCACGACAAGATGGAGTGCATCGCCTCCATCATTCTGGGCAACATACTGCTGCTGGTGGGCGCGGTCATCGGCTACGAGGGTGTGAAAAAGATCGTCTCCGGCGAGACCATACCCATCCCCGGCACCCTGGCCCTCATCGCCGCCGCCGTGTCCATCGTCACCAAGGAGGCGCTGTACTGGTACACCATCGCAGGGGCGAAGAAGATTAACTCCGTGTCCCTGAAGGCCGAGGCCTGGCATCACCGCTCCGACGCGCTCTCCTCCATCGGCTCCTTCGCCGGCGTTCTGGGCGCGCGGCTGGGCGTGCCCATTCTGGACCCCGTCGCCGCCATCGTCATCTGCCTTTTCATCTTCAAGGTGGCCTTCTCCATTTTCAAGGAGAGCATCGACCGGCTGGTGGACCGCTCCTGCGGCGAGCTGGAGACCGACAAGATGGTGGACGCCATCAAGGAAGTGCCCGGCGTGCTGCGGGTGGACGACATCAAGACCCGGCTGTTCGGCTCCCGCACCTATGTGGACATTGAGATCGCCGCCGACGGCGAGCTGAAGCTGAAGGACGCCCACGCCATCGCCCAGGCCGCTCACGACCGCATGGAGTCCGATTTCCCAGACGTGAAGCACTGCACCGTGCACGTGAACCCCATGAACATGGAAACGCAGGAGGAGGAATGAGCGCCATCCTGAGCGCGGCTAAGGTCCCATGCACCGGTGTGCACCGGTGTGCCGAAATAACATGAAGTGAAAAAGTCAGCACCGTAGGGGCGTGGCAGGCGCAGTCCGCGTTTATCCCGGCACCCTGTACACGCGGCTTTCCACCTCATCACCCGCTGCGCGGGAGCTTCCCCTCAAGGGGAAGCCAAAGGATACGCGCGGCCTCGGGGACGACGCCCCCTGCGGCGTTTGCCAAATGCGTCTGCACACACCCACACACGCCTTTGTCATCCTGAGCGCGGCGAAGGATCTCGCGGCGAAGGATCTCATTTAAAAAGCCGTGGATGCGCGCGCCGCTGCGAAAGCGTTTCTATGTTCCGACGCGGACGACTGACACAGATATGAGCAGGGGCGGCCAAAAAGGCCGCCCCTGCTTAATCATGTAAAAATGCTCCGCTTTTTATATCAGGTTGTTGCCGCTCTCCCTGTCGAACAGGTGTATTGCGTCGGGATTGAAGGTGAAGGTCACGTCGGGCGCGGCCTTGAATTTGCCCACATAGTCCGCGGAGAGGTCCAGCGTAGGTATCACCATGACCACGTCCCGGCCGTCCACAGTGGCGTGCACGTGCACGGAGGAGCCCATCATCTCGGACACGTCCACCTTGCCGCGGATGGCGCCGGGATCGCAGCCGTCGCACAGGGAAATGTGCTCCGGACGGATGCCCATCACCACATCGCGGTCGGCGATGTCCCCGGCCTTCAGCGCCGCGCAGATGCGCTCCGACACCTTTACCACGGAGCCGTCCGCCTCCACGAGGTAGCCCTCGCCGTCCTTTTTCAGCCGCCCGTCGAAGAAGTTCATCTGCGGCACGCCGATAAAGCCCGCCACGAAAAGGTTGGCCGGATGGGAGAACACCTCCTGCGGGGTGCCGATCTGCTGCACAAAGCCGTCCCGCATGATGACGATCCTGTCGCCCAGAGTCATGGCCTCGGTCTGGTCATGGGTGACGTAAACGAAGGTGCCGTCCACCCGCTCCCGCAGCTTGATGAGCTCGGCGCGCATCTGGTTCCTCAGCTTGGCGTCCAGGTTGGACAGCGGCTCGTCCATAAGGAACACCTTGGGCGAGCGCACGATGGCCCGGCCGATGGCCACGCGCTGGCGCTGGCCGCCGGAGAGCGCCTTGGGCTTGCGGTCCAGATACTCGGTGATGCCCAGTATCTCAGCCGCCTCCCGCACCTTTTTGTCGATCTCCTCCTTTGGCAGCTTCTTCAGCTTCAGGGAGAAGGCCATGTTTTCGTACACCGTCATGTGGGGATAGAGCGCGTAGCTCTGGAACACCATGGCGATGTCCCTGTCCTTGGGCGGCACGTCGTTCATCAGCTTGCCGTCGATGTACAGCTCGCCGGAGCTGATGTCCTCCAGCCCGGCGATCATGCGCAGGGTGGTGGACTTGCCGCAGCCGGACGGGCCCACCAGCACGATGAATTCCCGGTCCTTTATGTCCAGACTGAACTGCTGCACGGCCACAACGCCCTCGTCGGTTATCTGCAGACTGGTCTTTTTCCCGCCGTCCTTCTTTTTCTTCTTGCCCTCGTCCTGATACGGGTAGACCTTTTTCAGATTTTTAAGCGTTACCTCAGCCATATTATGATCCTTCCTTTCCCTGCGCCCCGGGCGCGGGCTTTTCTTTAGAGCCGTCTCTCTCCGGCGTGCGGAGCCTGCCGTAGAGCTCCGTGGAGTATCTGATGCGGCGGGCCAGCTCCGGCGAGGCCTCCCCCGGGAGCATGCGCCAGCGCCAGTTGCCGGAGGGCTTGCCGGGCGTGTTCATCCGGGCCTCCCCGCCCTTTTCCAGCCAGTCCTGCATCTGCGCCACGAAAAGCTCCGAAACCGAGGCCATGCCCGTGCGCAGCACCCCGCGCACCGGCCCCTCCCCGTCGTTCAGGCCCATGTACGCCCATGCGTACCCGCGGCACTCCTCGTCCAGCCCAGCCAGCCACTGACGCACCGTCTCGTTGTCGTGGGTCCCGGCGTAGCAGACCGTATTTCTCGTAAACGTATGGGGCAGATAGTCCCCCGGCTCCCGGGGGTCGAAACCGAATTCCAGCACCTTCATGCCGGGAAAGCCGGAATATTCCACCAGCTCCCGCACGTCCGGCGTGAGATAGCCCAGATCCTCGGCGATGAAGCGCATGTCCGGACGGGCGCGGCGCAGCGCGTCGATGAAGCCTTTGCCGGGGCCGGGCCGCCACACGCCCCGCCGGGCCGTGGTATCGCCGCCGGGCACCGCCCAGTAGGACGAAAACGCCCGGAAATGGTCGATGCGCGTGACGTCGAACATCCGCTCCGCGGCGCCCAGACGCCGCATCCACCAGCCGTAGCCGTCCTTTTCCATGGCGTCCCAGTCGTACAGCGGATGGCCCCAAAGCTGCCCGTCGGCCGTAAAGCCGTCGGGCGGGACCCCCGCCACCTCCACCGGGCGCAGCCGGCCGTCCAGCCGGAAATTTTCCGGCGCGGCCCACACGTCGGCGGAGTCCAGCGGGACGTATATCGGCATGTCGCCGATGAAGCCCACGCCCTTCTCCCGGGCATAGGCGCGCAGCGCCTCCCACTGTTCAAAGAACAGGTACTGCACGCCGACGTAATAATCGATGTCCCCGGAGAGCCCGGCGGAGTACCGCTCCATGGTCTCCCGCCCCTCCGGGCGCACATGGCACAGACGGATATCCTCCGGCCACTCATACCACGGTCTGCCGCCGAAGCTGTCCCTGGCGGCCATGAACAGGGCGTAATCCCCTATCCAGTCCGCGTTTTTCTCCGCGAACTCCCTTACGCGCCGCCGCTCCGGCCCGGAGAGCCGCCCGCAGGCCTTTCTCAGCAGCGCGGGCCGCGCGGCGAAGAGCGCGCCGTAATCCACGTATCCCGGCTCAGCGCCGCAGTCTGCCGCCCGGAGCTCCTCCGCGGTGACCAGGCCCCGCTCCAGCAGGGTCCCGGGGTCGATGAGGTAGGGATTCCCGGCAAAGGCCGAAAACGTCTGGTAGGGCGAATCCCCGTAGCCAGTGGGGCCCAGGGGCAGTATCTGCCAGTATCTCTGGCCGGCCTCGGCGAGAAAATCCACAAAATCGCAGGCCGCCCGGCCCATGGTACCCACCCCGCCCGGCGAGGGCAGGCTGGTGATATGCAGCAGTATGCCGGAGCTTCTCATCCCTTGACCGCTCCCGCGACGACGCCCTTGATGATGTATTTCTGGCAGGCGAGATACACGATGATCACCGGCAGTATGGTGAGCATGATGCAGGCCATCATCGGCCCCATCTCCACCTTGCCGTAGCTGCCCCGGAAGTACTGTATCAGAATGGGTATGGTCTTGTATTTGGTGCTGTCCAGCACCAGATACGGCAGCAGGTAGTCGTTCCATATCCACATGGTCTCAAGTATGCCCACGGAAATATAGGTGGGCTTCATGATGGGAAGCACGATCTTGAAGAAGGTCTGCAGCGGGTTGCAGCCGTCGATCATGGCGGCCTCCTCCACCTCCACCGGTATGTTCTTCACAAAGCCGCAGAACATGAACACCGAAAGCCCGGCGCCGAAGCCCAGGTAGATGATGCAGATGTTGAAGGGCGTGTTGAGATTCAGCTTGTCCGCGATGGAGGACAGGGTGAACATCAGCATCTGGAAGGGCACCACCATGGAGAACACGAACAGGAAGTACATCAGTTTGCAGGCCCTGTCGTTTATGCGGGTGATGAACCAGGCGCACATGGAGCAGCAGATGAGTATCACCGCCACGGAGGTCACCGTGATGATGACGGTGTAGCCCAGAGCCTGCAGAAAGCCCTTGGACGACACGGCGTTCACATAGTTTTCCGCCCCGGCAAAGGTGTCCGCCGAGGGGAGCTGGAAGGCAGTGTTGGTGGTGATGGAGCTCTCCTTTTTCAGAGAGTCCATGAGGATCATGAACATGGGGTAGACCCAGGCCAGACTGAGGATGGTGAAAAACACCGTCAGGATGGTATTGGTGGTCTTTTCGCGCTTTGCCATTACTGCTGCACCTCCTTCGAGCGGGTGGATCTGAGCTGTATCATGGAAATAAGTATGACCAGTATGCAGAACAGCGCGGCCTTCGCCTGGCCGTAGCCCTTCCACTGCTGGCCGGCGCGGGCGTAGAACGTGTTGTAGATGTTCAGCGCCAGCATCTCGGAGGCATGCCCCGGGTCGCCGCCGGTGAGGGCCAGGTTCTGGTCGAAGAGCTTGAAGCCGTTGGTCAGCGACAGGAAAAGGCAGATGGTGATGGAGGACATGAGATTGGGTATCTTCACCTTCCACAGAGTCTGCCAGGCCGTGGCGCCGTCGATCTTAGCGGCCTCCAGATAGTCGGAGGGTATGGACTGCAGTCCCGCGATGTAGATGATCATCATGTAGCCTATCTGCTGCCAGCAGGTCAGGATGATCAGGCCCCAGAAGCCGTAAGTGGCGTTGAGGGCGATGAGGTGCTTGCCCATCAGCGACAGCGCGCAGTTGAGCAGGATGAGCCAGATATAGCCCAGCACTATGCCGCCGATGAGGTTGGGCATGAAGAACACCGTGCGGTGGATGTTGGCGCCCTTCATGTTCCGGGTCAGCGCCAGCGCGATGGCCAGGGCGATGACGTTTATCAGCACAGTGGAGAGCACCGCGAACGCCGCCGTAAACCAGAAGGAGTGGAGAAAGCTGGCGTCCGTGAAGGCGTAGGCGTAGTTCTTGAGACCCACGAAGGTGGTCTTGTTGATGGTCACGAATTTGCAGAACGTGAGATACAGCCCCTGCACAAAGGGTATGACGAAGCCGATCAAAAAGGCCAGCAGCGTGGGCAGCACGAACACCGGCCAGTATCTTTTCAGAGCCTTTTTCATTATATTCTCCTTCCCTTCAGCGATCGTCCCCGCGCCCGGCGCCGGGCACGCGGACGATCCCTGAAAGTGTATTGCCGGTATATGGAGGAATTATAAAGAAAGGTGGGCGGGAACCGCCCACCTTTCATAATTATTTGCTGGAAATTATCAGCCGTTGGCCAGCTTGTACTCCTTGGCCCAGCCGTCCACGAACGCGGTCTTGACGCCGTCCCAGTTGCCGGTTCCGGCAGCATAGGCGGTCAGCGCGGTGCCGACGCCGTTCTTCCACTCCTCGGAGGGCATGGTGGTGAAGCACCAGGCCACGGAAGCCTTGCCGTTGGCAACGTACTCGTTGGCGATCTTCACCAGCGGGTTGGTGGATTCCTTGGCGGACTTGAACGGGCAGACAAAGCCCATGTCGTCGGCCAGAGCGGTGGTGCCGTCTTCGCTGGTCACGCACCAGTACAGGAAGTCCAGAGTGGCCTGGATATCCTCGGCGGAGGCGTTCTTGTTCACGCACCAGTAGTTCTCGGAACCGGTGCAGAGACCCTGGTTCTCCTCGCCGTCAACGCCGATGTAGATGGGCAGCATGCCCAGATTGTCGTCGCCCAGAGCCTTGATGTCGTTGTAGGCCCAGGTGCCGTTCTGATAGAACACGGCCTGGCCGTTGGCGAATTCCGCGGTGGCGTCGTCGCCGGTCTTGGCGGACAGATCCTTGGGAGAGCAGGTGGAATCGGTGATGTACAGATCCCAGATGGCCTTGTAGTTGTCAAGATAGGTGCCCTTGATGGCGGCGCTGGAGGTCTCGTTGTCGGCTTTGTACTCATAGTAGATGGGCAGGTTGGCCAGATGGGTCTTGAATCTCCAGTCGGAGGAGGAATCCATGCCGGCGGAGGTGAAAGCGCCCTTGATGCCCAGAGCGTCCTTGCGGGCCTGGATATCGTCGGCGACCTTCTTCAGAGAGGCAAAGTTGGTGATGTCGGCCTGAGTGTAGCCGGCCTTCTGCAGCAGAGACTTGTTGTAGATGATGCCGTAGGTCTCGATGACATAGGCGATGCCGTCGACGGCGGTGCCGTCCTTGAGCGCGAAATCGTCGCTGGTCAGCTCGCCGTACAGCTTGCTGGAGGAGAGGTCATAGCAGTAATCCTTCCAGGTGGCCAGACCCACAGGGCCGTTGACCTGGAACAGGGTCGGGGCGGAGTCCTTGGCCATCTCGCTGGTCAGAGTCTCCTCATAGGTGCCCTCGGCCGCGGTCTTGACGGTCACGGGCACGCCGGTGGCGGCGGTATACTTCTTCGCCAGATCCTGCCACTGCTGGTCCTGCTCGGGCTTGAAGTTCAGGTAATAGACCTTGCCGGCCGCGGTGGGCGACGCGGTGGTCGTGGTCGCGGTCTTCTGCCCGCACGCGCACAGTGCGAACACCATGACGAGCGCGAGTACCAATGCAAGTACTTTTTTCATTTCATCCTCCTGTGTTTTCGCATAAGTTTTTACCGAAATTTTCATCCGGTATTTAACATATTTTACATTTTTGACACAATTTTTTCAATGTTATCCGTCGATTTATCCAAATTTCGTTGTAATGTACAAAACATATGAATTAATTTCGTCACTTTTTCAGTCGCAAAAGCCGGAGTCCGTCCGTGATGTACGGATGGACTCCGGCTGCGGTCAAAGACTTCAGCTCATTCTCCCAGATATTCCCGCTGCTCCGGCGAAAGCGCGTCGATCTCCACGCCCAAGGACTTCAGCTTCCGCCGGGCCACTCTGTCGTCGATGTCCCGGGGCACGGGCACCACGCCGGGGGCGAGCCTGCCCCGGCTGGCGGCCAGATACTCCGCCGAGAGGGCCTGTATGGCAAAGCTCATGTCCATTATCTCTGCCGGGTGCCCGTCCCCCGCCGCGATGTTCACCAGCCGCCCCTCCGCCAGAACGTACAGCGTCCTGCCGTTGGGCAGCTCGTAGCCGGTGATGTTGTGCCGCGCCTCGCAGGAATCTACTGCCAGCTCTCTCAGCCCCCCCATGTCCACCTCCACG
>Ga0183095_10193_pt1 | contig 84939 bp, 80 predicted proteins | sample BioMet4_FD_130346 | JGI IMG/M metagenome (GOLD analysis project Ga0183095, IMG submission 130346) | Microbial communities from bioreactor (seeded with sewage sludge) at LBNL, California, USA - Biofuel metagenome 4 (v2) (version 3) | ecosystem: Engineered > Bioreactor > Anaerobic > Unclassified ...
CAAGGGGATCGGCGCACTGATACTTCTGTGCAACCTCATCTTCGGTTCCCAGGCGTTCCACAACCTCGGACGAGTGTTTCCCATCCCGTTTGATAGAGCGAATGACATAATACATTTTACCCGCTTTAGTTACATTACAAGTTAAACGCACAGTAAAGGCCTCCTTCTATAACAAACAATTCATATATACATTATACCATAAATTACCATATTACGCAATACACAAAATTGTAATTTGCGCAAAAAAATAAGCCCCGTAAGGCTTTGTGGGTTTTTGGGTGGCAAACGTCCGATTGAAGATTTAAAACGATAAAATTGAGTTTTACGTCATTATTTACGACAAAACAATTGATGCTGTTCGAGGCTTAGCGTATAATGTTCTATATTGGGATAAGTGTGTCACGCAAGCACGAGAGGTAATGAATATGGGATTTCTATCAATAACTTAGACGGCAGAAAAATGGGGTATATCTGGGCGGAGAATTCAGATTTTATGTAGTCAGGAAAGAATCCCGGGATCAACAAAGATTGGATCCTATTGAGCAATACCGGATGATGCGGTTAAACCTAAGGATGAGAGGATAAAGTCTGGGAAGTATATTAAGAACAAAGATTCAGAAGATAGATATTAACTCGTTGTTGGACAGCTATTACAGGAGGGGGACTTGAATGGAATCGAATTTTGCTTTTCTAGAAAAAGATTTTCCAGTCCTGGCCAACTTCGGTGAATTGACAGAGAAATATTGCTACAGCGATTCTAACTCATGCCTTATGAAGTTGGGGATGATTGGAGAGACGATTGTCAATCTGATGTTTACATATGACAGAATACAGCTGCCATATGATAATACTGCGGTTACCAGGATTGATATATTACTGAGTGAGGGATTGCTCACAAGCGATCTCGCGTCAATTTTACATGGACTCAGAAAAATCCGAAATAAGGCAGTTCATGACAACTATTCATCGGTAGCAGATGCAAAATCATTTCTTCAGATGGCGCATAGTCTGTGTGAATGGTTTATGCAGACGTATGGAGATTGGAATTATCAGCATTGTGATTTTGTAATGCCTTTGGAAAATCAAAATGTTGAAGAAAAAATGTCTGCGAGCAATGAACAGATTGAAAAGCAAAAGGAAGATGAACTTACTAAAGAGGCAGAAAAGAAGGCTGCAGCTTCTCCTGTTGTAAAAGCTCAGGATCGTAAAAAACAGGCAGGAAAGGCTGCAAATCAGCGTCCGCGTATAGAGGCTGAAACGAGATTTCTTATTGATGAGCAGTTAAGAATGGTGGGTTGGGAAGCCAATACGGAAAATCTGCGCTTTTCAAAAGGAACACGGCCTGTAAAAGGACGCAATATAGCTATTGCTGAGTTCCCGACAGATTCCAAAGTAGGAAATGCCGGATATGCTGACTATACTCTTTTTGTCGGAGAGAAGCTTGTTGGCATTATAGAAGCGAAGGCTATGCACAAGGATATTCCGTCAGTTATTGATTATCAAGGAAAGGATTATCCTCGCTGTATTAAAAAGGCAGACGAAAAATATCTTGTTGGTTCATGGGGAGAGTTCAAGGTGCCGTTTACGTTTGCAACAAACGGTCGTCCTTATTTGGAGCAATATAAGCAGAAATCCGGTATTTGGTTTCTTGATCTTAGAAGACCGGATAATACACCGCGTCCGCTCAGAGGATGGATGAGCCCCGATGGAATTATGGAATTGCTATCAGCGAATGTTGATAGTGGCAATAAGAACCTTGAAAGCATGTCTTATGATCTTCTGACGGATTCTAATGGACTGAATTTAAGACCTTATCAGTCGAACGCTATCAAAGCGGCAGAGAAAGCAATTATAGATGGAAGCCAGACAGTACTTCTTGCTATGGCAACCGGTACAGGAAAAACCAGAACTGTTCTGGGAATGATATATCGTTTCTTAAAGACCAATCGTTTTAGAAGAATACTTTTCCTTGTGGATCGTACAGCACTTGGAGAGCAGGCACAGGACGTTTTTAAGGGAGTAAAGCTCGAAGAACTGCTTACCATAGATGACATATATAACATTAAGGGCTTGGATGATAAGTCTATTGATAAAGAAACTCGAATTCAGATATCTACGGTTCAGGGGATAATCAAGCGCATTATGTACAATGACGGAGAAAGTATGCCTGCGGTCTCTGATTATGACTTGATAATCGTAGATGAAGCACATCGTGGATATATTCTTGACAAAGAAATGGATGAAGAAGAAATTTTATGGCGTGATCAAAGGGATTATCAGAGTAAATACCGTTCTGTTATTGAATATTTTAACGCGGTAAAAATAGCATTGACAGCCACTCCTGCATTACAGACAACAGAAATCTTCGGGCAACCAGTATTTAAATATACCTATAGAGAGGCGGTTATTGAAGGCTATCTTGTTGATCATGATGCTCCGCATACACTGAAGACGAAGCTTAGTGCAGAGGGTATTCATTATAAGTCAGGCGACACAGTTACAATATATGATCCGGTGACAGGAGATATTACAAATAGTGAACTCCTGGACGATGAGATACTGGATTTTGATCTTGAATCATTTAACAGGCATGTTATCACAGAACCGTTTAATAGAACAGTTCTTGAAGAAATAGCCAGAGATATTGATCCGGAAAGCCCTAAGGAAAATGGAAAGACTCTTATTTATGCGGCCAATGATGAACATGCAGATATGATCGTGACAATTCTGAAGGATATATATTCTGAAACAGGTGTTGATAATGACGCCATTATGAAGATTACAGGCAGTGTTGCAAACGGAAATAAGAAAAAGATACAGGAAGCCATTAAACGCTTTAAAAACGAGGATTATCCTTCCATTGTTGTAACGGTAGACCTTCTGACCACAGGAATTGATGTGCCGTCAATTACGACACTGGTATTTATGCGACGTGTGAAGTCCAGAATACTGTTTGAGCAGATGATGGGTCGTGCAACAAGACTATGTCCGGAAATCCATAAAACACATTTTGAAATATATGATCCGGTGGGGGTGTATGACTCGCTCGAAGATGTAAATACCATGAAGCCTGTCGTAACAAGTCCGAAAGTTACATTTACAGAAATTCTTGATGAGATGAAAGAGACAGATGAAGAATTTCAGATACACAGTCAGGTAGTTCAGATCATAGCTAAGCTTCAGCGCAAAAAACAAAATATGGATCAGCGGACAATGGAGCATTTCGTCGATATGTCCGGTGGAATGAAGCCGACAGAGTTTGTGATTGATATAGAGAAGAGAAATCCTGAAGATGCAAAGAAACGACTTCTTGCATATTATGAGTTGTTTAAGATGCTTCAGGAAAGTAAAGCTTATTCCGGCAATCCTGTTGTGATATCAGACACAGAGGATGAGCTTGTAGAACATTCCAGAGGATATGGCAATGCGGATGTTCCTCCAGCAGATTATCTTGACGAATTTTCGGAGTATATCAATTCACATCTGAATGAGATAGCTGCCATAAAGATTATCTGTACAAGGCCTAGAGAACTTACACGAGAATCATTGAAGTCGTTGATGTTATCTCTTGATAGAGAAGGCTATACAGAGCAGCAGTTAAATACAGCTATTTCAGAGCTGACAAATGAAGAAATGGCAGCGGACATAATCAGTTTGATTAGACGTTATGCAATAGGTTCTACATTGATCAGTCATGAAGCTAGAATCAGCAGAGCAGTAGATAAGCTCAAGAAAGCACATGATTTCACGAAACAGGAACTTGGTTGGATTCGCAGAATGGAAGAATATCTGATGCATGAATCTGTGCTTAACATTAAAGTGTTTGATGAAGACGGACGCTTTATGTCTCAGGGCGGATATACAAAAATAAATAAGGTGTTTGGTCAACACCTGGAAGATATCGTACTTGAACTTAATAATTATTTGTACGATGATGGAGAAAGAATAGCATGACAACACAGGAAATCGTATCTAAATTATGGAATCTCTGCAACGTATTAAGGGATGACGGAATCACCTATCATCAGTATGTTACAGAACTCACATATATATTGTTTGTGAAAATGCTTAATGAAACTGGCAAGGAAGATAAGATCGCAGCTGGAGTTGAGCTGATAAAAGCTCCTGAGACGCCAGAAGAAGAGACAGAAAATGCAGATAAGAAAATCATTCAGGATTATACCTGGGAGATGCTGAAAAACAAGTCTGGCCTTGAGCAGTACAACTACTATAAGGATCTTCTTCGCTTATTTGGTAAGTATTGTAAAGGCCGTGTGCAGCAGATTTATAGTGGCGCGTTATCTAATGTTGATGAGCCGAAAAATCTTGAAAAGATTATAACAGCTATCGATGGACTCGACTGGTTTTCAGCAAGAGAAGAGGGCTTAGGAAATCTTTATGAGGGTCTTTTGGAAAAGAATGCTAATGAAAAGAAATCTGGAGCAGGTCAGTATTTTACGCCTCGTGTATTGATTGATGTAATGACTCATCTTATGAAGCCGCAACCAAATGAAAAATGCAATGATCCGGCATGCGGAACCTTTGGATTTATGATAGCTGCAAACCAATATGTAAGAGCGAATACAGATGACTTTTTCAGCCTTGATGCTGATATAGCTAAATTTGAAAGAGAAGAAGCGTTTACAGGATGTGAGTTGGTACATGATACACATAGATTAGCATTGATGAATGCCATGCTTCATGATATTGATGGAGAGATAACGCTTGGAGACACTCTTTCAAATGTCGGGAAAGACATGAAAGAATATGATCTGGTATTAACCAATCCGCCTTTTGGAATGAAGAAGGGTGGAGAACGTGCTACTAGAGATGACTTTACATTTTCTACCAGTAACAAGCAGCTTAATTTCCTTCAGCATATTTACAGAAGCCTTAAGACTGACGGTAAAGCCAGGGCTGCAGTAGTGCTTCCTGACAATGTTTTGTTTGCAGATGGTGAGGGCGAAAAAATCAGAGTTGATCTGATGGATAAGTGCAATCTCCATACAGTTCTTAGACTACCTACCGGAATTTTCTATGCGCAGGGAGTTAAGACAAATGTGTTCTTCTTTACAAGAGGAAAGACTGACAAGGGGAATACTAATGAGGTCTGGTTTTATGATCTAAGAACGAATATGCCTTCGTTTGGAAAGACCAGTCCCCTCAAAAAAGAGTATTTTGCAGATTTTGAAAAGGCATATGAGGCAGATGATCGTCATGCAGTAAAGGATGAAAGGTGGAGCTGTTTTACAAGGAAACAGATTGAGGAAAAAAGAAACAGTCTTGACCTTGGTCTTATAAGGGACGAGTCGGTTTTAGATTATAATGATTTAACGAATCCTATTAAAAGCGCTCAAGCGGCAGTGGATAACCTTAAAAAGGCTGCTGATCTTTTTAACAGCGTTATTCGTGAACTTAAATCCCTGGAGGTAGAGTGATGACTAAAGGGAAGAAAAAGAAATCCGAACTCACCTTTGAGGAAAAACTGAAGGCTGCACTTGTACCAAAGGAAGAACAGCCATATGCGGTGCCAGAGAATTGGTGCTGGGTATTTGCACCGAGCATCTTTAATATTGAATATGGAAAGGGTCTGTCGTCAAAGCAATTGAAAGATTCAGGATTTCCTGTATTCGGTGCTAATGGAGTTATAGGCTACTATTCTGACTATATGTATGAGGATGAACAGGCTCTTATGAGTTGCAGAGGTGCATATAGCGGAGTTATGAATAAATCTGTTAAATGTTCATTTGTTACAAGCAATTCACTGATTATAAGCCCTAAGGTTAAAGCTATAACGACAGATTTTATTTATAATTTATTTTCAGCATTGGATGTGTCGAGCTTGATTTCTGGATCTGCACAGCCGCAGGTTACAGTTCAGAGCTTTGAAAAGTATCCAATTCCGTTACCTACTGTTGGAGAACAGCAACGGATAGTTTCTAGAATAAATTTGTTGTTTTCTCAGCTTGACGAGGCAAAGGACAAGGTGCAGAAAGTTATCGACGATTTTGACAGTAGAAGAGCTGCTATACTTGCACAGGCATTTTCAGGAAAGCTTACAGAGAAATGGAGAAAAGAAAACGGACACAGTCTAGATGAATGGAAAGATACAATACTGGATGAAGTTGTGTCAGGCTTTAAGTATGGCTCTTCCGAAAAAAGTATCTATGAAAACAAGGGAATGCCAGTATTGAGAATTCCCAATATCGGAGATGGAGTAATAGATTTTTCTGATATGAAATTTCTTGCTCATGAGAATGTTGATGCAGGAAATCAGGTTCATGAGAATGACATACTGATCATAAGATCAAATGGAAGTAGAGATTTAGTGGGAAAATGTGCGATTGTACCAGCATTAGAAAGAAATTATGCATATGCGTCTTTCCTTATTAGAATAAAGCCTTCAGAGGTGATATTGCCAAGATTTTTACTTTTGTATTTAAATTCGTCTATTGCAAAAAGTCAAATATTTATTAAAGCAAAATCTTCATCTGGTATTCATAATATTAACAGTAAAGAGCTCGGAGCAATAAAAATCAAAATTCCAAGTTTAAAAGAACAGGATGAGATTGTTAAATTGTGTGATGAGTTACTTGAAAAAATTAAATATGTAGAGGAAGTGTCTGAGGTCACTGTTTCTAAGATTGATGATGTAAAATCAGCAATACTTTCAAAGGCTTTCAGAGGAGAACTTGGAACACAAGATTCATCGGATGAACCTGCAGAAGAGCTGTTAAAGAGAATTCTTGAGGAAGCTCCGGTAAAAGTAAAAAAAAAGTCAACCACTAGAAAAACGAAGGTGAATGTTGCTGTGAATAAAGGCATGTTAGAGGCTGTAAAAGAAGCCAAGAAAATTTCTCCGGAGAAATTAAAGGAAGAGACCGGATTAGAAATTGATGAATTCTATGAAGAGCTTAAGAGACTGACTGACTCCGGTAAAGTTAAAGAAAACCGAGAAGGCGGAGACGTATATCTGGAGGCTGGAGATGCGGATTGATCGAGTCAAAATCAAAAATTTTAAGAACTTAAAAGATGCGACAATTGATTTTAACGAGTCTCAGACGACTTCTGTTGTTATTGGTAAGAACGGCGCTGGCAAGTCTAATCTGCTCGAGGCATTGGTCATAATATTCCGGGATCTGGATCTTGATGAAGATACAATTGCTTTTGATTATGAGATTGTCTACCAGTGTAAAGAAAGTAAAGTTGAGATAACGAACATTGATGGAAAGAAAACAATTAGCGTAGAAGGAAATTCTATATCAAAAGGTAAATTTAAGAAAGAAAAGGATAATTATCTTCCAAGTAATGTTTTTGCGTATTATTCTGGCAATGAAAAACGTATGGAAGAACACTTCGCCAGACATCAGCAGAAATTTTATGATGAGATGCTTAATAAGAGCAATAAAAAGTTACGGAGACTTTTCTATGCAAGACCTGTTCATAGTAATTTTGTTTTGCTGGCCTTTTTTGCTCTGGAAGATGGAAGTAATGCGGACTTCTTAAAAAAGTATCTGGATATCGATTCGTTGGAATCAGTACTTTTTGTAACGCGTAAACCGGAGTGGGCTAAAGGTAGCAACGCAAAATCAGAGTTCTGGGGATCTAGAGGGTACGTCAGAGAATTCTTGGATGATATTTATAAGCTGAGTTTAGCGCCAATGATTGAATCTGTAAAAGTTTCTGTAGGGATTAAAAAGACTAAGGGAACGGAGTTTATATACCTTTATCTTAAAGATCAGCAGGTATTGGGAGAACTTACTAGGAAATATAAGACAGATACAGAACTTTTTAAATATATTGAAAGCACATATCTGTCCGACTTGATTGAAGAAGTTCGTATCAAGGTCAAAAAAACAGATGGCTCAGTTGTTACTTTTAATGAGCTAAGTGAAGGTGAACAGCAGCTTCTGACAGTTCTTGGTCTGATGAAATTTACAGAAAAAGATGAGGCCCTTTTCCTGCTTGATGAACCTGATACACATCTGAATCCTAAATGGAAGTTTGAGTATTTAAAACTGATTGAGGATATCAGCGGTAAGAACGAGAACAGTCAAGTTATTTTGTCGACGCATGATCCTATAGTTATCAGCGGGTTGGAGAAAGAGTCTATAACAATCTTTGATAAAAAAGATGGTGCTATAGAAATTCGTCAGCCGGAGAAAAGCCCGCGTGGTATGGGGATTGCTGCTCTTTTGACAAGCGATTTATTTGATCTTCCTACATCATTAGATTTAAAAACGCAGAATGATCTTGATAGAAAACGTCATCTGATGTTCAAAAAGGACAGAAGCAAAGAGGAGGATTTAGAACTTAAAAAGTTGAAGGAATCCCTTTCTGATATGGGATTTTCTATGACAACGAGGGATCCGTTATACAATAAATTTTTAGAAAAACTCTATAGCCGTGATGAATTTAAGTATGAGGAACCGACGGACCAGGAAAGGAAGGAAATGTCTAATCTTATAGATGCTATACTGTATGAGATTTTGGCAGAAGAAGACAAATGATCTATATTGATTTGCTAAGTAAACCCCCAGATGAAAAGCTGATAAAAGAGGGCGAAAAACTTACTGAGGAATTAAAAAAACAAAGTCCGGCTAAAAGATCTGATTTTATAGATAAAAATGAAACATACTGGGGAAAATTAAAAGATTATTACATGGAATTATCTCATAACAAATGCTGGTATACTGAAGCAAAAGAAAGTGCTTCATCGTATCACATGGATCATTTTCGTCCTAAAAAGGCGGTAATGAAATTGACTAAAGATGCACCTCCGTTTGAGACAACAAATAGGGACGGAGCATATTGGTGGCTGGCATTTAATTGGAAAAATTATAGATTGTCGGCTTCAATACCAAATACCGCTAAGAATGCATATTTCCCGCTAAAGGAAGGAACCCAACCAGCTGCAGATGAAGGTGATGTGTCTGCTGAATGGGTAGGATTGCTCGATCCAACGAATGAGAATGATGTAGCTTTACTTACATTTGGCGATGATGGAAAAGCATGTGCTGCTTGTAGTGACGATACGTCATGGGAAGCGCAGAGAGTACAGCTTTCAGTGAGAGTATATAACCTTAATTATGTAAGGTTAGTAGAGGCGCGAGTTGAAGTAAGAAATAAGTGCTTACAGCTGATAAGACAGATTAAGCATAAGCAGGGCTGTTATGCCAAACATAATGAAAAAGATGACAGAGAAGAATTTAGGGAGTATATAAGCCAATTAAGGGATATGATGAAGCCGGAGGCCGAATTATCGGCTGTTGTTAGAGATTGTGTTTTAAGTGATTCGGAAATATATATAAAAAAATTGCTTTAAAGTTATCGAGAGATGTGCAAAATAGCAAATAAAGTTATCCACAATTGTGAACTCTGGGTGCTCAAACAATAGCGAAGCACCTGAAACAAAAAAGTCTATAAAAGAGCTGACAGCAAACAGGGGGAGTGTATAATAAACTGTGTAAGTAAGTCAATGACAGTTTAGACTATACTCCCTTATTCATAGTCTCCCAACTTTTTATCCGCACCCCCGGCTTGCATTGCCCCCTATAAATTAGATTTAAGTCTAACTTATAGGGGGCAATGCTTATGAAGATATAAATTTTTTAACGTTGCAAGGTTGCCCCTTGTTCTTTCCCAAAGCCGTAAACCAATTTTTTACAATAAGCGGTATATACGTCTTGCGCGGCAAGGCATGTATCGATCAGATACCCAGGTTCCTTGTGATAATTTTGTAAGCCGCGATAATAGAAATTTTTATGATTGGCATCAATGATAAAGGGAATCATGTCGTTGGTCAGGCATTCTCTAAAAAGAATCAATCTTCCGACTCGTCCATTACCATCTTGAAACGGATGAATGGACTCAAATGCAACATGAAAATCGAGAAGATCTGTAAAATGTTTTTTCTGCTTCTGATTATATTTCTGCAGCAGCTGCTCCATCGCTTTTGGCACAAGATCCGGCGGCGTGGTTTCCTTCTCGCCAATAATATTCTCCAGCGCTTTATAATCACCGACTTTAAACCAATCAAGGTCAGCATCCGAAGTATTTGTTTTTAAAATACGATGGAGTTCTTTAATCAATTCTTCCGTCAAAGGCTGTTGACTATGGGTAAGCAAATAATCAAACGCCCGAAAATGGTTCATGGTTTCTGTTATATCATCACTGGCAATCAAATCATCCTGTGTAGCTATTAGCGTTTTTGTTGCAAATAGGCTGGCCGTATGTTCTTTGCTTAATCGGCTGCCCTCAATTCGATTACTATTGTAAGCAAGTTCGGTTTGCGTATAATAATAAATTCCATTTTTATATTTTTTTTCTTTTTCCTGCATCAACTGTAACAATATTTTTTTCGCATCACTCATGTTTGAGATTCACCTCGTATAATCTTTGCGGCACTTATTGCCTGAATATAGTATAACATAAATTATAATTGTCAGCCTTTTAGGGGGCGCTGTTTTTTATTCCAGATGATAAGTGATTTTTTCCTGCTCTGATGCACGTTCCATTTGATCCATCATTGTCCAGTCTATATAGCGGTCATCTTTACTACATGTTCTTGCGACGGCTTGAGCTGCATGCGGTTCTCCGCGTATTGCTGATGCAATGAGCGAACACAGGGATTGTGGGGAAGAGGCTGCTTTTATATTGCTGATAGCTTTATAGCGCGCAGGACCATGCTTCTGATCGTAATAGACTTGCTTTTTTGCAGCATATATATTGACACTTAGGTCTTTCAATTCCTGCGCAATCCTTTGATTTGTTTGATTGAGTTCTTCATACCGTTTAGCCACGGGTTGATTCTTAGATAAGATACCTCGGGTAATTTCCTTTATTTTTTCTTGTCCCTCCGGTGCATTGCATTTTTCTATCAGTTGCTGCAGACGGGCATCCAAGTTTGCCATGCATTCTTTATGCGTTTGGATTCGCTGATCCAAACGCATTTTTTCTTGTTTTACAGATTGGGACTGTTGGTTATAGGCAATTGTTTCTTCAACTTGCTCAACAAGCGGTTTAATTACTTGTTCAAATTTTTCTTTTTGCAGCTGATAGTCTTGCATGGCTTTTGCAATGCGCTGGTTTTCTTTTTCAGCCAGACGTTTCTCTTCCCGAATCTTTTTAAATCCTTGGTTTGTAAAAACATCTTTTGCCATCAGTTCCGCGCGGGGGATAGAGATTACTTTCAGCTTTTTCATAGCTGTTTTGTTTTGTTCGTATTGCTTCTTTTTATTTAAAAAAGCGTTGCTTAAAACTTGATGGCAGGCATAAGCTGTAATACCTTTTTCATTTGCAGCATAAGTGGCGTCTAAAATATAATTTTTAACCAATGCTTCCATTTCATTTGTGATCTTGGCCAAATGGTTATTTGCTTTTTCCAAATCTGCTTTGATTGGTTTATTGGAAGCAAGCATTACAATCATTTTCGATTTAATCGCCGGCGCGATTTTTTTATTAGCCGCAATGCGACGGAAAGCGGGTTCAATCGCTTTCGCGGCGATTGTTATATCTTGATCCAGCGCAGCCAACTTGTTTTGTAATTCTTGTGACAGCGTGGTGTAGGCATCGAGATCATCGGATGTTCGATCTGGTTCTTTTAAGTTGGCACTAAACGTTAGCCAATGTTGTTTCTGCTGTTCTAAATTTTTTAGTTCGCGGTAAAGGACTTTTTCCGGTTCATATAGATATTCTGCTTGAACTGTTTTTGTTGCATCGCCATTCCAGACAATAAGTTTTTTATATGTCTGAATATTCTTTAAAGTAAATATCATATCTTTTTTTAATGCTTGGAGACGAGCGGCATCCGCAGTTTTTGTCTGCAGAACAGCTTGATAGTCAGCAGAATGCGTTAGTGCTGAAACATTGGCCATGTTATTGTGCATCGCGGCATCCGTCGTATCTTTTTGAATCGAAGATTGAATCAGCTCAGCTGTTGTTAAAAGAGCCGCATGTTCTTTTTTATATTTTCGATATTTCTGTAGATCAATAACCTTGGGATTATTTTTTTCTTTGGCAATATCAGGACCGAGATGTTCTTCTGGAATACGGTTTAACAATTCTGCTAAAAGAACATCGCCGTTAATTAATGCCTCTTCTCGTTGTTCCTTTAGTGAACGGTGATCTACAGTAGCATCGTAGCCATATTTTTGTAAAATGGTATTTTGAATCTCGGCAAAATCTTTTCGCATTATACCAAGATAAGCGCTGCGTGTTTTCCCATTAAATTTATCGGCCTTCGCGCATCCGGTTGTTGTTCCATCCTTGTGTGCAGTTGCGCGTGCGAAGAAATCTTTAGCCGATCGTTCCTGCTGCCGTTCCTGGTCATCTATTTCTCGGTCGGAAAACATAATATGCACATGCGTGTTATGTTCACCATTACTCATTACGCCAACCTTGTCATGGATGGCATATGCATAATAAAAATCTTTTAAATGATGTTCAAGAAAAGTATCAATGATTTCCTTTTGCTGCTCCAAATTCAATTCATTTGGAAGCGCAAATTCAATTTCGCGATAACAACAAGCATTGGCGCGTTCATAACCATCCGCTGCAGCAAAAAATTTCTGCGGTGAGTTATTGGCCCACGAAGGAAGATGATGGTTCGTAAAAATACATCCGCCTCTTTTTGCAAACTGACTTTGCCGGTCAATATAATCAGCATGAGCGCCAGCCTTTGTTTGTGCATTTCTGATTGTCAAAATTTTTTTCGCAATATTTTTTGCATCAAATATTAATTTCCGGTCATACACATTCCGTCGCATATTCGGATATCGACGGGGGTGCTGGTTTGCCAACTCATGCCACGCATGACGAAGCACCAACAAATCAGATTGTTCGCTTGCAGTTGCCACATTGCATTCCGACAGTGACTGCAGCTCAGTTTTTCCGGAGGCATTCTCTTTTTGTCGATCGTTGCCAGCCGTTGCAATGTTAGGCTGAAATATTGTTGTTCTTCCTGTGCATCTACTTCTTTTATCATTTCCTGTTCTGGTAAAAGTTCCGGGGCCTGTAAGGGTGTCGGAGCTTTTTGTAACGACTCCGGTTCTGTTATAATCTCCAAAGTTGACGACTCTGACGTTTTTTCTTTGTGCTTCTTTTTCATATTCTCGATCCTTTCTAAGTTGATTTACTTCTTGGGTAAGATACGCATTTGAAAAATGAATAGTTTCTTCCAGATCAACCGTTGCCCGGATTATTTGTGCATTAAATTTTACATTACCAAAAACGGTAAGAGGGGAAATTTGTTGCTCCTTTGCAATTTCCATGGCAATATAAAGCGTTTCTGGCGTGCAATGGTCAGAGACTTCTATACGATCCCCATTAAGACGGATACTGCCGTATAGGCTACGGTATAAATAATGAATTTGTCCCGTTTTAGCACCTTCTAAACCCAAGGCATTTCCGCTGAATTCTTGTTTGGATAATGCTTCTTTGAAATCGATATTACTATACTTTCCCTGCCGGGTAATATAGTTGATGTGCTCAATGGATTCCGTGCTGTTTCCGTTATTTTGTTTATCGGTTTTCATCGTAAAGTGATAACAAGCCATTATTCTGACCTCGATCATGTTTTGACTTTAGCAACGCAGTTCAGTGAGCGCACGCGAACGGCAGAATCTTATGGTTTCCCATGTATTTGAAGGTTTTTGAGTTTCTCGAAGGAGAAACTCCTAAGTGCGCTTCACTTAAACTCATATATACATCATAGCATAGAGCCCCGTCTAAAAGTTGCACATTATACATGGTGGAACTGTGCAATTCGGGTACATCGGCAGCTGCTATGTTATATTGTTTTATGTAAAACTGGGAGAAGAAGGTGATTTGTATAGTAACTAGCAAAGAGAAAACATTGGACAAACTTTATCGGCGTATTCATCTCGAAAAACGTAAATCTGCTTCTTTCGCCCGCTTTGAAAAAAAGCAGGCGCAGCGAATCAAGGTGAAAAAGCTTTTGGCTGCCGGAGCCATTTTTGAAGAAGCTGGTATTTTGGATTCCTATAACCGAGATGATGTTTTAAAAGCATTGTTGAATTTAAAGAAAGAAGGTGAATACGATGGAGAATCGGTATGATCAGAGATTAATCCAGCTCAAGCAAAAAAAAGAAAAACTTGAGCAAAAAATTGCAGAAGAAAAAGCCCGGCTGCATTCGCTCGAAGAAGAAATTAAGCAGGCTGATAAAAAAGAATTTGAGAATTGGGCTGCTGTTTTGAGAAAGCGTTTACAAGAAAATGGCATTTCAGCTTGTGATGATACGGCGATTAATAAGATGATTTCTATGTTGAAAACTACGGAGGAATCCGGACAAAAAGCTTTATTGGAACCAGAACCAAAAGTAATTCAAAGTACAGAAATAACTTCCAATGAAGATAATAGTGATTTTTAAAAGTACCTAGTGGAATACTGCCGGTCTTGTGATAAGTATAAAAAATTGTTTTTGTTTTTTATATTTATCACGGGCATTATGATTTTCGACTTAAGCTAAAAAATCATGTACAACTATAAAGGCGTGGTTCTGCTCAATTTTAATTGAGAGAAATAGCCGGCATAGTTGAAGATGATTTCTATGAGATGGTTTATAGAAAATGGAGGGAAATTTTATGAATCAATTTGTTTTGGTGGGACGATTGACAAGAGATCCTGAACTGCACCAGACGCAGACCGGAAAAATGGTTACGACAATCACGCTGGCAATCCGGAGAAACAGCAAAAAAGAAAATCAGGAACAAGCTGATGCTGATTTTATTCCGATTACCGCATGGGGGGATCGGGCCGATTTGATTTGTAAGTTTTTAAAAAAAGGGAACCGGGTTTTAGTAACAGGAAAATTAAATCAGCGGGTTCTTGAACAAAATGATGGTTCAAAAATTTATACAATAGAAGCGGTTGCATTCCATATTGAATTTTTGGAAAAGAAATCTATTGATTCAGACTCTGCTTCTGCTTCGGAAAAAGCTTTTGGCGGCGATCCTTTTGATAATGATGATATTCCATTCTAAGAATTGGAGATGATTTTATGCGATTATTTATTGCAGAAAAGCCAAGTTTGGCTCGTGAAATTGCAAAAGGATTGGGAGCCGATCAGAAGGCAAATGGATGTTTAAAAAATTTGCGCGGCGATGTCGTGACTTGGTGTTTTGGACATATCCTGCGGCAATATAATCCAGACGAATATTCGCCTGACTTAAAAGAATGGCGGATGGATTCTTTGCCGATCATTCCAAAAGCATGGAAACTTAAAGTATCAGATGATTGTAAGAAACAATTTATTGTCATTCGGGATTTGATTGCACAGGCAGATACGATTGTCAATGCCGGCGATCCAGATCGCGAAGGGCAGCTGCTTATAGATGAAGTTTTGGCTTTTGTGAAAAATACGAAACCGGTCCAGCGTATTCTGCTGAATGCGCTGGATGAAAAAAGTGTACAAGCAGCTTTAAAAGATTTACGAGACAATCAAGAATTTGTCGGCTTGCGTGATGCGGCTTTGGGAAGAAGTCGTGCCGATTGGCTTATCGGTATGAATCTTTCTCGTGCTTACACTTTGGCCGCCAGAGCGGCCGGATATAATCAGGCGCTCCGGATTGGCCGCGTGAAAACGCCCACCATGTCTTTGGTAGTTCGGCGGGAAAAAGAAATTCAAGATTTTCAACCGGTCACACATTATCAGCTGCAAGTTACCTGGCTTCATCCAAACGGCAAGATCAAAACTCTTTGGCAGCCGGGAGACAATCAACCGCTTGACCAAGAAAACCGGCTGTTGGATAAAACTATTGCGGAAGAAACTTTGCATCAGATACAAAATCATGGTACGGGCGCCATTGCATCAATTAAAACGCAAAAAAAAGAAGAAGCCCAAAGGCTTCCGTATTCGTTATCAGCATTGCAAATTGATGCCGGTAAAAAATTTGGATATGATCCGCAAACCGTTTTGAATACGATGCAAGAATTATATGAAAAGAAATTCACTACGTATCCGCGTTCGGATTGCGACTATTTACCGGAAAATCAGTTTGCTGATGCAGCGACAATATTACAAAACCTGAAAGGAATTCCAGCTTTAACAGAAGCTGGAACAGCGGCCAATTCATCAATTCGTTCGCGGGCATGGAATGATAAAAAAATTTCTGCACACCATGCAATTATCCCTACAACGGTCTTGTGTCCGTTATCTGCGTTAACAAAAACGCAACAAGATCTCTACGTGCTGGTTGCACGTGCTTATCTGGCGCAATTTTATCCAACTTATATTTATAATGCGACAAAATTAGTTATTGAAGATTGTAATGAACAGTTTACGGCGAATGGCCGCATGGTTTTACAAATCGGTTGGCGATCTTTGTACAGTCAGCAAGAAAAAAACGAGGACGAGATTACTTTGCCCGAAAATCTTTCGGAGGGTGAAATTGTTCAATTGGATCAAGGCGAAGTCTTGAATAAAGTTACAACACCGCCAAAGCGTTTTACGCCGGCCACGCTTTTAAAAGCTATGAAAGAAATACACAAATATGTTAAGGATCCGGCGTTAAAAGCAGAACTGAAATCAGTACAGGGAATTGGAACCGAAGCAACGCGTGCGGCAATTATTGACGAGTTGATTAAGCCGGATAAAAATGGGCGTAGTTTTTTGAACTTGGAAAAGAAATATCTATTGCCGACAGAAACTGCCATTATGATGGTACGAGTTTTGCCAGCGTCTCTTACATATCCGGATATGACCGCGATATGGGAAGACCTGCTGGAAGAAATTTGTAATCGGCAGCAATCCTTAACCCGATTTTCTACCGAGCAGGAGACGCGTGTGCAGCAGCTGGTAGATGAGGCTAAACAGATTCATTTGCCGCCGCCGGCTGGTGGGGCGCAGACGGGTTATGCCCAGCGAGAGAGCTTGGGAAAATGCCCTCGATGTGGGAAAAATATTTATGAAAATCAAAAATCTTTTTTTTGCGAAGGCTATAAAGATACTCCCAAATGTTCTTTCAGTGTTTGGAAGGACAATAAGTTTTTTACTTCTAAAGGCGTTAAACTCACAGCTCGGATGATGAAATCTTTTCTTGCGGGTAAAGCAATCAAAATGAAAGGATTGAAGAAAAAAGATGGCAGCGGAATCTACACGGCAATTATCCAGATGCAGGATGATGGAAGTAAATGGGTGAATTTTGTTATGGCCTTTGAATAAAAGGTGTAAGGCAAATCATATTTTAATTATTTGGAGGCAAACAAATAACCGTGGTATATAATAATAATATTGATAAAACCATTCGGAACGAGCCGTGTATTTTTCTTTTTTACATACGGCCGCAAAATTTCATAAGTACAATCTTATACAACAGATCTGTTTATATCTTTATGCACCTCCGGCAGCGTGTGCATGCGCTACGGCGAGCCAATGGGCGCAATACTTCCATCGAGATATTCAGGAACATGCTACTGAAATTCCAGTATTTGACGGTCATGAATGGAAAACGGTTTATGATATTGATAGAGAACTACATTAGAAATCAGCTAGAGCAAGATCAGATAAGCGAACAAATAAGTTTAAAGGAGTTTGTGGACCCGTTTACGGGTAGCAAGAACCACAAGGCATATTACTAATAAAAGCCCCTTGAGGGGCTTTTATTAGTAATATGCCCTTCCAGGGCTTGAGCAAGCCTCCGGTTTACCGGAGGTCATAACTTAGAATGTAAATGATGAGAGACAAATCGAATGGTTATTCGGATAAAAAAGCGAACTGTCGATAAAGTGCAAAATTTACTTCATGCGACAGCCCCGTCTTACAGCTCCAAGCTTTTATATTTTTATTATTTCAGCATTCGAGTTATTAGCCTCAAAATCTGCTTCATAACTCGAGCAATAGCGATTCAAACATTGTACAGATATACCATCTTCGAGTTCTTCCATCAATTCTCTTTTCAATTTTCCTTTAAAACCTGTAATATAGCTATGATTACATTCTGGACATCGCCACTTTATTGCAAACATATACAAACACCATCCTATTCTTTATTCGTTGTTTTTTTCCTCAAATGTTTTCGGTTCGAATTGCACATATAGTATTTTATCGGTGTTTTTTGGTTTCCTTTTTTTACCTATTAACTGAGAGATTCTACTACTGGATAAGCCTGTGTAACTTGACATTTCAATCCTTGACATCTTATCAGATTCCATAGCTTGCAGAGCTTCCTTTTTCTCATCAGTAGATAAATTTTTGAACTCACGAGGAACTTCGATAAATTCGGCATGCCGAAAAGATGTTGTATCCGATTTTACCTTTAATATTTTTTTACTGTCAGCGGTTTCTTCAATAACGGTTTTTTTCCCCTGGAAAATACTTAAATCATTACCCATATTACAACACGCTCCATCTTTAATTCAATTTAGTTTTAATTTAATTTCATTTTACCTTCAATCCATATTTTTGTCAAGTGATAATATTTTACACTCCCAAAATAGTTGTAAAATTGAAAGCGTCTATATTTTATTAGGAAGCAATATTTGAGTTGCCTATAAATAAGGTACGATCGTAAATCAGTTTTGTGTTAGCCTGTTTTTAGGTGCAGTATAGGTGCAATTATACTTTTTAACAGAGTATAAAACCGCGTCATATAAGGAATCACATTGTAACAGAAATATGGCATTCAAGAAGTTTCCTTCCTTTAAAATAAAGGCGTTTATGTATTTACGTCTAACGGCCTTCTAAGCCGTGGGTCGCGCGTTCGAATCGCGCCAGACGCACCAGAGAAATAAGGGCTTTAGCCATTTATACATAACAGGCCGTGGCCCGTGTGGCGCAATAGCGGCGTAATACCTTGTTTGTGGTATTGCGCCGCTATTATTATGTATAAATATTTTTTGCCTATGATATAGCGCTGCCAGAATGTTTCTTATCCAGTCATAAATTTTAATATCATCAAAACAAACGGTCTTGCGGCGCACCGAGATTCATATATTAACCTATTGTTAACAATGCCCAGGGGAAAATTAGTGTAAAATGAGATAGCAGATCTAAATCTGTTTATGAAAACACTTGTTTTTTTGTGTAAAGTGATGAATACTTTAAGGGGCGATATTTTGTTTACCAATATGAAAATCCGACATCAAATCATTGCAGGGTATGCGCTGCTTGCCTTCCTATTTTTTCTCGGAGCCAGCGGAGCTGCATATGGATTATATCAGGTGCAAAATAAGTATGAGAAAATTGTTAATGAAGCCGATATTTCTATTATGGGTCTTCAAGAGATTGAGATTTATTTTGGCGGACAAGCCAATGATGAGCGCGGCGGTATTATTACCGGTAAGCCGGAGTTCCGTCAGGAAATAGCCGAAAAATCTCAAAAGGTGAAAGAAAATATTGAAAAAATCAGACCTTTCATGATGTCAGCAGAAGAGAGGGATCTTTTAAAGCGGATTGATGAAACCCATACAGCTTTCACGGATATTAACAATCGTGTATTGACGTATTGTGAACAGGGCAATATGGCAGCGGCACAGGCATTGTCTTTTGGCGAGGGGCGTGCACAGAGGAAGAATCTTACGACGGCATTTGATCAATTGATCAATTTGCAGCAGGCGAAAGCAGATCAGTATCGTCAGGATGCACAGAAATTTATACAGATGTTTAAGGTGACTGCCGTTTTGATTTTATTTGGCATGCTGATCTTTTGTCTGTTATTTGCCGTATTGCAGGCGAGAAATATTTTACAACCGATTGAGCGGATGACGAAAGAACTGACCGAGGACAATGGCTATCAAAAACGAACGGTGAAAAGTTTTTCGGCGAATGAAATTGGCGCATTGCTGCAAGCTTTTTATTATTTAGAAGAAAAGCTGCGGCAGATGGTACAGAAAATCCAAGAGGCCGCTGAGCAGACGGCATCGGCGTCGGAAGAACTGACTGCCAGCGCAGCATCTTCTCTGGACATGACGAAAGCGGTCAATGCTTCGTCTTCCGGTGTGGTCGTCGCCGTGCGCCAGCAACAACAAGAAGCGGATCGTCTGGAGCAAAGCGTACAGCAGATTATGGAAAATACGCGCGCAATGGCGGGCAGCGCGGAGATTTCGGCGACACATGCCGACCGGGCTGTTGCTGCGGTACAGCAAGGCAAGCACTCCATTGAAAAAGCCATGGAACAAATGGCTATGATACAGCGGACTACAGAAACTTCGGTTCAGTCAATTCAAGAGTTAGGAGTTAGTTCCCGGGAAATTGGGCAGATTGTCGATACGATTACCGCGATTGCCGGGCAGACCAATCTATTGGCGCTTAATGCAGCGATTGAAGCTGCCCGGGCGGGCGAACATGGCCGGGGATTTGCGGTTGTCGCCGAAGAAGTCCGCAAGTTAGCCGAGCAATCGGAGCAGTCTGCTGGAAAAATTTCTACTTTGATTGAAAGTATTCAAAGGCAAATAGAAGAAGTGGTTCAAGGTGTACAGGCGGGCAAGGACGCTGTTGCTGTTGGCGCGACGCTTTTGGGGGAAACTGGCGAGACCATCCATAGCCTGCAGGAGAGCAGTGAGGCCGCTAATAGCGTAGCGGATAAAATGAAAGAAGCGGTACAAAATATTGTGGCTAAGATCGAAGATGTCATGGGCTCGATTCATGTGTTTAAAAATGAATCCAATCGGGTGAAAAATGAAATGGAGCATGTAGTAGAATCTGTACAAAGCGAAACGGCAGCGGTTCATGAAGTATCGGAAAGCAGTCAGGCCCTCGCCAATATTGCCGATACACTGCAGCAGTCCGTGCAGATTTTTATGAAGGGCAAGTAAAGCGGCGTCTCGGATACCGAGGCGGCGCCGCGCTCGGGCAATATATCGGCAGAACCGGGTTCGGTTCGGCGGTTTGAGCCGTTTTGAAGGCCATAAGGAATCAGAGCCCCTTGCATTTTGCCGGGGGCTTTTTGTATGAACCGCGTAAGGTTAAGCGCAGGCGCGCTATAGGGGGTGTGATAAGATGGAATATAAACGTGTTTTAGCTATTGGTGATATTCATGGCAATTTTCAGCGGCTTTTATCTTTATATGCCAAAATTCATTTTAATTCGGCGGAAGATATGCTGATTTTTTTGGGCGATTATATTGATCGGGGGCCGGAAAGTCTATCGGTTTTGCATTGGATGATGAAAAAATGCCAGGAGAAAAACGTGGTAGCGCTGCGCGGTAATCATGAGCAGCTTTTTTGGCAGTATTTTGCCGATGGCGGGGACGGTGCGCTTTGGCACAGAAATGGCGGCGAAGCAATGTGTCAGGAAATTCGGGTGGCTTCGGTGGAGGAACCGGCGCTTTTGGACCGCTGTCTGGCCTTTATTGCGGATCGTCCATGTTCTTTTTCGCTGACCGTTCAGCAGCAGGATTTCTTCTTTTGCCATGCCGGAATTGAGCCGACAATCCCGCTTTACTTGCAGCAGCCGAAAGATTTGCTCTGGATACGCGGTCGGTTTTATCGAGAATATCGGGGAGCGGCGCTGATGGTTGTTGGGCATACGCCTACGGAACGGTTTCCTTTCGGCGGCAATGTGCCGCTCTGGTTAAAAAATCGTATTTTGCTGCTGGATACGGGTTCGTATCTGCCGGAAGGGAAAATTTCCTGTGTGGATGTGTTGACCGGCGTCTGTTGGCAAAGTGATGACGATGCCGAAGAAAGCAGTATTTCCAGCGGTAAATAGGAAAAAATCAATAATTAGTCAAAAAATCAAAAAAAACACTTGCTTTTTTTCTCAAAAGTATATATTATAAGAAATGTAGTTAGCACTCACGACTAACGAGTGCTAACAAAACGAAATTTACATGGGAGGAAGATACAAATGATTAAGCCATTGGGCGAGAGAATCGTCGTGAAAGTTTCGGAAAGTGATCTTAAGACGGCCAGCGGGATTGTGCTGCCGGATTCAGCCAAGGAAAAACCGCAGCAGGGTGAAGTCCTGGCTATAGGCTCAGGCAAAGTATTGGAGAGCGGTCAGGTTGCACCGATGGAAATTAAAGTCGGCGATCAGGTGCTGTTTGCAAAGTATTCTGGTTCTGAGGTCAAGGTTGACGATCAGAATTTGCTGATTATTCGTCAGAGTGATGTTCTCGCAGTTCTTTAATCGCGACGGTAACTATAGAGAGATATTGGGAGGTTTATAGAAATGGCAAAACAGATTTTATTTGATGAAGAAGCACGCCGTGCACTCGGCAGAGGCGTTGACGCGCTGGCTAATGCAGTAAAGGTAACGCTGGGGCCAAAAGGCCGTAATGTTGTATTAGATAAAAAGTTTGGGGCTCCGACTATTACGAATGACGGCGTAACGATTGCGCGTGATATTGAGTTGGAAGATCCGTTTGAGAATATGGGAGCACAGTTGGTTAAGGAAGTTGCCACAAAGACCAATGATATTGCCGGCGACGGCACAACGACGGCTACTTTGCTGGCACAGGCTATGATTCATGAGGGCATGCGCAACGTTGCCGCCGGAGCGAATCCGATGGTCCTGAAGAAGGGCATTGAGCTGGCGGTAAAGACTTTGGTGGCGGAAATCAAGGCCAAGGCGCAGAAGGTAGAAGGCAAAGAAGCCATTGCTCAGGTTGCCGCCATTTCTTCTTCGGATGAAGAAACGGGCAATCTCATTGCAGAAGCTATGGAAAAAGTTGGCAAAGATGGCGTCATTACGGTGGAAGAGTCCAAGAGCATGGATACGAACCTGTCGGTTGTTGAAGGCATGCAGTTTGACCGCGGCTACATTTCTCCATACATGGTTACGGATGCCGATAAGATGGAAGCCGGTCTGGATGATCCTTATATCCTGATCACGGATCGTAAGATTTCTGCAATCGCCGATATCCTGCCGATTTTGGAGCAGGTTGTTAAACAAGGCAAGGAACTCATGATTATTTCTGAGGATCTTGACGGCGAAGCTTTGGCAACCATTGTTGTCAATAAACTGCGCGGCACCTTTAAGGCTTTGGCAGTAAAGGCTCCGGGCTTTGGCGATCGCCGTAAAGCGATGCTGGAAGATATCGCCATCCTGACGGGCGGCAATGTCATCAGCGAAGAGCTGGGCCGCAAGCTGGACAGCGTGCAGCTGGAGGATCTGGGCCGGGCTCGTCAGGTTCGTGCGACGAAAGAAGAGACGACGATTGTCGACGGCTATGGCGATAAGGAAAAGATCGCCGCGCGTGTTGAGCAGATCAAAAAGCAGGTCAAAGAGACAACGTCTGATTTTGACCGTGAAAAACTCCAGGAACGTTTGGCGAAACTCGCCGGCGGCGTAGCGGTTATTGAAATCGGCGCAGCGACGGAAGTCGAATTGAAGGATAAGAAGCTTCGCATTGAAGATGCGCTGAACGCGACGCGGGCGGCTGTTGAAGAAGGCATTGTTGCCGGCGGCGGCACGACGTTCATTGACATTCTTCCGGCGCTGGATAAACTCAATGGCGAGGGCGATGTCCAGACGGGTATCAACATTGTGAAACGTGCCATCGAAGAACCGGTTCGTCAGATTGCCAACAACGCCGGACTGGAAGGTTCCGTTGTCGTTGAGCATGTCAAGAAGGCTGGCATGGGCAAGGGCTTTAATGCTCTGACGGGCGAGTATGTCGATATGATTGCTGCCGGTATCGTAGATCCGGCTAAGGTAACGCGTTCGGCGCTGCAGAACTCAGCCAGCATTGCGGCGATGGTTCTGACGACGGAAACGCTGGTAGCCGATAAACCGGAAAAGAATCCTCCGGCAGCTCCGGCTCCGGGCATGGGCGGCGGCATGCCGGGCATGATGTAAGTCATCCATAATTTTACAGGCTTGAAGCAGAGGGGGGCCGCTGCCGGCAGAGTTTTGCCGGTAGCGGCCTTTTTTGACATTTGATGCCGCCAGCTTGACACTTACAGGAAAAGCATTTAAAATAAAGTAGTATAGTTATGGGAGCAGTCTGCTCTCTTAAGCCACATACTATCGTGATTTAAAATGCTTAAACAGCAACAAATTAAAACAAAACAAAAGAAGGGGGTGAAGATTATCGTTGAATTATCATTAGCGGTAATACTTGCATTGATTGCGGGCGTAGGCGGCGGCTATTTTGTACGCCGGCAGATGGCGGAATCGAAGATCGGCTCGGCAGAAGAAGAAGCCAGGCGAATTGTAGAAGAGGCGGAGGCAAAGGGCGAAACCAAGAAAAAAGAAGCCCTGCTGGAAGCCAAGGAAGATATCCACCGGCTGCGTCAGGATCTGGATCGTGATACAAAGGAACGGCGCAGTGAACTGCAGCGGCAGGAACGCCGTTTGGTGCAGAAAGAAGAGAATCTTGACCGTAAGCTGGATGCCCTGGACAAGAAGGAAGAGGGGCTGGCGGCTCGGGAAGATGAGCTTGAGAATGAGAAAACTTCTTTGGCGGAGCTTCATGAAAAGCAGAAGTCGGAATTGGAACGCATTTCCAATCTGACGACGGATGAGGCGAAGACGATGCTCATGTCGGAAGCAGAAGATGAGCTGAAACATGAGAAGGCGCTTATGATCAAGGAATATGAGCAGCAAGCGAAGGATGAAGCAGATAAAAAGGCGCGGGATATCGTGTCTCAGGCGATTCAGCGCTGTGCAGCCGACCATGTGGCAGAAACAACGGTTTCGGTTGTGGCTCTGCCAAATGATGAGATGAAGGGCCGCATTATCGGGCGCGAGGGCCGCAATATTCGGGCGCTGGAAACGCTCACCGGCATTGATCTCATTATTGATGATACACCGGAGGCGGTGATCCTCTCAGGTTTTGACCCGGTACGGCGCGAAGTGGCTCGCATCGCATTGGAAAAACTGATTACCGACGGGCGCATTCATCCAGCCCGGATTGAAGAAATGGTGGATAAAGCCAAGCATGAAGTGGATCAGCGGATTAAGGAAGCCGGCGAGCAAGCCTCGTTTGATACCGGCGTACACGGGTTGCATCCAGAAATCATTAAATTGCTGGGCCGGTTGAAATATCGTACCAGTTATGGACAGAACGTGCTGAATCATTCCATTGAAGTTTCGCATCTGGCCGGCGTTATGGCGGCAGAGCTTGGGGTTGATGTAGCGCTGGCGAAACGCGGCGGTTTGCTGCATGATATCGGCAAAGCTGTGGATCATGAGGTAGAAGGTCCGCATGTGACGATTGGTGCTGATCTTGCCAAAAAATATCATGAATCGAAGGAAGTTATCAATGCGATTGCCGCGCATCATGGCGATGAAGAAGCGACGACGGTAGAAGCCGTGCTGGTAGCGGCGGCAGACGCTGTTTCGGCAGCTCGTCCAGGCGCACGGCGCGAGAGTCTTGAGTCTTATCTGAAACGGCTCACGCGGCTAGAGGAAATTGCTGAATCGTTTGAAGGCGTAGAACGGTGTTTCGCCATTCAGGCTGGACGTGAGATTCGCGTTATGGTTAAGCCGGATAAAGTGGACGATGTGGCCTCGGTTGGATTGGCACATGATATCGTCAAGAAAATCGAAGCTGAGCTGGAATATCCAGGACAAATCAAAGCTACGATTATTCGTGAGACACGGGTTGTTGACTATGCGAAGTAAACGGTATATAGTATAAGCATATAGAGTAAAGCAGGAAAATAAACGAGGGTGTTGTGAGGGCTTTGCGCGAGCAGCACTCTCTTTTTTAGACGATGATATAGTTTCTTGAATGGGAATGAGGTGCGTAGAATGGTCAGATTCAAAAAAGGGAAAAAGCCAAATATGGATGGAATCAATTTGTTGGTGTCGATTTTGGTTTGTTATCCGGAGATTGGCACCGTGAGTTTTGAACCGGGCGATGAAGCGCTGCATTTTTCTTTTGCGTTGAAAGAGGTACCACAGCGGCAAGCTTATGAAAGTGTAGGCAGTTTCCTTGAGGAAAGTATTCTGGCTTATCATAGTCTGGAAGGGTATGCGGATGCCCGCATCGAAATTTTTCTTGAGGGACAGGGAAATACGGCATTTTTCCATATCATCCGTGATGTGGATACGATTTCCCGGGGAGAGATCAGTCTGATCAGCACCATCATGCACGAGCAGTTTGGCAATATCCTGATCATGGATCATGATGATCTGGGGCCTGTTGATTTTGATGGCGAAGCGGCCGCGCAGGAGGAAGTCATTGATCATATGATTGGCAACCTGAAGGCGGCGCGAGTCACTGACCGGATGATCGGCATTCGCGAGGAAGGCCGCGTCATGGTGTTTAATAAGTAATCGGAGGATCGGTATTTTGCGCTTTTTAATTGTTGGGGATGTATATGGCCGCCCGGGACGGGCGGCTTTTGCTAAATATACGCCGAAAATCAGGGCGGAGAAAAAAATTGATGTGGTCATTGTGAATGGCGAAAACTCAGCCGGCGGCAAGGGGATTACCCGCAAGTCGCTGGATGCGCTTTATCACGGCGGAGCGGATATCATCACTTCAGGCAATCACATCTGGGATAAGAAGGATGTATTGGAGTTTATTGATACGGAGCCTTTTCTTATTCGTCCGGCCAATTATCCGGAAGGGGCTCCGGGACGCGGTTATTGTGTTTATCCTTTTCGGGCGAAGAATGTCGGAGTCATGAATCTTTCCGGGCGGGCTTTTATGCCGGCCTTGGATTGTCCGTTTCAAAAAGTGGAAGATTTGCTGCGAGAAATGAAACACGACTGTGACATTATCATTCTTGATTTTCATGCGGAAACCACTTCGGAAAAGATGGCTATGGGCTGGTATCTGGATGGACGCGTGAATGCCGTCGTGGGAACGCATACGCACATTCAGACGGCGGATGATCGTTTGCTGCCGGGCGGAACGGCTTATATTACGGATCTGGGCATGGTCGGTCCCTGGAATTCAGTTCTGGGGGTGCGGCGGGAATGTATTCTGGAAAAATTTACTACCGGACGGCCGGTGCGTTTTGAACCCGCCGAAGGTCCGGCTGTTTATTCGGCTGTTATCATAGAAACGGATGACGCGACAAACCGTACGCTTTCGATTGAACGCGTGTTGATCCGGGAGGAATGAAAAGAAGGATTTGCAATCGTTATTACCGAATATATTCCATGGGCAGCAGAATGTTTTTTTGATGGTTTTTGTGCAGGAAGGATGGCTGACTATGGCAGTATTAAAAGTATCGGCGAAATCAAATTCCAATTCTGTCGCAGGCGCTCTGGCGGGCGTGCTGCGCGAATCCGGCAGTGCGGAGATGCAGGCTATCGGGGCCGGGGCCTTGAATCAGGCAGTCAAGGCCGTGGCGATTGCCCGTGGTTTTGTGGCGCCGCATGGTATAGATCTGATTTGCATTCCTGCCTTTACGGATGTGGAGATTGATGGCGAACAGCGCACGGCGATCAAGCTCATTGTTGAGCCGCGCTGAAGAATAGTAAAAAAGTATATTATTTTCTGACGATTTGTGATATGATAGGTATATCGTCTGATGGATAATTGGAGTGACACAGGAATGCCAAGTGATTTGCATATACACACAACTTTTTCGGATGGCAGATTGACGCCGGAAGAGATTGTGACGGCAGCAAAAGCGGCCGGGCTGTCTTATATTGCGATAACGGACCATGATAATGTGGACGGGATTCGCCATTTATATGAGCAGGGGCTATATCCGGGAAAGGGAATCTGTATCATTCCGGGAATTGAGTGCAGCAGTCAGGCCGAAGGCCATGATGTGCATATTCTGGGATACAATATCAATATTTATCATCAGGAATTGCTGGATCGGTTGAATGATGTGGTTGAGGGCCGTTGGACGCGTTTTACGACGATGGTGGAAAAACTGCAGGAGCTGGGTTATGCGATTACGGAAACGGAAGTGCTGCAGGTTGCAGGAACCAGTAAATCAATCGGGCGACCACATATTGCCCGGGTATTGGTGCAGAAAGGTTTTTTCCCTGATATTCGAACGGTATTCAATGAGGTACTCGGCAATGATAAACCAGCGTATGTACCGCATTATAAGCTGGATCCCGCAGAAATCGTTGCCTTGGTCCATGCTGCGGGGGGGATTGTTGTGTTAGCGCATCCCAAGTTAGTGGGAGACGATGGTTTGGTGGAACGGCTGCTGGAGCTTGGGTTTGACGGAATGGAAGTTTTTTATCCGCAGCATACGGCGGACGATGTCGCTCGTTATCAGACGATGGCGGCGAAGTATCATTTGCTGCTGACCGGCGGTTCGGATTTTCATGGGACGCTGCAGCGCTATCCGGATCAGCTGGGAACCTTTACGGTTGAAGACAGATATGCGGAGGCATTGTATCGTCCTTCAGCCGCATTGGTCTGAAGCAAAGGAAAGAATGAAAAGGTTAGGTGGAATACGAGATGGATGTAATAGCTTTGGTGGGTCCTAGCGGAACGGGGAAAAGTCATCGTGCTCTTTTGGTGGCACATGAGCATCAGGCGGATGCGATTATTGATGATGGCATTCTCATCAAGGATGGAAAAATCATCGCGGGACATTCTGCAAAACATGAAAAAAGTAAAATTATGGCGGTACGGCGGGCTATTTTTATTTTACCGGGCCATGCGGAAGAAGTCAGAACGGCGCTGGAGGAAGTTAAGCCGCATCGCATTTTGATCCTTGGCACTTCGGAAAATATGGTACATAAGATTGCCAGGATTCTCGAGCTGCCGCCAATTGAAACGATTGTTCATATTCAGGATATTGCGACCAAAGCGGAGATGGAAACCGCTTATCATTATCGCATTAAGGAAGGCAAGCATATTATTCCGGTGCCGACAATCGAATTGAAGCCACATTTTTCCGGGTATTTGATTGATCCAATTCAATCATTTTTTAAAAAGTCACGGACAAAACGGCGTCGTCTGGGTGAGAAGTCGATTGTCCGTCCCGTATTTAGTTATTATGGCAAATTGGTTATTGATGATTCGGCGATTAAAGAGATTGTGAGTCGGTTGGTGGGAGAAAAGAATTTTGTTACCAAAGTTAGCCATGTGAGGGTGCGTCATGTCATGGAGGGCGATGAGGATCGCGGCATTGAGGTGTCCTGTGAGGTTGTGCTCTCGTATGGCAAGCATATTCCAACATTGATCAGTCAAACCCAGCAGAAAATCAAGGAAGCAATTGAGTATATGACTGGTATGGTTGTACAGCAAGTGAATATCATGGTTAAGGCGCTTTATGTTGGCGCCTGACCAGGCAGAAAAAAGCTCCGTCACCGGAAGATAAGGTGGCGGAGTTTTTTATCAGGAGCTTTATTTTATTTCGTTCAGCCAGAGTGTGGAATGGAGATAGATTTCAAAGGTGCGCGGCCAGGGATAGCTGGTATCGCAGCTGATTTCGCGCACATACAGCTTAGTGGGTCCGTCCGGCGATGGCAGCATAACGGGAGCCCGGAAAGCCGCTGTTTGTTTCAGGCGGGATAAGCGCCGGTTCATGGTGGTTTGCAGCATGTAATTGGCCCACTGGTAATTGTGTTCCAGATCCAGATCGCTGACATTGGTGTAGCCGGCTTTCCGCAGGCTGCTGTTAATGCCGTCAATACTGTCTTTGAGGTAGAAATAGTCTTCAAGATAGCGATTGTCAAGAAAAGTGAGGTTGGCGGCATAGAGCCGTAGCCAATCATCATGACTGGTGGCAGCTTGTTTGCCATTGGTAAAGAGCACCGCCTGACTCATAGCGGTTCCAATGGCGTTACTGGCCGTGTTCCAGCCGGCGTAGGCGATAAGGGCATGAAGCGGCGTTTGATTCTTGATGAGCAGGGGCAGCAGGGTTTCATCTGCGGCAAAGTGCTCGCTGAGATCGACCAGCGCCAGCGGATATCCCTGCTGGATAAAATTTTTGATGTTGGCGGCATTTTCCCGGCGGCGGCTAAGCGTCGCGGTATTGCCGCCGGAAAGATAGAGGATAAAGTCGGCGTTTTCCGGCGTTTCGGTCTGGATCCCGTGGAGCAACTGGATTTTTTCCTGCGCGGTGGCGGCAATCGATCCTGCCATGTAAGGCATGATGTATTCCGGCGTAGCAGGATCATTGTACGCTAAAAAAATTCTTGGAGAGTGCCTGCTCTTTTGCACGTCAATTGCAGCCAGTAGCGTCAGGGCGATTTCATCGGCGCCATGCGTGATAAAAACCTGTTCATCCGTAATGTTTTCCGCTGTCAGATAGGTTTGAATGGCGCGTTTTTCCAAATTCGGAATTCCATATTTTTCGCCGTCATCCTGGCCGATGACCAAGCGGGTAAAAATACCTTTTTTAGCCAGCAGCGCCAGTTGTTTATTCAGTTGGGTGTTTTGCCGGAAAAGTTCCTCATACTGGCGCAGGTTTTCGGGCTGAATCTCTTCTTTTAGCTGGTTCAGAGCAGCAAGATCGTCCGGGTTCGGGGAGGATGCGGCCAGTGCCGTGCGGTCAGCCAGACGGGAATAGCGCATGAGTCGTTTTCGCTCCGGCCAGCTGTCAATACTGTCTGGTGGCGTCAGACGAGGCAAAATATTAAAGGCGTAGAGCGGAACTTCCGGATGGCATTGGTGAAGACGGGTGAAAAAGGCTAACAAAGCAGCGACATCTGCAGGCGATTTCTTGGCTTCGCGAGCAGCTAGGAGGCCGCCATGCAGCAGCTGGTCAATGGAAAGAATCGCTGCATCGCAGCCGTTGATATTAGCCATTACCCAATCCTGCAAAGCTTTTGTGTTGCCCGGTTGTGAATAGTAGTCCATAAGTTCCGACGGCGGCGTTATAATCTCAATGCCGGCGATGCGCCCGGCATCAATGACGAATTGACGGCAGGGCGGTCGGCTGTCGAGCGGCATGAGAAGAACCCGGGGGCCATTTTTTGCCGTGATGCTGACCGGGATGCCTGCCGCAGGCGGATGCAGAGTAACGTTATAAAAGCCAATGGCTGCTATTAGGCAAATAGCGAACAGCAAAAGACGTTTTCGCACCAAAATCCTTCTTTCTGACATAATATTGTCTTCCATTATATCATAGAGACACGGTGAGTCTCCTTTCTCCGGTACTTTTTTCTGCATTTACATAATCTTAACACGCCCCTAACAAAATTTTTCGGCCGGCATGATATAGTCGTAGCAGGAGGTATGAATATGGATGATAAGATGCAGGTGGAACGCCTGAACCTTTTTTATGGCGCCGCGCAGGCACTGTATGATGTCTCGCTGCGGGTACCGGAGCATTCGGTGGTTGCGCTGATCGGACCGTCCGGCTGCGGTAAATCGACTTTTTTAAAAACGCTGAACCGGATGAATGATCTGGTTGACGGCGTGCATATTGATGGGCGGGTTACGCTGGATGGGCAGGATGTATATGCGCCGGATACGGATATTGTTCTGCTGCGCAAACGGGTTGGCATGGTCTTTCAGCGGCCAAATCCGTTTCCTATGTCCATTTATGATAATGTGGCTTATGGCTGCCGGGTGCATGGAGTGACAGATAAAAAAGTTTTGGATGGGGTCGTGGAACAGAGCTTGCAGGGCGCTGCTCTATGGGATGAAGTCAAGGATCGCCTGAAGACTTCAGCTGGCGGCTTATCCGGCGGTCAGCAGCAACGTCTTTGTATTGCCCGTACTTTGGCGGTGGCTCCTGAGGTCGTGCTGATGGATGAACCCTGTTCGGCGCTGGATCCGATTTCCACCATGAAAATTGAGGAGCTGGTCAGTGAACTCAAGCAACGCTATACCATTGTAATGGTGACGCATAATATGCAGCAGGCAGCCCGGGTTTCAGACCGCACGGCGTTTTTTTTAAATGGGAAAGTTATAGAATATGATGATACCAATGTGATTTTTACAAAACCGGCACAAAAAAAGACCGAAGACTATATCACCGGCCGCTTCGGCTGAGGAGGAAAAAGTATGGAGAACAAGAGCACACGACAGGAGTATATTCATGATCTGGCGGAGCTGCAGAATAAAGTCATACAGATGGGCGGGCTGGTTACAACCGCTATTGAACGGGCAACACATTCTTTGATTACGCAGGACCGGGATCTGGCTCGTCAAATCATGAAAGAAGATGATGACATTGATGATCTGACGATTGAAATCGAGGATTTCAGCCTTTTGCTGATTGCCAAACAGCAGCCGATTGCCCATGATCTCCGGGTCATCGCGACCAGTTTCAAGATTGCCAGCGATTTGGAGCGTATCGGTGATCACGCTTTTGATATTGCTAAGACAGCGAAAGCACTGGCAGCGGAGAAGCAGCCGGTGGATCTTTTATATACGCCGCAGCTGGCCGAGACAGCGCTTGTCATGGTTAAACAGGCGATGAAAGCGTATCGGGAGGCAGATATTGTTCTGGCCGAAGCAGTTTGTCGTCAGGACGATGAACTGGATGAATTATTTGCCAGAAGTTTTACGGAACTGTCCGGGGCTGCCGTGAATGATGTAGTGCGGGCCCGGCAGCAGGCGCAGCTGCTTTTTGTCGCTCGTTATCTGGAGCGTATCGGCGATCATGCGACAAATATCGCCGAATGGGTGGTTTATCTGGAAACGGCGGAGCGCGTGCGTAAGCTGCGCTGACTTCACCCACTACCCACTGTCAGGGCAGCTGCGGCAGGATGATGGTAAAGGTGGTTCCTTGTTGCAGTTCGCTGGCAACGGTGATGCGGCCATTGAAAAGTTCCACAAAGAAACGTACCAGAGAAAGGCCGATACCGCTCCCGCCGCTGCTGCGAGAGCGGGTTTTGTCGGCTCGGTAGAAGCGGTCGAATATAAACGGCAGGTGCTCAGGGGCAATACCATCGCCATTGTCGCTAATCACAAAGCATACTTCTTTGCCGGTGGCCTGACAGGTCAAAGAAATTTCTCCGCCCTCCGGCGTATAATGAATGGCGTTTTCAACCAGATTGGCCAGCATTTGATCGACGAGTATCGGATCGGCTTTAACAAAAGCTGGCTGCGGTGGAGCGGCAGTCTTAAAATGAAGCTGTTTGGCGGCGAGCTGGGCCTGCAGCCGCTGCCCAATTTGTGCGGGAAGGCGGCCGGCATCGATGCGTTCTAAAACCAGTTGACTGCGATAATCCCGGCGTTCCAAACGGGCCAGCTGCAAGAGATCATTGACGAGCCGTCTGAGCCGTCCGGCTTCTTCGTAAATGGAACGAATGCATTGGCGGCTGATTTCCGGCTCTTGGAAATCATCATCCAGCAAAGTTTCGGCAAAGCCGTAAATGGCCGTAAGCGGCGTCCGTATCTCATGGGCGGCGTTGGCTACAAATTCGTTTTGCCTTTCTGCCATTTGCTGGAGCAGCGATATATCATGGAATACACAAAGAATGCGCACAGAATTGCCTTCCGGACAGGGAGCGATGAATACGGCAAATGTCCGGGAGATTCCCTGCTGGCGGAAGGGGATGGTCAGCGACTGCGGCATCGTCGTTTCAATGGCGTCGCGAGCGGCGGCGGCCAGCGCAACGCTGCCAACCGCCTGGATGCTGCTTTTTCCCGCATAGTCAGATTCCAGGGAGAGCAGACGGGCGGCCTGCCGGTTGGCCGTAAGAATTTTCCCTTGCGCGTTCAGCAGCAGCACACCGTTGTCCATGTTTTCTAAAATCAAGGATTGTTGATGCGAGGCTGCTTCGGCTTCGCCTATTTTTTTTGCCAGACCGGCGGTGAGCTGGTTGATGGTCTGTGCCAGCAGTTCCAGTTCGTCGCCGGTCTGGATGGCAAGCCGGCGTTGGAAATCGCCGTCGCTAATGGCGCGCGCATCGGCAGTCATGCGGCGGATCGGACGGAGCTCATGATGCGCCAGCAGCAGTCCGGCGGCAAGAGCCGCCAAAGAAGTCAGCAGCAACGCCAGTAAAATCATGCTGCGACCATGTGCATAGGCGGCTTCAATTGGTGACAAGGAAGTAGCGGTTCGGACGATGCCAAGAGGATTTTCCCAGGCATCATAAACGGGCACGGCAACATACAGCATGTTTTCTTTTAAAGTATCGCTGTAGCGTATAGCATGGCTGTCACTGCCGGCGAAAGCTCCCTGTACTTCAGGGCGGGTCCGGTGATTGTCCAAGGCTTCCGCCGGTTCGGAGGAATCGGCCAGAACTCTTCCGTCGGCATTGATGAGCGTCAAACGGAGGCCGGTGCGCTGCTGGATGTCAATGAGTTTTGGCGTCAAGTCTTTTTCGGGAGAATCCTGCCTGACGGCATCGGCCAACAAGGTTTCCGCTAAAATTGCACTGCGTGTCAGTTCGTCTGTCTGACGGCTCAGGCTGTCCTGATAGTAAAAATGCAGCAGGTAAGCGCCCAGCAAGAGAATTGCCGAAGCCGTCAGCATTAAAAAAGATCCGGTAATTCGCCGGCTGATTTTTGATTGGGGCATCATAATCCCTTCCTTATGCGATAGATGATTTTATTGTAGCATATTGCGTTTCAACAAAGCTGCTTTTTAACAAAAATCTAACATGAAGGCCAGTGATCCCCTGGCTGTGTGCTGTATCAGCCAGACAAAGAGGTTCCTGCCAATGCATCGACTTTATTTCATCGGAGTTTCGGTTGATGCCTTTATGGCAGGTTCCGTCATGAAGTGGTGATGGACGGTAAAGCTCAGGATCACCAGAATGATTCCGGCGGTGAAAAAGACATATTTCATTCCTAAAAAAGTTGCGATGGCGCCACCTAAAAGGGGGCCAATCATGGAGCCAATCTGTTGGGAGGAAAAGAACAGACCAAAAACGCTGCCTTTGAATCGAGCCGGTGTATTTGCCGCCAGAATGGCATTGATGGATGGATAAATGCCGGAAAAGAAGAGACCGCCGGTAAATTGCATCCCGGCAAACCAATAGAGGTTTTCGGGAATTCCCTGTATGGTGATTGAGATCCCGGCAAAAACCAGAGCAAGGCTCATGGTTTTAAAAAAGCCGTGATGCTGGCCAAATCGCCCCCAAAGAGGCGCGGTGATGGCCCCGGCAATGCCGCCCAGGGAAAAGATGAGACCTGAGACAAAAATAAGATTGGGCAGATTGCCGGCAAGCTTGGTAATATAGGTCGTCATGATCGGCTGCAAGATCAGGATGACCATCTGCACTAACATACCGCAGAGCAGCATATTGCGAATTAATGGAATGTGCAACAAAGAGGAAGCGGCACTTTTTTCTGCCGGAGTCGATTCCTCACGGGAAGTATCCTTGTCTGCCGGATTGGGCGGTTCCTTAATAAAGAAGATGAACACGATACTGTTGAATAAAAGGCCGGCAGCTGCCAGGAAAAAGGATACGCGCATGCCAAAAAATTCCGCCAGAATGCCGCCCAAAAGCGGGCCGATAACACCGCCGCCCGTTAGGACTCCTTGCATAGTGCCTAAGCATAGCCCAAGTTTTTCCGGTGGGGCATAAAGTGTCATGATGGCAAGATCCATCGGCCACAGTCCGGCAGCAAATCCTTGGAAGATCCGCATGAGCGTGAGCTGCTCCGGTGAAGTGACGATGCCGCCTAAAAAATAGCTGATCGTTAAAAGAATGCTGGCACGAATAGCCATTAAGCGTTTTCCTTTGGTATCCGCCATGCGGCCCCAGATTGGCGCCATGATAGCGCTGACAAGAAAGGTTGAGGAAAAGACGATGCCGGACCATAAGTTCACGGATGCTGCATCAACGCCAAGTTCTTGTGTCAAGTACATGGGAAGAAAAGGGATCAGCATAGTGTAGCTGGCCGACATAAAGACAATGTTACAAGAAAGAATTGCTAGGACCGTTTTCCAATTCAAACACTCACTTCCATTTTCTATTTCTATTTATACTATGTTTATTTTAGCACTCTTGTCAAAGCTGCTTTTGTAAAATGATCGGCGGCATAGTTCCGTGTGCGTGAAAAAGGTTTTTTAAGAAACATTCGGTGTTTCTGTTTGCGGCTACAGAAAAATGGATGGTAAATTGATATACAATGAATATTTGTTGGAGTTGTCGTCATCTATAGAATATTTTTCTTGACATTTTATTGGGGTTAATGTATTATCTTTCTTATAAATATAAAGCAAGGGCGCTTGGCACAGACATTTGTCTGTCGAAGCGCCTTTTTTTATTGCTTTTATTTCATGATATAGTTGCTAAAGGATGGTGAGAACAGAATGGATAAGAAACAGTACGAAAATTATTTGACTATTTTGCGGGAAGAGCTGCTGCCGGCTATGGGATGCACCGAACCTATTGCGGTCGCGCTGGCAGCAGCCAAAGCCAGAGCTGTGCTGGGGACAAAACCGGATCATATGGTGGTCCGCTGCAGCGGCAATATTATCAAAAATGTCAAGGGTGTTGTCGTACCAAATTCCGGCGGGCAGCGAGGGATTGCCCCGGCGGCCGTCTTAGGCATTCTGGCTGGGAACCCGGATAAGGGGCTTGAGGTTATTGCTGAGGTTGATGAACTCGCTGTGGCGCGTACACGTCAGTTGTGCGCCAATGGATTTTGCCGGTGTGAGCTGGCCGATGGGGAAGAAAATCTGTTTATCCATGTTGAAGTTTTTGCTAAAGCGGAAAGTGCTGTGGTAGAAATTCGCACGAATCACGATCATGTTTCCTATATTGAGAAAAATGGTGAGATTTTGTGTGACAGGAAAAGTCCGACAGAAGTTCGCAAAGGGGACAAGAGCAAACTGAACATGGACGATATTCTGACTTTTGCCGATGAAGTGCAGATGCAGGATGTGGATGCGCTTATTTCTCGCCAGATTGCTTATAATACTAAAATTTCTACAGCAGGGCTGCAACAAGTATGGGGAGCGGGCGTTGGTTATACGCTGCTGCGGACCGATGCCGGCAATGTTCGTACCAAGGCTCGGGCGGCGGCTGCCGCCGGTTCCGATGCTCGCATGAATGGATGTTCGCTGCCGGTCATCATTAATTCCGGCAGCGGTAATCAAGGGATTACCTGCACCATGCCGGTGGTGGTGTATGCACAGGAAATAGGCGCTTCGGAAGAAAAATTAGAAAGGGCGCTGATTTTGACCAATCTGATCGCGCTGCATCAAAAATATTTCATTGGCAGTCTTTCTGCTTATTGTGGGGCGGTATCCGCGGGGGCGGCTTCCGGTTGTGGTATTGCTTATCTGTATAATGAAGATTCACAAGTGATTCAAAATACGCTGATCAATGCAATCGATACGGTAGGCGGCATTGTTTGCGATGGAGCCAAAGCATCTTGTGCTTCCAAAATATCCGCAGCGGTGGATGCCGGTATTGTTGGTTATGAAATGGCAAAAAATGGTTTTGTTTTTCCTTATGGGGAAGGACTGGTGGAAAAGGACTGTGAGCAAACCATCGAGAATTTTGGACGGGTTGGCCGCGTAGGCATGAAAAGTACCGATGTTGAAATATTGAATATCATGTTAGGCAATTGATTCTGGTAGGCATGTAGAAAATTCAACAGAATAAACAAGGGGGATTTATAATGGCACAAACAAAAAAAGAGCTTGTATTGGCCGCAATGGATAACAAATCGACAGAAAGAGTGCCGTCCGGCTTTTGGTTCCATTTTTTAAAGGATGAGATTCATTCGGATGCTTTTCAGCAGCCGGAATTGAATGATGAACTGCTGGCCGGAGAAATGAAATATATTGATACCGTACAACCGGATTTTGTCAAAATAATGACGGATGGTTTTTTTCCTTATGAAAATGATACGGCCAAAAATTTGCAGACGGCGGCTGATTTTCGAAAAATTAAGCCGCTCTCCAATGATGATCCTTGGTTTACGCAGCAGATTGCTTATGCAAAGAAACTGACCCATCGTTATGGCGAAGATACGCCCATGTTTTATAATGTATTTTGCGCCGGCACTACAATCAAGTTTATGCGTCCGGAACTGGCGACCGGGGAAGCGTTTTTGGCTGAAGCCATCGAGGAAAATCCGTCGGCGGTTCGGCAGGGGTTGGAGGTCATCGCGCATGATCTGGCTACTCTTTCGGAACGAATTATTCAGGAGGGCGGAGCAACTGGTATCTATCTGAGTTTGCAAAATCTTATCGGACGGGGAATCACGCGTAAGATTTATGATGAAGTCATGGCGCCGGGAGAGAAAGAAATTCTGGCGGCGGCTAATCGGGCCAGTCAATATAATATCCTGCATATTTGCGGTTGGTCGGGACATCGCAATCATCTTTCATGGTATGCGGACTATGATGTTAAGACGATCAATTGGGCGGCGGTTGTCGAGGGCGTTTCTTTGGAAGAGGGACGGAAGATATTTGATCAGCGGGCGGCTATTGGCGGCTTTGGCAATGAACCGACGGATATTCTGTATAGGGGAACGCAGACGGCAATCGAGCAGGAAACAAAGCGCATCCTGCAGCAGGCCGGCCGACAGGGCATTCTACTGGGAGCCGACTGTACGGTTCCAAGGGATACGGATTGGCAGCGTTTTGAATGGGTGCGGCAAGCCGCACGATAAACCGATCTTGATAAGGAGAGGTGTTTTGTATGAATTGGCATAAACTGGGCCGACAACTTTTTATCGTATCCATGGTCATAGCCGTGGCGGCAGCTTTTTCCGGCTGTAGTAAAAAAACGGATACGGCGTCTTCCGGCAGCGGTGCTGCGGGAGATAAAAAAACGGTAACGGTCGCTTATACAAATTATTATGTTCCCTATGATTTTGTGAATGAAAATGGCGAAGCGGATGGCTTTGAGGTAGCTGTTATGCAGGAAGTAGCCAAGAAGCTTCCCCAGTATAACTGGAAATTTGTACCAACTTCCGATGATGATTTGTTGATTGGGGTCGAATCCGGAAAATATACCATAGGAACCAAAGGGATCTGGAAAACCGAGGCTCGGAAGAAAAAATATATTTTCACAAAGAATTATATCGGGGTTAGCGTCATTGGCTTGGTCATCCGGAAGGATACCGCGGATCAAATTAAGGATATGGACAGCTTTGCAGCTTACAGCGGGAAATTGGTGCCAATTGCTCCGCAGGATGCCCGGTATATGGTTATTGATGATTATAATAAAGCGCATCCGGAGCAGCCCATCAAACTTACATCATCAGAGGCGTTTCAAAATTCCGATGCGTATTCTTGGGTGATGGAAGGACGCTATGATGCTTATTTAGAGATAGAACTCAGCTATAAAAATAATATTGCCAAGGAAGATGCTCCGTATCATGCGTTCGCAGATAAATTGACTTATTTGCGCTATAAGGGAATTCCAACGTATCCTCTCATTAATAAAAAGCAGCAAAAATTAGCCGATCAAGTGGATCAGGCAATTAAGGAACTGCGCGATGAAGGCCGCATCGGCGAATTGGAGCAAAAATTCTTCGGGGAGTCTTTGTCGAAATACATTCCTCAATGACCATTTAAATCCCCCGGCATCGCTGGGGGATTTAAATAGATGGCATGCTTTTTTCATAGAATTAAAAGTTCCGTCTTAGCTTGTTTATGATATTGTAAGACAAATTGTCAATAGGATTTTTCCAGCACTCGAAGTGTTGGCTGTACGTTAAGTAAAGGAGGAAGGTCATTATGGATACCAGACCTTTTAATCCCTTGGTCATATTTTCTGTTATGCCGGAGTTGTTGTCGTTTTTGTGGGTCACGGTGCTGGTAGCTGTGACCAGCATCATTTTTGGCTCATTATTGGGAATGGTCCTGGCGGGAGCAAAGCTGGGAAAAAATCCGGCGGGGCGTTGGCTGGCACATGGATATACTTATATCATGCGCTGCACGCCATCCATTGTGCTGTTGTTCATTGTTTTTTATGGCCTGCCTCAAATGGCGGAGGAACTGACGGGTTATGATATGAATGACATAAATCGATCGGTATTTGCGATCATTACTTTTTCACTGCTTTTCAGTGCTTATATTTCGGAAATATTTCGGGCTGCTTATGAAGCGGTCCCTAAGGGGCAGTACGAAGCAGCGGTTAGTATCGGGCTTTCACCGCTGCAGGCGCTGCGCACGGTTGTGCTGCCTCAGGCCGCTGTCATTGCCTTGCCGAACTTTGGCAATTCTGTCATTAATCTCTTGAAGGAAGGCGCATTGGCTTATACCATTGGGCTCATTGATATGTTGGGCGAAGGGAATCTCATTATTGCGCAGAACTATGGCGCTTATGGCATTGAAATCTATCTTGCTTGTATGATTATTTATTGGGGCGTAACAACCTTACTGAGCGAGGGTTTCCTAAAGCTGGAACGATGGCTTGACCGGAGCAGAAACGTTCAGCGCCAGGCGCAGAAAACAAGGCCGATGACCTGGTCCTTAGTAAATACAAAGAATGAATAAAAGCAGCATAGCATTTAAAGGAGGCAGCGCATCATGGAATTAGATTATGCCTTTATGGCGGATACTTTTATAAAAGTTTGGAGCGGGGCCGGAGCCACGCTGGAACTTACGGCACTTTCCCTGCTGCTGGCGGCGCCGCTGGCTTTTTATATGGCCATGCTGCGGATTAAAGGACATGTATTTGGCAGCTGTGTGACGAAAGCGTATATCTCTTTCGTGCGCGGGACGCCGATTGTTTTGCAGATTTTGCTGCTTTACAGCCTGCTGCCAAGTTTCCTCAATGTATTGTTCCGAGCGGTGGGCAGTGACTTCAATGTATTTGATCGCGTAGATCCATTCTGGTATGCGGTAGCCGTATTTACGCTCAATACGGTGGCGCTGCTGGCGGAGGTGTTTCGTTCTGCGCTGTTGAGCATCTCTCCGGGGCAATTGGAGGCCGGCGTCTCCATTGGTTTGTCCGAACTGCAGACCTATCGTCATATTATCATTCCACAAGCAATCGTGGTGGCAATGCCGTCTATCTGTAATATTACCGTGAATCTTATCAAAGGGACTTCCTTGGCGTTTTTGATGACGGTGAAGGATATTACAGCCATAGGTAAAATTGCTGCCTCCTATGGTTACAACTATATCGAGGCCTATTTGGATGTATTTTTTGTCTATATCATTATTTGCACTGTGATTCAGCTGGCTTATCGATTCGCCGAACAGCATATCGGAGCCTTTCGTGCCGTGTGAGAAAGGATATGATTTCTATGATTATGTCGATCAAGGGTGTACGCAAGCATTTTGGTGCTAATGAAGTGCTGAAGGATGTCCATATGGATATTGCCAAGGGCGATGTCATTGTTATTTTAGGTCCCAGTGGATCGGGGAAAACCACATTTTTGCGCTGCCTGAATTTTTTGGAACAAGCGGATGAGGGACAGATGGAACTGGATGGCGATATTTTTTCTTTGCGCCGGGCCAGCAAAAAAGAGATCGCCGTTGTGCGCCGGAAGACTGCCTTTGTTTTTCAAGGATATAATCTTTTTTCGAATAAAACGGCGCTGGAAAATGTGATGTTGGGACTGGTCGTCGGCCGCGGTATAAAAGAGCAGGAAGCCGAGGCGCGTGCCAAACAGGCTTTGGAAAAAGTTGGCATGCTCGATCGGGCGGATTATTATCCCAGTCAGCTTTCGGGCGGTCAGCAGCAAAGGGTCGGAATTGCTCGGGCCGTGGCGGTGCGTCCCGATGTGATTCTTTTTGACGAGCCAACTTCGGCGCTGGATCCCGAACTGGTAGGGGAAGTGTTGCAAGTTATGCGAAATCTGGCCAAAGATGGGACGACGATGATTGTCGTTACGCATGAAATGAAATTCGCCCGCGATGTAGCCAGTCATGTTATATTTATGGCCGATGGCCTCATTGTGGAAGAAGGCACGGCGGAAGATATCTTTACCCATCCGCAGCAGGAAAGAACCCGGCGCTTTCTGCGGCGGATTTTGGGAGAAAATGAAGCAGAACAGACCATGATGGCATGAGGTGATCTTATGGATATGGGATTAACCGGCAAGGTAGCGGTGGTGACCGGCAGTACGGAAGGGATCGGCTTGGCGACGGTCCGGGAGTTTCAGAAGGAAGGCTGTCAGGTTGCTCTTTGCGGGCGAAGTGAGGATAAACTGCAAAAGGCCTTGCAGAATTTAGGGCCACAAGCTTTTGGGCGATGTGTCGATATGACCCGGGAAAAGGCTGTGTATGCTTTTGCGGCTGACGTAGAAAGACATTTTGGCCATATTGATGTATGGGTCAATAATGTGGGAGGGACTATTGAGCGCCGAGCAGAATGGTATACGGAGGAAGAAATTGACCGTACCTATGCTCTTTGCTTCAAATCGGTTGTTTTTGGCAGTCAGGCAGCCGCCACGTATTTAAAGAAGACTAAAGGTGTTATTGTCAACGTGGCTTCTTTGGCCGCCCGCTGTGCTTCAGCAGGGCGTGCTTCCCTCTATGGACCACTGAAATCGGCCGTGGTGAATTATACGAATACTTTTGCGGCCGAGACGGCTGCTTGGGGTATGCGGGTGGTCTGCGTATTGCCGGGATTTACGCTTACTCCTTTGGCACAACGAACCATTCTGCCGGAAGAACTGGAACGGAATGTGAAGGAAAGTTTGCTGCGCTGCCCTGGCAAACCGGAGGATATTGCGGCGCCCATTGTATTTCTTGCCAGCAGCCGGGCAGCTTATATCACTGCGGCAACACTGGAAATTTCCGGCGGCCGGAGCCGGGTGCTGAACCCAGCCTATTCGTATGAACGTAAAAATGGTTAATCTATGTGCTGGCTGGAGGAGAAAAAAGTTGGCCGGTCAGATAAAATGGGACTGTAAAATTTATAGCGTATAAAAGGTAATGCGTTAGGCCGTCTATGATCTGTTTGATCCTGGACGGCCTAATATGTGTGCGTATGGATTTCTGCTTTTTTTCAATTTTGGGAGCTACTCGGTTGCGTTTTATTGCCGCGCAGCCAAGTAGCGCTGATATTCGTTCTATTATATATAGGAAGAAAAAAGTATTCGTAAACTTATTTTTGCTAAAATGTTAAAAAAGCTGCGTTAAATGACAACATAATCTTAACATGGAGATAACAACGGCTGCCCTGGAATCCGTTATGATAAGGATGAAAGTTGAAATGAAGACAAAATTCTAGCGGAGGGTGAGAACATGATGTTGGGAAAGATGAAAAAAATGGCAGCGATGGTCGGAGCTTTGATGATTGGCGCGGCGGTATTTGCCGGCTGCGGCGGATCGGATAAACCGCAGGCTGCGGGCGGGGCGGCAGCCGAACTGACGGGGAAAGTAACCGCTTCCGGTTCTACGGCGTTGCTGCCGCTTTTGAAGCCGGCGCAGGAGGCGTTCCAGACACAGCATGGCAAGGTCACGGTCAATATTGCCGGCGGCGGTTCGTTTACGGGAATGAATCAGGTAGCCGAAGGCAGCGTGCAGATTGGTAATTCAGATGTCTTCCTGCCAGCGGAATACAAGGATAAGGGACTGGTAGATCATAAAGTTGTCGTAGAACCGTTTGTCTTTATTGTTGATAAAGCAAATCCTGTGAACAGCCTGACCAGACAGCAGGCAGTTGATATTCTTACCGGCAAGATTACCAATTGGAAGGAAGTCGGCGGCGCTGATCAGCCGATTACTCTCATTCACCGCGCTAAGTCTTCCGGGTCCCGGGCCACGATCAGCGATGTTGTGCTCAAGGGGCAGGAATTTACCGATCATGCGGTGATTCAGGATTCTAACGGGGCTGTTCGGGCGGCAATTGCCAACACGCCGGGATCTATCGGTTATGTTGACGCTCCCTATGCAGACGATACGGTAAAGACACTGGAATTTGATGGTGTTAAATATACGCCGCAGGCGATTATTGACGGCAAATATCCTATCTATGGCTATGGACATATGTATACAAAGGGAGAACCTACCGGTGCTGTTAAGGCGTTCATTGATTTTGTCATGAGTGATGATTTCCAGAACAGCCAGGTCACCAAGCTCGGATTTATTCCGGTCAGCAAAATGAAGAAATAACTTCTGGATACAGCTTGTCCTGTCCGGCGGAAGGATATCAGCCACATGTGGGGCGCGTGCAGACTTCTGCAGCGCTGATCGGTCTGAATTCTATCGGTTGGACAGGATATTTTTTCTTGAGAAAGGAGCTTTTATGGATAAAGCAGTTGTCTTTTCGGCAGCGGGACATCGGCGGCATATTTTATACGATAAGTATGTTCGCTATCTTTTTATCGCTTCGGCCGCTTTGGTTAGTCTGCTCATTTTTTCCATTATTTTCTTTGTCGGGCGGCAGGGGCTGCTGACTTTTTCCGCCGTGAGTCCGCTGGAGTTTTTTACGGCGGCCCGTTGGTCGCCGTCTGGCAGCCCGCCGATATTTGGCGCGTTGAGTTTTATTTCCGGGTCGATTTATGTAACCTTGGTGGCGGTGCTGCTGGGGACTCCGCTCGGCGTATTCGGGGCTCTTTTTATGGCTAAGGTAGCGCCGGAAGGGGTGCGGCGCATCATGCGCCCCGCATTGGATTTGTATGTGGCGATTCCTTCCGTCGTTTATGGTTATATCGGGTTGGTGGTTCTGGCTCCAGCGGTTCGGGAAATTTTCGGCGTGCGAACCGGGTTTGGCATTTTTACTGCCGGACTAGTTTTAGCCATCATGATTCTGCCGACGATTTTGTCTCTTTCCGATGATGCGTTGCGGGCGGTGCCAAAGCCGCTGGAAGAAGCAAGCCTGGCTTTGGGCGCGACGTATTGGCAGACGCTTTGGCATGTGGTGACGCCGGCGGCATTGCCGGGGATTATGACCGCGGTGGTGTTAGCCATGGCCCGGGCAATTGGCGAGACCATGGCGGTACAAATGCTGATCGGCAACACGCCGCTGGTCGCTGAATCGCTTTTTACACCGACATCAACGCTGACCAGTAATATTGTTGTTGAAATGGGAAATACGATGTTTGGTTCGGTCTGGAGCAATGCTTTGTTTCTCATGGCTTTTGTGCTGCTTATTCTGTCGCTGGGCATGATTTTGCTGATTCGCCGTTTAGGTAGAAGGGGGGCGTCGGTATGAACTCAAAACAGATGAATCGCCTGGCTATGGGGGGATTATGGTTTTGTGGTTTTTTTGTTCTGGCGCTGCTGGTTGTTTTTCTGGCGTACATTCTTTATAAAGGGATGCCCATGCTTTCACCCGCGTTCATTTTTGGCCGATCCAGTGATATTACGGCTGGCGGCGGGGTCGGTCCACAGCTTTTTAATTCTTTTTATCTGTTGTTTCTTTCCATGGCGGTTTCTGTGCCGGTGGCTGTCGGGGCTGGTATCTATCTGGCAGAATATGCGCGGGATACGCGGTTTACCCGGGCCATACGGCTGAGCGTTGAATGCCTGGCGACCGTACCCTCTATTGTTCTCGGTCTGTTCGGTATGATTGTGTTCGTGAACACTACTGGGTTTGGGTTTAGTATTATTGGTGGCGCGCTGACCTTGGTGCTACTGAATCTGCCCATGCTGGTGCGGGTGACGGAAGAAACGCTGCATACGATTCCGGCGTCTTACCGCGAGGCCAGTCTGGCTCTGGGGGCAACGAAACTGCAAACGCTGGTCCGGGTCGTTTTACCGGCGGCTTTGCCGGGAATCCTTACCGGTATCACGCTGACGGCAGGACGGGCGCTCGGCGAGACGGCGATTCTTATCTTTACGGCGGGTACTACGGTGTCGCGCTATATGTATGATACCGATCTGCTGGCTGGCGGCGAGACGCTGGCGGTGCATCTCTGGTACCTTTTGTCGGCGGGACTGGTTCCCGATCGGGATGCAATCGCCAACGGCATTGGCGCGCTGCTGATTTTTACGATTCTCATTTTTAATATTGGGTTGGCATTGCCGCTGCGGCTCCTGCAGAGGTATACCGGAGTTTCTGGAAAATAATAGGTAATTTTTCCGGGTTGCTGTATATTATACGGCAACTCTTTATTTTTTGGTTCACGAATTAAAAAAAGTATGGTAGAATGGAAATGTTTATAATAGTAACTTTGTAAAATGGGAGCGGCGCTATGCGAATCATTACGGGATCAGCCCGCGGGGCCAGGCTCAGAACGCCGAAGGGACTGGATACACGTCCGACGGCGGATCGGGTCAAGGAGTCCCTGTTCAATATTTTAGGCAGTCGGGTTGTGGATCGCCGGGTGTTGGATCTTTTTTCCGGCACAGGGAATCTGGGATTGGAGGCTTTGTCGCGGGGAGCTTCGTCGGCCGCTTTTATTGACCGGGCTACGGCAGAACTCATTCGGGAGAATGCCGCGCACACGCATCTTCTGGAGCGTTCGCACATTTTGCGCAGCGATGTTTTTGCGGGGATGGCACGGTTGGCGGCGGCCGGAGAAAAGTTTGATTTGGTATTTTGTGATCCGCCTTACAACAAAGGCTTGTGGGAACAGGCGCTGCAGCTTCTGGATACTTCGGAACTGTTGACTGGCCAGGCGATTGTCGTGGTGGAACACGGCGTGGGCGAAGACGAGATCCCGCCGTTGGCGTCATTGGTTTTGCAGCGACGGCAAGCCTATGGGCGGACCACTCAGCTCAGCATTTTTCAAAAAGGATTTGAGGAGGTCCAAGCATGAGGACAGCCGTATGTTCGGGTAGTTTTGACCCGGTCACCAACGGTCATATTGATATTTTTACCCGCGCCAGCCAGATGTTTGATGAGCTGATCGTCGGCGTATTTCATAATATCCGCAAGCAGCCATTTTTTAGTGTGGAAGAACGGGTTGAACTGATTCGCGAGTCCACCCGGCAGATTAAAAATCTGCGGGTGAGTTCTTTTTCCGGTCTGCTGCCGGATTATATGCACGAGCAGGGCGCCAAGGTGATTGTGCGTGGGCTGCGCTCGGTAACTGATTTTGAGTATGAGCTGCAGCAGGCTCAGATGTTGAAGCATATCGCGCCGGATATTGAGACGATTTTTATTCTCACGAATCAGGAATATTATTTTGTCAGTTCCTCCGGTATCCGCGAGTTGGCAGAATTTCAGGGCAGCGTTTCCGGTTTGGTGCCGGAATGTGTGGAACGGGCGATTCACGAGCGTATGGCGAAATGCCGCGTTAAATGTTAGAATTGCGAATATATTAGGAAGAAAGCAGGCTGGTCAGATGTCGGTGAATAATATTCTGGATGAAATTGAAAATCTGGTGGTGGATGGCAAGCATATCGTATTTACGAATAAAAGCATTATTGAAGAGCCGGATCTTGTGCGGCTCGTTGATGACTTGCGCAATGAATTGCCGCTGGAACTGCAAAATGCCGCGCAGGTGATGCAGGAGAAAGAAGATATTTTGGAGCAGGCCCGGGAAGAAGCGGCGCAGATTGTGGAGCAGGCCAAAGAGTATGCCGGCAAACTGGTCAATGAAAGTGAAATTGTAACGCAGTCGCAGGATAAAGCCCGGCTGATTATGGAACAGGCCAAAGCGCAGGAACAGGAGATCATGGAGAAAACCATGCAAAGCTCGCAGCAGCTGCGGAGCGATGCCGATCAATATGCCAATCAGGTGTTCGATCATTTGATTGTTAACGTGGGCAATGCCTTGAATGTGCTGCAGCAGGCCAAGACGGAATTGAACCGGGGGAAAGAAGAAGATCAGCAGGAATAAAAAGCGGGCTGTTGCAGGAATGCAGCGGCCTTTTTTTGGCTCTGGGACAGGAGGGGCGGTATGACGGAGAAAAAAATTTTGGTGGTTGATGATGAGGTTTCGATCCGCAGCCTGCTGCTGCTCAATTTGCAGCGCGCCGGGTATACGGTGTTGGAGGCGGCGGACGGGCAGCAGGCGATTCTTTTGGCAGAACAGGAAAAGCCGGCTCTTTTGCTGCTGGATCTGATGCTGCCGGGAATGGATGGCCTGGCGGTGTGCCGTCATCTGAAGGAACAGCCGTCGACGGCCGGCATTCCGATTATTATGCTGACGGCACGGGACGAGGAGATTGATCGTGTGCTGGGGCTGGAAATGGGCGCGGATGATTATGTGGCCAAGCCGTTCAGCGTCAGGGAACTCATGGCGCGCATCAAGGCGGTTTTGCGCCGCAGTCTGCCGCAACCGGTGCGGGACAGCGAGCTGCGGGCCGGCAGTTTGCTGCTGGATTTTTCGGCTTATACGGCGGCGGCCGGCGGGCAGATTTTATCGCTTACGCCGAAGGAGTATGAGCTCTTAAAGCTGTTGGTTACCAATCAGGGGCGGGCCTTTTCCCGAGATGAGCTGCTGGAAAAAATCTGGGGCTATGAATATTTTGGGGATACGCGTACGGTGGATGTGCATATTCGTCATTTGCGCGCGAAACTAGCCGCCGCAGATGCGGCGCTGTTGAATGCGATTAGTACGGTGCGCGGCGTGGGCTATCGTTTTGAACTGCCGGTCCGGTAATCGGGGATGGTGCGGAGAAAAATTTTGCGGCTGTCGCAATGGATTAAGGGAAAGCAGGGGATTTTTTGGATGAACAAGCGTTGAGGGCGCTTTTGGAAGATTATAAAGCGGGGGCGCTCTCATTGGAACAAGGGGTGGAAAAACTTAAAAGACTGCCGTACGAGAACATGGGCTTTGCGCAAATTGATCATGCTCGGGAATTGCGGCAGGGATTTCCCGAGGTCATTTATGCGGCTGGTAAGACCAAGGAACAGACGCTGACTATTTTTCAGGCGCTGGCGGAAGAAAGCGAAAAAAGCGTGATGGCTACTCATGCTTCACCGGAACTTTATGGTTTTGTGCGGGCCGCGATGCCGGAAGCACAGTATGACGAGATGGCCCATATCCTGTATCTTGAACGGCCGGTGGCGGCCGTCGATGCGGCACGGCGCATTCTGGTGCTGACGGCGGGGACCAGCGATATACCGGTGGCGGCTGAGGCGGTGCTGACGGCCCGGTTGATGGGCAATGCCGTCGATACCTGCTATGATGTAGGCGTGGCCGGCATTCACCGATTGTTTGCACATGCGCGGGAGGTAGAAGCAGCTAATGTGCTTGTGGTCGTGGCGGGGATGGAAGGGGCTCTGGCCAGCGTGGTCGGCGGACTCACGGCCAAACCGGTCATCGCGGTGCCGACCAGCATCGGTTATGGGGCGAGTTTTCATGGCTTGTCCGCTTTGCTGGCTATGCTCAATTCGTGTGCCGCCGGGGTAGCGGTCATGAATATTGATAACGGGTTTGGCGCGGGTGTGCTCGCAAGCAAAATCAATGCAATGAGGTGAGAAAATGAAGGCGGTTTATCTGGATTGTTTTTCCGGAATCAGCGGTAATATGCTTTTAGGAGCTTTCCTTCAAGCCGGGGTGCCTGTGGATTATCTGGTCGGGGAGCTAAAAAAACTTCATATGGCGGATGTGTTCCGACTGGATGTTTCCTTGGTGCGCAAAAGCGGCATTATGGCAGTGTATGCGGTCGTAGATGTCAGGGAGGAACTGCCTGATTTTACTGCGGCAGCGGCGGATGGTTTAACGCCGCCGCATCATGCACATCATACCATGGCCGAAATCCGGACGTTGTTGTTGGCTTCGGATCTCAGCGATAAGGTAAAGCAGCAGGCGCTGCTGGTTTTTCAGTGTCTGGCCGAGGCGGAGGGAAAAGTGCACGGACAAAACCCGGATGAAGTCGGGTTTCATGAAGTCGGCGCGGTGGATTCGATTGTGGATATTGTCGGTACGATTATTTGTCTCGATTATCTGGAAATAGAAAAAGTTTTCGTTTCGCAGGTGAATACCGGCAGTGGATTCGTTGTTTGCCAGCATGGGACTATGATGGTTCCGGCGCCGGCGACTGCCGAGCTTTTGCAGGATGTTCCTTTTTACCATAAAGGGGCGGAAAGGGAATTGACCACACCGACCGGCGCGGCGGTGATTCGCGCTTTTGCCACTTTTGCAGAAAATCTGCCGGTTGATTTTCAAACACGCGGTATTGCTTATGGAGCGGGTACCTGGGATCTGGAGATACCGAATGTGCTTCGCCTTTATTGGGGAGAATATCAGGGAAAGCCGGTGCAAAAACACTGCTTGCTGGAAACTAATATCGATGATATGAATCCGCAGATTTTTGGCTATGTATATGAGCGTTTGCTGACAGCTGGTGCGCTGGATGTTTGGACCACGCCGATTTTTATGAAAAAAAACCGACCGGCAACGGCTTTATCCGTATTGACGGATGAGGAGCATAAAGAGGCCTGTTGTGACCTCTTGTTCGCTGAGACGACAACGATCGGAATCCGCGTGACGCCCATTGAACAGCGGCGGGAGGCGGTGCGTCGTACGGCCAGAGTCGATACGCCTTATGGCGAGGTCAGCTGCAAAATCAGTGCCTATAAGGGACGTATCGTTTCGGCCTCCGCTGAATATGAGGATTGCCGCCGGTTGGCCGTCCGCTGCCGGGTGCCGTTGAAGCAGGTGCAGTTGGCGGCGTTATCGGAGCTTTATCACCGTTTGGGAGAGTGAAAAAATGACCGTTAAACTGGAAAAACTGTTGGCTTACCTCCGGCAGCGCGGTTCAGTGGTCGTGGCGCTTTCCGGCGGCGTGGACAGCTCGGCGCTGTCAATGGCGGCGGCGCTGGCGCTCGGTGATCGCGCTGTGGCGGTGACGGTTATTTCTGCGCTGCTTCCGGAAGAGGAACGGGTGGATGCAAGACGTGCTGCGGCTGTCGCCGGTATACGACAGGTTGAGTTGGCGGTTGACGACCTGGCGGTTCCCGAACTGGCGGCCAATGATGGCAATCGTTGTTATTACTGTAAAAAAGAACGCTTTGGTCAGCTATGTACTTGGGCCAGGCAGGAAGGTTTTGCTTTTGTCGCCGATGGGTCCAACCTCGATGACCGCGGCGATTATCGTCCCGGGATGCGAGCCCTGTCGGAGCTGGCGCCGATGGTTATTTCTCCGTATATGGATTGTGGCTGGGCCAAACAGGATATCCGGCAGCAGGCCAGAGAATGGGGGTTAGCGGTCTGGAACAAGCCAAGCGCCGCCTGCCTGGCTTCGCGGATCGCTTATGGCTTGGCGCTGACGCCGGATCGTCTGGCGCAGGTAGAGCGCGCCGAACGAATTTTACGACCGTTGGTTCCAGGGCAGCTGCGGGTGCGTCATCATGGCAATACCGCCCGGATTGAGGCGGAACCGACGGCGTTTGCGGAACTGATGCGTCATCGGCAGAAAATTTTATTGCAGCTGCAGGCGCTGGGGTTTGCTTATGTGACCTTGGATTTGGCCGGGTATCGTATGGGCAGTCAGAATGAAATTCTGGATCGGAAAAAATAGTAGATTTTTTGTTTGTTATTTAGTCGGCGGCCGGGGTAAATTTTTCCTGGGGACCGAGATGGCGCCTTTCAGGAAATTGCAGCCGGTCGGGCGGATTTTCTTGACAAGCACCATCCCGGCCGCTATAATAGATTGAGGTTGATGCTGAATGGGAATGAAAGTGAGTATTACTGAGTCAGGCGCCGAATTGGGGCGGAGCTTTGCGTTTGCGTTTACGACGACAGCGGAGAAAATTGATTTGGTTTCGGATTCGGGTTGTTTCGATGGCGCTATTGCCGTTGAAGGAACGATTTTGAATACCGGACGAGTTTTTCGGCTGGAAGGCGTGATTCGTTGCACAAAGTCTTTTACCTGTGACCGGTGTCTTGGTCATTTTGTCGCTCCGCAGAGTTATCATTTTGCGGAAGATTTTCAACAGAATGGCGCCGACGATGAAGCAAACAGCGCGGTGAATTTCTTTGACGGCGACGTCATTGAGCTTACGGCGCTGGTTCGCGATACGATTCTGGCGGCTCAGCCGCTGAGGAATCTTTGTCGGCCGGATTGCCGCGGGCTATGCCCAAAATGCGGCGCGGATCTGAATCAGGGTGATTGCGGATGCGATCGTTTTGTTGCAGACCCTAGACTGGCCGCGCTGCAAGGTTTACTGAAAAAATAACTTTTTGAGTGGATTTTTTTAAGGAGGTGTACCCCGAATGGCAGTACCAAAGCGTAAAATGTCGAAGGCTCGCCGTGATTCGCGTCGCGCGAACTGGAAGCTTGAGAAGCCGGGTTTTGTTTCGTGCCCGCAGTGCCACGAGCCGGTGATGCCGCATCATGTATGTATGGAATGCGGTTATTATGATGGCAAGGCAGTTATTGCACAGGATGAGTAAGAGAAATTCCGGGGAGAGCAGGCAATTTTATCGCCTGCTCTCTTTTTGCTTGCTTTTTTTTACCGGAGTGGGTATAATATAGCATTATAACAGGTTATAGTATCAGGTACTAAGTGTTGGTGATGCGTATGGCAAAAGTAAAAAAGAGGATTCGGCAGCAGCTGCTGGCCGATCGCATACAGGAACAACCTTTTTTGACCGATGAGGAGCTGGCTCGTCTTCTGGCTGTTAGTATTCAGACGATCCGGCTGGATCGTCTGGAAATGGGCATTCCCGAACTTCGGGAACGCGTGCGCCGCATGGCGGAAAATGCGCAGGCAAAAGTGAAGGCTATTTCCAGCGGCGAGGTCGTAGGGGAGCTCATTGATTTGGAACTGGGGCATTCGGGTATTTCTATGCTCCGGATTACCGACGATATGGTTTTCGAGAAAACCAAAGTGGCTCGCGGCCACTATGTGTTTTCACAGGCCAATTCTTTGGCGCTGGCGGTGATCGACGCGCCGATGGCCGTTACCGGAGTGGCCAACATTAAGTATAAGGTTCCGGTACATGTCGGAGAAAAGCTGGTTGCCAAGGCCGAGATCGTTCGGCAGCGCGGGAATAAATATTTTGTCTGGGTCAAGACGCGCAATGGCGATCAGGAAGTTTTTCGGGCAAAATTCATTATGGTTTCGTGGACAGACAAGTAGACAGAACGGCTGGGGCCGTGTTTTGCTAGAGGGGAGATTCTGATGAAAATAGCGGTTGATGCCATGGGTGGGGATTTCGCACCGGAACAGGTTGTTTTCGGTGCGATTCGCGCGGCAAAGAAATATGGTTGTGAGATTGTGCTAGTCGGCGACGAGTCGAAGGTAATGGAGGTTCTGGATCGTGATAAAGGGTGGCATAAGCTGCCAATCACAGTGCATCATGCGAGCGAGGTCATTGCTATGGATGAGCATCCGGTGCAGGCGGTGCGCAAAAAGAAGGATTCTTCGGTTGTGGTGGCTACGCGGCTGGTGAAAGAAGGCGTATGCGACGGCGTTATTTCTGCCGGCAGCACTGGCGCCGCGGTCGCGGCGGCGCAGTTTATCCTCGGCCGGATCAAGGGGATTGACCGTCCTTCGATTGCGACTCCGATTCCAACGCCGAAGGGAGCTACTCTGCTGTTGGATTCAGGGGCCAATGTTGATTCGAAACCAAAGCATCTTTTGCAAAGCGCGCTGATGGGGTCGCTTTATTCGGAACTGGTTTTTGGCGTTCGGCAGCCGCGGGTAGCATTGCTGAATATTGGCGAGGAAGAGACCAAGGGCAATGAACAGACGCAGCTGACGTATCCGCTGCTGAAAAATATGACGACAATTAATTTTGTCGGCAATGCCGAGGGTCGGGATATTCCCAAGGGAACTGTCGATGTGGTGGTCTGCGACGGTTTTGTCGGTAATGTTGTTTTAAAATTTGGCGAGGGACTGGCCAAAACGATTTTGAAGTTGATTCGCGATGCGATTAAGGAAAATGGCATTTTTGCTAAAATAGGCGCGTTGCTGCTGATGCCGACGCTCAAGAAGCTGGGGCAGCGCCTGGATGTGGCGGAATATGGCGGGGCGCCGCTGCTTGGGGTCAATGGCTGCTGCATTATCAGCCACGGTTCATCCAATTCCAAGGCGATTTGCAATGCCATTCGGGTTGCGAATGAGTTTGTGGAAAGCAATGTATTGGGACATATTCGGGATACGCTGGCGAAGGAGGAAATGCTGCAGAATGATAATGAAGGGAAGTAATGCCGGGATTCTCGGCACCGGTTTTTATGTGCCGGAAAAGGCTTTAACCAATTTTGATCTGGAAAAAATGGTGGATACAAATGACGCCTGGATTGTTGAGCGCACCGGCATCCGGGAGCGTCATATTGCGCCGGATGATGTTCCGGTGTCGGAGCTTGCTTATCAAGCGGCGCTGAAGGCGCTGGCGGATGCCAAGACGGATCCGGAGGAACTGGATCTTATTCTGGTCGCGACGCTGACATCGGACTACATTGTTCCGGCAACGGCTTGCCTTCTGCAGGATCGTCTGGGCGCGCATCATGCCGCTGCATTTGATCTGGTAGCAGCGTGCTCAGGCTTTGTATATGCATCTGCCGTGGCCGCGCAGTTTATTGCCAGCGGTGTTTATAAGAAGGTCCTGGTGATTGGGGCGGAAACGCTTTCCAAGTATGTCGATTGGGAGGACCGCAATACTTGCGTCTTGTTTGGCGATGGCGCGGGGGCGGCTGTATATGGTCCGGTTGAACCGGAATATGGTATGCTTGGGTTTGATCTTGGCAGCGACGGCTCCGGCGCAGATTATCTGGGGATTCCATCCAGCGGCAGCAAACATCCGGTGGATGAGGAAATGATCGCGCAAAAAATGAATCGCATCCATATGAACGGCAAGGAAGTTTTTAAATTTGCCGTTCGCGTCATGGGGGCTACTGTACAGCGCTCTCTGGCAAATGCCGGTCTGAAAAAGGGCGATATTGACTGGCTGGTTCCGCATCAGGCCAACATACGAATTATTGAATCTGCAGCAAAACGACTTGCCATGCCGCTGGAAAAGGTTATAATAAATATTGAGAAATATGGCAATGTATCAGCGGCGTCTATTCCTATAGCCCTCGCAGAGGCAGCGGGCGCAGGACGCTTCAAGAGAGGCGATATCGTTGCACTTGCCGGATTCGGTGCCGGGCTTACCTGGGCATCCTGTATTTTGAGATGGGCTAAGGGGGATTCATAATGTTTGAAGAGAATGCGGTTTGTAAGATGTTGCAGATAAAGTACCCGATCTTTCAAGGCGGCATGGCCTGGCTGGGTACTGCGGAGCTGGCAGCAGCTGTATCCAACGCCGGCGGGTTGGGGATTATCGGCGCCGGTCATATGCCGCCGGATGTTTTACGGGCGGAGATTCAGAAACTGAAAGCGGCGACGAAAAAACCATTTGGCGTCAATATCATGCTGATGTCGCCGTTTGTCAAAGAAGTTATGCAGGTGGTTGTGGACGAGCGCGTGCCGGTTGTGACGACCGGCGCCGGCAACCCGGGCGAATATATTCCGGCGCTTAAGGAAATCGGCTGTAAAGTGATTCCGGTTGTGGCCTCGGTCGCTTTGGCAAAGCGGCTTGTCCGTACGGGCGTTGACGCTGTTATTGCCGAAGGTATGGAAAGCGGCGGGCATATCGGAGAAATTACGACGATGGCGCTGGTGCCGCAGATTGTTGATGCGGTTGATGTTCCGGTTATTGCCGCCGGAGGTATTGCCGATGCGCGCGGCGTAGCGGCAGCTTTTGCACTCGGCGCTGAAGCAGTGCAGATGGGGACACGTTTTGTCGTTTCGCAGGAATGCATTGCCCATGAAAATTATAAAAATTTGGTATTGAAGGCCCGTGACCGTTCGACGGTCATTACCGGGCGAACAACCGGTCATCCGGCGCGCGTATTGCAGAATCGGCTTACGCGGCATTATCTGGAACGGGAGAGCCAGGGCGCTTCGACCGATGAGCTTGAGAAGCTCGGGTTGGGAACGCTTCGTTTGGCTGCCCGCGAGGGAGATGTCGATAATGGGTCGGTGATGATCGGCCAGATTTCCGGTATGATGGAACAGGTGAAACCGGTGGCGGAGATTATCCAGGAGATTGTCCGGGGAATTGCGCCGGTTATTGAGGCAATCCAGCAGGATTGCAGATGATTTTTTAGGCAGGGAGGAATTTAGATGAATAAACTTGCATTCGTATTTCCGGGACAGGGAGCGCAGACTGTCGGCATGGGCAAAGAATTTTTTGACCGTTATGATGTCGCTAAGCGTTTATTTAAAGAGGCCGATGAAGCTTTGGATTATTCAATTATGAAAATGTGCTTCGAGGGACCGGAGAATGATTTGCGCCTCACGGCCAACACGCAGCCGGCGATTCTTACCGTGAGCGTGATTGCGGCCGCCGTGCTTAAAGAGCATGGCATAGCGCCGGATATTGTTGGCGGGCATAGTTTGGGTGAATATTCCGCTTTGGTAGCGGCCGGCGTTTTGAAGTTTCAGGATGCCGTGCTGTTGGTTCATCGCCGCGGCGCTTATATGCAGGAGGCGGTTCCGGTTGGCGAGGGCGGCATGGCGGCTGTTCTCGGTCTTGAGCGGGATAAAATTGTTGAAGTCTGCGCGGAGATATCGAAAGAATCACCGGTACAGGCAGTGAACTTTAATTGCCCGGGGCAGGTTGTCATTGCGGGCGCTACGGCTGGAGTTGAAAAGGCTGCAGAGGCGCTGCGGGCGGCCGGCGCGGTAAAATGCGTCATGCTGCCGGTCAGCGCGCCTTTCCATAGTACGCTTATGGCTCCGGCGGCTAAAAAACTGGCGGCTGAGTTGGATCGGGTGGAGATTGCGGATGCGTCGATTCCGGTGGTTGCCAATGTTACAGGCGAGCTGGAGACAAATGCGGCGGATATTAAGCAGAACCTGGTGATTCAAGCGGATCATCCGGTCAAATGGGAAGACTGTGTCGCGGCGATGAAGGCTTTTGGCGCCGATACGTATGTAGAAGCCGGACCGGGCAAGACGCTCTGCGGTTTTAATAAGCGTATCGATCGTTCTCTCAAAAACCTGAATGTCGAAAATATTGCGTCTTTAGAAAAAACGCTTGACTATTTCAAGGAGGTCCGCTAATATGCTTTTAGACGGGAAGGTAGCTTTAGTGACCGGAGCCTCCCGAGGGATTGGCCGGGCCATTGCGCTCCGGCTGGCTTCTGAAGGCGCCAGCGTTGCCATTAACTATGCGGGTAATGCGAAAGCGGCGGAAGAAGTCCGGGCTTTGATTGAGCAAAAGGGCGGCAAGGCGCTGCTGGTGCAGGCAGATGTTGCCGACAGTGCGGCGGTGGAGACAATGGTGAAAACGGTTGCCGACACCTTTGGCACGATTGATATTTTGGTCAATAATGCCGGTATTACGCGGGACGGGCTGCTGATGCGCATGAAAGAGGAAGACTGGGATGCGGTGATGAACACCAACCTCAAGGGAATCTTTTCCTGCACGAAAGCTGTTTCGCGGATTATGATGAAAAAACGGTATGGCCGTATAGTGAATATGTCTTCCGTAGTCGGGATTACCGGCAATGCTGGACAAACGAACTATGGCGCGGCAAAGGCCGGCGTCATCGGCTTTTCCAAGTCGGCGGCGCGTGAACTTGCCGGCCGGGGCATTACGGTCAACATGGTAGCGCCGGGGTGTATTAACACCGATATGACGGCAGTGCTGCCGGACAAAGTTAAAGAGGCTATGGTCGCTGGTATACCGCTCGGTAAAACAGGCGAGCCGGAGAACGTCGCAGACGCGGTGCTTTTCCTTGTATCCGACCAGGCGTCTTATATCACAGGGCAGGTGCTAAAGGTAGACGGCGGCATGGTTATGTGATATAACTAATAGATAGACTGTTTATTGGAGGGAGGTGAACGACATGTCGACTTTTGAAAAAGTTAGAGATATCGTAGTAGAGCAGTTGGGCGTTGAGGCCGATGAGGTTACCATCGAGTCTACGTTCATAGATGATTTAGGTGCAGATTCCCTGGATATCGTTGAGCTCATTATGGCTTTTGAGGAAGAGTTTGCTATTGAAATTCCGGATGAAGCTGCCGAAAAGATTAAGACGGTGCAGGATGTTGTGTCCTATATAGACCAGAACAAGTAAGTTCTGGGCAGCTTACCTTTTGTGCAGAAAAGTCCCGTGAAGTGTTTCACGGGACTTTCTAAAGGTAAGAGTTTGAATGGAGGAGTTATTTTTGAAGCTTCCAGAGCTGAAAATTGGCACTAAAATTGCAAAAGTACCGATCGTTCAAGGCGGCATGGCGATTCGCTTGTCTACGGCCCGGCTGGCTTCGGCAGTGGCAAATCAAGGAGGCATTGGCCTTATTGCGGCTTCCGGTATGACAAACGCTGAATTACGCTATGAAATCAGGCTCGCTCGTTCGCTCACTTCGGGGATTATAGGCATTAATATCATGGTTGCAGCTAGGAAATTCAGTGAAATCGTGAAGACCGCGATTGACGAGGGCATCGATCTGGTAGTAGCTGGTGCCGGTTTTTCACGGGATATGTTTGGTCTGGGGAAAGAATCCGGGACGCCAATCGTTCCTATCGTTTCTTCAGTTAAATTAGCGAAAATATCTCAGCGTCTTGGCGCTACGGCTATTGTTGTGGAGGGAAAAGAGGCCGGCGGGCATCTTGGCACCTCGACTTCTGTACGGGAGCTTATCCCGGATATCCGCGCAGCCGTCGATATTCCGGTCATGGCGGCCGGCGGCGTACTGCATGGCCAGGACATTGTTGATCTCATAAAAATGGGTGCGAATGGCGTTCAAATGGGTTCGCGGTTCGCAGCCAGTGAAGAAGCAAATTCAGCTCCGATGTTGAAGGAGTTTTATCTGAAATCGACGCCGGAGGATATTGTGGTCATTCACAGTCCGGTCGGCTTACCGGGCCGCGCTGTGCGCAATCCGTTTGCCGAGCGCATCATGGAAGGCAATGTGCCGCCGCTTATGTGTGACAATTGCCTGAAGGCCTGCAAACATAATTTTTGTATTATCCGGGCGCTCATTCGAGCGCAGCAGGGTGATGTGGACACGGGCTTGGTGTTTACCGGTGAATATATTTCCCACATTCGCAAGATTTTGTCCGTGAAGGAGATTTTTGAGCAGCTTCAAGAGGAAGTTGCGGCTATTAATTAATTGTGAGGTGTTATGATTGGGTAACAGAGTAGTAGTGACTGGTATCGGTGTCATTTCGCCCATCGGCACAGGTCGGGAAACCTTTTGGAAGGCGCTCCTGGCTGGAACGAACGGCATTGAACGCATCAGCCGCTTCGATCCTGCAGAGTATGCAGCGCAGATTGCCGGTGAAGTGAAGGATTTTGATCCAACGATTTATATCGATAAAAAAGAAGCCAAGCGTATGGATCGCTATGCACAGTTTGCAGTGGCGGCGACGAAGTTGGCTCTTGAGGATGCCAAGCTGGATCTGGCGCATGAGGACTGCGACCGCATTGGTACTTATATTGGCACAGGCATCGGCGGCATTGAGACGATGCATTCTCAATATGAGAAGTTATTTTCTAAGGGGCCGCATCATATCAGTCCATTTTTTATTCCGATGATGATTGGCAATATGGCAGCCGGACAGGCGGCCATTACGTTTGGACTGCATGGCCCGTCTAGCTGTATTGTGACGGCCTGTGCTACCGGGTCCAACTGCATTGGCGATGCATTCCGGGTTTTGCAGCGCGGCGAAGCCGATGTGATGGTAGCCGGCGGTACGGAAGCGGCTATTTCGCAGGCAGCGGTCGCGGGTTTTTGTTCCATGAAGGCGCTTTGCACGGATTGCAATGAGGATCCGGCGCATGCTTCGCGTCCGTTTGACAAGAACCGCAGTGGTTTTGTTATGGGTGAGGGCGCCGGCATAGTGATTCTGGAAACGCTGGAGCATGCCGAAAAGCGCGGCGCTCACATTTATGCTGAGATTGTCGGCTATGGTTCGAATTCGGATGCTTATCATATTACAAGCCCGGCGCCGCATGGCGAATACCAGGCGAAATGCATGCAGATTGCTATTGCCGACGCCGGTCTGACACCGGATGATATCGATTATGTCAATGCGCATGGAACTTCCACCCATATGAATGACGAAGGCGAGACGGAAGCTTGCAAGGCGGTTTTTGGCGCTCGGGCCAAGGACGTTCCGGTTAGCTCGATTAAATCCATGACCGGACATTTGCTTGGAGCCGCCGGCGGTGTTGAGTGCATTGCTACGGCGCTGGCAGTTGAGAACGATATGCTGCCGCCGACGATCAACTATGAGACGCCGGATGAAGGTCTGGATCTTGATTATGTGCCCAATCAGGCGAAAGCACATAAAGTGCGGGCGGCAATATCTAATAACTTCGGTTTTGGCGGACATAACGCCTGTCTGCTGCTGAAGAAGTTTGTGAAGTGACCGGACATGATGAATAAGCTGTCAGCCGCGAGAATGCAGTCGCTTTTGCAATTGGCGGCGCGGCTGGGCGTGTCTTTTAATAACTTGTTGTTTTTGCATCAGGCGCTCACCCATACTTCTTATGCGAATGAATCACGACAAAGTAATGTGATTCATAACGAGCGGTTGGAATTTCTTGGGGATGCTGTTTTGGAACTGGCGACGAGTACGTATTTGTACCGTCATTTTCCCGATATGCCGGAAGGCGAGATGACCAAAGCCCGGGCTTCCTTGGTTTGTGAGGTATCGCTGCATCGGCGGGCAGTGGATGTGCATCTTGGCGATTACCTGTTGCTGGGTCATGGAGAAATCGTGACCGGCGGCGCGCAGCGGCCGTCCATTTTGGCCGATGCTTTTGAGGCGGTGATCGGCGCTATTTATCTGGATCAGGGCTGGAAAGTCGCTGCCGATTATGTGCTGACGCAGCTGCAGACGGAACTGAACGAGGTTGAAGCCGGACAGACGCTGAAAGATTATAAAACAATTTTGCAGGAAGTCGTTCAGCGGCATGCCGGGCAGCGGATTGTTTATGAGCTGTTGGCGGCTACGGGGCCGGATCATGCGAAAGTCTTTCAGGTAGCGGTGCGCATTAACGGGTTGGCTTATGGCACCGGCCGGGGCCGGACCAAGAAAGAAGCTGAGCAGCATGCTGCCGGCGAGGCGCTGAAAAAATTTCAAGGGAGAGAAAATTAGATGGCGGAAGCCATCTAATTTTTTACGGCTGACGATGAAACATTACATCATTCCACTTTTTATACCGCATGAAGGGTGTCCGCACCAATGTGTATTTTGTAATCAGCGCCGCATTACGGGGGTGGTCACTTCGGTGACACCGGCGGATGTAAAACGTATTCTGGATTTTCATCTTGCCGGTATCACGCGTCCTTACTATGTTGAGGCGGCATTTTATGGCGGGAGCTTTACGGCTTTGCCGGAATCTTTGCAGCAGGCGCTGCTGGCTCCAGCCAAACAGAAATTTTTGGCTGGAAATCTGGATGCGGTCCGGCTTTCCACCCGGCCGGATTGTATTGATCCAAAGAATCTCGTACATCTTAAAGAGGCCGGCGTCAAGCTGATTGAGCTGGGGGCGCAGTCTTTTGACGATAGGGTGCTCAGGCAGTCCGGCCGCGGGCATACGGCTGCTGATATTGTGCAGGCGGCCGGCCAAGTGCGGGACGCGGGAATGGATCTGGGAATTCAGCTTATGCCTGGGCTTCCCGGGGATACTACTGCTTCTTTACAGCAGACGTTGACGGCGGCGCTGGCGCTGCGGCCTGATGTAGTGCGGCTTTATCCGACACTGGTTTTGCGGGATACGCCGTTGGAGAAATTATGGCGGCGGGGGTCGTTTCTGCCTTTGCGTTTGGATACGGCTGTGGCTGTGACGGCTGTTATGAAGCTGGCGTTGGAACGCGCCGGCGCACAGGTGATTCGTACCGGGCTGCAGTCGTCACCGGAGCTTGATACGGGAGGAACGGTTCTGGCCGGTCCTTATCATCCGGCGTTTGGCGAGTTGGTGGAAAATTATATCTTTGCAGCGATGGCAACGGACCTTTTTCAGGCAGTCGGCGGTTTGAGAGGTTCGGTTACTTTGCATCATGCTCCCGTGGATGCGTCCAAACTGCGCGGTCAGAAAAACCGTAATCTTTGTCTGTGGCGGCGGCAATATCCGTCGGCATCTATTCGGCTGCAGGCAGATGAATCGCCGGATATACTGCGTTTGTCTGTTGGAAGCCATGACTATAAGGTGACGCGGCGGGAAATACGGCTGACGATGCCGTGATCTTTTCAAACGCCGGCGAAGAATATCATAAGGTTTCCCGGCAGGGGAACTGGCAATGGGGTAACAATGGAAAGGAAGTCGATACAATGCGACAGTTGATAATGCTTGGGACAGGGTCGGCCATGGTCACGCATTGCTATAATACTTGTTTTTTAGTGCGGCTGACAGAAGATGAGTATCTTTTAACCGATGCGGGAGGCGGCAATGGGATTTTACGGCAGATGGAACTGGCCGGCGTCGGCTTTGAAAAAGTACATCATCTGTTTGTGACGCATGGGCATACGGATCATGTGCTGGGCGTGGTCTGGGTTATGCGGCGTATTGCCACGCTCATGAATGAAGATCGTTATGAGGGCGAGTTTCATATTTATTGTCATGATGTTGTAAAGCACATTCTGGAAATGATGGCGGAGCTTATGCTAAAAAAACAAGATTTAGCCCAAATGGGGACGCGCATCATTCTGCATGAGGTGCGTGATGGGCAGCAAGTGTCGGTTCCAGGGGGTAAACTGACGGCGTTTAGCATTTTGTCGAAAAAAGCGAAGCAGTTCGGTTATCGGCTGCGTTTTGCGGACCGGCATACGCTAACTTGTCTGGGCGACGAGCCTTATAATGACCGCTGTAAAGCGTATGCGGAAAAAGCCGACTGGCTGCTGTCCGAGGCTTTTTGCCGTTATGCAGACCGGGAGCGGTTTCAGCCGTATGAAAAACATCACAGCACAGTGAAAGAAGCATGTGAAACTGCGGCGGTGCTGGGGGTCAAGCATCTTGTGCTCTATCATACCGAGGATAAAACGCTGCCCGTTCGCAAGGACACCTATCTGGCAGAAGCTGCTGCTTATTACCCTGGTCCGGTGTATGTGCCGGATGATCTTGATGTGATTGATTTGGAATAATCGTTTTTTTTGTTTTAGGCGAGAAAATGGCTTTATAAAAAAAGTTGCTGGTTTGTAGGGGATGGTATCCCTTGACCAGTAACTTTTTTTATAAACTCGACATTCTGGTTGGCAGGTTCGTTCTGTCAAGCGACATCTTTTCGATCGATAGTTTAAAAACATCCACCGATTCGGTAAGGCGGTCAAATTCTTCATCGTTCAGCGTGCGCAGTCCGGTCTCAATACGCAGCCGAAGCTGTTCATTGAAGTCCTCAATGATGGTGTTTCCCTTGGGCGTCAGGGAAACTTGCATGAACCGCCGGTCATGGGGCAGTGCCGTCCGATTGATACAGTCCTGTCTGGCTAGTTTGTCGAGAATCGGGGTCATTTGCTGCTTGGACATTACGAGTATCTGCCCCATGTCCCGGATGGTCATCGGGCCTTCATCATGGAGTATCATGAGAACTGTAAAATGGTTGATGGGTAAAGTAATCGTTGCCTTGCGGAAAAAATTCTGGTGCACGGTAAATAATGCGGCCATAAAGGCGGCGGATAGCGTTCTGTAATCCTTGTCAGCCATGATCGTGCAGTTATACCTCCTTGTAGCAGTCTCAGATAAAATAACGATAGCGGAATCCTTGACTTTTGTATAAATATAATATACTATAGAAAATGCAATTAGTAAACAGTTATTTACTATTTTGCTTAGGGAAAGAAACTGAATACCGGCGCAGTAGCAGACGCTGGTTGAATCAAGGGGGCAGAGATTATTTTGAGCGTTAGGACGAGAGGAAAGATGATGGGGCTGGCTTTGGCAGCGCTGTTGGCAGTTGGGGCGACGCTGGGCGGCTGCGGCGGTCAAAAGCAGGGGGCGCCGGCCGGAGGGCCGGTGGCGGTAAAGGCAATGAAGGTGCTGCAGCAAGATACGCCGCTGAGCTCGGAGTATGCCGGACAGGTGCGCGGGCGCGACGAGGTTAAGGTACAGCCGCGGGTTTCCGGGACGATTGTGGAGAAATATGTGACCGGCGGTCAGTTTGTGACGGCGGGACAGCCGCTTTATAAGATTGATTCGCGTCAGTATGAATCCGCGGTGCTTTCCGCACAGGCGACGTTGGCGCAATCGAAGGCGACACTCTCCAATGCAACGATTGATTTGCAGCGGGATCAGGAACTTTTGGCTTCAGATGCAATTTCTGAACAAACGGTTACGACGCAGCAGTCGAATGTGAATCAGTACCAGGCTGCGGCCGATGCAAATGCCGCACTGCTGAAAAAGGCGCAGGAGAACCTCGATGATACCGTCGTGTATGCACCCATGGATGGTCGGCTGGATGTAAATGATGTCGCTGTCGGGACTTATGCGTCTGCGGGGCAGACCGCTTTAGTAACGGTGGGTTCAGTGGATCCGGTGTTCGTGCAGTTCAGTATCAGTGAGATGGAATATCTCAAGTTTATGAATCTGCATGAGCTGAATTCAGGAAATATGAGTAATGCTGTAGTTACCATTACTTTGACGAATGGCAAGGAATATCCGGAGACAGGCAAGATGGTGCAGGCGGACCGGGCACTGTCGGAAAATACCGGTACGCTGACGGTAAAAGCGCAGTTCCCCAATCCGGACGGCATATTGCTGCCGGGGATGTTTGCCCGCGTCCGTCTGGGCGGCGAGGTCGTGCCAAATGCGATTCTGGTACCGCAGCGGGCTATTCAGCAGCTGCTGGATAAAACCTTTGTGATCGTGGTCGGCGCCGATGGCAAATCGGAATCGAAAGTTGTAACGCTGGGGGATAAAGTCGGCAGCTATTATATTGTGAGGGATGGAATTTCCGCAGACGATACGGTTGTTGTTGAAGGACTGACAAAGCTGCAGGCCGGTATGGACTTGAATGTGACGATGGTAACGCCGGAAGATATGGGCTTTACGCTAACTGCAGCCCCAACCGAAAAAGCCACAACAGCACAGTCGTAAGGGGGCATTATTTTGTCAAAGTTTTTTATTGAACGACCGATTTTTGCCATCGTCATTGCTCTTATGATGGTGATTCTCGGCGGAATTTCTGCAGTGAATCTGCCAATTGCGCAGTATCCGCAGATTTCACCGCCGACGATCAGCGTGGCGACGACGTATACGGGTGCGAATGCCAGCGTTGTTAATCAGACGATCGCGCAGATCATTGAACAGCAGGTCAATGGTACGCAAGGTATGGATTATATGAGTTCGAATTCGGATGATACGGGGCGTTACAGCCTGTCGGTTGTCTTCAAGCTCGGAACAGACGGCGATATGGATTCGGTTAAGGTCCAGAACAATGTGGCGATTGCGAATGCCAGTTTGCCATCGGATGTTCAGGCTAGCGGCGTGACTACGAAAAAAGCCTCGAATGATATGGCGCTCATGGTAGCGCTGTCATCGCCCAATGGCACGTATGACCGTACTTTTATGAAGAATTATGCGGATATTTATCTGCTGGATAAGATTAAGCGCGTTCCTGGCGTCGGCGATGTCAATGTATTCGGCGCGGATTATTCGATGCGTGTCTGGCTGAATCCGGATAAATTGGCAGAGCTGGGGCTGACGATTGCCAATGTTACAACGGCGATCAAAGAGCAGAACATTCAGGCTCCGGCCGGTACCGTGGGCCAGTTGCCGGCTCCGGATACACAGGAGAAACAATATACAGGACAAGTAGAGGGCCGCTTGGTGACGCCGGAGGATTTCGGCAATGTTATTATCAAGTCGGAACCCAATGGTTCCTTTGTGCGGCTGAAAGACGTGGCCCGGATTGAAACCGGTCCGAAGACGACCAATATAGAAACCATGTCCAATGGTGATGTCGGCATTGGCTTTGGTATTCAGCTGACAAATGATGCCAATGCGATGGAAACGGTAGCCGGGGTGCAGAAGGTCATCCGCGATGCGTCCGTCGATTTCCCGCCGGATCTGCAATATAAGGAAATCGTTGACAGTACAAAGTATATTCGGGAATCTATCAGCGAAGTGCTTCATACCTTTGTAGAAGCTTTGCTGCTCGTTATGCTCATCGTGTTTATTTTCCTGCAAAGCTGGCGGGCGACTTTGATTCCAATGCTGGCGGTGCCGGTTTCGCTGATTGCGACGTTTGCCGCGTTTACGGTCCTAGGCTTTACCATCAATACGCTGACACTGTTTGCAATGGTTCTAGCGATAGGGCTGGTTGTTGATGATGCAATTGTTGTTATTGAAAATGTTGAGCATCATATGCGGTATAATGGGCTGTCGCCAAAGGAAGCGACGAAGCGCGCTATGGATGAAGTGCAGGGACCGGTTGTGGCGATTGCTTTCGTGCTGGCGGCTGTGTTTGTGCCGGTTGCTTTTCTGGGCGGCATGATGGGTGTTCTCTATAAACAGTTTGCGCTTACTATTGCGGTTTCTATGGGCTTGTCGGCCTTTGTAGCTTTGTCGCTTACGCCGGCGCTTTGTGCGCTGATGCTGAAACCACATGATCCAAATGCGCATGAGGGCGTTTTGGGACGTTTCTTTGCGAAATTCAATGATTGGTTTGAGCGGACGCAGAAACGTTATACCGGTATTGTAGCCTGGTGCATTAGTCATGCAAAATTGGCAATCGTTTTTTTGCTGGTCGTTGTCGGCTGCATGGGCGTACTGTACAAACTGGTGCCGAGTACCTTTGTGCCGGAGGAAGATCAGGGGTATTTTATTACTTCGGTGACTTTGCCGGAGGGCAGTTCGCTGAACCGCACCAAGGATACGATGGGGCGGCTGGCAGCCGATTTACAGCAGATGCCGGGCGTCGATAATGTCATGGCCATCAGCGGCTTCGATATTCTATCCTTTGGGTCCAAGTCCAATTCTGGAACTATGTTTGTCGGTCTGGCACCCTGGGGGGAGCGCAAGGCGCCGGATAAACAGATCAATGCCATGATTGGCCGGGTGTTTATGACAGCGGCCAAGGGGTATCCGGAGGCTTCGGTCATTGCCGTTAACCCGCCGGCGCTGCCTGGTCTGGGTATGGTCGGTGGATTTACCCTGCAGTTGCAGGATATGTCCGGACATACGGATGTTGAACTGGATAACATCACCAAGAAAATTGTTGCCGCTGCCAATCAGCGGCCGGAATTAAAGGGCGTTTATACGACTTATAAAGTGAATTCGCCAAACTATGATTTTGAAGTGGATCGCGAAAAAGTCAAGAATCTCGGCGTGAATCTGTCCGATGTATTTACAGCACTGCAGGTGAACTTCGGCGGCGCGCAGATCAATGATTTTAATCGTTTCGGCCGGACCTACAAGGTCATGCTGCAGTCGGATACGATGTATCGCAACGAAGCGGAAGCGGCTAAGTTTGTTTTCGTGAAGAGCGCTACGGGAACAATGATTCCGCTGGATACTTTGCTTCGTCCGAAGGTCGGCACCGCGCCGTCCATCATTTCCCGTTTTAATGCGGCTCGTAGCGTGACGATTCAGGGCAGCGCGGGCAATGGTTATAGTTCGGGACAAGCCATGGCGGCTATTGAGGAAGTCGTGCGGGAAAATGCGCCGACGGGCTTTAATATTGAGTGGTCGGGACAGAGCCGTGAGGAGAAAACGGCCGGTGATTCGACGATGAAGGTTTTGGGCTTGGCGCTGCTTTTTGTGTTTCTTTGTCTGGCGGCCCTCTATGAGAGTTGGAGCGTTCCTTACGCCGTGCTGTTAACGGTGCCAACCGGTATTTTTGGCGCGTTGCTTTCCGAATATGCGATGAATCTGCAAGATAGTGTTTACATGCAGATCGGCGTTATCATGATCATTGGCTTGGCGGCAAAAAATGCTATTCTTATTGTCGAATTTGCCAAGGTCCGGACGGATAAAGGAATGGATCCGGTGAAGGCTGCTATTGAGGCTGCCGGGCTGCGCCTGCGTCCGATTATCATGACGTCGCTCGCTTTCATTATCGGCTGCCTGCCGTTGGCGATTGCCAGCGGCGCTGGCGCTGCTGCGCGTAATGCAATGGGCGTGGCTGTGGTCGGCGGCATGATTTTTGCCACATCGCTGGGTATTTTCCTGATACCGGTATTCTTCGTTATCGTTGAGTACATTGCCGCGAAGTTTGGCGGATTGCATCAGGCGAAGAAAAAGACTTCAGCGGACTATATGTAAGACTGTGAAATAAAAAGAAGGCATCGCGTTGAGCGAGGCCTTCTTTTTTCATAGATTTTTGTCGTTGGATCAATTTTCATCGGGCAGGTAATATTGAAAAGCCGATGGAATGCTGTAAGTACGTTTTAACTCTGTGGGGTTGATCCAGCGCAGCGGCGGCAGCAAAGAATTCTGGCTGTAATTTGCCGATGATTCGTGCACGGTTTCCGTGATTTCAACGCGCCAGCCAATGAGATCCCACTCGATATGAGAAAAAACATGTCGGGCCGGCGGAAGTTTTTTCCATGCGGCTGGTTGGAAACCAGCTTCGGTTAACAGGGACAGCGCGGCTTTTTTTGTCAGGTGCCCACCGTAGTTGGGCAGTTCCCAAAGACCGGCCAATAACCCTTGCGGCGGTCTTTGGTCGATCGCAATGGACGTATTCCGGCAGAGTAATAGTACGGTTCGTTTTTCCATGCGACGAGCTTTTTTCGGCTTTTTCGCGGGGAGTTGTTCCACATGGCCGGCAGCTCGAGCAAAACATAAATCCTGTAACGGACAGTCGGGACAGTTGGCGCTCTTTCGCGGCAAACAGATAAGTGCGCCCAGTTCCATCAGCGCCTGATTGAAAGCGCCGGCCTGACTGCCCTCCGGCATAATGGAAAGCAGCGCATTTTCTACCGCCCGTTTCGTCGTATCTTTCAGCACATCGTCGGTGCAGTCGGTGAGGCGCATGACAACGCGCAGCACATTGCCGTCGACAGCCGGATGTTTCTGTCCGTAAGCGATGGAGCTGACGGCCCCGGCTGTATAGCGTCCGATGCCGGGCAGCGTCAGCAGCGTTTCATAGTCAGACGGCAGTTCGCCGTCGTATTGCCGGATGAGAATGCGGGCTGTTTTTTGCAGGTTTCGGGCCCGGCTGTAATAACCAAGGCCCTCCCAAAGTTTCAGCAGCGTGTCCTCATCGGCGGCGGCTAATGAAGCGATATCGGGCAGTGCAGCCATAAAACGGGAAAAATAAGGCATGACGGCAGCAACCCGGGTTTGCTGCAGCATGATTTCGGAAATCCAGACCCGATAGGGCGTTGGAAACTCTCTCCAGGGAAGCCGGCGCGCCTGTCCGTGGAACCAGCGCAGCAAGGGCATCGGGATTTTTTTGAGTAAATTTTGATTTTCTGGTGTAATTGTCATAGATGGGTTCCTCCTGATCTTTTTCTATCATACCACAGCTAATCGGAAAAAAACAAAAGACAGATTTTAAGAATGTTCATTACAAAAAGAAAAAATTACACAAAAATAGCGGAAAAATAGAAAAAAGTTACAAAAACTTGTTGACAAAACTTATGAATGCTGTAATAATGTATACATGTTTACAACATTACGCATTACGAAAGTGCGTAGCAAATAAACGAATACCAGCAATGATGGGGAAAAGAACAGGTTGGAGCCTTCACAGAGAGTCGGTGGTTGCTGCAAACCGGCAGGCCGAAATGTTCGTCATCGCCCAGGAGCTTTTGCGTCGAGTGCTTTGCAGGAGGCGTGAACGTGTTTCAGCGTTAATGAAGGTCAGTGATGACCATGAGTACAATGCAGGGTGGTACCGCGGATATTCCGCCCCTGCTGTCGGGATATATGCCGGCAGCAGGGGCGGTTTTTATATATAAGCGATGCTTTTTATTGGAGGGTTCGTGAAAATGCGCAATGTGCTGTCAGTTTTCGTACAGAATCAGCCCGGGGTGCTGGTTCGGGTTGCAAGCATGTTTTCCCGGCGGGAGTTTAACATTGACAGTTTATCAGTCGGTGTGACGCAATCGCCTGAATACTCAAGGATTACAGTTGTAGTACACGGGGATGAGAACCTCGTCGATCAGATGATCAAGCAGCTGGAGAAATTGCCGGATGTCGTGGCTGTACAGCGTTTGAACGCCGGAGCAGCTGTGTGCCGCGGCATGACGATGATCAAAGTCAGGGCAGACGATACCAATCGTCTGGATGTATTGAAAATGGCGGAGCTTTTCCGGGCGCATGTCATTGATGTGCAGCCGACGACTTTGATCTTTGAAATCACCGGTGAGGATGCAAAGGTTACCGCATTTTTGCAGCTTTTATCGCCCTATGGCATTCTTGAGGTAATACGGACCGGACTCATCGGTCTTGAGCGTGGCGAACATACTATTTATGAACATTGTGAGGAGAGAGAGTATTATGGCAAAAACTTATTATGATCAGGATGCAAACTGGGATATCATGAAGGGCAAGAAAGTCGCTATCATCGGTTATGGCAGTCAGGGACATGCGCATGCGCTGAATTTGAAGGAAAGCGGCGTCGATGTTGTTGTCGGGCTTTATGCGGGCAGTAAATCAAAGCCCATTGCCGAGTCGCACGGTCTTACGGTTTTGCCGGTGGCAGAGGCTGTTCGTCAGGCCGATATCACCATGGTTCTGATTCCGGATGAAAAACAGGCGGATGTCTATAAGACGGAGATCGGACCGAATCTTAAACCGGGCAGCGCGCTGGCCTTCGCTCATGGATTTAACATTCATTTCAAGCAAATTGTTCCGCCGGCGGACGTTGATGTGTTCATGGTTGCTCCGAAGGGACCGGGACATCTGGTCCGGCGGACTTTTACGGAAGGCGGCGGCGTTCCGGATGTATTTGCCGTAGAACAGGATGCCACGGGCAATGGCTTTGATATTGCGCTGGCTTATGCGCGCGGCATTGGCGGAACCAGAGCCGGCGTTATTCAGACGACGTTCCGGGAAGAAACCGAGACGGATCTTTTCGGCGAGCAGGTTGTGCTCTGCGGCGGCGTTACGCACTTGATTCAGAATGGTTTTGAGACGCTGGTTGAAGCAGGTTATATGCCGGAAATGGCCTATTTTGAATGTTTCCATGAGATGAAGCTGATTGTTGATCTCATGTATGAAGGCGGCATGGCTAAGATGCGCCGTTCCATCAGTGATACGGCTGAATATGGCGACTATGTGATCGGGCCCCGGATCATTACCCCGGCGGTGAAGGCAGAAATGAAGAAGGCTCTGAACGAGATTCAGGACGGAACCTTTGCCCGCAACTGGCTGGTGGAAAACCGTGCGGCTGGCCGCGCCAATTTCCTGGCTCTGCGGGAGAAACATGCCAATCATCCAATTGAAAAGGTTGGCGCTCAGCTCCGCAGCATGATGTCCTGGCTCAAGGGACAGGATAAACTGCAGTTCTGATCCAGACGGCCGTAGCATTTGTTTTAACTTGAATCGGCTTACACTTCCTGTATATAATGAAGTGTAAGCCGGTTTTTATAGGAAGATTATTTTAGGAGGCTTTTGTATGGGAATGAATATGACCGAGAAAATTCTGGCCAGGCATGCCGGCCTTCCCTCGGTGGAACCGGGACAGCTCATTACTTGCAAGCTGGATATGGTGCTCGCCAATGATATAACGGCGCCGCCGGCGATTAAGGAATTTGAGAAGGTAGGCCGTCCGGTGTTTGACCGCACAAAGATTGCTTTGGTACCGGATCATTTCACGCCGAATAAGGATATGAAAACGGCTGCTCTGACCAAGAGTGTACGTGACTTTGCCAAACAGCAGCAAATTGTAAACTATTTTGAAGTGGGGCATGATGCCGGTATCGAGCATGTGATTCTGCCGGAAAAAGGGCTGGTCGGTCCTGGGATGCTGACGATCGGCGCTGATTCACATACTTGTACTTATGGCGCGGTCAATGGTTTTGCGACGGGCGTTGGGACAACGGATTTAGCGGTGGGAATGGCTACCGGAGAGGCCTGGTTTAAGGTGCCGGCGGCCATTAAGGTAGAACTTACCGGCAGGAAACCAAAGAATATCAACGGGAAAGATGTCATTTTGACATTGATCGGCATGATTGGCGTTGACGGTGCGTTGTATCAGTCACTGGAATTTGCCGGCGACGGGGTGGCGGAATTGTCAATGGCGGATCGTTTTACGATTGCCAATATGGCGATTGAAGCCGGCGGCAAGAATGGAATTTTTCCTTTTGATGCGCAGACCAAAGCTTATGTGGAAGGCCGGGTTAAGGCGCCGTATGAACCGGTAGCGCCGGATGCCGATGCGCAGTATGCCCGCACGGTAACGATTGATTTAGCGGCTTTGACGCCGGTAGTAGCGTTTCCACATCTGCCGGGCAATACGAAGCGCGTAGCCGATATCGGCAGGATAGACATCCAACAGGTGGTCATAGGTTCCTGTACCAATGGGCGGCTGGAAGATTTGGCGATTGCCGCCGCGATTCTGAAGGGGCGCAAAGTGCATCCCGATGTGCGCTGCATCGTAATTCCTGGCAGTCAGCAGGTTTATCTTGAAGCGCTGGCCGCCGGATATCTCCAGATTTTTGTGGAAGCCGGAGCCGCTGTATCGACGCCGACCTGCGGTCCCTGCATGGGCGGGCACATGGGAATCCTGACCGCCGGCGAGCGCTGCGTATCCACGACCAATCGGAATTTTCGCGGACGCATGGGACATGTGGACAGCGAAGTGTATCTGGCGGGGCCGCATGTGGCGGCGGCCAGCGCGATTCTTGGCCGGATAGCGGTTCCTGAGGAGGTTGAGTGATCATGGAAGTAAAAGGAAAAGTATGGCGCTATGGCGATAATATTGATACGGATGTTATTATTCCGGCACGATATCTGAATTCATTTGATCCCGCGGAACTGGCTTCTCACTGCATGGTGGATATTGATGAAACCTTTGCGCAAAAAGTACAGCCGGGCGATCTGATGGTCGGCGGTAAAAACTTTGGCTGCGGTTCTTCGCGGGAACATGCGCCGATAGCCATTAAAGCGTCTGGCGTTCCGGTTGTCATTGCCGCAAGCTTTGCGCGTATTTTTTATCGTAACGGCATTAATATCGGGCTGCCGCTGTTGGAGATTGGCGATGCGGTAGAAAAAATCAAAGCCGGTGATGTTCTGCAGGTGGATACCGCGGCGGGAACCGTTAAAAATCTTACGACGGGCGATATTTTCAAAGCGCATCCGCTGCCGGGGTTTGTGCAGGATATTGCCCGGGCTGGCGGGCTCATTCACTATATTAAAGAAAAAGGTTCCTTATAAGTTCTTTTTTCATTTGAGGGAGATAAAATAATGGCGAAAAAAATTGTAGTCATTCCGGGCGATGGCATCGGCGGGGAAATAACGTCGTCTGCCGTGGATGTGCTGAAAAAAATTGACGAGAAATTTCATATTGGCTTATCTTATGAATACCATGATGCCGGCGGCACGGCTTATGATAAATTTGGCACGCCGCTGCCGCAGACGACGATTGACGCCGCCAAGGCTTCGGACGGAGTGTTGTTTGGCGCGGTCGGCGGTAATCAATGGGATCAGGTGGACCCGGAGCTGCGCCCGGAGAAAGCTATTCTGGGACTGAGAAAACATCTGGGACTTTATGCGAATCTGCGTCCGGTCAAGGTTTCGGATACGCTGGTGGAATATTCACCGTTAAAACCGGAAATCGTGCGCGGCGTCGATTTGGTCATTGTACGGGAACTGATCGGCGGGATCTATTTCGGAGATCGTTGTGAGTCTGAGATGCATGACGGGCATGAAAGGGCCTGGGATTTGGAAAACTACTCAATTCCGGAAGTTGTGCGCATTGCTAAATTGGCGTTTGAAACGGCAAAACTGCGCCGCGGCAAGGTTACTTCTGTCGACAAGTCCAACGTGCTGGCAACTTCGCGGCTTTGGCGCCGCACCGTAGCCAGAATGGCTGCGGATTATCCGGAAGTGGAACTGGATAATCTTTATGTTGACAATTGCGCGATGCAATTGGCGCTGCGGCCAACCCAGTTTGATGTCATCGTGACCGGCAATTTATTCGGGGATATTCTCAGTGATGAGGCGGCGGTCCTGGGCGGGTCGATCGGCATGATGCCGAGCGCCAGCATCGGCGAGTGCACGAGCTTGTTTGAGCCTATACATGGATCAGCGCCGGATATTGCCGGCATGGGCATTGCCAATCCGATCGGAACGATTTTGTCGGCGGCGATGCTGCTCCGCTATGCGCTGCAGGAAGAAGCGGCGGCGCAGGCCGTGGAAAAAGCTTGTGATCAGGCGCTGGCAGATGGGTACCGGACGCCGGATCTCTGGAAGGATGGCTTTACCAAAGTATCAACAACGGAAATGACCAAGGTTATTACCGGGCGCATTTAAATTGGAATCTTGTCGGACGGCAGGCTTTTTATAACGATCGGGCAAAAAGGGGGTATGACTATGAAGGGAGCACGGGCAGTGGTGGAATGCCTCGCTGAACAAGGGGTTGATACGGTCTTTGGCTATCCCGGCGGGATGATTTTGCCGCTTTATGACGCCTTGTATGATGACAAACGCATGCAGCATATTTTGACCACGCATGAACAAAGCGCGGCGCATGCGGCTGATGGCTATGCGCGGGCGACCGGTAAGGTCGGCGTCTGTTTGGCAACCTCAGGACCGGGCGCGACGAATCTGGTGACCGGGATTGCAACGGCGTTTATGGATTCGGTGCCGCTGGTGGCGATTACCGGACAGGTCGATACGACTTCTCTGGGACGGGATGCATTTCAGGAAACAGATATCGTCGGCGTTACGATGCCTATTACCAAGCATAATTTTAAGGTAAAGGATCCGAAGAAACTGGTTACGGTGTTGCGCGAGGCGTTTCATATTGCCCGGACCGGTCGGCCGGGACCGGTGCTGGTCGATATTCCCCGCAATTTGTTTTTTGCCGATGTGCGCTATACGCCGCAGCCAGAGGTTTGTAAAAAGCCCGGACAGCCCGACGCGGATTTTCTGATCTGTGCGGCGGAAGCGGCGGCGGTTATGCGGCAGGCACAGCGCCCTTTGGTCATTGCGGGCGGGGGGATTATTTCGGCCAATGCCAGCCAGGAATTTACCGCTTTTGTGGAAAAATATCATTTGCCGGTGGCGGTGACTTTGATGGGCATCGGAGCATTTCCTCGTTCGCATCCGCAGATGCTTGGTTTTGCCGGCATGCATGGAAAAAAAGCTGCTAACAGCGCCATTGCCGCCGCCGATTTGATTATTGCGGTAGGCAGTCGTTTTGCGGATCGTCAGACAGGAAATATCGACAAATATACGGCGGATACAAAATTTATTCATATTGATATTGATCCGGCGGAAATTGATAAAAATATTGCCAGCGCCATTGGGCTGGCCGGAGATATGAAAACGATTCTGCGGCTATTGATGCAGCGGGATCCTTCGGCAGATTTGTCTGCCTGGTGGCAGCGCATTCGTTGTTGGCAAAAGGAATATACCTATGACTACAACGTCACTTGTCTGACGCTTCCCTGGGCGCTGCATCATATTGCTGAGGCAACGGCGGGCAAGCCGTTTGCGTTTGTTACGGATGTCGGGCAGCATCAGATGTGGGCTGCCTTGCATCTTCGCGTGGAGACGCCGCGCACCTGGCTGACCTCGGGCGGTCTTGGCACCATGGGGTTTGGCTTGCCGGCGGCTATGGGAGCTCAGCTTGGTTTTGGCAATACGCGCCGGGTTATTCATCTGGCCGGTGACGGCGGGATCAAAATGACCGGCAGCGAATATTATACGATTGCCCGTCTGAAGCTGCCGATTATTTCTCTTATCGTGAACAATACGAGCCTGGGGATGATCCGTCAGCTGCAGAAGGTCATGTATCATGAGCGCTACATGTCCTGTGAGTTTGATTATCCGATGGATTTTGTGGCCTATGCCGGAAGTTTCGGCATTCAGGCGGAGGCGGTATCTACGCCGGATGAATTTGCCGTAGCGTTTCATACGGCGCTGGCCGCGATGGAACCGCGCGTTATTGTGCTGAACCTGCATCGGAGTTTTGTTGAACCGATGATTAAAGGCGGAGCGCGCATTGACGAGTTTGTCGATTTCAAATAAAAAAAGGCTTATCCCTTATCCGGCAGGGGTAAGCTTTCTTTTTGTCTGCATTTTATCTGCATTAGGGCTTAACCATGGAAGACCCTATTCATGCAATGAATACAGGACTTCCTGCGAAGGCTGATATCTTTTTTAATTGCAGGTTATATGGTTACAAAAATGCTGGACCAGAACATATTGACAAATAAAAAAATTGCAATTAAACTAAAAATAAGTTCATCGGAGGGTATGATTAAGTGCTGGATAAGATGGCAGTAAGCTGTGTCTTGTCTGGTTTTTTTATTGGGAGGATTTTATGATTGCGGTTGTAATTAATGTATTGGCAATTATTTTTGGCTGTTCATTAGGGTTGTTTCTCAAGAGAGGGATACCGGAATCGATGTCGGATGCGTTGATGAAAGGATTGGGGCTTTGTACGCTGATTATTGGCATACAAGGCGCTATTAAAGAGCAGAATATCATATTGCTGATTATCGCCGTTGTCGCTGGTATTTTTATTGGCGAGTTAAACGACTGGGATGGTAACGTTAACCGATCGGTAAAAAATATTTTGGTAAAACTTCATGCAACAGGGGATTCACAAAAAATTGCCGAGGCATTTGTCACGGCGTGCTTAGTTATGAATGTCGGCGCCATGGTTATTGTGGGTTCACTGAATGCTGGTCTTAGTAAAGATTATGCCATGCTTTATACAAAATCGCTTTTGGATTTTATTTCCGGGATTATGTTGGGAGCCACATTAGGCATAGGAGTTATGGGCGCGGCGGTGTTTACTTTTATTTTTCAAGGGGCGATTGTTGTTTTTTCTTCTTACATTGCACCCTATATGTCAACGAGCCTTATTGCAGAAATAAATTGTACGGGCTGTTTAATGATTGTGCCTGTTTTATTTATTATTAAAAACGCATTGGGTTGTCTATAGTATAGTAGAATGAATAAAGAAGAACATAAAAATTATATGGTGAAAAAACTGCAGAAAGTTTGGGTGATTTTTGCAGCAAAATCTGTTCCTGCACAAAATGTAATACGCTTCAGCGCTTGTTGTGGATCTAAGGCTTGTCTTTGATATATAGAAGTGGTTAACAAATCAAAAGTATCAACGATATTTATGATGGATGCATTAAGTAATATTTCGTGACCATGCAGTGCTGCTGGATATCCACTCCCATTATATTTTTCATGATGTTGCAGGATGGCATTATAAATACTTGCGGGCAATCGGTCATATTTTAGTAAATTGGCGCCAAGTCTGGGGTGCTGCCTATATAAGACTTCTGCTTGATCATCAATTCTGGCAATGCTTAATTTAACTTCCGGAGGCAGAAGAATGACGCCTATATCATGAAATAATGCTGCCAGCGCTAAATCTTGTAAGTCTTTTGCGGAGAAGTTTAATCTTTGTCCGAAAATGGTAGATAGAATAGCCACATTCACAGAATGAGAATAAGTCATATTGTTTATCGACAGAGTTCTTAAATTATTGTAAAAAAAATCATCCTGACGTAATAATTTTAAAAGATCATTTAAATATGAAGAGGCCGTGGTGGCTACACTTGCATCAATAAAGTCAAATTTTTGATCTAATGGTTTTGCAATTTCCAGTATAGGTTTTTGGTTCGATGGTTTGGGAGTCGAAGGCTGGATTTTACAGATGACAGATGGTGAAACCGCTGCAATGGGCCGATATTTGACTGCAACATAAAGATGATTCAACCGATTTTTTATAGTTAATGAAAGGGGCATATCTTTTGTCAGTAATACTTGTCCGAATAGATCAATAGCATCTTCCGTTAAATATCCAATAATGATGTTTTCATCTGGAGTAAGGATCTGTTTTGGCATAGAAAACCTCTCCTTTTGTAAAAACCCATCTTTTAAATACTATATGGACTATGAACATTGATTATACTATAGAATAAATAATTTGTACCATTGCTTTTCTGTTATTAAGCATAAAATATTTATTGATATTTAATCTTTCTGCACTGTTTTATAATTATATTCATTTACGGTTATAATATAATTATTTCGTTATTAAAGATAATTTTATGGAAAGAAGAATACGATATATTGCATATGTATAAAATAAAGAACGTACGTCAACTGTCATTTAAAATGGTTATTCTTTCGTTAGTTTTGAGCATATTAATATGGACAATCGTTACTAATGCTTGGGGCTATACAAACTATTTAAATATTGCGAGTCATAGTTGGGCAAGCTACATTTTTGCCTTTTTTAGCCGTTTGCTTTGGTCAGTCCCTGCAATCGTCTTATTAGTAAGGTATAAACATGATGTTCCGGTAACCTTTGAACAGCTCTTTACAAATATGCCTCAAGTCAAGCCGCTGATGGGGGCGGTGACAATTATTTCCCTATATAATTTGGCGGCGATGTTTTACAATCATGGCGGGCTATGGATAAACCCATATTTTCATTTTGCCAAACATTTCTCTATGTTCTTAATGGTAGCTTTTGCAGAAGAACTTGTTTATCGTGGGTGGGGATTGAATGCCTTGTCTGCCTTTGTTCCAGAAAAAATTGCCAACGCTATTGCGGTCATATTTTTTATAATATTGCATTTACCCGCATATTTTATACGCTATTTTTTATATGGAACCTTTCCAATGCAAGCAGTAGCTGTACAATGTGCTTATGTACTGGTATTAGGGCTGTTCTTTGGCTATTTATATTGCAAGGGAAAGTCATTATGGAGCTGTATGCTGGCACATTTTTTAGCAGATTTTATGGGGGTTATGATCGTGGGCTGATATTTAAGGATAATCATAATTATAGGAGAGCATTAGCAGATCAATTTTGCAATCATACACAATATGTAAAAAATAGCTTTATTGCTTTATATTTCCAGTGATGCAGATGATATGTATCTTAGGGCGCCTACCATTTTTTTCGACATTTTTTCACGGATAGCGTATAATATAAAAAGCAATTTCCGCAGGAAGAAGGTACGGTTCTATGAAAAAGGGAATTATATTGGCGGGCGGCTCGGGGACGCGGCTGTATCCTTTGACAAAGGTTGTGAGCAAGCAGCTTATGCCGGTTTATGATAAGCCGATGATTTATTATCCGCTGAGTACGTTGATGCTGGCCGGGATTCGCGATATCTTAGTGATTACGACCCCGCAGGATAATGCGTGTTTTCAGTCATTACTGGGCGATGGCAGCCAGTGGGGTATTACTATTTCTTATGCTGTTCAGCCGGCGCCAGAGGGATTGGCCCAGGCTTTTTTGATTGGCGAGTCGTTTATTGCCGGGGAAGCTTGTGCTTTAGTGCTGGGCGATAATATTTTTTATGGTTCGGATCTGGCGGCGGCCACACAGCGGGCCGCCGCGCACGACGAGGGGGCGACGGTATTTGCCTACTATGTGCGCGATCCGGAGCGCTATGGCGTAGTCGATTTTGACCGGTCCGGCCGGGCGCTGAGTCTGGAAGAAAAGCCGGTGCGGCCCAAGTCTAATTATGCGGTTACCGGACTTTATTTTTATGATCGGGATATTGTCAATATTGCGAAAGAAGTTCAGCCTTCTGCCCGCGGCGAATTGGAGATTACCGATGTCAATAAGGCTTATTTGGCCGCCGGTAAATTGCGCGTGGAGCGCATGCGCCGCGGCTATGCCTGGCTGGATACCGGAACGCATGAGTCGCTCATGCAGGCGGCGGCTTTTGTACAGACGATTCAGGCGCGGCAGGGACTTAAAATTGCCTGTATCGAAGAAATTGCCTATCGCATGGGTTATATAGATGCCGAACAGGTTCTGCGACTGGCCGGCCCATTGGCAAAAAATGATTATGGGCGGTATCTGCAGCAGATTATCAAAGAATAGGAGCGATACATGTTGAAAATTACCGAGACAGCGCTGCAAGGCGTTTTTGTTATTGAGCCGCAGGTGTTTGGCGATGCCCGCGGCTGGTTTATGGAAAGCTGGTCGCAGAAAAAACTGGCGGAAGCCGGTCTTCAGGTTGCGTTTGTACAGGACAATCAGTCTTTTTCGGCTACGAAGGGAACCTTGCGCGGCCTGCATTATCAGCTGAATCCGATGTGTCAGGCAAAACTTTTGCGTTGTACGCGCGGGGAAATTTTTGATGTAGCGGTTGATATCCGGCGGGGATCGCCGCAATATGCACAGTGGACCGGGGTGAAACTTTCAGCGGACAATAAGAAACAGCTTTTTATCCCGCGCGGATTTGCCCATGGTTTCATTACTTTGACCGATGATGTAGAGGTACAGTATAAGGCAGATAATTACTATGCGCCGGAGTGCGACGGCAACATTCGCTGGGATGATCCTGCGATCGGCGTCCAGTGGGGGCTGGAGCCGGTTATCTTATCGGATAAGGATCGTACGGCTCCACTTTTGGCGGAGCGTGCCGATTTGAACTTTGTTTATGAGGAGGCTGGCAAATGAAAATTGTAGTAACGGGCGGAGCCGGTTTTATTGGCGGCAATTTTGTCTACTATTTGCTGGAGCATCGACCGGAAGCGGCAGTCGTTTGTTATGATGCTCTGACCTACGCCGGTAATCTCGAAACGCTGGCGGCGGCCATGAAAAACCCGAAATTCAAGTTTATCAAGGGCGATATTACGAATCGGACGGACGTTAATACTTTATTTGCCACGGAAAAACCGGATGTGATTGTGAATTTTGCGGCGGAAAGTCATGTGGATCGTTCCATTGAACAGCCGGATTTGTTTTTGCGGACGAATATTATGGGCACGGGAGTTTTGCTCGATGCCTGCCGCCAGTATGGAATCGGGCGCTATCATCAGGTATCTACCGATGAAGTTTACGGTGATTTGCCGCTGGATCGACCGGATTTGTTTTTTACGGAAACGACGAATCTACACACATCCAGTCCGTATTCGGCTTCAAAGGCTTCAGCCGATTTGTTGGTGCAGGCCTATCATCGTACATACGGTCTGCCGGTCACGATTTCACGCTGCTCGAATAACTATGGCCCCTATCATTTTCCGGAAAAACTGATTCCGTTAATGATTGTCAATGCTCTTAACGATAAAAAACTGCCGGTCTATGGCGCCGGAGCTAATGTGCGTGACTGGCTCTATGTCGAAGATCATTGTGCGGCGATCCTGCAGATTCTGGAGAAAGGGCGGGTCGGTGAAGTGTACAATGTCGGCGGTCATAATGAGCGCACCAATATCAGCGTCGTCCGGACGATTCTGCAGGAACTGGGCAAACCGGAGAGCCTTATTGAATATGTAGCGGATCGCAAGGGGCATGATCGCCGTTATGCGATTGATCCGACGAAAATGCAGGAAGAACTGGGCTGGGCGCCGGCTACTTCCTTTGCCGACGGCATTCGCCGGACGGTGGAATGGTATCGTACGCATGAAGCCTGGTGGCGTCACATTATCAATGGCGAATACCAAAATTATTATGAGCGCATGTATGGTCATCGGGCCAAACTGGAGTATGCGCGGATTTGAGTTTTATCGCGGCGCAAAGCGTCTCGGGTAAAGACTGCAAAAAAAGGATGATTTCTCAGGCGTCAGGGAGAATCATCCTTTTTGCTGTTAAACGTGCAAGATTAATGCTTGGTTTTTGGCGGCCGCTGTGCATATTCAAAATTTACATAATTCATAATATGGTCTTTGACCTCGGGGGACAGGGCGCGATACTTTTCAATCAGATCGATTTCTTCCGCAGCCAGTATAAGCGCCGACGGATCCGTTTCGACGGGCGGGTCTTCCTCGGCAGTGATCACCGGGATGTTATCCAAAATATAATCGATAGATACATCGAAAAGTTTGGATAATTTTTTCAGAATGTCAAAGCCTGGCTGCCGAATCCCGTTTTCGTAGTTTGTGTACGCGACGCGGCTGACGCCTAAAAAGTCGGCTACGGCTTTTTGGGTTGCTCCTTGCTGTTCACGTAGTTTTTTAAATTTTTCATAGCATTCTCACCGCTTTACCTATGTTTCTATGCAAGATTCTCTAAAAGCCTTTACTTCTATAAAAAAGCGTCCTATAATGATAGTAACAGAATACCGGATCGTTGGCTCGGACTGAATCTTCGGACAGAGAAGATGGTGCCTTTGATGAGATGGGTACGCTGGGGATTTTGGCCGGATTGGGAGCAAGGGGCCCGGAAATTTGTTTGGTCAACGCGGGAAAGGCAACTGATTTGCTGCCGTAATCGTAATTTTTTGTTTATCCGGCGGCGGTCAGACGACGCTGATATGGTACGGGCAAGTATAGATCATCATCGATGATAGGTCTCATTCATTATAGCGTAATTGGTTATATGTTTTAAACAATTGTGACAATACGAAACATCTTAATTGATAATACAGTAATGCTACGATATAATATCATTATGGAATGTAAAAAAACGAAACGTAGGAGGCGATGCGGCGCGGCAGTTGGACAGGGAAAGATAAATAAGATCTGGTGAAGTGGAAATACCGGGCGACATCGATCGCTGTAGTGGAATAACAGAAGCTTCCAGAGTTTTCTAGAAGATTTTTGCCATTTACGGTGAGGGTTCCTGTTGCGTGCGAAGGCAGCTTTTTGTATTTCTGACGCTATTATTTGTATGCCTTGGCATCGTTGGCGGTTTCAGCACATAGATGCAGCATCGTTATAGGGAACAATATCTCGGTCGGGTATACTCTGAGAGAACAAAGGAGTGGGTTATGTTGAATTGGTTAAAAAACCTGAAGGTAGTTCAGCGGTTGGCAATTCTGATTGGAATATTGTCTATAGCGATCCTGATTGTCGGCAGCATGGGATATGTTTTTTTGAATCGACTCAGCGGCGATTTGGAAACCATGTATGAAGATAAGCTCACCGCCGTGCGTCTGATTAACGACAGCCGGGTGCATGCCCGTAAAGTGGAAGCCAACATCTATGCTCTGATGCTGACGACGGATCCTAAGGAAAATCAGGAGCTGATGGACGACATTAATAAGCGCGGCAAAAAAATTTGATGCCAATCTGAAGCAGTTTGAAGCGCTGCCGCTGGATGATTCCCATCGCGCGCAGCTGAAGCAGGTTTATGCTGATATTGCCCGCTATCGTACGGTGCGCGATCAGGAGATGCAGCTGACGATGCAGAATAAAAATGTCGAGGCTTATGCACTGTTTAACACGACAGGACGCCCGCTGGTCAACCAGTTTAACGATGAATTGGTCACTTTGTCAAATGAAATTACGCAGTCAGCGGATATGATGTATAAACAAAGCCACAAAGATGCGGCGATGGCCAATAAGATCTTTATTGGCATCATGATTGCCGCCATTGTTCTCGGCGTTCTTTTGGGGCTTTTGATCTCCAAGCAGATCTCTGCTCGTTTGAATCAAATTGTTGCTTATCTGGTTATTTTATCCAAGGGTGATTTTTCTAAGGACATCAGCGCTGAGAGTCTGGCAGATCAGAGCGAATTCGGCACGGTTTCTAGGGCGGTCAACACAATGCGCAACAATATTCGATCCTTGTTGAAGCAGCTGACGGAAACCTCGCAGCAGATGGCGGCTTCTTCGGAGGAGCTGACAGCCAGCTCGGAGCAGTCGGCGCAGGCAGCCAATCAGGTGGCCGGTTCGGTTACGGAAGTTGCTCAGGGAGCAGAAAAACAATCAAAAATGGCGGAGCAGGCCAACGATGTCGTTCAGCAGATTTCCGGCGCGATTACACAGGTTGCCGATAATACGACGGTTGTTTCCAATGCGGCGGAAAAGACGACCCAGACAGCCAATGAGGGTGAGGCGGCGATTCAGCAGGCAGTCGGTCAGATGAAAACAATTGAAGAAAAAACCAATGCGACGGCCGGAGTTATTGCCAAGTTGGAAAATAAGTCGAAACAAATCGGTCAGATTGTCGATGTGATTTCAGATATCGCCGGACAGACCAATCTGTTGGCGTTGAACGCAGCGATTGAGGCTGCCCGGGCGGGCGAAGCCGGCCGTGGGTTTGCCGTGGTGGCGGAGGAAGTCCGCAAACTGGCGGAGCAGTCCGAGGGAGCGGCGAAGCAGATTACGGAGCTGATTCACGATGTGCAGGATGGTACGAACAGCGCTGTTTCCTTTATGAATGACGGTAAAAAAGAGGTTGACGCCGGGGCAACGGTTGTGGCCGCCGCCGGGGAGAACTTTGGCAATATCCTGACGATGGTGCGCGATATGACCAAACAGATACATGAGATTTCTGCAGCGATTGAAGAAGTTACCAGCGGTACACAGGATGTAGTTCATTCGGTGCAGACGATTCATGATGAAAGCAGAAAGGCCTCCGAGCAGACGCAGACCATTTCGGCGGCTACTGAAGAGCAGTCCGCTTCGGTGGAAGAGATCGCTTCGGCCAGCCAGCATCTGGCAAATATGGCCGATGATCTGCAGAAGGCCGTGCAAAAGTTTACGGTGTAATAATGTTGCCTTTATTTTCAATACCTGTATAAATATGTTCTGGCGAGTGTCCTATGCTAAGACTAACCATAGCCGCTGTCGGCAGCAATCTGCTCATTGCCAGGAATCTGCGGACGACTCTGGAGTTTCTGTTTCAGGATCAGATTCAGCTGCCAACTTATTGTACAAAGGATGTCACTTTGGATACGCCGGCCGATTTATTTGTTTGTGCGTTATCGCAGTATGCCAAACTGCGGCAGGTGCTGCCTTCGGATCGGTTGGTGGCTTTTAAGATGATACCAACGAATCATTTCTTTTCGCGCATGGCGGCCATCCCTGCGGGCGAGACGATTTATGTTTTTAATAATTATCCGGCTTATGCTGAGTGTCTGTCTGCCTGTTGCCGTTCCTTGGAAATTACCGGTTTAAAATTTGTTCCCATTGCTTATGAGGTCTTGTCACAGGAAGAAATAAAGCGGTTATTAGGGCAGGCCCATTATGTGGCCGGAACAGATTATTTTATTCGTTCCGTGCTCCTGCGGGATCCGTATCGGCAGTTTTTAGCGCCGGATGTAGTGTTGGTTCCGGCTCGTCATATGATATCGATTCCTTCATCCTATCGTTTGTTTCACCGCATGGCGGCGCTGTATTATAAAGACAGCGTGGAGCGTGTTCATGCCCTGCAGAAACTGGCTGTTGTTCAACCGCTGTCAATAGAAGCGGCCGCGGCTCTGGAAAGAGATATTTTGTGTTATGCGGGGGGGCTGTATACCGCTTCCTTGCGCATGACGACACGGTCGCCTCATCCCACTGGCACTCTGGCGGCGGATGCGGCCGAGCCTATGTGTTTTCCTGAGGATGCCTTACAGCGGCTTCCAGCAGCGCTGGCGAAGCTGGGCGAGTTGGGTGAAAAATTTGCGGTGCTGGCCGCGCCGTTTTCGGGCAGAGAGCAGGAATTTTTGTCGATTTAAAAAAATACTTGCATAATGAGGTGGGCTTGTAGTATACTATAAAAG